>Ga0256404_1001431_pt1 | contig 57743 bp, 34 predicted proteins | sample RumenRJG_01DNA_FD_185990 | JGI IMG/M metagenome (GOLD analysis project Ga0256404, IMG submission 185990) | Bovine rumen microbial communities from Lethbridge, Alberta, Canada - RJG_01 | ecosystem: Host-associated > Mammals > Digestive system > Stomach > Rumen | place: Canada: Alberta | collected... | reverse complement strand
TGGTGGCTACATATTGATGTTGTGCTGTTGCTTTTTACTGAAAGCTGCTACTAACGACTCATAAATCTACCCTTAATCGTGTATTGGATGATAGTTGCGGATTTTAGGTATGATATAACATGCTTTAGATTGCGACAAGGCCCAATCATAGATTGCTGCATGTTCATAATAATCCCTAAAGGATTTTCGCCATCCTATATCTATCGGATAGAAAGCAGCATGTAGGTATTCGTGGCCCACTTGCGAATTTAAATTACTCAATTATAAAAGAATCCATCAATCTACGATATTGTTGTATTTGTCCCCTTTTTTATGGTAATAATCATATACATATATTATATTGTTCTTTACATAGAAATAACATCCATAAACATCTTCGCAAATAAATATTAAATCTGGATGTTGCTTTATTATATAACGGAATGCTTTAGCCTCTCTCTTCGCGAGTCCTTTAATTAAGGATCTAAATTCAGTATCAACGATTTCGACTTCACCTCCATATGATAAAACAATAAGTTTAACAATATCCTTATTATTCACATAATATAAATTCATCGGGAAATCGTTATTGACGAGATTTATTGCAATGGTGTCATTTTTACAAGTTAAATCTGCATGAAATACTGTCACGACCTCATAGTTTTCTTTTGCATAGTTGATTAAAGGAATAAATCTATCTTTTTGATAATTAAATAAATTATGGATTTTTTCATTTAATACGCTATCTCTCTTTGCTGCATTCCACAATCCAGCATGCATAGATAAATTATTATAAGTGTAGCCCTGGCCGAAGGCAAGGACGGGAAAAAGGAGCGAGAAAAGTATGAGAAGTTTTGAGCGCATTGTGATATCGATTATTTCAGTAAGTGATCCTCAATTGTTTCAAAACTAATAAATACTAGTTAAACCTCAAAATTTATTTTCTTTATTATTACAGTGTTAGCATGCCTTAGAATACAATACATCCTCTTCTGATACAGAAGCAAATAAGACAAGAAAGATGGTGACTGAAATAGATCGGTCACCATCTTTTTATTGAATTAGTTCTTTACTGAATGAAACTTGCGAAGTAGCCCGCGAAGAAAACGTTGGTGATAAGGTAACCAAGTACAGTTGCAACGATTACGCTTATAAGACCCGGCATCATGAAACTGTGGTTGAGGAGATATTTTCCTATAACCGTCGTTCCGGATCGGTCGAAGTTGACAGTAGCGATATCGGAAGGGTAATTCGGAATGAAGAAGTATCCATAGACGCTCGGAAGGACTCCGAGGAGTACCGGACCGGCAATGCCGAGCTCATAAGCGAGTGGAAGCATAGCAACAACGACGGCGCCCTGTGAGTTGATAAGAACTGATACAAGGAAGAAGACGACGGCAATTGCCCATGGATATGACTGCACAATTCCGCTTAGCATGACCTTCATCTCATCCATGTAATTGCCAAAGTAAGTGTCTGCAAGCCAGGCGATTCCGTAGATAGCGACAACAGCGACCATACCAGATTGCCAGACGGCTCCGCCAACGGCCTTCTTGGGCTTTGCCTTGCAGAACATGATATTGCAGGCGGCAGCGGTGAGCATGATTATCTGGATGATGATATTCATCTTCGGGATGGCTAGATACTCGGCGAGTGTCCTACCGTCACTGACATTTATCATCTGGCAGAATGCGAACCCTACGATGATTAGAAGTGCTCCAAGGAAAATGAATACAGATGCCTTGGCTTCTTTAGTGATAGTTTTGCCGAGAGTGGTCGCAGAGTTTCCGTACATGAAATTATAAGTCTCAGGGTCGGCTTTCCTCTTGAGAAATTCCGGGTCGTTGTCAAGATCCTTACCCCTCTTGAATGAGGCCGCAGCAGCGCACATGAGTCCGCAGACGCAAGCCGGAATAGTAACCATCAGAACTTGAGGGATCGCCACCATATAGCCGTTGGCGTTGGAGATTGTCACGAAGGCGACTACGGCGGCGGCAATAGGGGAGCAGGTAATGCCTACCTGGGAGGCAACAGAAGCGACTCCGCAGGGCCTTTCGGGGCGGATGTTCTTCTTGAGAGCGATGTCGCAAATAATCGGCATGATGGTGTAGACCACATGTCCTGTTCCTACAAGGACGGTAAGGAAGAACGTTACAAGAGGAGCGAGGAAGGTGATATGGTCCGGGTGCTTTCTGAGCATCTTTTCAGCAATCTGTATCATCCAGTCCATACCTCCAGATGCCTGCAGAGTACCTGCGCATGTGACGGCAGCGATGATGATGTATATGACATCTGTCGGGGGCGTGCCTGGTTTAAGACCGAATCCGAAGACTAGAATAGCAAGGCCGATGCCGGATATTGCTCCTAAAGCAAGGGATCCATATCGGGAACCCACATAGAGAGCTGCAAGTACGATGAGCAGCTCAACAATCATTACAAAACTCATAGAGGTTATTAGTTATTGTGGTTATAAATCATATAGGTTGAGTCCGGTTTCGGGATCGAACCGGCGCCCGATTTCTCCATCGAAGCTTTCTACGACAAGCTCGCAGGCTCCGCTGAGAACAGCGCTGAGAAGATGGCCTCCTATGCAGGAATAATCTCTTCGAGAGGCGGTTATGTGGAGATGAAGATAGACCTCTCCGTCTTTTCTGGAAATATTTCCGGTAAGATTGGTTATTTCCATCTGCTCTTCGAATGTCTTGTCGACATACTTCTTGGTCGCGGGGTCTAGAAAGCGGAAAGTGGCCTTATTGATGGCTCCGAGTCCGTAGACTGCTCCGCAGCGAATGTCCTTCTCGCGGCAGAAAGCCGCAAGTGCTGCGGATATTTCCTGATGGTTGTCGATACTCAGCACATATTTGCTGCCGAACTGTTTGAATGCGTACATAAATAGTTAATTTTGGTAAATATACCTTTTTTTTCCAAATCTTGGCCCGGATTATGTATATTTGTGGCTGTAAATTATTATGAAGATGAATAAGAAAGCAGCGATACTCGTTCCTCTTTTTCTATTTGCCCTTGCGCAAATCTCTTTTGCAAAAGGGATAAGGTACAACTATAAAACCAACGGAATTACCCATATTTCAGCTGATTACGATCGAATCGAGGTCGCCGGGACAGACCCTTTCTATACGAGGGTTGAGTTCGTCGGCTTCCCGGATGGATCATCGGCTTATCTTCTCTATATGAATTTTGAGCAGAAGGCTGCGACAAATGTTCCCAAAGGAGTCAAGATGGCAGTAACCCTTCCGGGGGGTAAGATTATCCGCCTCGACCAGATCGGTACAGATGATGCGACTAAGCAGGCGTTCACAAGAGGTAAGAATCGTGTCTATTGGAACAGGACAAAGTATCTCGTGGAGAAGGCCGATATGGAGAGGATGGTGAAAGGGATCAAGTCTCTAGACGTTATCACAGGCTGGGATCCGGATGATTATATCCAGGTATCCTTCCCCTCAGATGAACTAGGTAAAGTCATTGCTTCCCAGTGCAAAGATATTCTCTCTGCATCTTCCTCTACTGCTGAAGTCGATGGAAAGATTGATCGTTATTCAGACAATTCGAGTAGCCTTACCGTGATTGCAAAGCCCGCTGTTGCAAAGGGTACGTCCAATATCTACAATATCGGCATGTCTTATCTCTATTATAAGAATACCAACTCAGAGGACATGGACCTTACAATCCAGATTGGTACAGACTCTGTCAATCAGATAGATATTGAAGCTCCGGTTGTATTTACCTTCTCCGACGGCACGTCGCTGACCCTTCGTCAGACAAGGGAGTCGGAGAACTTCCTTTGCCTCTATCCTACGATGGAAGATGTCAGAAAGCTTGTTACCGGAACCGTCAAGAGCATCTCGGTACAGACGAAGAAAGGTGCCGTTACCGACACCTTCGAAAATAATTCTTTCTCTTCCGTTGCCAACAAAATCTATCAGACTTTGATGGCTATCTCTGTTCTGTAATAAACAAATATCTTATACCGGCCATATGAGAAGCCCCAGGTGATAGGCTATGAATGCCATCACCCAGGCAACGAGTATTGTATATACTGCCGAAAGTATGGCCCAAAGCCATTTCCCGGTCTCATTCTTTATTGCGACAAAAGTCGCAATGCAGGGGAAGTAGAGGAGCACGAAAACCATAAAGGCTAGGGCTGCCGCCTTGGAAATAGAGGCCTTGAGAGCGGCTTGGAGATGGGTGTCTCCAGAATAATCTTCGCCTTCAGACAAGTCTTCTCCCTGAGCATACATAACGCCCATAGTGCTGACTACAAGTTCCTTCGCCCCTACACCAGCAAGAAGGCCGACATCCATCCTCCAGTCGAATCCCAGAGGGTCGAGGGCCGGGGAAATGCCTTTCCCAAGGCGGCCGATGAATGAATTTTCCTGCTGTGCGGCGGGATTGTGAATATCTTTGCTTTGAGGGAAATAACCGAGGAACCAGATGGCGACAGAGAAGATGAGGATAGTCGTGGCCATCTTTTCGAGATACTGGCGTCCTTTTTCCCATGTATGTCTCCATATCGCTTTACCGGTAGGGACTCGGTAGGGAGGAAGTTCCATCACGAAGGGGAGGTCGTCATCCTTGACGAATTTGGAGAGGACAAGAGCCGACAGAATGGCCAGTACAACTCCAAGGAAATAGATTCCGAGAAGAGCAAGTGCAGGGCTTTCCGGGAAGAATGCCCCAGCCATAAGGACGAAAATCGGAAGACGGCCGGCACACGACATAAACGGGATTATGGCAATAGTCACGAGACGACTTTTCCGGCTTTCAATGGAGCGGGTGGCCATAATTGCCGGTACATTGCATCCAAAGCCCATTACCATCGGGATGAATGATTTCCCATGGAGGCCAATCCTGTGCATCAGTTTGTCAACGATGAAAGCGGCTCTCGCCATGTACCCGCTATCCTCCATCAGCGAGATGAAGAAATAGAGAATCATAATATTGGGAAGGAAGACGAGAACGCTTCCGACGCCCCCTATGATTCCATCCACCAGAAGGTCCTTGACCCATCCGTTTTTCATGAATTTTCCGAAGAAATCGCCGACCCAGCCAATCAGGGCATCGATCCAGTCCATCGGATACTGGCCGATTGTGAATGTTGCCCAGAAGATGAACCAAAGGAGAAGGATGAATATCGGGAAAGCCGCCCACTTGTTGGTTACAATCCCATCGATTTTATCGGTTATAGTGCGCCGTGGCCTTTCCTCTTGGTATTTTTCATAAGTCTCAGCTAGCGCCCCTTGGATGAAAGCGTACTTCGCGTCGACAATCGCTGATTCCGGGTTGGTGCCAAGAATGGACTGAATCCTGTCGTTTTCCTCCTTACGGGCATTTCTGATGGACTCGGCGTTTGATAGGGTATCGATAGTCTTCTCGACATCCTTGTCGTTCTCCAGATACTTGATTGCCAGGTACCTCGTAGAATATTTGGATCTTATCTCTTCATTTTTCTGAATAAGGAGTTTGATTCTGTCTATACTCTTTTCTATCTCCGCTCCATGGTTGATATGGATATGCCTTGAAAGGGAAGGATCAGAATGTTCGTAGATTTTGATTACAGTATCAAAGAGCTCGGGAATACCCTTTCCGTCCCTTGAAACAGTCGGGCAGACTGGAATTCCGAGAAGCTTTGAAAGCTGAGCCGTATCCAGTTTGTCGCCCTTTGCTTCGAGTTCGTCATACATGTTCAGGGCCATGACAGTCCTGAGGTTCATGTCGATAATCTGGGTAGTCAGGTACAGATTTCTCTCAATATTGGAGGCGTCTACTACATTGACGACTATGTCCGGCATTGCGTCAATCAAGTTCTTACGGACATATAGTTCTTCGGGGGAATAAGCTGATAATGAGTATGTTCCCGGAAGATCGACTAGGGTAATCTGATAGCCGTTATGCTCGAAATGACCTTCTTTGGCATCGACGGTGACGCCGCTATAGTTGCCGACATGTTCATGGGCTCCGGAGGCTATGTTGAAAAGGGAAGTCTTGCCGCAGTTGGGGTTCCCTACGAGGGCCACTCTGATGACATGGTTCCTCTCTTCGGCGACATGGGCGAGAGCTCTGTCCAGCCTGTCCTTCTCGTCCAGATCTCCCGGAAGCGCCTGAAGGTGCTCGTCGCTCTGAAGGGCTTCGCGGGCCTCTTCTTCGCTGACGACTTCTATCATCTTAGCCTCCTCTCTTCTGAGGGAGACTTTATAACCTATGATTTCATATTCAATAGGGTCTTTCAAAGGGGCGTTGAGGACTACTGTCACAGCCTTCCCCTGAATGAATCCCATCTCAATGAGTCTTTTTCTGAAGCTACCATGTCCGTTGACTCGGACAATTACTCCTTTTTCTCCAGTTTTTAGTTCTGAAAGTATCATTCTCCGGTGAATTTCGAGTTGCAAAAATACACTATTCACCTTATTAAGTCAATCCTCATTTATTGGTAGGAGAATGAGCAGTTTCCAAGGAGGCTATTCGATAGAATTGATGTCAATGAGATTGTTCAGGAGGGCATAGACGGTAAGACCGGCGACTGTTTTAATGCCGGTTTTACGAGTGATGTTCTTGCGGTGGGTAATGACAGTATAGATAGAAATATTATAGTAGTCTGCGATTTCTTTGTTGAGCATCCCCTTTGCGACGCAGACGAGAATTTCCTTCTCCCTCGAAGAGAGTCCCTCGGTATCGGAATGAGACAGGTCTTGATCGGACTCAGAGGCCTTTCTGAGTTTCTTGATAATAGAAACAGGAGAGTCGTAGATAGATATGACTCCGTCGTATTGCTTGAGGCTTTCCTCGTCCACGAGACTGGTCTGAAGGGCTAAGCAGGGGGCACCAGAGAGGGCTGAAAACCGATTTCTGGCATTTCCGCGCTCCTCAATGCCGAAAATCATAGGGTCCACGATAATAATATCTGCGGGAGTATTTTTAATTCTGGCCTCACTGGAGGGTGAGAGGTCAGCAAGAACGAACTCGACCCTGAATTCTCCCATTTCCGAGAGAATCGATTCAATCCCTTTGGCTACCAGAGGGGAAGGCCCAATCAGGGCTATGCTCTTTTTATTCTCCATTGGCTTTCGACATCATGGGAAGAAGAACTGTATCTTCAATTGCGGTATGTCTTTCAAGATCATTCTCAAGATAATGTATCATCAAAAGGGTCACCGTAATTATTTCTTCTTTGCACTCCGAAGGAAGGTACTTGGTCACGATGCTTTTTAGATCGTGAATCTTCTCCTCTATATTGCTATGGTCATCTTCGAGCTGGTCAAAAATATCCCCGCTCAGTTTCTTTCCGCTGGCGAGAGCTTCCGCGAGGGGAAAAATATTAGTCTCCTCGTACTCAAAATGCTTCTCCAGCTCTCTTTTATATTCATTATAGAATTTTCTTATGACCTTTCTCTGGCTTTCCCCACAGGGCTCCATTAAGGTCTCAAGCATTGACGCTAGAGAAGAAATAGCGCTCGAGAGGTAATATTTATGTGAGAGCCTGAGATAGCTTAGGATCCCGTTCATCTTGATTTGGGAGAGCTCCTGGTCGGAAGGAAGGTAGTCTTCCTGAATGTAGATGTTGCATACAAGCAGGAATGTAGCCGTATCGACATTGTATTTACGGCAGAGTTCCTCGATAGTCGAGTCACCGAGTCTTAGGGGAATACCCATCCTCGAAAACACACCGAGGATATTGATGTCTCTGTCCACCAGTTCCGCCGCCTTCATTTTTCCGGAAAGCCGGCTCTCTGTCTGGCCGTAGTTGGTTTCGGTCATAATCGGATTATTAATAGTTTTGGCCAAAGTTAGTACATTTTTATCAATAAGTTGAGTATTTTTGCACCATGAAAATGAAATGGGTAATCACGGCTCTTCTTGCTGTTCCCCTTGCCTTGCATGCGCAGGAAGTCAAACCGGTCAAAGACGGAGACGAGTCGCTTTCCGTCTTATATAGGGGAAGACTGGCTTCCTCTTTTACGTTCAGGTACAACGGTACGTATTATGTCGATCCTGAAGGATTTAAGGTTGGAGAAGTCATGTATAATGGCAAGCTCTACAGCGGAGTCGAGACCAATCTGGACGCCTATCAGCAGCTTCTCTGCGTGAAGCCTAAAGGCGATTATGCCCCCTTGACTCCCGAGCGAGATCAAGTTGCGTGGTTTACAAGGGGAGACCAACTTTTCGTCAACCTCCGATATCTCGGATTCGAGCAGGCGAGTGAAGGATTCTTCGAGGTTATTCATGATGGGGAAACACCTGTAGTCAAGCAGGTTATGAAATATCTCGAATCCAACCCCGGAGATAAGAACGGAGAGGTTATTGGTTATTACGCCGATGATTATAGTAGTGGAGTTATCACTTATTTCCGGTACGCACAAAAGACATGGTTTATTGGAGAAGACGGATCGCTCACTAGGCTAAAAAGTAAAAGGGATGTCGCAAAACGTTTCAAGAATAGGAAATCAGAGATTCGTGAGTATGTCAAGAACATGAATCTCGAGGATGTCTCTACTGACGTATATGTTCCTTTGGTAATGAGCATGCTCGATCCATCCCGTCCTGATTCCGGAATGATTCATAAGAGAATGAACCAGTGGCATCCAGGTGGCAATATCGGTTCCGAGCCTACCATTCCTGTAAAAGCTCCGGCGGGTTCAGGAAGAGATCTTCCTGCGGGCTATTTCGATGAGGTCAAAGAATCTGCCGACAGATTGTCGGATAACAATATTTCGGTCACATATCAGAATAAACTCTATATAATCGGTACTCGTCAATCAGGTGCTTCCAGGGCGACAATCACCGGGACGGTGACCGATGCGGAGAACGGAGAGCCGCTTCCGGGGGTAGTAGTTTTCGACGACAGGACATCGACCTATGCAAGGACAAACTCTTCAGGCCGCTATAGTATCACCCTTCCAGTCGGAGAGAACTACCTGAATTTCAACGAGACAAGCAAAGAAGATCTCCATATCAACATCCAGCTTGACGGCTCGGGGGGATTAGACGTTGTGATGTCCGAGAGAATAACGGCTCTTAAGCCTGCTGTTGTTTCTGCAGAGAGTATGGCAAATCACAGGACTACGGAGATGGGTATAGAGAAGGTCAGTATGAAGACAATCTCTAAGATTCCTACCGCATTCGGAGAAGGAGATATCCTGAAAGCGGTCATGACTCTTCCCGGAGTCAAGTCTGTGGGTGAAGCGTCAGGAGGATTCAATGTCAGGGGAGGAGCATCGGACCAGAACCTTATCCTCTTCAATGGCAATACCATCTACAATCCGACCCATATGTTCGGAATTTTCTCCTCTTTCAATCCGGACATTGTCGAGAATGTTGAGCTTTATAAGAGTTCGATTCCAGCTGAATATGGAGGCAGGATTTCCTCGGTACTCTCTGTCAAGAGCAAGGACGGCAATCCTGAGAAGGTGACCGGATCTCTGGGTATCGGTCTGCTGACCAGTCGTTTCCATATAGAAGGCCCGATCAATCGCGGAAAGACAACATTTATACTCGGCGGTCGAATGACCTATTCCGACTGGATTTTGAAGCGGCTGCCGGAAGAGAGCAACTACCATGGAGGTAAAGCCGGTTTCGGCGATGCGAACCTTGGGATTACTCACAAATTTGACGAGTCCAACTCTCTCCGCCTTTCAGCATATTGGGCGAAAGACCGTTTTGCTTTCAGCGAAGGGGAGGATTTCAATTACTCCAATCTCGATGTTTCCCTTGCCTGGAAGCATGATTTCGAAGATCCGGGGCACAATTTGAGGGTTTCGGCCTCATACGACGGTTTTGTCAATACATTCGATATCTATAAGTACATGAATGATTATTCGGTGACAACGAATATCAACCAGGGCAATCTGAAGGCTGTCATAAGAAAGCCTCTCAGCGACGCCCATGTGCTTTCTTATGGAGCCGAAGGGGTCTTTTATGCCCTCGATCCCGGTATCATGAAACCTCTTAACGACTCCTCCCTGGTCGCTCCCCGCTCGCTGGATAGAGAATATGCTGTGGAGGCCGCGGCTTTTGCCAGCGATACTTATACTATTTCCGAGAAGCTTTCCTTTGAGGCCGGACTGAGGCTGTCAGGGTTTATGTCGGCATCGAAAATGCGCTTCTACGGTATCCCCGAGCTGAGGCTTTCCGGAAAGTACTCTCCGAAGGAGAATATTTCTTTGAAGGCGGGCTTCAACACTCTTCGTCAGTATATCCATCTTATTTCCAACACTTCTGCCATTTCTCCTATGGACACATGGAAGTTGTCGGACGCATCGATAAAGCCTACAGACGGTTTCCAGGCTGCACTTGGAGGTTACTGGACCAGTCTCGATACCGGTATCGACTTCTCTTTGGAGACATATTGGAAGAATATGTACAATTATCTCGACTACAAGTCAGGAGCCGAGCTTACCATGAACGATAATCTCGCTGAAGCGCTTGTCCCTGTCAAGGGAAAGGCATATGGAGTGGAATTCATGATCAAAAAGACGACAGGGAAGCTCAACGGATGGGCCTCATACACCTATTCGCGTACTTTCCTTCGCGAGATGACTGACAGGGGAGTGGCGACAATAAACGGTGGAGACTGGTATCAGGCTCCTTATGACAAACCCCATGATCTGAAGGTGGCCCTTAATTATGCGTTTACCCATCGCTACAGCATCTCTCTCAACCTCGATTATTCTACAGGTCGTCCTGTCACAATCCCGATCGGATCATATCTCTATGACGGGGGGTACAGGCTGGCATATTCGGAAAGAAACGCATATCGCATTCCCGACTACTTCAGGCTTGATGCCGCAATCAATATCGATCCGGGGCATTATCTGAAGGCCCTTACTCATTCTTCAATTACAATAGGAGTCTACAATCTCACCGGAAGGAAGAATCCTTATTCGGTCTACTATACGACGGATGGTGGTTTTGTCCCGAACGGTTACATGGTCTCTGTTTTCGCAACACAGATTCCTTACATCAACTTTAATCTGATCTTCTGATGAAAAAGATATTGCTATACATCCTGTTTGCACTCGTCGCCGTTTCGTGCGTCTATCCTTTCGATGTCGAGACAGATCAGGTGCCTCAAAAAGCTTTTGTTTTTGACGGGGACATTGTCTTAGGAGGTTGGTGTACAATCAGTGTTTCCTGTATGACGCCATTTGGTAAATCCTCTGATTCCGGAGAAGAAAAAGAACCCGTAGCCCCCTCTAGAGCCGGGAAGATGACTGTTTATTGCAATAACGGGGAGGTGTATCCCGGTTTCCAGCTTACAGGCGGAGTAGAGAAGATTTCGTATCAGTTCGATTTTGCTGAGGCCCCTTTGGACAAGCAGTATCGGCTTGTCTACGAAGAGGAGGGCTCTGTATACAGCACTTCATGGATGGATGTGTCGATAGCTCCCACTCCGGACGAGATTACGGTTGAATATGACGCTGACAATGTCTATTTGGGCCTCAAACTTAAAGGAGACGACTCGGCGAGCAGGTACTATCGCTGGAATTATGAGGAAACCTATGAGTACCATGCCGACTTCATGCCGGATTACTATCTTGACTTCAGTGTTGATCTCAACCGGAAGCTTGCGTATATAGAGAGAACGGCACCAGTAGACCCCAACTATTATTGCTGGGGTAAGTCCGCTTCCAGGGAATCCACTCTGATATCCACCGAAAATCTTTCTGAAAACACCATTGCAAAACAGGTCTTCAGGACTATTTCCCGCACAAGCAAGCGCATTATGGAAATGTACAGGATAGATGTCCGCATGAAAGGTATTTCACGTGACGGCTACTATTTCCATAAGACACTTCTGGCTAACTCCAACACCAGTGGAAGTCTTTTCGCCCCTACCCCGAGCGAGATGAGAGGCAATGTCGTTTCCGAGCAGAATCCTTCAGAACTCGTTCTCGGTTATGTGGATGTAATTACCGAATCAGTTATTACCAAATATATCGACGGACGCTATTCCAGATGGAGGAGTCCGGATTATCAGCTCTTCCTTCCTGAATTCAATTTCCGCCCAGACGATCCGGAAGCAGAAGGCTTTACTCCGATGCAATGGTACGATATGAGTTACCGTCCTGTGCTGATTCCTAAAGAGTCCGAAGGCGATAGTGTTTATTGGGCTGAAAAACGTTGCGTTGACTGTACCCTGGAGGGAGGAAATAAAAATAAGCCGTCAGACTGGCCTACAACACACGAATAGTTATGAAAAAGATAGTTGCATACATATTTTTCGTTATCCTTTCCCTCGATGCATTTTCCGCACCGGTGGAGAGGATATATGTCTCGACTGACAGGAGCGTTTATCTTGCCGGCGAGCAGGTCTTCTGCTCTCTTTTCTGCCTGGATGTCTCAGGGGACCCAGTCCCATCCGATTTAAGTAGTGTGGCCTATGTCGAGTTGGCGGCAGAGGGAGTGAGTAATGTGACGGCCAAGATTTCGCTTCTTGAAGGGAGGGGATCGGGTTATATAATGCTACCTCCTACCTTGCCTACCGGTAATTACCGTCTCTATGCATATACTACTCAGAATCGTAACGAAAGCGGGAAAGGGTATCTTTCATTTTCAAAGGTCATTTCTGTATTCAATACATCTACGACCTCGAGAGTCAAGGGAGGCGTAAAAATACTTGATGCAGACAAGTATAATTCTATAGAACAACCGAGTGCGGTTTCTTCCGGCAAGGCTTCAATTGTAGTCAGCAGAGCCGCACGTACTTCATTTGTTATACCTGTCACAATAAATAATGTTGGCGGGGAAGACGCTTCTGTGAGCGTCTCGGTTTATCATGACGATGGTATCCATGAGCCCGACAGTCCTTCGATAAAAGAATTCATCAACCGGCTCCCTTCGCCCGGGAGTGTCTCGGTTACCGGTGATTTGGTCCCTGAGTATGACGGAGAGATTCTCTATGCAAATCTTGTCGGACAAGACTGGAAATCAGTTGCTTCCGATGTCGGGCTGACGGCATTCATCTCTTCTTCCGGAGAGATTGCCGACACATATGCTTCCCCTGTCGCCCCTGATGGCTCGATGGTCTTTTATACCAATAATATTTTCGGAGACAGGGAAATGATCTGCGAACTTTGCAGTGCCGATACAGGCCGCAAGGCCCATATATCCTTGAAATCCCCGTTTATCAATGTAGATCCTGAGGCTGTGGATCAGCTATGCCTTTCCCCTTCTCTTTTAGAGCCGCTCCGCTTCCGCAATTTGGCTCTTCGGCAGAACCTTTCGGTCGGTTTAGATACTTTGGTGGAGTTCCTTCCATCGAGGGTCAGCCAGTTGATTTCGAAGGAAGATTGCAAAGTCTACCATCTCGATGACTATGTCCGTTTCCCATCTATGGATGAGCTCTGTGTAGAGATAGTAAAAGAACTCAGAATAACCGGTAAGAAAGATGAACGCCATTTTTCTGTTCTCTATAACGATCCTGCCGGGAAGCAGTATAATTATCTCAGCAACGTCCTCACCCTTCTTGACGGGGTGCCGATGACGGATCAGAGCAAGCTGATTTCATTTGACGCCATGCTCCTCAGCGACGTCGAACTCTATCTCCACCCATACCTTCTCGGGCATCGGGTGTTCAGTTCTGTCGTCAATTTCGTGACCTTTAGAAACAATATAACCTCCGTCCGTTTCTCCGACCAGACCAGAGTGTTTGATTTCAAGGGAGTTTCATATCCTGTCGCCTTGACAGCCAAAAATGTCCCTTCCGCGGAGAACGACTACCGACAGACACTTTACTGGCATCCGTCAGTTACCCTTGAAGCAGGAAAGGAAAAGAGACTGGAAATAAGGACCCCTTCGTATCCAGGAGTTTTCAAAGTTGTCGTAGAAGGACTTGATTCGGAAGGCGCCCCTATCTATTCAGAATCTTCGTTTGAAGTGCGTTGATAGTTGTTTTCGGGCCTTGGCGAGAACTCGCAGCCGCAAAATAGCTGGTTGTAGAAGTTTTCCTCTTTAATTATTTCATTGCGTCGCTCCTGAAGACCACCTGTTCTCCATGAGCGGCCCCACCATTCCACCACGGGGAAGAGGCTGCATGCCCACGTTCCGGCCTCGTCGACCTGCCGGAGATCCTTCCACCGCGAAGATGCCAAAGTGGTCGCGAGATAGTCAAATCCGTTTTTGGAAGCGTATGCAGCAGCTCTTGTCAGGCGGTAGCGGAAGCATTCCAGGCATCTGAGCCCCCTTTCCGGTTCCTTTTCGAGTCCCTTGGAAATGCAGAGCCACTCTTTGTGGTCATACTCGTCATCCACTATCTCTAGCCCCCATTTTTCTGCATATCTCAGGCATTCATTGAGTCTCTTTTCATACTCGCCCCTCGGGGTTATATTCGAGTTGGAGTAGAAGATGACCGGCCTTATTCCGTGATTGACCAGATACTCTACTATTGCCCCTGAGCACGGTGCGCAGCAGGCATGCAGCAGTACTTTCTTACCTTCTTCCGGGAGCCATTCCTCTTTTTTCTTTTTCATAAGCTTCTGATTATGAGATGTTTCTAGGGAAACGAAAGAGGATGGAGAGCATCGCGATGATGCCAAGGGCGAAGGGATAGTAGAGGCTGCTTATGATGGCAACTCCGGACACTCCGGCAAGTCCGGAGGCCATTAGCATCTGAGCTCCATAAGGGAGAATTCCCTGGATCATGCAAGAGAATGTATCGAGAATACTGGCGCTCTTGCGTGGATCGATTCCGAACCGCTCGGAAATATTCCGTGCAATGCCGCCGGTAGTGATAATGGCAATGGTGTTGTTGGCGGTGCAAATGTTGGCTAGGGAAACAAGGGCGGCGATGCAGCATTCAGCCCCCCTCTGTCCATGAATCTTCCTTGTCAATCCGCTGATTATGAATTCAATACCTCCGTTGTACCGGATCAGCTCCAGCATGCCTCCGGCAAGCAGAGTTACTATGATCAGCTCTCCCATCCCGCTGATCCCACCTCCTGCGGAGGAAAGGAAGTTGACCCACCCGGAGCTGCCCGTGGCAATTCCAATTATGAAGTTTGCTACAATCCCGATAGCAAGGACTCCTATTACATTCATCCCGACAAGGGCGAGAACTATCACCAGGATATATGGAATCAACTTGATCCAATCGATTGCATTTGCAGCCGGGACGAAGTCGACGCTAAGGCCTTGGAAAACGTAGATTCCGGTTACTATCAGGGCTGCGGGTATGGCAATGGCCGCATTCGCTTTGAATTTATCGCTCATCGAGCATCCTTGGCTCTTTGTGGCGGCGATGGTCGTGTCGGAGATGAATGACAGGTTGTCTCCGAAGAAGGCGCCACCAACGACAATGGCCGTCATGAAGGCGGTATCCACCCCTGTTTCCGCTGCAATTCCGCAAGCAACCGGGACTAGAGCTACGATAGTTCCAACGCTGGTCCCTATGGCCATCGATATAAAGCATGAAGCAAGGAAGATTCCGGCGAATACGAGCTTCCCCGGAAGGAAACGAAGTGCGAAATTGACGGTCGCATCAATGGATCCGATATCTTTGGCGGTAGCTGCGAATGCCCCTGCAAGGACAAATATCCATATCATGAGTAGCACATTCTTATCCCCGGCTCCGGATGAAAAGATAGAGATTCTTCCGTCTAGATTAAGCCCTTTAGTGATAGCAAGTGCATATGCAGAGGATACGATAAAGGCGGCAGTGATAGGGACCTTATAAAAGTCATGGGCCAGAATCGATGTCAGTACGTAGATGGCAAGGAATACGAATAGCGGGCTGATCGCAAGATAGCCGCTGATCTTCTCCGGACTTCTACCGAGATCTCCCTTTTTTTCTGTGTTTATTCCTGCCATAACTATAGAGAATGCAAAGATAATCAACTTTTGGATTCTGATTATTATTTATTTAACTTTGACTGGTTGCGAAGTGATTTATGTCCAAGAATACACTGAATACGATTTCAGAGCTTACAGGAGTCTCTGTATCAACTGTTTCCAGGGTTCTCTCGGGTCAGGCAGAGAAGTATAGGATCAGTCCTGTGACAGCCGGAAAAATAAGGGAGGCCGCCGATAAATGCGGCTACATCCCTGATCTTGTGGCGAAGGGACTCAGGACGCGGAGAACAGGGACCGTAGGCCTTACAATACCGAATATAGACAACCCTTTCTTTTCCAGCCTCTCCTGCATACTAGTTTCGGAGCTTAAAAGGCTTGGACTTCATGTGCTGCTCGCGGATTCTATGGAGTTGGAGAAAGAGGAGTCTGAGGCCCTCAATATGTTTATTTCCCGGCGTGTGGACGGGATTATTGCGGTGCCTGTCGGGGACTCCGCTTCAGAGCTTGAAAGAATATCTACACGGATTCCTGTAGTGCTGGTAGACCGTTATTTCCCTGAATCCAAGCTTCCTTTTGTCGGCACTGACAATTACCATGGTGCCTATATGGCCGTAGATTATCTGATTGGTAGAGGCTACCGGAATATTCTTGGAATTCAAGGTAATCTCACGGCTGTTTCCAACCGGGAGAGGGTCAGGGGTATGGAAGATGCTATCGCTGCACATTCGGGAATGAGAAGCCGCGTAGATGGAGATTCTTTCTCCGTTGAAAACGGAAAAACAATCATGGAAAAGATTCTCTCCGGGAAGGATCGCCCGGATGCCGTTTTCGCTTTTTCTTCAAATATTCTTCTGGGTGCAATCATGATTATCCGGGAAGCGGGACTTAGAATACCGGAGGACATTGCAATCCTCTCATTCGACAACAACGGCTTTCTCGACTATCTCGATCCTGCAATAACGAGGGTGGAACAGCCCCTGCCAGAAATAGGACGTCTTGCTGCGACTCTCCTTTTTGACCTTATGGAAGGAAAATCTTCCGATGAGATTACAAAAGGGACGTTGCTCTCTCCGTCTCTTGTTATCCGCAATAGCTGCTAAACGCAAAGTCTTGTGTTTCGATAATTTGGATAAGTGAATAATTATATGTAATTTTATCGCTATAGATTTGCACAAACGATTGCGCTAATCGAACTAGACATAATTAACACTAACTGTCATCAGAGAATGCGATCCAAAATACTAGTAATCGGTAGCAGTAATACTGACATGACCGCAAAGACAGAGACTCTGCCTTTGCCCGGTCAGACTCTTATCGGAGGAGACTTTACTACGGGCCCCGGAGGCAAGGGAGCCAATCAAGCTGTGGCTGCCGCAAGACTTGGCGGGGATGTTGCCCTTGTTTGTAAAGTGGGAAAAGACTCTTTTGGAGACGAAGCAGTAAAGCATTATGCCGAGGAGGGCCTTGATACAAGTCTCATCCTTCGAAGTGATAAGCCATCGGGGGTGGCCCTGATCAATGTGGATGCGAAAGGGGAGAACTGCATAGTGGTAGCTCCTGGAGCGAATATGGATTTCACAGATGCCGATATTGATGGGACTGCTGATGCAATTCGCGAGGCTGGAATCCTCCTTATGCAGCTTGAAATCCCTATTCCGGCCGTTTTGAAGGCTGCCCGGATTGCTCATGAGGCTGGGACTCTGGTCGTTCTGAATCCTGCCCCCTATGCCCCTCTTCCTGAAGAGATTTTCGAGTATGTAGACCTGTTCATCCCCAATGAAACCGAGCTTTCCGCTTATGCGGGCATTGAAGTCAATGATGTCGAATCTGCAAAGAGGGCAGCCGGGATTATGGTGGAAAAAGGAGTCAAGAAGCTCATTGTAACCCTTGGAAACAAGGGCTCTCTCATCACTGACGGTATCTCTCACGAGACTGTCGAACCAGTCAAGGTAGATGCTGTAGATACAACAGCTGCCGGGGATACCTATTGCGGTGCCCTTTGCGTTGGCCTTGCAAGCGGGATGGCTCTTGCCGAGGCGGCCGCTCTTGCTAGCCGCGCGAGCGCAATCTCGGTGACCCGAATGGGCGCCCAGAATTCTATGCCAAGAAAAGAAGAAGTAAAGTTCTGAAAACAATAACAAATTAATAATCAAGTCTATGTTTATCGTCAATAGCTACACGCTTGCAGTAATTCTCTGCTTCGTGACCATGCTCTGCTGGGGCTCATGGGGAAATACACAGAAACTAGCCGCAAAGAGTTGGAGATATGAACTCTTCTACTGGGACTATGTCATCGGTATGGTTCTTTTCGCTCTCCTCCTTGCGTTTACTCTCGGCTCCTTCGGATCCGAAGGCCGTCCTTTCCTTAAAGATATCGCCCAGGCTTCCGGTCCTGCAATCTGGAGTATCGTCATTGGCGGTGTGATATTCAATGCTTCCAATATTCTCCTTAGCGCATCCACTTCTATTGCCGGAATGTCAGTGGCTTTCCCTGTTGGAGTCGGTCTGGCACTAGTGCTTGGCGTTATCAATAACTACCGCGTAGCGATTCAGCAGGGAACAGACCCCGGAGACGTGACCCTCCTAGTGATCGGAGTCGCTCTCGTTGTCGCCGCAATTATCTGTAACGGAGTTGCTTCCGCAAAGAAAGGTGGAGCTGAAATCTCCAAGAAAGATCAGAAAAAAGGCGTCATACTTGCTATTGCTGCGGGTCTTATCATGTCCTTCTTCTCCGCATTCGTGATGAGGGCTATGGACCTTACCAACTTCGCAGCTCCCGCTGCAGGTAAGGTGACCCCGTATACGGCTACCGTGATTTTCACCCTCGCGGTCCTTCTGAGTAACTTCATTTTCAATACCCTTGTAATGAAGAAGCCTTTCGTCGGAGAGCCGGTCGATCTCGGTCAGTATTTCAAAGGAAACGCCAAGACCCATCTTGTCGGAATGCTCGGAGGCGCAATCTGGTGCCTCGGTACCGCTCTTAGCTATATCACGGCTGAGAAAGCCGGTGCTGCAATCTCTTATGCTCTCGGTCAGGGCGCACCGATGGTGGCTGCTATCTGGGGCGTTTTCATCTGGAAGGAATTCAAGGGCGCAAAGAAGAATGTATATGCACTTCTCGGCCTTATGTTCGTCCTCTTCATTGCCGGCCTTGCCTGCATAGTGGCTGCAAAATAATGCTGTTTGAAAGATCATTAAAGGCAACAGTTGCCACCGCTTTCGCAGCGGTGGCCGTTGTCGTTACTGCCTGTGGCCCCAACGAGCCGGATAAGCCGGTCAATCCGGTCGATCCAGTCAATCCGGGAGGAGGAGAGACTGTAGATCCCGAGCCACAGACGCCCACTTCTACTCTCAAAGATATATCTACTTTTCAGCTAGGAGAGGTTTTCGACCTGACCTTTGCTGGAGAGCAGCTTCTTCCTTACAAGGGCTTGTCAAAAGGGGATTATATTGAAGCCGAGACCATAACCGGAAAGGCTGCAACCTATCGCTTCGAGGTGGTTTCCGCCAATGATACCGAAGGGGCTAAACTTTCCTGCCCTGAAAAATGGATAGGTGGAATGTGCCGTCTGACCCTTCATACCGGTTCGACGACAAGGACTCTCGGAGAGACCTTTGTGGATGTTGTAGACCGCTATGAGGTCCCGAAAAATGCAAGGTTCTCCCTCTATGGCAGGGTCATTGATTCGGATGGTAATGGAATCTCCGGCGTAAGTGTTTCTGACGGAAAAGGGGTTGTCCAGACCAACGAAAACGGTTTCTACTATATCCTCTCCGAGAGGAAATTCGGCTATGTGTTTATTTCCGTTCCAAGCGGCTACCGCGCAGCCGTCAACCGTTCAATCCCTCAATTCTTCAGGAAAGTTACTTCAGACATAACCAATTATGAAATAAGAAGTTTTGTTCTTGAGAAGGAAGAGAATACACGTCATCGCCTTGTTGTCTTCACCGATGTCCATATGGCAAACCGCACCGAAGACAAGCGCCAGCTGACAAGCGGCTTCAAGAAGGATCTTGCCTCTGAACTTGAAAGGGCGAAAGCAGACGGGGTGCCCCTGTATGCCCTTAGCCTCGGCGACCTGACCTGGGATGAGTTCTGGTATTCGAACAAGATGGAACCCAAGCACTACAAAGAGCTGATGGCTGATGTTGAGGTCCCGATTTACAATCTTCTGGGGAACCATGACAACGACCCTTATGTCGCGGATGATTTCAAATCCGAGGAGCCTTGGAGGACATATATCGGCCCTACCTATTATTCATTCAATATCGGAGATATCCATTATGTCCAACTTGACAACACCCTCTTCTCCAATGCCGGAGGGGCTCAGGGCACAATAGGAGATCTCAAATATACCGAAGGATTTACTGCCGATGAACTGGCGTGGCTTCGTTCAGACCTCTCGTTTGTGCCCAAGTCGAAAAAACTCGTTATCGGTATGCATATCCAGTATACCAACAGGCCTCGTGTGACTACCGGTGGCGGCGATACTTTCTCCCAAAGCATGCCTACGGATCAGTCTGCGAAACTGCTTGACCTTATCTCAGGATATGACACTCAGATACTTACCGGCCATACCCATATCCGCTATACCAATTTTATCAGCGACAGGCTGATGGAGCAGAATATAGCGGCAATCTGCGGTACATGGTGGTGGTGCGGCTATTATAGCAGCTACCGCACGAATATGTGTCGCGATGGAGTGCCGGACGGGTATGAGGTATTCGACTATGACGGGCCCTCCATGACTTGTTATTACAAAGGCGTGGGAAAGGATAAGAACTATCAATTCAGGGCATATGACCTCAACAACTGCCTGATTGACAGGGCTACCTATTGCCCGAAGATTGCGAGTAATTTCAAGGTCGTTACTGAGGAAATTTTCAAGCAATACGCTTGCGGGTACGACACCCCGCGAAGCGACAATGCCGTTCTTATCAACGTATTCGCGTGGAATACGAAGTATAAGGTCCAAGTAACTGAGACAGAGACGGGTAAGAATCTTTATCCGCGGAGAGTCTCAGGCTATGACCCTCTCCATGTGATCCACTTCAATATGGGCAGGATGAACTCTAATTCCAAAAATCTTACTTTCCCGACGCTTCTGACCGACCATCTTTTCGAGGTGACATGTTCTTCTCCGACATCTACGTTGGAAATAAAGGTCACGGATGAATTTGGGAATGAGTATAGTGAAACAATGACACGTCCGAGGAAGCTCCTCGATATGTCCAAATCAACACAGTGGTAAAATGAAAAAAATCTGTCTGATCCTGCTTGCCGCTGCACTGGCGTCCTCATGCGTCCAGAAAGGGACCAATCTTGAGAGGGTGCCGATTTTCAAAGTGGTGCCCGAAGGGATGGCCAATGCGGAAGGCAAGTATGAAATCGAAGGAAGGGGCGGCTCTGCTGTCTTCAGGGTTATGTCGACCGGTTTATGGTCGGCGTCCATCTCGGGAGATGAGGGTTTTTCCCTTTCTGACAAAGACGGCTCATCAGGCCGTACCGATCTTTCCGTCAGTGCACAAGGCAATACGGGTTCTTCGGCCCGCTCGACAAGACTGAGTATTCTTGTTGATGGAGAGGTAAAGGAGACATTCGATATAGTTCAGCCCATTGTCCTTCCTTATGTGGAAGTCACCCCTGCGGAGGTGTCCCTGATGGGTGAAGAAGAGGAATTCACCCTGGCTGTTGACGCCGCGATGGAGTGGAGCTGCTCCATCGACAAAGGATCCGAGTGGCTCAGTATAGTCTCCCAAAGCACTACTGAAATTACTTTCAAGGCTCTTGAGAATGGAGGTTCTGAAAACAGAATTGCGGAGGTCGGTTTCTATCTTAATGAGATGCCTCTTATCGGCAAAAATGTCATCATTACACAGAACTTCCTGGCTCCTGCTCCCAAGGCTGACCTTCTCGACGTAGTGTTTACTCTCATTGGAGACGCTTCTGATGCTTCCGCAATGAAGATTCCCGTTGAGAAGAGGAGTAATCCCTCAATGGGAGCAGAATTTATTGAGAAGTACAATCGCTATGCGGCAGTCTTCAACCCCGGCGATATCCTGAGCGGTCAAGCCGACGGATACTATGTGGCTGATTATACGACCAATGAGGAATTCAAGTCCAAGATAGCTGATGGTTACACTCTTGAAGTTCTTTTCTGTCGATCCGATGAGCCCGGTACAAAGCAGATAAAGCCGTTCTCCTCTACTCAGGCTGGCGGAACCGGAATCTGCTTCAGGGCAAAAGAAGGCAATGAGATTAACTTTGAGACCCACGTCGGTGGATCTTGGGTGGAGCTATATAGCGGGATCACCCCTCAAAAAGATGTTTGGTACCATGCCATTGGCGTCTGGGATAAAACCGGTGCGGTAGCAAAACTCTATGTAGACGGGAAGTTGACGACTTCGAAAACGACGACCGGAGACTTTAAGTTCATGACTACCAATGAAAAATATTGGTTCGGTATAGGAGCCGATCCCAATACGTCAGATCAGGGAGAGGCTACTTTCAGCGGCAAGGTCGCGATAGCTCGTCTTTATGACAAGCCGCTCAGTGACAGCGAGATATTCAGTCTCTGGAGAGAAGTAAGATAGGAGGGAAGGAATCATGAAAAAATTGTTATATATTTTAGCCGCCCTGCTCTTCTCTCTGCCGGCATTGGCTCAGAGAAATGCTCATCCCATCAAGGGAAAGGTGACAGAGATTTCGGGTGCTCCGATAGTCGGTGCATACGTCTATAATACAGTTACTTCCAAGGGAGATGTGACTTCCCTTGACGGAAGTTTCGAGATTCAGGCGGTAACAGGACAGATTGTCAAGGTTACTTGTATGGGCTATAAGGAAGTCGAGATTGCGGCTCCTGCATCTTCCATTCTTGATGTCACTCTCGAAGAGGATAACGAGATGCTGGAAGAGACTGTGGTTGTCGGATACGGTACCCAGAAAAAGATCAACCTGACAGGAGCAGTCTCTGTCGTTACGGACGAGGCCCTTAAGGACCGTCCGACATCGAACGGCCTCAGGGCTCTTCAGGGAGTTGATCCTTCGCTCAATGTCATTATCGGATCCGGCAACCCGACAGAGGGTCAGAATATAAATATCCGTGGAGTGCCTTCGGTCAACTCTTCGACGCCCCTTGTCCTCATTGACGGAATCCCTGATGGTCAGCTTCATCAGCTGAACAGCAATGATATCGAGTCTATATCCATCCTCAAGGATGCCTCTGCAGCAGCTATTTACGGAGCAAAGGCTTCCGCAGGAGTTATCTTGATTACTACAAAGAGCGGAAAAGCGGGGAAGGCAAAGATCAACTACTCCTTCAATGGAGGTGTTACCCAGCCTACGACTCCTTCCGATTTCATTACCAACGGATATGACTATGTCACCCTCATCAATCCTCTGTACAAGGCTCGTTACAACTACGATTTCTTCCAGACGGGAGTATATGATACAGTTGTAGAGCAGACTCTACTAAGGAAAGACGACGTTAAAGAAAGCGCAGAAAGACCGTGGGTGACCATCGATGATGACGGCAACTACCATTACTACGGCAATTTCGACTGGTATCATAATATTTTCAATACCAATCGCCGTCACCAGGAGCACAATCTTAGCATCTCCGGAGGCTCGGATAAGGTGAAATACTATATCAGCGGTCGTTATTATGATCAGGAGGGAACACTCTCCGGCCCGATTATCGGCACTAAAGAAAATTATAGTTCCTATGCTTTCAGGGCCAAGGTAGACGCTCAAATCCTTAAATGGGCGCGCTGGACTGTCAATGGGGCTGTCAACTCCAATAATCAGATCTATCCGGGTGTCACCAATGAGGCTTTGACCATCGCCGGTCTCGACCAGAACCTCGTCCCGATATTCACTCCTACCAATCCGGACGGCTCCTATGTCCTGCTTCCGAAGGATCTGAGGAACGTCTTCCTAGGCACTGGACGCGTGGCGGAAATTCAGAATCCCGATACGTTCCACAAGATTTCTGCAAACAGAATCACCCTTGCTAATAATCTCCATCTGGACCTTCTGAAGGGTCTAACCTTTGACGCTGACTATAACCTCAATTTCTACCACCGTCTCTACAAAGACAGAAACCTTGAGGATACATATTCCAACGCCATCGGGACCTTTGCAACCACCAATCGTTACTCGAAGGATTCCTACCGCGAGAGAACATATGACTACCTTCTCCATAGCGCCGATGCGTATTTCACATACGTCACCTCGTTCGGAGGAGGGAACAATATAAAGCTCACAGCTGGAGCCAATTACGAGACCTATCGTCTTGTTGACAACACGGTTACTCTGACCGGTGTCGGCAGCAAAGATCTCGCAACGTTCAATTCGGTGACCGATGATTCCATTTTCGAAGTTACACAGGACATCAGCGCCTACAAGACTCTAGGCTTCTTCGGCCGTTTGAATTATGATTTCAAAGGCCGTTACCTCCTTGAGCTTTCCGGCCGTTATGACGGCTCGTCAAGATTCCAGGGGACAGGAAATATCTGGGGCTTCTTCCCTTCGGCTTCAATCGGTTGGAGATTCACGGAAGAACCGTTCATGGAACCGCTGAGGTCTTGGTGGTCAAATGGAAAGATTCGCTTCTCGGCAGGATCTCTCGGTAACCAGCAGGTGACCCCTTATCAGTTCATGGAAACAATTGATTCCGGGACAATAAGCTATCTTTTCGACAATAGTGGCAAGCCTCAGAGTACCTCTGTTTCTGCCCCGAACTCCTCCGATTTGACATGGGAGACTGTCACTACCTACAATGCAGGTCTCGATCTCGCATTCTTCAATAACCGCCTTACCTTCACCGGCGATGCATTTATTCGAGATACCAAGGGTATGATTACCTCCGGCCAGCCCGTACCTACAGTCTACGGTGCGAGCGCACCAAAGGCTAATTCGACCGACCTGAGGACCACTGGATATGAGCTCATGCTTTCATGGAAGAACACCCGAAATGTTCTTGGATCTCCTCTTTACTATAACATAACGGCAACTCTTGGTGACTATACCCGTAAGATTACCTACCTCTCTTATGAGAACCGCCTCTATTCCGGTAACTATGTCGGCAAGACTCTCGGAGAGATTTGGGGCTATCATGTTCCCGGTCTTTTCCGTTCAGACGAGGAGGCCGCTCTATATCAGGAGGCAGTCCACAATGCATCCAATGTCTATCAAAGGGTATACAATATGCTCACTGACGGCTATCTGAGAGCGGGAGATGTCAAGTTTGACGATGCCAACGGAGACGGTTACATTAATAACGGGTCAGGGACTGTCGAGAATCCCGGCGATATGTCGATAATTGGTAACACCACTCCGAGATATACCTATGGTCTGCGTCTTGAAGGCAACTGGAAGGGTATTGATCTCAGTGTTTTCTTCCAGGGAGTCGGCAAGAGGGACTGGTATCCGACGGCAAACGTGGATGCCATCTACGGAGCCAACCTTTTCTGGCAGCTCTACACATATCCGATTCCTTCCTTCGTGGAGAAAGACTATGCGGACCGCTGCTGGACAGAGGCGAACCCCGATGCTTATTTCCCCCGTGTCAGGGTTATAACCTGTTACAATGGAGGTCCCCTTGGCCAGAATAATGACCGTTATCTCCAGAATGCAGCCTATCTGCGTTTCAAGAACCTGACGGTTGGATACACAATTCCTGCCCTTAAGAGCGTTTTCTCCAAAATCAGGATTTACGCTTCGGGAGAGAATATCTGGTACTGGTCGCCGATGAAGAGGAATACAAGAGTTATCGACCCTGAGCTCGCAGTATCCACAACGACCTATAAGTCGGGAACTGGTTCGGGCTATCAGATGCCTCGCACCTTCTGCCTCGGTATTGATGTAACATTCTAAAATGGGAAGGATATGAAAAAGAAAAATATATTATTGACCGCCCTTGCGGTGATAGCTCTTTCTTCCTGCGACCTTACTCTCTATCCGGAGCATGAAACCACCCCGGAGCAGTATTTCAGGAATGAATCCGACCTCCTTCTCTGGAGCAATAATTTCTATACGGACAACCTTTCGGGCGCGGATATTGGCCAGAACGATGCCGATGACAAGATAGACAATGGTCTTTCGGCTTATATTACCGGTTCCCGCAATGCTTCGACTCAGAGTTGGGGCTTCACGTCGCTTCGCAATATCAACTATATGCTGGACCATCTCGACCAGTGCGAAGACCTTCAGGTGAGGAAAAAATACGAGGCGGTCGGAAGATTCTTCCGCGCATGGTTCTATTTCCTCAGGGTAAGGACTTACGGTGATGTCCCATGGTTCGACCATGTGGTCGGTTCCGCCGACAAAGATGAACTCTATAAGGACCGCGACGACAGGGGTTATGTAATGGATAAGGTCCTGGAAGACATTCGTTTTGCCGCTGATAACCTGCCTTCGAGTTGGGAGAGGAACAACACCAGGGTTACAAAGTGGGCAGCCCTTGCTCTCGGTACCCGTGCCGCCCTCTATGAGGGTACATTCCGCAAATATCATGAAGATCTCGGACTCACCGATGCCGACAAATACCTCAGGATAGCGGCCGAGATGGGTAAGGAATTCATTGACGAATCTCCGTTCTCGCTGTATAATGAGGGTACTCAGCCATATCGGGACCTCTTCTGGCAGAAAGAACCTAAGACTCAGGAGGTTATCCTCTGTAGAGTATACTCTGTCGATCTTGGCGTTTCTCACTCTGTACCATACAATATAATGTTCGGCCGCACTTCGATGACAAAGAGGTTCATGAACCACTATCTTATGGCAGACGGTACCCGTTTCCAGGATAAGCAGGGATGGGAGACCATGACCTACACAGAGGAGACCAAGGGACGCGATCCCCGTATGGCCCAGACTGTCCTTTGCCCGGGATATACATATAATGGCTCGACAGCAGTCGTTCCGAGTAAGCTTTCTTCCCACACGGGATATGAACCCATCAAATTTGTCGGAGATGCCGCCAGCCAGCTTGTCGGCAACGGAGAGCATCCTTGGATCATCTTCCGCGCGGCAGAGGTCTATCTCAACTATGCTGAGGCTGTGGCTGAACTCGGGACTATTACCCAGACCGACCTCGACCTTACCATCAACAAGATTCGCTCGAGGGCGAAAATGCCGATGCTGAGTCTTGAAAAGGCAGACGCCAATCCGGATCCATTCCTTCTTTCATGCTATCCCAATGTCACCAGAAGCGCTCATACCGGTGTGATTCTCGAGATTCGCCGCGAAAGGACAGTTGAACTCGTTCTCGAGGAGCCTACGAGGGCATGGGATCTTTTCCGCTGGAAAGAGGCGAAGCAGGCATTGAACCATTTCAATCCTTGGTATGGGTGTTATATACCCGGAGCAGGGACTTATGATATGGACAATGATGGCAAAGATGACCTCGAGGTGTACTCTGCAGCACCAGCATCCAATCTCGCAACCAGACTTCAGATAGGAAAAGACTTCGTCCTGAGCGAAGGCGACCATGGATATATTGTAGGCTATCCCGGCACAGACCGCGGAGGAGATTGGAACGATGCTATAGACTATCTATGGCCTGTTCCTAAGGCACAGATAGAGATTTATGCCGATCAAGGATATAAACTTTCCCAGAATAACGGCTGGGACAACCGATAGAATTATGAAAAAAACAGTTTACATTTTGGCGGCGGTCGCCCTTTTTGCCCTCGCCTGCCAGAAAGAGAAAGCAGACCCCGAGATCAGTTTCAATCCCGAGACCGCAGAGTTTGAAAGCTCAGGCGGCAGCCTTCTTGTGGGAGTCAAGAGCGGTTTGGACTGGAAGGCATCCACTTCTGATACTTGGATTTCAATCCAGATGACAGAGGGCTATGGGTCTGATTCGTGGGAGTATATGAAACTTACGGTCGGAGAAAATGCCGGTGAGCCGAGGGAGGGAACTGTTACTGTCAGCAACGGAAGCAGGACTAAGGATCTCAAGGTAGTCCAAGGGACAATACCAACAGATATTTCGGCTGATAAGTCTGAACTTTCATTTACAAGTGTTGGCGGCAATGCATCCGTTGCCCTTACCACCCTTCGGGCATGGACTGCTACAGCATCTGAGAGCTGGCTGACAATCTCACCGGCTTCTGGCGAGGGGTCTTCAGCGGCAGTTAATGTTACAGTCTCTGCCGAGACCAACGAAGGCGAAGCCAGGACGGCGACAATTACTTTCAGCAATGGAAAGTCTGAGGCCAAAGTTTCTGTAAGCCAGAGCAAGGACGCCATGATTCTTATGAATAAGGCAGAGTTCCTCGCGTGGTTCAATGAGGCCGCAACATATGGAGAAGGAACTCAGGTGTCCCTCGGCGCCGATATTGATCTGGCAGGGGAGACACTTTCTCCGATACCAGCTCTCAAGTGCTCCATCAATGGTAAGGGTCATAAGATAATGAATTGGAAAACAACTACTTCCCTTATCGATACTCTCCGAGCCGGGACTACCGTCAAGAACCTTGTCATAGATTCTTCCTGCTCTCTTACCCTTCCGACTGGCTTTAAGACATTCGGCTTCCTGGTTGCAAACAACCGCGGTACCGTTTCTGAGATTGTCAATAATGCTTCAGTGTCTGTCCCGTCTATTCCTGCATTCGGAGACGGTGCATATGGAGCGATTGTCGGCTATACCTACGAAGGCGGATCGGTCAGTGGATGCGAGAATCATGGTGACATCACCTACTCAGGCCCCGGTTATACGACCGGAACAGTCTATTTCGGAGGTGTCCAAGGCAGAATGACAGCTGCTTCTACGACCATTTCCGAGTCGAAGAACTACGGAAAGATTACGTTCACATTCTCCGATGCGACGACAACTTCCGGCTTGTATATCGGAGGAGTGACCGGCTCAGCAAACGCCAACAGCAACGTCCTCTCATGCCGTAACTATGGCGATATCACCGTCAGGACCAAGGGCTTCAACGGCAATCACCTTATCGGCGGAGTCGTTGCTTATGCGGCTTCCGAGACAAAGGATTGCCACAATGAAGGTAATATCTCTCTATTCTCCGAGACAGCCGAAGGCGCAGCTGACGGCCCTGTCAAGGGAGCAGGCGTAGCCGGTATCTCTGCATATCAAGGCAAGAATGGCGGAACTCTCGAAGGCTGCTCCAATAAGGGTGCAATCACCCTTAGGGCCGGTTATTCCCTCGGTTTCACCACAGTCGGTTCTATGACAAAGTTTGCTTCTGCAGTCGGCGGAATCGTTGCTTACTCGTTCAAGAATGCGCTGAAGAGCTGCTCGAATTCAGGTGCCGTTCGAAGTCATTTCGGCACCATCGACAATTCTGCCTCCAACTATAATACAACTGTCCGTCAGTGCATCGGAGGTATAATAGCTTCCACCTATGGCAACGTCGAAGAGTGCACAAATACAGGAGAGGTCACTGCTTACTGGGTGACATCTACCCATAATGCCGCTATTGCCAAGAACTTTGTCACCATGGCCGGAGGTATTTCAGGAGGAGACTATCATTCGGATCAGGTCGGCTCGAGTATTATCAACTGTACCAATGAAGGAGCTGTCAACTATACCTGCGATTCGTCGGGGTCCAATAACGCCGTGGGCGGTATCGTAGGATGGCCTTCGAAGGAGAATGCGGCTGTAACCTCTTCTATATCAGGTTGTGTCAACCGTGGAGCGGTAACCCATGACGGCTTTGCCAAGTCCCGTGTCGGTGGTATCGTCGGAGCCGGTGGTGGTATTGACAATTGCAAGAACTTCGGTAAGGTCTACTTCAAGTCCGGACATGCAAGTTCTGCCGTCGGAGGTCTTGCCGGTTATAGGAACTTCCTCTTTACAACCAATTCCGAAAATCACGGAGATGTTGTTTCCGACGTCAAACTAGTAGGAGGCGGCGGTGGCGCAGGCGCCATTGGCGGACTCGCCGGAGGATCGGGAAATACAGTACAGACTATCGCAGGATGCCTTGTCGATTGTACCGTTTCCGCACCGGAAGGCTGCAATTTCGCATCTATGGTTATCGGTAACATGGATCAGAACAAGGCTACGGGTCAGACTGTCTCAGTAGGTACTGAAGCATCGCCAATCCGCGTCAAGGGTACTTTCTGCGGCACTAAACTGACTTCTTCCAACTATACCGACTTTATCAAATGGGCCGGAATGACAACAGATTATGGTAAACTAACTTGGCACGTCGTATATGCTGAATAAACTATTTGCAGCGGCAGCAGGGGCCCTTCTCCTTGCTGTCCCTGTTTTTGCACAGGCTCCCGCCCCTGCAACCCACTCTCAGAAGGTGATAATTGAAACCGATATGGGTAATGACATTGATGATGCTCTTGCCCTTACGGTAGCTCTCAATGCCGTCAGAGACGGAAAACTTGACCTCATGATGGTCTCTAACCACAAAAAGAGTCCTACTGCGTCTGAATTCATCGATATAGTCAATACTTATTACGGATATCCTGAAATTGAGGTTGCAGCATGCTCTACTCCTGTTTTCCATGGTGCATATACGGACTATACCGTCCCCGTAGCATGCGACAGAAGCTGGAGGCGAAGTGGTAAGTATGAAGGAGATTATCCCGATGCCGTAGCCCGCTACCGCGAAGTTCTCGCTTCGTGTGCTGACGGTGAGGTCGTGATAATCTCACTCGGATTCGGGACTACTCTTGCTGCCCTTCTAGATTCCCAGCCGGACGAGTACAGCTACTATAACGGCAAGGACCTCGTCAAAAAGAAGGTTAAGTACCTCTCTATCATGGCGGGAAGCTATGGGGCGGAAGATACTTTGATTGTAAATGGCGCCCGTGAGACTCTTTTTGACAAGACAACAAAGAGGGGAGAATACAATGTTATCAATGATATTCCCGCAATGAAGAAGGTCTTCGCAGAGTGGCCGACCACCATTTATCAGAATCCTTTCGAAATCGGGAAGATGGTCATGTACCCTTGGGATGCAGCCTGCAAGATGGGAGGCCCGGTAGAGGTCGCATATAAGGCATACAAGAAAGAGCCATACGACAGGCCCTCATGGGATATTCTTTCGGTGGCATTTGTCCTTCATCCGGAAATGTTCTCGATAAGCGAACCGGTTACTGTGTCTGTCGATGATAAGGGCTTTAACCACCTCAAGAAGGGCGGAAATCACTATGTACTGGCGCTCTCTCCCGAGCAGGCTGAGGCACTGAAGGACTTCGAGGTCAGGGAAACCACAAGGGAGAATGAGTATCTGCCGGCATGGGAAAAGGGATATATGGATATCCACAGCATCGGTACCGGCCAGGGCGACTGTACCTTTATGGTTCTTCCTGACGGCACCACATGGATGATCGATGCCGGAGATACGGGCTATCGTGACGGGAATGTATGGTGGTACAAGTCCATTCCCGATAACAAGAAGAGCGGCAGCGAGAGGATCGTTGAATATATTGAGCACTTCAATCCGACTCCCGGGGAGATTGATTACGCAATGCTGACTCATTTCCATGGAGACCATATGGGAACTAAGAGATCTTACGTGGATGGCAAAAACGGATATGGCGTGTCAGGAATTACCTACGTAGGGGAGAAGTTTAAATTCGGCACCTATGTAGACCGCGATTATCCCGCATACGATTTTCCCTCCAGAGAGAAGATCGTGAAGGAGAACAACGTCTTTAAGGAGTATCTCCAGTTCATTGACGACGAGGTCGCATCCGGAGTCAAGGTCCAGAAATTTGACGTTGGAAGCAAGTCTCAGTTTGTACTGAAACATGATCCTAAGGCCTTCAAGGGCCGTTTTGAGGTACGTAACCTGGTTGGAAACGCCGAGGTTTGGACAGGCAAGGGAACGAGCAAGAAGAAGATGTATTCCGGCGATATATCGCTATTTGACGAGAATATGAACAGCTGCGGAGTCCTTGTACGCTACGGCGATTTCACATACTACAACTGCGGCGATCTTGCAGGAGGTAATTTCCGCTCCTTCAAGTCTCAGGAAAGGTATCAGGAGTCCTATGTTGCTGATGTGGTCGGTAAGGTGACAGTTTTGAAAAACGACCACCATGGTTGGAAAGAATCCACCAATGCAAAGCTTCTCGCTGCGACCCGTCCGGATGTTTTCGTCATAATGGGAAGCCATCGCCAGCATCCTTATTCAGCGACTCTCCGCCGTATCATGGATCCTCTTGTATATCAGGGAGACAGGGAAATATATATCACCTCTCAATCTTCACGAGGGGATCTTAGTGAAGATCTGTGGCGCTATTTTAAGCCAACTGGTCATATCGTTGTGAGGGTATATCCAGATGGCAAGACCTACGAGGTGTTTGTCCTTGACATATATTCCGGCGATTACAGGATTAAATATAGATCCGGTCTCAAGACCGTAACCAAATAATTTCCATGAACGGTAAAAAGATATTCGTGACTGCAAGCTTGGCTATCGCCCTTTCGGCGGTAGCCATGGCCCAGCCCAAAGTGATGTCCCACAGGGGCTTCTATAAGGCTCCTGGCTCATTCGAAAACACTATCCATAGCCTCAATGGGGCCCAGCGCCTTGGGGTAGAAGGTATCGAACTCGATGTCCATTTGACGTCCGACGATTCTCTTCTGATTCTTCATGGCCCGAAAATACCCGGGACAGAAAAGAACATTCAGCAGATTTCTTTTGCAGAGGCTCGCTCGGTGAAACTCCCCGAAGGACATACCATACCTTCACTTTACGAGTATTTTACCGAGGCAAAAAAGACCCCGGCTCTGACGCTTTTCCTTGAACTGAAAGCTCATCCAACCACCGCGAGGGAGACCCAGCTTGTCGAGAAGGTCCTGGCTCTTTGCGACAAGATGGATATGTACGGCCAGACGGTGTTTATTTCCTTCAGCTTCCATATTTGCGATGAGGTTCTAAGGCTCCATCCAGGAGCTCGAGTCGCTCCCATTACTTCGTCTGATTCTGTCATGCGTCCTGTCGACCTGAAGGCCAAGGGTTATTGGGGCATTTCATATTATTTCAAGACCCTCATGAATCAGGCATGGATGCTGGATAAGGCCCATGAATACGGTCTCAAAACTATTCTATGGCCTGTCAATAGTCATGAACTTGTGGACATGGCATTTGGCCACAATGTGGATTGGGTGTCCTCCGACTATCCCGACAGGATGCAGAATCTTCTTGCTGCCATCGAGGATCTCGACGATTGGTCGGGAGAACTGAAGAAGGCCCATATGAGAGATTCAAAGAAGCTTATTTGCTTCGATCTCGACGGAACTCTTACTCAGCATAAGACGCAACTGACTCCGGAGAACAAGGCCGTTCTCGATACTCTTATGAAGCGTTATGAGGTCATCATGGTCGGTGCCGGCAATTGCCCCCGCATCTACCACCAGATGAACGATTATCCTATCACTATAGTTGGCAACTACGGCATGCAGGAGAGCCATATAGTTGATGGTCAGTTTGTTATTACAAGAGAAGATACTGCCCCTGCGGATACTGCTTTCTTTGTGAAGAACTGCAACTATCTAAGGAAGAAATACGGGTACAAAAAGTATAAGGGCGACCCTATCGAGTTCCACCAGAGCGGAATGGTAACATTCGGACTTCTTGGGACAAAGGCAGACAAGGCAGACAAACTTGCTTTTGATCCTGATCGGGCCAAAAGAAGAGTTATGTATCCCGAAGTCCTTGAGATTTTCAAAGACTACGCCGTTTATATCGGAGGCTCATCTTCATTCGACTTCGCTCCGAAGCAGTATAATAAGTACGACGCTTGCGTGCGCTATGCTTTCGATCATGGATATACAGTCGATGAGGTACTTTTTGTCGGTGACGATTTCGCTGACGGCGGCGGCGACAGCCATATCCGCCTCCGCGGCATGGACTATATTGAAGTCACTGATTATGAGAAGCTTCCGGATTTGATGAGGTTTATGTATTAAGCCTAATAAAGCATTATTTATCTACCCTGGGGCCAAATTATTTTGCTCTGGGGTATTTCGTTTTTATCGCTTATCAACGTCTTTATATAAAACAAAGGCTTGAAGATGAATATTGCAAGACGAATAATCACCTTGTACTGCGCGAATGATATGCCTGATAAGGTCGTCGGATCTTTTTCCGAGTGGCTTACAAGCATTCATGACAAGAAGCAGAAATCTAAAGAATTAAAGAACCTATGGAATCGCTTGGAAACAGGAGATTCTGCTTCTAACGCAACCGTCGAAAAGAAGCTTAAGGAAATACACAGGATTTCCGGGATAGAAAAGTCCCGTAGGTTTAAGATTCCCAATTGGTTACTCATACCCGTTGCGGCAGGATTACTGCTTCTCTTTGGGACAAGTTTAGGTTTTTATTTTGGAGAGAAAAGGCTACAACCTGCATCAGAACATACTCAGGTTTGTTATCTTACTTCTGATGCCAAGACGACATTCTCCCTCCCGGATGGGACAAGGGTGTGGCTTAATGCCGGCAGTTCATTGTCCTTCAATAAAGAAGCTTTTCTTACTTCAGGAGAAAGGTGTGTTGCAATTGATGGAGAAGGATTCTTTGATGTCACTAAAAATGGAGAGCCGTTCTTAGTTGATTTCGGGTCTTCGAAAGTCAAGGTTACTGGGACGCGTTTCATGGTTCGTCACTACGATCGGAATACAGATGATCTTGTTCTGCTTGAATCTGGCTCTGTAGAGGTCGTGACTCCTGTTGCTTCTGTCCCGCTCAGTCCAGGTCAGGTAATGACCCTTGAAAGATCCTCTGGACGTATTTCTGTCAGTGACGAGGACATGCGTTTCTACACAAACTGGATGGAGCCAACCTTAAATCTGAAGCAGGTTGAATTGAAGGATTTGCTGAAAAGCCTTAGCCACCGATACAATGTCGATATTGAGATGGCTCCTGGTTACTCGTATCGCAATCGTATTTCGATGGAAATAAAGAATGAGACCCTGGATCAGGCTCTCAATATTATTTCGATTATCACTGGTTGCAAGGTTACTTACAAAGATGAATATACTATTCTGATAACCAAATAATCACTATTTATGAAAAAAAGGATAAAAGGCATTCTGCTATCCTTCGTTCTGTTGCTCACTCTTGGCTCAGTCCCAGGGTCAGCGCAGAAGAAGGATATTACCATCGATTTCGATGGTTCCCTCGCAAGCTTCATGCAGGAGGTAAAGTCCCTCAGCGGTTACTCCTTCGCATACAGTAACGAGGATGTCGATATCAGCCGAACAGTCCATGTTAAAGCTACCGCAGTACCGGTAGAAGATGCTGTCCGTAAGGCTGTTTCTCCTCTCGGTCTTAAAGTATGGCGTGAAGGGGCAGTAATTGTTATTGTAAAAGGAGACACGTCGTCAACCGTTCCCGAGAAACCAGTTTCTCATGGCACTCAGGGTAAAGTCCTTGATCGTAGCGGAAAGCCGGTCGTTGGAGCGGCAGTAATGTTACGCAGTACAAATATTGGAGTCATGACTGGGCTGGACGGCTCTTTTTCAATAGATGCCCGCCCTGGTGATGTTCTCCTCGTGTCCTGTCTCGGCTATGAAGACTCTTCTGCAACTGTAAGTGGAACAGGCCCTATTTCAATTATTTTGAAAGAGAACATCCAGTATCTCGAGGAATCGGTCATCGTCGGGTATGGTACTCTCCGTAAGAAGGATGTTGTTGGCGCCGTCGAGCAAATCTCAGGTGAGACTCTATCTTCCCGTCCCAATCCGAATGCAGTCCGTTCCATACAAGGTCAGGTCCCTGGCCTTACGCTTGAGTTCGCAGACGGAAAGCCAAACCATGGAGCTTCACTTTCAATCCGTGGAACGACCAATAGCATTGGATCAGGAGGTTCTTCTCTCGTCCTGGTAGATGGAATGGAAGCAAGTCTGTCTGATGTCAATCCAGACGATATTGAGACAGTTTCAGTCCTCAAAGATGCCTCTTCTTGTGCAATATATGGCGCCCGTGGTACATTCGGCGTTATCCTCATCACTACCAAAAATGCCACCAGCGACCGCTTCTCGGTAAAATATGATGCCTCAATGGGCGTCATAGGCAGGACAGTAGTTCCTAATCTTGTGACCAATTCTCTTGATTGGGTGGAGATGTTCTATGAGTCGTACAATGCTACTTATGGCTATGACCCTACAGGAGTCAACAATATGTTCGATATTCCAGACGGCTGGTATCAGGAATTGATCAATCGCAGCGATCCTGCTTATGAGAATTACGGGGTAGAAGTCAGCGTCAACCCTCAGACGAACAGATATGAATATTATGCAAAGGGAACGGATTGGGACGCCCTTATGTATAAGAAATACGGTACGAATACTACGCATAGTATCTCTGTCACAGGCGGTTCTGGGAAGATTAAATTCCTTGCTTCAGGACGTTATTTCCACCAGAATGGTATCTACAACACAAAGTATGAAAACTACAATCAGTTCAATGGACGTTTTAAGTTGACTGCTAATATAAAACCGTGGTGGACACTTGAGAACAGTATCGACTTCGTCAGGACGACATACAACCAGCCGATGTCATTTACCGGTCATTATACAGTCGGTGTGCAACTTGACCTCTGTGGCGCTCCAGTTCTTACTCCGACCAACCCTGACGGCAGTTGGACCAATCCTGGTATTTGTACCAATTATGCTGTATGGCAGACGGGAAAGGCCTATCAAAAGGATTACACACTTCGTATGAACGAAAATCTGGCCAGCACTTTTCACATTCTTCCTGGTGTGCTTGATTTCCGGGCGGACTTTACCTATTCTTCGACCAATATCCAGCGGGATCGTAAGGAAAGTAAATTCAATTATAAGCTTGGACCGGATACCGAAACTTCACGTCCTGCCACAGATTCCTATGAGGAATTGTTCCGAAATATTGAATATTGGAAGACCAATGGGTATTTTACCTTCACTCCTCATCTTGGAGAGGCCAATAGGCTGAAGGTGACCGCCGGCGTAAATCTTGAGCATCAAAAGCATCATGGTACTGCTTCTTATCGTCAGGGACTGATTCTCGAGGACAAGGCAAACTTTGCTCTCATGGATGGAGAGAATATGAAAATATCTGATTATAGCAGCTACACATGGGCTTATCTTGGTGCATTTGCCAGGATCAACTATAGCTTGCTTGACCGCTATCTGTTTGAAATCAGTGCCCGTGAGGACGGATCTTCGAAATTCCCGACCACCCAGAGATGGGGCTTCTTCCCTTCGGCATCTGTGGGTTGGCGCTTCTCTGAAGAGCCTTTTATGGAAGGAACAAAAGGATGGTTAGACAATGCTAAAATCCGCGTCTCTGCCGGATCGCTTGGCAATGGTAATGTCTCACCGTATTCATACCTCCAAACTATGTCCATAAGTCCTTCTTCCATTGTTGTGAATGGTGTTCGTGTCTCGGTGACAGAAGCTCCGAGTCCTATTCCTGACGGCTTGACCTGGGAGAGGGTTACGACCTATGATGTCGGACTAGATCTCGACTTCCTTGGGAACCGGCTCAATTTCGTGGGAGACTACTATCATAAGTATACAACCGATATGTATACGGTTGGCAAAACTCTTCCTGCTGTTTTTGGAAAGTCCTCACCTAAAGGCAATTATGCTGATATGGTCACCAAGGGATGGGAGCTCAGCCTAAGTTGGAGGGATGCTTTCCGTCTCGGAAACTCCGACTTCAGTTACGGAATCAAAGGAATGCTTTGGGATGCCAGAAGTTGGATCACGCGGTACAACAATGCCACTCGTAGTCTGAATGATTATTATGCCGGAGAGGAACTTGGCGAGGTTTGGGGATATCATATCCTCGGTCTCTTTGAATCTGATGAAGAAGCCGCTTCCTGGGCAGATCAGACCGGATTCAGGTTGGATCGAAAAGGTAATGTATATCGTGCCGGTGACCTTAAGTATGAGGACAAGGATGGAAGTGGTGCAATTGACTATGGTGACAATACCGCCGACAACCCAGGAGACATGGCTGTTATAGGTAATACTACACCACGTTTATGTTACGGAATTAATTTGAATGCCTCTTGGAATGGAATAGGGCTGACCCTCTTCTTCCAAGGCGTTGGCAAGAGGGATTGGTATCCGAGTCTTGACTGCGCATATTTCTGGGGTAAATACAACCGCCCCTATGGCCTTTATCCCAAAATCCACACAATTGATCGCTGGACAGAGGATAATCCTGATCCAAACGCCTTCTGGCCCCGTACTAATTCCTATTTGACGACTGATACGAGCGGCCTTCTCATAAAAGGAAGGGCAGATCGCTACCTGGTCGACGCTTCTTACTGCCGTCTGAAGAATATCACTCTCGACTATTCCTTCCCGCGGAGTATAGTGAGCAAGGCAGGATTGGAGGGCCTCCGCATATATGTGTCCGGAGAGAATCTATTCACATTTACACCGATGCGTAAATGGACTGACAATATGGACCCTGAGGTAATTTCCAGTGGTGATACTGACTTTAATGGCGCCAATACGAAGCTCGGGACCTCCGCATGGCGCGGAGACCAGGCAGATGGCAACTCTTATCCTATGCTCAGGAGTCTAACTTTAGGATTGAATGTAACTTTCTAAAACGGCCGTATCATGAAATCATCCATAATACTTACCCTGGCCGTGGCTACGGCCGCACTTTGTTCCTGTGAGAAGTTCCTTGAGGGGGACGAGGTGCCCAATAAGATTGTCGCAGACGAATATTTCTCGAATGAGTCCAGCCTTGCGACCTATGCAAACGGTTTTCTCAATAGCTACACCCCTGCGGTAACTACTCTGACGTACGGGGACCAATATGCCGAGAATGTCGCTAAGATCAATATGAACAATTTCTACATCGGGAACTGGGATGCCAACCAGCAGAGTGGCTGGAGTAGCAGCGACTGGACGATGTTATACAATGTCAACTACTTCTTGAAGAATTTACGCAAGGCTTCAGTGGGTGAGGATGTGCTTAATCATTATGAGGGAGTGGGGCGTTTCTGGAGGGCCTGGTTCTATTTCAACAAGGTAAAGACTTTTGGTGCCGTTCCCTGGTATGATGAGCCCATCGATGCTGAGGATGAAGAATCTCTCTACAAAGGCCGCGACAATCGTGAATATGTTATGAGTAAGATTCTTGAAGATCTCAATTACGCATCAGAACATTGCTATAAAGATGCTTCCCATATTAATAACGGCCAGATCAACGGCTACATATCCAATGCTTTTAAAGCTCGCGTTTGTCTATGGGAAGGAACGTACCGCAAATATCATAAAACGGATCCATCCACCGGGCAGCCGTGGACAGGCGAATACGGCTCTGCAGAGGACTATCTCCAAGCTTGTGTTGATGCTGCCTCTATAATCATGAACAGCGGAGTGTACGCAGTTCGCACTTCAACGAGCTACAGCAGTCTGTTCCTCTCCGGAAATATCGTGTATGACGAGATTCTATGGGCTCGACAGTATTCAAGCGCACTTAATTTCTATCATAATACAACAAGCGTTTTCAATTCCACCTCCAGCGGAGCATGTTGGAATATGACAAAAGCCTTCTTGAATACATATCTTCATGCTGACGGGACTCGGCATACCGACATCCCTGGTTATCGCACGATGCCCTATGTCCAAGAACTGTCTGGGAGGGATAATCGACTGGCGCAGACCATTATGGCTCCTGGGTATATCAAGAGTGTAGACGGGAACGATACGGAGTATAGCGTGTTTATCAATCCTAGCTTCATGAAGACTGGATATTGGGTTAGTAAGTGGATGCTTCCAAGCAATGCATATGAGGGCAATACCACCTGCTACAATGCGCTTCCAATCCTTCGCTATGCAGAAGTTCTGCTCAATTATGCTGAGGCGAAAGCAGAATTGGGGACATTCTCGTCGGAAGACTGGTCCAAGACAATTGCTCCACTTCGTGCTCGCGCCGGAGTGGCCACGGCAGAGCCTGCAACAGCAGATCCTTATTTGATCGATTATTTTGACAATACCGTGACGGATAAGTGGATTCTTGAAATCCGCAGAGAGAGAGGCATAGAACTGTACATGGAAGGTCTCCGCTATGAGGACCTCATGAGATGGAAACTTGGTCATCTCATTGCCCGTACATGGGAAGGAATGTATGCTCCTCTAGGAGAAAAACAGGCTTGGAATGCGGCAGGAGACCGTTTCATCTGTTTTGTACAGAGTAAAGCTGGCAACGATGCCAATACTACTTATTTCGTGTTGGATAAGAATCCATACCACCATATTAATAGTAATAACTGTGTGGAATTTGAGCAGATAGCTCGTGTTTGGAACGACAAAATGTATCTTCGCCCGATTCCTGAAACTGCATTATCAATAAACGCTAATCTGGGACAAAATCCTGGCTGGGAGTAATGAAAAGAAAAATACTTGATATTTGTGTTCTCATGGCCGCATTATTATGCGGCTGTGGAGAAAAAGAAAATCAGACGCAGGAGAAGACGGCTCCAGCAAGTTTCTCCGGGAAATGGGCCTTCACTGAAACACTTTCCGGCGAGTCTTGGGTAAAATCCAATGTAAAGGATATTTTTGATTTTGACGGGGCGGGGAATTATACTATTCTTCGCTATAGCGGTACAGATCATGTCCAGTATCAGGATGGCATTCTCTCCGTCGCTGAAAATGAATTCAAAGTCACCGGTACAACCGGAACTTGCAGTGTCAAGGGAGATTCTTATTCATTTAGTTCCTTAGGCGCTTCTTATGAATTGGTATCTTCCACGGCAGAATGTTTCATATTCAGTTTCAGAAAGTTCTCCCGTGTTACCGGCTTCGATGCCTCTGGGGGAGAGTCAACGGATCTTAATCCCGACAGAGAAGGATATATAAACAATACTTTCATCGAATCGGGTAATAATATGGTAGGTGTTATCAAGGATGCATCTACGGGAAAGGGGATTCCAAACGTGGTAGTTTCAGATGGGTATAGTACTGTAAAAACTGATGCAAACGGAGTCTATCAATTTAAGGCATCAACTGCTGTTCAAGCCTCGACACGATATGTCTTCTATAGTACGCCGTCAGCCTACAAAGTAGAGACGGACAACGGAATTCCGAACTTCTATAAGTTGATTCTGAGTGTCCCAAAGACGGGATGGAGTAGAAATGATTGGACTCTTACACCGCTGGATACTCCTGAGAGCAAGTGGACTTTTGTCGGTATAGGGGATAGTCAGTGCGGCTCGATCAGCGAAGTAAACCGCTATACAAATGAGACTATCGCGGATATGAAATCATATCTGACGAAGTACCAAAATCCTTATGCTGTCGTTCTCGGAGACATCATCCATGATAGCAACAACATTTGGCCTTATATCAAGAATTCGATGAGCGGAGTGAATGTGAACGGACGTGCATTGCCGTTCTTTCAGGTGATGGGTAATCATGACCATAATGCGCTTGAAGACAATGCCTATGACGCAGTTCAGCTCTATGTAGACCATTTCGGCCCGGAAAATTATTCCTTTAATCGAGGAGATGTCCATGTGGTATGTTTTGATAATGTCATTGTCGAAGGCCGCTCTACATCTTCGCAGAGCAATACCATGACCTGGAATACTTATGGCTCCGGCATGACTGATACTCAGTTGGAATGGTTCAAGAAGGATATGTCATTCGTTGAGAACAAAGGGGACAAGATGCTTATCCTTTGTTGCCACATTCCATTTGCTGATGCTTCTCCAAAGCATAGAACCGAGATCATGAGTTACATGAAGCAGTTCAAGGAAGCTCATATTCTTGCAGGTCATACCCACTACAACCGCAATTATCTCCATAATTCCTTTGTGTGCAAGGGAGGAAATGCTGTTTATGAGCATATTCATGGCACTGCCTGTGGAGCTTGGTGGGAGGCTCAGTCTTCGTGTAATACGACTGGCGCTCCTTCCGGATATACTGTTTATGAGATTGAAGGAGCCAGTATCGTCAACTGGGTAATGAAGGGAACTGGAAAGTCGGAGGAACATCAGTTCCGCGTCTATGATGGAAATCAGACTTATACCGGTACTCGCGGCTACACATATAATTGGTACCGCACCGACAATACAGGCGGCTCATCGAATATCGTTGCCAAAGGTTACAGCGGATTCAAGAATAGCTTTGTTGTGGAAGTATTTGACGATGACACCAAATATGTCAATGTCGAATTGTACCAGAACGGGATAAAATTGGGTGATTTCAAACATCTTTCCCGTGGAACGAGTGCCAATATCTGCGCCTGCTCATGGTTCTTCAATGAGCGAGGTAAAAATTCGACAACATGGAATAGCACTGCCGGATCCTATTGGTACTATCCAACCACGGACCCGGTCCCTTCAGATATGACAGATTGGGAGGTGCGGATGACTCGGACAATCCCAGGAAGCGGACGGCGGAATGTCTACACCAGCAGGACACTGACCAAAGATTATAGCGACTTTAAAAGACAATAGATACACAAGCAATAACCATTAAATTAACACTACATGAAAAGAAAAATTACATTTGCTACTGCTGCAATTGCAGCTCTGTGCGCTTTATGTTCTTGTCAGAAGCAGGAAGAGGCTGTGGTCGTAAGGGCCGTAACAGTTACTCCTTCTTCCCTAACTCTCGAAGCAGGTGATACTGAGGTGCTTACTGCAGAGGTCTCTCCTTCTAATGCTACCGATAAGACTATTACTTGGACATCCTCTGATGCCAAGGTTGCGACTGTCAATGAGAATGGTGTCGTAACTGCTGTCGGCAGTGGTAAGGCCGTCATTACCGGAAAATCCGGCACTAAATCAGGTACTTGTGACGTTACCGTTATGGGCAGCGCCACCGGTGTTAAATTGTCTCCGGAAAGTATAGAACTCTCTTACAATGAGACAGCTACACTGGTTGCAGTCGTAGAGCCGGAAGGTTTTGTAAAGAATACTTCAGTGAATTGGACCAGCTCCAATCCCGAACTTCTTAAGGTTGAAGGAGACGGTCTGAGTGCAAAAGTGACGGCTGCTTCTACTAAGGGTGACTTTACCGTGACCGTCAAGACAGTTGATGGAGGCTTCACTGCCGCATGCAAGGTCTCTGTAGTAGGTCTTTCAGCAAATGGCTTCAAGACGGCTGCAGAGCTTGTTTCCTTCCTTGAGAAAGCAGAAGAATATGAAACAGAGGATATTAAACTTGCATCTGATATTGATCTTGCAGGTGCAACACTTCCTTCAGCTACCACATTCAAGGGGACTTTCAATGGACAGGGTTATAGCATTACCAATGCCACTATTAATGGTCCTATCTTCCTCATTAACGAGGGGACTGTCAAGAATCTCGTTATTGGCGCAAATTGTAAAATTCAGCCGTCAGTTGGCGAGTTCGCTCCTATTGTAGGTATCAACAAAGGCACAATCTCTGGTTGTACAAATAATGCCTATATAGGTTATACAGTTTCTGAAGAGGAATATATTCTCGTCGGAGGAATTGCGCAGCGTAATGACCGAGACGGCGTCATTGAAAACTGTACAAATAATGGAGAAATCAACGTTGTCGCCAATGAGGGCGTTAAAACTGATGCTCCTACAGTGGGCGGTATTGTCGGTGCCAGCGCAGGTTTCATTCGCTCAAGCAGAAATACGGCGAAAATCACCCACAACCCTGGAATCGGCGTTCTGAAAAAAGGTGGTTCGATCGGCGAGTTGATCGCTGGAAAGAACAATATTCCGAATCATGCCGGTGGTATCGTAGGCTGGTTTGTCGCTTATGATACAGATAACGCTCTCGGTCTGATAGACCGTGGTATCGAAGACTGCTCCAATACCGGCACCGTTACTGTGACTGCGAAAGGTGGTCAGGAGACGGCAACTTGCCGTGCGTATGTGGCCGGAATTGCCGGATCCGTTTCCGGAGGATATCTGAAGAACTGCACCAATGAAGGCGCTATCACTCTTGACCATGATTCTGGTCTCAATGCTCCTGCTACTGCTGATAAACAAATGTGGTGCGGTGGTATTTACAATGTGAACTTGAATGATCATGTGCCCGGTGGCGGCTATACCTATCCTGCTTGCTCTGGTGCGACAAACCGTGGTAATATTACTCTGAAGACCGACTGTACTGCTGCCTATATGTATGTCGGTGGAATTTGCGGAAACACTGATATTGAGAACAATGCTACTACTTGTGTCAATCCTCTTATCAGCGACTGCACCAATTATGGAAAGGTTCTTGGAACAGGATATGGTAAGATTCGTGCAGGCGGAATCACAGCTCAGACAGGAAACCTGAAAAAATGCATTAATTACGGTGATATTGAACTTGGTCCCAATTGCCTCGCAAATGCCAATGCAGGATCCTTTGCTGGAAACCTTTCCTGCTATCATGCAGGAGCTGGTCACAGCATTGTTGACTGCGAGGCTTATGGCAATATCAAGCTTGGAGCTACAAAGCAGATGGCTGGAGGTTTCGTCGGTATCCTCGGTGGTGCCCTCGGAGCTACTCCGATTAATGGCAAGGTAAACTGCACTATCTCAGGACCAGAGGGATCATATTGCGGAGTTCTTACAGGCTACTGTAATGCTACTGACCAGTGGATTGTCGGTACGGCCGATGCTCCAATGTATGTAGCAGGAAAGATAGTGGTTGGTACAGCCGAGACAGTCCTTACAGAGGCAAATTATCTCGAATCATGGGGACAGACATACAACCCGCTCGTGGCATGGGACAAGAGCGGAGCTCATGAATCTACCTACATTAAATTCCTCAAATAGCTTTGAAGAGAATAATCTCATCGCTCTTTTTGCTGGCGGCTTCTGCGTTCCTTTGGGCGCAGGAGCCCGCCACTTATCTTTCTCCTTGGAAACGGGGTTATATGGACATCCACCATATTGCCACAGGTCAAGGTGATTGCACATTTATTGTTTGTCCCGATGGGACAACCCTTCTCATTGATGCTGGAGACAATGGGCTTCCCGATGGCTCCAAACACTGGTTCCGAAGGGTCCCTGATGCTACAAAACCGACAGGAGAGTGGCTCTGCCGGTATATTCGACATTTTTCGCCCGATTCTACCAACATTGACTATGCCCTTCTGACACATTTCCATGCTGACCATATGGGAAGTCTTAAAGGAGCCGTTCCGGGCGAGCATGGCTATCTTCGGTCGGGCATCACATACGTTGGGGATGAGATCCCCTTCGGAACTCTTGTTGACCGCGATTGGCCATCTTACGATTTCCCCTCTCGAGAGAATATTCTCCGTGAGAGTCCTCTCTTTGATGAGTACCGTAAGTTTATTGACTACCAGAGAGGAACGGGCATGGATGTGCAAAAGTTCACGGTAGGAGTCAATGATCAGTTCGTCCTGAAACATAGCCCACACCGTTATCGTCGTAGTTTTGAGGTTCGAAATCTTGTTGGTAATGCGCGAGTCTGGACCGGAAAAGGGAATGAAACAACCATCATGTATCAGGGAGACTCCACCCTTTTCGATGAGAATCAGCCAAGTTGTGGTATCCGGATCCGTTATGGTAAGTTTACCTATTATAATTGTGGAGACCTTTCAGGCTCGAATTTTTGGCGTTACAAGTGTCAGGAGAGGGATTTTGAGACTCCTGTATCAAAAGTAAGCGGGCGTATTACGGTCATGAAATGTGATCATCATGCGGCTACTGACGTTGTCAATGAGAACCTTATGCGGGCTGCGCGTCCCGAGGCATTCGTCGTTCTTGGTGGACACCGCGAGCATCCGTATAAACCGACAATGGAGCGGATGATAGACCGCAGCATTTACCCTGATAATCGCGATTATTATATCACTACAGATTGTTCAAAAGAGGATCTGGGCCCTGAGTTGTGGTCATATTTCAAACCGGCCGGGCACATAGTTGTTCGTGTCAGTCCAGGTGGAAAAAAGTACCGTATTTATTCACTTGACGTTTATTCGGGAGATTATAGAATCTTATATGCATCTCCTCAGAAGCGAGTAGGTCATTGAGCCAGCATCACCAGAGCTAAAACGGCCTCCATGATATGTGAAAGTTCTTCTAGAGCTTTCTTAAGATTCCATTCAACCGCACGCTGAGTCATGCTCTCCTTCTCGGCTATTTCGGAGGTCTTCATACCTTCTATGCGGTTCATTCGAAAGATTCTGGACCGCTTTTCTGGCATTGAAGACAAGGCTATTTCAATCATAAGGAGCAAGTCCTGTGCGTCGACCTGAGTTTGCAGATCGGCAGAAACTATATTTGATAAATCTATTGATTCAGGAAAATCAAGAACATTCTTCCTCTTTTTACGGATATGATCGAAAACGGCGTTTCTTGTCATAGTGAAAAGGAAGGAATTGAAGGACTGGATTTTATCTGCAATTTCCCTGCGTTTCCAGAGGTTGAGGAAGACATTTTGACAGATGTCTTCAGCTGCAGCATTATCTTTTAGTAGAACACGGCAAAACTCTTCCACACGGGGCGAATATTTTCTGTAGAAATAGTCAAAAGCCTCATGCGAACCTTCTTTCATCGATTTTAGATACTCTGCCTCTGATTGCATTCCAGTAAGTTTGAAGTGTCCTGCTTTTCAAAGATACAAAGAAAAATATTATATTTGTTGGCTGATTGAAATATTTTGTACTAACTAATTAATTAATAGCATCATTTTATGATCAAAAAAACAATTGAAAAAGCAGGGAAGACTTATGTCGAGCCTTCTTGCAGATTTCTGAATCTTGTTTCAGAAATCAACTTCCTCGCCAGCGGAGAAGGCGAGGATATGGATCCGGTTCCCGGGACATGGGATGATTTTAATTTTTAATGCCATGAGAAAAATCAGTTTTATCGCGCTTGCCGTCGCAGCGATGGCATTCGCTTCCTGCCAGCAGGAAATGGCTGTTCCCGAAGCCGAAGGACTCTTCAGAGTCAAAGGAGAAGCAGCGACAAGGGCTACAGTTTCAGACCTTGGAGCATTTACCTGGTCTTCGACCGATAAAATCGCCGTTGTTACCGACGCCGGTGTCAAGACACTCTCTTATGTCAAGGGAGATGGTATTCAGGCTACCTTTGACGGAGATCTCTCAGGTGTCACTTCCGCCTCTGCGGCGGTTTATCCTGCCAATGTGGCCGTTGATGCCAATACAGTAAATCTCCCTAGCGAGTATGACTATGTTGAGGGAGAAGTTTACACTCCTCTTTATATTGCTAATCCTTCTCTCACCGAGGTGAACGAGATGAAGCATCTCGCAGGAGCGGTGAAGATCGTCATTGAAAATGTCCCTGCAAATGCCGCCAAGTTCGTTCTTGAGGCCAATAACAAGATGACCGGCGAATTTGCTATCGATGCTTCAGGCGATACCCCTGTCATCAAGACCGAGGCTACTGAGGCTGCAGAGACCGTTACGGTCAAATTCACTCCAGGTGCAAATTCTTCGATGTCATTCTATATTCCTCTTCCGATCGGAGTGTATTCAAGTGTCAAAGCTCAGCTTCTTGACGCTGAAGGAAAGGTGATTGATCCTTCGATCAAGACAGCGAAGAATCTCAGCCCTGCAAGAAAGTCTCTTGTCATCATGCCGGGTTACACTCCTTCTCTGAGCACTTTTGTTGAGGAACTCTATTCTTCTTCAGCCGTTGTGAAATTCTCCCAGAGCGCATTCACCAACTATGATGATGATATCTTGAGATCATATCGTGTCGAGCTTTATAAGGACGCGGAAATGGAAAACCTCGTGGTTTCTTGGGGACTTACTCCGAATAGCAATACTCAGACCGACCACTTTAACAAGTTTACAACAGCTGTTGGCAAGCAGCCTCGTTTTGTATTCACCGGCCTTACTCCTGCTACTAAGTACTATTTTGTGGCAAAGGATGTAACCGATGCGGAGAATGTCATTATGAGCACTCCTCTTGAGTTCACAACCAAAGAGTTTACTCAGATCGATATGTCCGCTCTTGCTGCCGGATCTGCTGCAGCAGGCGATGTAATCCTTAGCGAGGACTTTGGAGAGGTTGTCGTAGGTGGCTTTATGGCTAATTCCAGCAAGCAGTGCGTTGGTTATGTTGCCAATGGCGACTTTGCAAAGGGAGAAGAGGCTCTTACCCCTGCTTCCGGATATATCGAGATGAATTCCTCCGATGAGACCAAGTACAATTATGCAGCGGACGACAAGCGTTATCTGATGTTCGGATGGGGAAATAACTATCTATTCAGTACACTAGCTCCTGCCGTTGCAAAAACAAGACTCAAGGATTGGGGACAGATTTCAATAAAGAAGTCAGATCTTACTCAGAGTGCCACCAATGCCAGTGGTGTGCTTTCTTGCGCTTCTTCGCTTCGTCTTGGTACAGGCTCCTGGTACGGTCTTGCCGTGACTCCTGCTCTTGCCCCTCTGTCAGGTCCAGCTACAATCAAGGTGACTGTCACTTGCCATCGTGCAGGTTCTGACGCTTCTATTCTCGGAATCGGCCTTTTGACATCTGCAACTCAGGGCACTGACAACCCTCATCTCTATACAAATTATGTAATCAAAGAGGCTGAGTCCTTCACTCTCGGTAATGATATGGAGACCTATGTCGCCGAGATTCCTAACGCTCTTCCTGAGCATAAGGTTGTTGTCGGTGTAGCTCCTTCCGCAATGAAGGCTAATGGTGTCAACATGAGAATCATCATCAAGGAAGTAAAGGTTGAAGTAGTCGAGTACGGCTCAACAGAAGTCACTATTCCTACAGAGATTGCCAATGCCAATGATCTCGTTACCTTCCTTGGGAATGTCGATGCTTCGACAGAAATTTCCAGTAAGATTGTGGCGGATATTGATATGAAGAATGTTGAATTCACCCCTGCAATAGGTTTTGCTGGCGTTCTTGACGGGCAGGGCCATTCTATCAAGAATCTCTCCGGCGACAAGCCTTTGTTCCAGTCAAATAGCGGTACTATCAAGAATATCATTCTTGACGCATCATGTGCGTTCACTCCGGGAGTTGAGGATTTCGGACCTTTCGTTATCAATAATACCGGCACTCTTGAGAACCTTACCAATAGAGGCTCTATTACTGTGACTGCAGAAGATGCGACCATTCGTCATTTCATTGGCGGTATCGCCAGTGCTTCTTCCGGTCCGATGACAGGATGTGTAAATGAGGGCGCTATTACTCTGACTTCTGCAAAGGGCGTAGCCTCCTCTCTGATTGGAGGTATAGTAGGTAATCTTGGAGCTACTGCCACCGAATGCGTCAACAAGGGCGAGCTTAAAATGGAGTCCCTATATTCTAACGCCCCGGCTGCAAAATCTCCTTATACTCAAAGTGTTTGCTCTTCTATTTCAGGTATTGCTGCTATCGCTATGCAGTCGGGATTCAAGATTGTAGACTGCTCAAATGAGGCTCCGGTCTCCTATATCGAGACTTCGGTTGATTCCAGCGAGGATACTGCCGGAGCTACAAGGCACGGAGCCAGCGGTATTTGCTCATATCCTTTCGGAGAGATTAACGGCTGTGTCAATAATGGCAAGGTCTCTTGTATCATCAAGTCCTCTACAGGGGCAGTATATAATGCAAGAGAGAATCTTGTTGCCATCGCCGGTATTGCAGGAAATGATTTTGTTTGGCATGCTAAAAACGATAAGGCAGCGGCGACCAATATCATCGACTGTATCAATAACGGTGAGATTTACTTCTATACCAATGTGGATTATTCCAACTCTACTTGCGGAGGTATAGTTTCCTGGCCTAATCCAGAAGTGGCAGGCAATAAAAACTATGTTTCAGGCTGCGTCAACAACGGAACTATTACTGTTGAAGGCAATGGTAAGGTCCGCACAGGCGGTATTTCCGGAGGAGCCGGAAATGTAAGAAATTGTATCAACAACGGAAAGATTATTGCGAAGGTTTCATCAGCCAACGATGTTTTCGGAGGAGTTGTTGGATTTATGACTCAGAACTACGATATTATCGGATGCTCATCTCTTGGAGATATTGATGCTTCTGCTTCTACATCTGCTTCCGCTGGAATCGGAGGTCTAGTCGGGGGACTAGGTAATGTGGCAACGTCAGCAATTTATGACAATAAGGTCAACATTGAGCTTTCTACCCCAGCTTCCCAGACCGAACTTGGTCTTGTAGTAGGGCATTTCAACGGCAATACTAAAGCTATTACCATAGGAAGTGAAGAAAAGCCTATTACTGTTGCGGGAAAGGTCAATGGTGTCTCAATCTCGGCTGATAATTACACTTCTTATCTTTATGGCCCTGCAAATTATACTGAAGGGACCCATATCGTAAACGCAGTTTACGGCGAATAAAGATTGTTCGCTTAAAATGAATTGCCGCCCGAAGAAAACCTCCGGGCGGCTTTTTTATTTAGAAATCATTACGATTCCAGCGCCTCTTCGAGAGGTACAAATTCATAGCCCTTTCGGCGGAGCTCGTCAATGAGAGAGCCGAGCTTAAGATAGAACTTATCGGTCCTCTCGGGATCCGTGCCGAAGTGGATTAGCATTATATGGCCGTTGAGGGTTTCTTTTTTCTCGACCTCCCGTATTTTCTTCAGGATATCTTTCGATGAGAAGTAGCGGGCCATCGAAGGGGTTGTGTAGTCTCCGTTTGTAAGTGTCCCCGGGGTGTAATTCACAACCTGGAGTCCCATCTCGCGGGCCCAAGAGGAGACAAGTGAGTTGTAGTGCTCGTAAGGAGGAATAAAATATGGCGCTGAATCTCTTGAAATGCCGAATTCCGCCATTTTACGATAGCTTTTAAGCATATCTTCGGTAAACTCTTCCTTACTTACAAGCATGCTGTCCCTCTTCTCCCAGGAACTGTAGAGAAGGTGTCCATAGCTATGGCTTCCGACGTAATGGCCTTCTTCCAGGAGTCGTTTGACTACATCCGGATAGAGGTCGAAGAATTCTCCTGTGAAAAAGAATGCTCCTTTTATCCCTTTTTTCTTCAGTGTCCGGATGATAGGATCGGCTCCGTCGGCCTTGTCTGCTGCAGTAAAGACTAGCGAAATGCGTTTTTTTGAAGGATCGGTGCGGTAGATGCCACCATTGTAATAGACATTCTTATCGGCATTCTTTGCCGCGCTCTTTTTCCCTTCCGACTCATAGAAGGCGAGGGGGAAGGTAAGAGAAGCGGTTCCGTCCATGGTCGGCTCATTGGTCGAGTAGTCGTGCATACAGTCGTGATAGACCATGATTCCGGGCTGGAACTCCTCGTAAGCATTGCCTCCGTCGAGGTAAACGCCTGCGAGACTGTTGAATATTGTACTATAGACCGGCCCGTCGACAAGACCTCCTGTAGTGTTCCCGATTTTCTGATATGCCAGGAATGAATGAGGTTCCCTCGGGTATTCTCCTCCAAGAGGGAGTTCAACGATCATCGAGACGCCCCACGGGTTGCATCCGAGGAGCCAGTCCCTTAGGGCTCCTTCCATCTTTTCGTATGTCCTGTCTCCGGTCAGGCGGCGGTAGAGTATGCACTGGGTCAGCATCGCGGTCGTAAGGTTGTTGGAGCACCATATCGAAGGAATTCCATAGAGGAAGGGCGTTCCCTGGGCCTTTTCATATACGCGGGCGATACCTGTGCGAAGATTCCTGATGAACTCCTCTTTCCCTTCGGAGGCGATGCGGTAATGGCCCATATTCATGAACGGGTACCACTGGTAATGCTTGGCACTATCTGCTCCCATCCATGGGGTCACTGGCTCTCTACGCCCGTATTCTATGGCTTGGGTGAGATACTTCCTGTCTCCTGTCTTCTTGTAGAGCTCCACAGCAGCGAGCTCCATATCGTCGACCCAGTTGTCTTCTTCATAGATGTATCTTGACTTGACAGAGGCCGTTTGGCATACTCCGGGTTTTTCAAGGCCGAGGCGGTATGCATCGAGCGCTTTACCTTCGATAGTCGCAGCAAGATCGGGATAGAAGGGGGCAATGACTCGGGCACCGGCTGTAAATGAAGAGCAGTATTTTCCCGTTGTTGAGGCTACTCCGGTAGTAGCATTCATGAGCCCGAATTTACGGCCTCTCTCCTGAGGAAGGCCGCTGCAGAAGTAGACCGGCCTCCCGTTATTCTGTCCCCATCCGTAGTCGGCAATGTCCTCATGGGGCTTTCTCATCCCGACATGGTCTCTGTCGTCTGCTATCTGGTTGTAGAACTCTCCTGGCTCGGGATTCATCCTGGACAGCCAGTCCAAGCCCCAGCGGATTTCATCCACTATATCCGGAACGCCGTTGCCTCCGGGGGTGCCGTCTGTCTTATGTGAGTCCTTGAAGACTTCCGGGAACTCTTCATAGGCAAAGGCCATCTGATAGATGGCATTGGCAGAAGTTGTAGTATACTGGAGGCAGTCGGAAGCATCATGCCAGCCCCCGGTAACATCTATCCAAGTGCTATCCTTTTGAGGGTCAGTGTGCCAGACGATGTATCCGTCTTTAGTATGGCAGCTCTCTCGGAGGAAGGGGTTGTAGCCGCACCTCTGCTGCCTCATGTAGTTGAGGACAAAGTCCGCCGTCCCGTCATAGACGCCAGTTCCGATGGGGAATATCGGAGAGCAAACCTCTCCATCGGCTGTGCGTACGGTGATTTTGTACGCTCCCTCTTTCTGAAAAGAACTGAAATCCAGGCGATAAGTCTCTTTCATCCGGCCAAGTGGCCCGGCAGCGACAGCTTCGCCTTCGAAAACGGTCTTCCCTGTATAAATATCCGAAATCAAGAAGCTTTTGACCGCATTTTGAGATGTTGTCATCATTACTGCGACCTTCGTCGATTCAGGGAGATATCCAATCTGGTTGATTCGGATGACGGAGGTTGCAGCTGCGCTTATTCCAACGAGAATAGCAGCTAGTGATATAAGTATTTTTTTCATAATCTCGATAATCAGATCCTATTCTTGCGATAATCAGATTCTATTCTTGAGCCATACTTTCAGCGCCTCCCAGTCATAATAGGGGCCGCTGACTGCCTTGAGTCCCGGGATGGTTGTCTCTTTTTCATTGAGAAGGCATTTGACAATGACGTTGCCTTTTTTGTTGCGGAAGAAGATCAGCTGAAGATTGCATGCCAGGGAAACATCCTGCCCGCCAAAGAAATGAGAGGTAATCTCGTCGAAGGAATATGGCTCTCCGAGCCTTTCAATGCCGAGGTATCCGGCAAGAGCCAATGTCGGCCAATCGTGCCCGAATCTCAGGTCGGCGGCGACAGTGCCCTTGTTGATGGCCTCATCAGCCTTTTCGACGACATCGTCGACAAGCGTCTGTACGAGAGGGAGCCTCTCCTTTCCAAATTCGGCGCTGTAGCACTGCCGGAGGTAGATTTCCCTGTTATAATAGTCGTACCATTTGTATACGGCGTCGAATGGAATGAAGCGGAAAAGATTGTCCGAGACATCAAACGGATCAGCGACTCTGGCCGTCCGGAAGATATCTTTTTCGAACGAAGCTACGTTCCCTCCGATGATTTCTCTTGCTTTAACGGGGTCTGTGAAGAGCCTCTCGAGAACGCCGGCCGTATCAACAGGAATAGCTGCATCCAGAGAGTCCAGCATCTTTTGCGAAGCGGCCTTGACCTCTTTCGAACAGCTGCTTGAGACATATTCCATTATTTTATCATCGGAAGCCAGCGAGATGTCGAGCGAAGGCATCTTCCTCATGAGGCTATTGGTGAAAGCTGCCATACTGACAATGCAGCGTGGAGTGGTACTGGAGACAGCTCTGATTTTGTGATTGCCTTTTTTGAAAACGCGGGGGTAGCGGTTGAACATTCTTTCGGCAATACCCTGATGCTCCCTCACTCCGCGCGGCGTGAGCCTTCCGTCGACTCCTCCCTGAAGCTCAATATCCTTGATTAAAGACACACTCTTCAAAAGAGAATCGCCGCTCTGAGAAAGAATCCCGGCTTCTTTTGCACTAGTGAGCCTTTGGAAAAGGCGCTCATAATAACGCCTGCCCCAGTTGTTTCTGGAGCCATGGCGGCCGTAGTGACTGATGTAGAAAGGCTTGTATCCCTTAGGGACCTTTGAGTCTTTGATTTCAGGGATTTCGTAGGAATTGGTGTTGACGCCAGCCCGTGTCATGTCCTCTTTGAGAAGTCGGACACTTTCGGGATCCATTTTCTGCTGCGAGAAAGAAGGGATAGCAATTAGAAGTGCTGCGGCAATGCTTGCGGCCAGTTTTCGAATCATCTCTATGTAGTTTTTTCAAAGATACGAAGAAAATAATTATTTTTGTGAGTACTGATTGCATAGTTATGAGGAAATTCTTTTTAACTCTATTATTTGTCCTTCTCACAGTGCCCGTTTTAAGGGCGCAGACCGTGTTTGTCGAGGCGGAAATGTTTGACAGTTACGGCGGATGGTCTTTGGACCAGCAGTTCATCGGGACTATGGGATCATCCTATCTCCTTGCCCATGGGATGGGTATCCCGGTAGAAGATGCCTCCGTCAAGGTTATAGTCCCAAAGAAGGGAAAATATCATGTTTATGTGAGGACATATAACTGGACAGCACCTTTTTCCGAGGGTCCCGGTCCCGGAAGATTCTCCCTCAGTATCGATGATTCTCCTATTGGAAAGATTCTTGGATCTGAAGGAGCGGGATGGTACTGGCAGGAAGCGGGTGAGATTAAGCTCAATAAAGGTTCCCACGAGATCAGTATTCATGATCTCACGGGCCTTGAAGGCCGTTTTGATGCAATTTGTCTTTCTCGTAAGCCCATGAGCGGCGAATCTCTCGACAATCTTCAGGCGAGTTTGCGCGGGAAGACTCCTGTCGCTGATGGAGGAGATTTTGATTTTGTTGTAATAGGGGCGGGATACTCAGGAATCTGCGCCTCCGTTGCCGCTGCGAGGCAGGGACTTCGGGTGGCGCTTATCCAGGATAGGGCGATTCTGGGCGGCAACAACAGCTCTGAAATCCGTGTCCAGCTCGGAGGATCGATTGAATGTGAGCCATATCCTAATCTCGGGAACCTTATCAAAGAGTTCGCTCCTACAGAAAAGGGCAATGCAATGCCTCCTTCCTATTATGGAGACGATGCCAAGATGGCGATAGTCGCAGCAGAGAAGAATATTACTCTTTATACTTTAACCCGCGTGGTTTCCGTTGAGAAAGAAGGGGACAGGATAGTTTCTGTCACTGGCAGGAACGTAGTGAGCGGGAAGCGAACAGTCTTTCGTGCACCTGTTTTTGCCGACTGTACCGGCGATGGTACCGTCGGTTTTCTTGCCGGTGCCGATTACCGCGTAGGCAGGGAGGCTAGAAGTGAGTATAATGAGTCGAGCGCTCCGGAAGTAGCTGATAATATGGTCCTTGGAGCGTCCTTGCAGTGGAGCTCTAAAAAAGATAGCGAGCCATCGGGCTTCCCTGAGTTTTCCTATGGGATCGATCTTACCGACGAGAGTTACCAAAAGATGACTAAGGGTTCATGGACGTGGGAGACCGGAATGTTCTCGGACCAGATTCTTGAAGCAGAAAAGATTAGGGACTATGGGATGCTGGCCATTTATGCCAATTGGTCATATCTTAAGAACCATGCACCATGCAAGGAGGATTTTGCCCGCCGCTCGCTGGAATGGGTCTCCTTCAATAGCGGGAAGCGTGAATCCCGGAGGCTCATCGGGGACTATGTATTGACCCAGAATGACCTGGAGAGGAATGTGATGTTCCCTGATGCAACAGCATCTACCTCGTGGGGCATCGATATTCATTATCCCGAACCCGAGAATTCCCGTTTCTTCCCCGGTCGCGAATTTAAGAGCGTGTGCGACCAGGAGGAGATTCCGGTCAGCCCTATCCCGTACAGATGTTTCTATTCCAGAAATGTTTCCAATCTGTTTATGGCCGGCCGCGATATCAGCGTTTCACATGTGGCCCTTGCCTCGGTGAGGGTGATGAGAACCTGCGCCATGATGGGAGAGGTCGTCGGCCTAGCAGCGTCGGTATGCAATCGCCATAGCTGCCTCCCGAGGGAAGTTTATAATTCTCATTTTTCTGACCTTCAGGCGCTTATGCTTGAAGGGGCCGGAAAGAAGGGACTTCCTAATACCCAGATGACCAATGTCGGGAGAAATGCCCACCATTTCTTTGAGAAGCCAATCCGCGACGTGATGCTTCCTACTGTCGAACCGGATAATTCAATCCTTTACAGGGTGCCTCTCGGGGACAGTTTCGTTGATATGGTTTTTGTAGAAGGAGGTAAATTCATGATGGGAGCGGATGGCAGGGCTGAGTTTACCCATGAATCGGAGAAACCCGCCCATGAGGTGACGCTTTCTTCCTATTATATAGGTAGGTATGAGGTGACTTATTCGCTCTGGCAGGCTGTGATGGGCGGAAAAATCACTCCCGGGACAGAGAATCTTCCGGTGGTAAAAAAGACCCCGGCAGAGATTAATGAATTCATATCTAAACTTAATTCGCTGACAGGAAGGAATTTCCGTCTCCCGACCGAAGCAGAGTGGGAGTTTGCTGCAAGAGGAGGCAATCGCTCAAAGGGATATCTTTTCAGCGGAAGTGATGACTATGCAGAGGTTGCGTGGATGCAGAATACGTCGAGAGGCGAGACCCATCCCGTAGGCTCTAAGCTTCCCAATGAATTGGGAATATATGATATGAGCGGCAATGTCTGGGAACTATGCTCTGACTGGTTCGGAAAATACACCTCAGATCCTGCCATTAATCCTTCCGGTCCGGCAACAGGCTCTTATGTTGTAGTCAGGGGAGGAAGCATATTCTCTGGTATCAATGCTTGCCGCGTTTCTTATCGCAGTTATGATGCTCCTCGCAGTTCGTTGGTGATCAATGGGTTTCGTCTTGCAGAATCCTATCGGTAAGATTTTGAACTAAAATTTTTTGAAAAAAAGTTCGAAAAAGATTTGGAGGAAAGAAAAAAAGTAGTACCTTTGCAATCCCGTTCGGAAACGACGGGATTTTTTGCGGCCTAAAGGGAAGCAAAATTTTTTTACGCTCATTGAAAAGACTGAAAGGAAAGTACAAGCAAGTACCGGATAGCATACGAGAGTAGCTATCCAGAGAAAAATGCGTCGATTCTTTAAATAGAGCAAGAGCGTCGGATCAAGCTAGAAATATAGAATATACAATGAAGAGTTTGATCCTGGCTCAGGATGAACGCTAGCGGCAGGCTTAACACATGCAAGTCGAGGGGCAGCGGGTGTAGCAATACATGCCGGCGACCGGCGAAAGGGTGAGTAACGCGTGAGCAACATACCCGTTGGTGGGGGATAGGAGGTGGAAACGCCTTGTAATACCCCATACGATATTGAATGGCATCATTTAGTATTGAAAGATTTATTGCCAACGGATTGGTTCGCGTGCCATTAGGTAGACGGCGGGGTAACGGCCCACCGTGCCGACGATGGCTAGGGGTTCTGAGAGGAAGGTCCCCCACATTGGAACTGAGACACGGTCCAGACTCCTACGGGAGGCAGCAGTGAGGAATATTGGTCAATGGCCGGAAGGCTGAACCAGCCATGCCGCGTGAAGGAAGAAGGCCCTATGGGTCGTAAACTTCTTTTGATGTGGAGCAATAAGGGCCACGCGTGGTCCGATGAGAGTACACGTCGAATAAGCATCGGCTAACTCCGTGCCAGCAGCCGCGGTAATACGGAGGATGCGAGCGTTATCCGGATTTATTGGGTTTAAAGGGTGCGTAGGCGGTCGGGTAAGCGTAGGGTGAAAGTCCTCTGCTCAACAGGGGAAGTGCCTTCCGAACTGTCCGACTTGAATTCTCCTGCCGTGGGAGGAATGTGTGGTGTAGCGGTGAAATGCATAGAGATCACACAGAACACCGATTGCGAAGGCATCTCACGAAGGGGCGATTGACGCTGAGGCACGAAAGCGTGGGGATCAAACAGGATTAGATACCCTGGTAGTCCACGCAGTAAACGATGATGACTAACCGTCGGTCCATTCGGATCGGTGGCCAAGCGAAAGCGATAAGTCATCCACCTGGGGAGTACGACCGCAAGGTTGAAACTCAAAGGAATTGACGGGGGCCCGCACAAGCGGAGGAACATGTGGTTTAATTCGATG
>Ga0256404_1001429_pt1 | contig 57807 bp, 52 predicted proteins | sample RumenRJG_01DNA_FD_185990 | JGI IMG/M metagenome (GOLD analysis project Ga0256404, IMG submission 185990) | Bovine rumen microbial communities from Lethbridge, Alberta, Canada - RJG_01 | ecosystem: Host-associated > Mammals > Digestive system > Stomach > Rumen | place: Canada: Alberta | collected... | reverse complement strand
CAGGGAGGGGGGCAAAATGGCCTTCTAAACTCCATATATAAGTAGAGGGATCTTTTCGGAAACCTCTGCTGAACATTGAAAACTGAATAAGCAAGCACTGAGACATCAGTCCTGGTGATAGCCACCTGTGAGGTACGCGGAGACCCTTCTGAAATAGGGGAGGCTGAGCGAGAATCCCGTCACTGACCATGAGGCAGCTCCTCATGTTGGCGAAGACAGCCAGGATGATAATGGTACTCCCGGAAACGGCTCGGAGAGATCCTCGGAGGGGTGAGATTCCCGTGATGCGGATAAGCTGTCTGCAACTCAGTGACTTCCCGGCTGCAGGGGCGATGAGGTCCATAATACTGCAGGTACCACACTTAGAAAGCGAGACATATAAATGTCAGAATGCAAAGTGATATGCATTGCAAACTCTAAGGGTGGAGTCGGAAAGACTACTACTGCGATCAACCTGAGCGCAGCACTGGCTCAGGAAGGCAAAAGGGTCCTTGCTATAGATGCAGACCCGCAGGGCGATCTCAGCGTTTCCTTTGGTTACAAGAACCAGGACGAGCTTGAGATCACCCTGGCTTCCAAGCTGGCTAATGTCATTCAGGACAATGAGCTGTATCCATTTGAAGGGATCCTTAAGACCGGGGAAGGCGTAGACCTATTACCTTCCAACCTGGAACTCGCATCAATGGATATGAACCTCATCAATGTGATGTGCAGAGAGACCACCCTTAAGTCTTACATAGATAGAATTAAGAATCGATACGATTACATTATTATCGACTGTATGCCATCGCTGGGGATGATCACGCTGAATGCGCTGACTGCTTCGGACAGTGTAATAATCCCGGTACAGGCACAATACCTGCCGGCAAAAGGAATGACAGACCTTCTGCAGACGATCAACAAGGTGCAGCGCAGACTGAATCCGGATCTCAAGGTAGAAGGCGTGCTGCTCACACTGGTAGACGGCAGAACAAACATGGCAAAAGAGACTGCTTCAGCTATAAGAGATACCTTTGGCAGTCATTTACGTATATTTAATGCTTCTATACCGATGGGAGTAAAAGCAGCAGAAGCAAGCGCTGAAGGAATGAGCATTCTTAAGTACGCTCCTTCCAGTCCCGTGACAGAAGCATACAAAGACTTTTCAAAGGAGGTGATCCGGGATGCCAGAGAAAAAGTTCGGCATCGATCTGAGGTCTTACGATGATATCTTCAAGACCGAGGAAGAACGGGAGGAAGACAGACTTTCCAAGATCCGTGACATCCCTATTTCGGAGATCGATGATTTCCCTGATCATCCTTTTATGGTTCGTGACGATGAGGATATGCAGAACCTTATTGAAAGCATCAAGGAACGCGGTGTTATTACACCTGCTATGGTGCGGAAGAAGGAAGACGGCAGATATGAACTGATCTCCGGACACCGGAGAAAGCGAGCCTGTGAACTGGCAGGCATGGACACACTGCGATGTGAAGTTGTAGACATGAACCGGGATGAAGCCACAATTATGATGGTAGAATCCAACTTCCAGAGATCCAATATCCTCCCGTCAGAGAAAGCGTTCGCATATAAGATGCGTTACGAGGCCATGAAGAGACTTCCTGGTCGTCCATCTAAAAATGCGTCCCCAGTGGGGACAGATTTTCGAAGTGACGAGATATTAGCACGAGAAACGGGTGATAGCAGAAACCAGGTACATCGCTACATCCGCCTCACGGAACTTGTTCCAGAACTTCGCGGCATGGTGGACGAAGGCCGAATCAAGATGCGTCCAGCTGTGGAACTATCCTATCTGGACAAGGAGTCTCAAATGGATGTTGTGGAACAGATCGAGTGGACACAAGGTACACCGACTCATGACCAGGCGATCCGTATGAGGAAACTTCAGGATGACGGAAACCTTACTCCACAGGCTGTTATGGCAGTCATGCAGGAGATCAAACCATCCCAGAAAGAAAAGTTTGTCTTCAGCGGAGAAAGGATCCGGCAGTATCTGCCGAAGTCGCTTCCCTTCGAGAGCATGGAGGACTATGTCTGCAAGGCTCTGGCTTACTACCAGAGGCATCTGAGAGCCAAGGAGAGCAGCAGATAATTCCCCTTTCCACACCTATCCCTTTTTACCAGCAGATAGTACCTGCTGAAAAGATATCTCCCAAGTGATTCAATATCTCTCCTGAATGATTAACATCTCATGTCTAATCGCATACTTGCGTTTTCTGAGAATGAGTTCAACAATGCAGAAAAAAAGGAGATGTTTTGAATGACAAAGAAAAAGATCTTAACAGGCTTGCTGATAATCGCTCTCCTTGTTTTGTTTGGCACAGGAGTAAAAGACCATATTGAGAGAGCGGAACATTTGGATATTGTTGTTCCGGCTGGTGTAATTGATGAAGGCAGCAGTTCGGTGAATGATGAGATTCAACCGGCTGAAGCGGCAATAAATACTGAAACACCACCCGTTGCTGTTCCGGTCAGTATACAAACAGAAGTCGAAGAACCCTCCGATGTCAAGGATGCAAATGAAGAGGATAATCAGCAGGTTCCCGCTCCGGAAGAAGGATATAATCTGGTTCCAGTCGTTCCTGCTCCGGAAGAACCTCATGAAGAGCATCCGGATCCGTCCGAGCACGAGCATGTATGGGTCGATGAGATCGTAGCTTATCATGATGCTGTGACTCATGTTGAACACCATGATGCCGTGACCGAACAGCGCTGGGTCAGCGTACCTGTTCTGATTCAGCACTTTTACTGTGATGTCTGCCATATGGAATTCTCCAGTCAGGCAGACGCATATGCGCATGAAGACGCGACATATCAGGCTGCTATCGAAGCCAACGATATGAGTCTCATTCATGCAGGACACTATTCGGTCGAGGAGTACATCGACCAGGGATATTATGAAACGGTCGTGATCCGTGAGGCTTACGACGAAACAGTCATTGACCAACCTGCATGGGAAGAGCATATCTTCCGGTGCAGTGTTTGCGGAGCGACCGCATAACCAACGCAGATCTTTAAGGCTCGACGATGTCGGGCTTTACGACTTCGACTTCGACTCCGAGCGCTTCGGCGATCATGCGGCTGAAGTAGATGTCATAACCGTCTGCGTAGCCGCCGCTCTGGATCTTCTCGGATGTTTCGGTGGGATTGGTGACCATCCAGTTGAATGGCGCGTAGTCACATTCCATTCCGACGCGGAGTTTTCCGGATGCTTTGATCGTTTCCATATCGGAAGCGGGAGTCTCATCCTCCTGCTTCTTGCCGCATGAAGCGAGCGAGAAGGCGATCAGAAGGAGCATCATAAGAGCGATAAACTTTTTCATTATTACCTCCAAATGAATAGTACATTGTTTATTGTTTCGCCTTTCGGGACTGTGCCAGTGTCCTTTCAGGCGTTCACTGTCATCTGTTCAGCGAGTTCTTTCTGGACAAAGCGTCCGTTCTCCCAAACGGTGATATACCTGAATCCGAGACCCCACAGTCTTGTTTCCGCTTCCCGGAAGCCCCCGTCCAGAAGCGAGGGATCGTGCGCGTCAGATCCCAGGATAACAGGATATCCCCGCTCCAGTATGAATCTGAGGATGAAGTCGGCAGGATACAGTATATGGCGGCGCTTCCTGGCAATGTTTGAGGAGTTTACCTCGAATACTGCTCCGGTGCTGCCCGCTGCTTCTGCTGCCTCCAGGGCTGCGCGTCGGTAGGATGCGCTGTTCTCGTCAAAAAACCGGGAGGAACGGTTGAATTTCCTTATGAGATCGAAATGACCGATGATCTGCGGCCGGAACCTGTCAGCGTCCTCTGCCAGGTGCATGTAATAGTCTTTGGCGGCGAGCGCTCCCCTGCCGTCATAATAAGCGGCGATCCCGGCTTCAAGTATCTCAGGGGTCTCGTCTATAAGCATATGACCGTCAGATACCGGCAGACAGTGTCTGGAGCCGATATTGTACTGATAGCGCTCATCGGCCTGCCAGCAGTCGAATTCATTCTCGATGCCGCATACGATCTCGATCCGATCCTTATACTTCTCGGCAAGCTGCAGATTCTCACGTATGTAACCGTCCGGATCTTCAGGCAGCGTATAGTCCGTGCCCCAGGGAGTGTACACGTGATCTGAAAAACCCAGCGTACGGAAGCCTTTTTCCAGCGCTATGCGTATGACATCTTCGGCGGAGCCGATGCCGTCGCTTCGTTCTGTATGAGTGTGAAGATTGCAGAGGACCATAAAACCCTCCAGGAAATAATTAAAGCAATTATACCATAACCAGTAGCGGCGGACGTGAATATAAATATATATATTAAGTTGAGTAAAAGAACACGGAAGGTTATAATTACATCTGTATGGGCTTCTGCAGGCAGGTGCCCGGTTGTCGGGACCGGGACCTCAGAACCAAATTGAAAGAAGGAAAGAAGATCATGAAGAAAATCATAAGTATCATTCTCCTGCTCTCGCTTGCGCTCTGCCTCGTATCATGCGGCAAGAAGCAGGAAGAAGAGAGCGATATGGCTGCTGTCAAGAAGGCAGGAGTCGTCCGTGTGGGAATGGAGTGCGATTACGCCCCGTTCAACTGGATGGTGACCGATCCCACCGATACATCCGAGAAGATCCAGAGCGGCGGTTATGCAGACGGATATGACGTTTACTTCAGCCGCATGGTAGCCGAGGCTCTCGGAGTCGAAGTCGAGGTCGTAAAGCTGGAATGGGAAGGACTCACGCTGGCGCTCGAAGCCGGAACGATCGACCTGATCATCGCCGGAATGTCGCCCACGCCGGAGCGCAAGGTGACCGTAGACTTTACGGATCCCTACTATATCGGCGAGAAGTGCATCATAGTCCGCAAGGACAGCAAGTACGCATCAGCAAAGTCTCTTGAGGACTTCAGCGGCGCGCTTATCACACACCAGCACAACAACGCCTTCGGAGAGCTGATAGATCAGATCCCGGATGTCACGAACGATGACCGCTACTCCGACACTCCCAGAATGGTAGTGGCCGTAGAGAGCGGCGAAGTCGACGGCTTCGTCGATGAAGTCTCTGTCGGAATGTCCGTAGCGAATTCCAACCCCGATCTGATGTATGTGGTATTTGAGCCGGGCAAGGGCTTCGTCGTGGACGAGAGCGACGCGGTCAACGCAATCGGTTGCCGCAAGGGAAGCGACCTCGTTGAGTTCATCAACGGCGTGCTCGCCAAGGTGTCCGAGGATGAACGCCTCAAGCTCATGGAAAAGGCTGTCATCAACCAGCCTAATAACGAATAACATCAGAAAGGTGATTCGGGTATGCCTACAACATTCTTTGAGTGGATACCCTTCCTGTGGAAAAAATACTGGCCTCTGCTCCTGAAAGGAGCCTGGACATCCCTGTATCTGTCATTTCTGGGAACTTCGATTGGATTCGTAGTCGGCCTTCTGGTCGCTATGGTCCGGACCATCCCGGATCCGCCCAAAAGCAAAAAAGTCAGATACTGGCTGTTGAAGGCTGTAAAGTTCCTTTGTGTGGCGTATATCGAGGTGTTCCGCGGTACGCCTCTGATGGTTCAGGCTATGGTCATCTACTACGGGCTTATGAAGTTTGCGTCTTTGCGGCTTCCTCTGATAGTCGCATCCATGATAATCGTCGGAAGCAACACAGGAGCCTATATGGCTGAGATCATGCGGTCCGGCATCATTTCTGTCGAAAAAGGACAGACTGAAGCAGCCATGTCGCTGGGGATGACACACTGGCAGACAATGAGCTGCGTGATCCTGCCTCAGGCGATCCGTAACGTTCTTCCGTCAGTCGGAAACGAATTCGTCGTGAACGTCAAGGATACTTCCGTCCTGAACGTCATAGCTGTATCGGAACTGTATTTCGTCGGAAAATCAGCATCCGGGACATATCTTAAATACTTCGAGGTCTATTCCATAGTTGCTGTTATGTACCTCATAATGACTGCAACTCTTTCGAAACTGCTCGGCAGGATCGAAAAGAAGCTGGACGGCCCCTCGGAGTATCAGGTCCTGAATGATGAAGAGGAGGAAAGCGATGTCTGAACCCATCATTTCTGTAGAGCATCTCGGAAAGAGTTTCGGAACCAATGAAGTCCTCACCGACATTAGTTTTGATGTGAGCCAGGGAGAAGTTATAAGCATCATCGGTGTCAGCGGTACCGGCAAGAGCACACTGCTGAGATGCATCAACCTTCTTGAACAGCCGTCGTACGGGACTATCAGATATCACGGAGAGGACATACTTTCACCTCACTTCGATCTTGCGCATTACAGAGCGAAGGTAGGAATGGTGTTCCAGCAGTTCAACCTCTTCAACAATCTGACCGTTCTTGAGAACTGCGTGGTTCCGCAGGTCAAGGTGCTCAAACGTGACAGGGAAGAGGCAGAGAAGAATGCCAGAAACTACCTTGAGAAGGTCGGCATGCTGCAATACCGCAACGCCAAGCCTTCCCAGATATCCGGAGGTCAGAAACAGCGAGCAGCAATTGCAAGAGCGCTGTCGATGGATCCGGAAGCGATCCTGTTCGACGAGCCGACGTCAGCCCTTGACCCGGAGCTGATCGGAGAGGTCCTGGACGTGATGAAGAATCTCGCGGCGAACAGCGGCATCACTATGCTGGTGGTCACCCATGAGATGAGTTTTGCCAGAGATATCTCTGACAGGGTGATCTTTATGGAGAGCGGACATGTGGTCGAGGATGATACCCCGGCAGTCATTTTCGGGAACCCGAAGATGCCGAGGACAAGGGAATTCCTGAACAGGATGCTCAAGAATCAGTGATCATATCCCGTGAGGTATGAGCGGCATTCCGGCAACAGCCGGACTGCCGCTTTTTGCGTGTTTTGTGTGATATTATAAATACAGCAGAATCAGTCGGAAGGGGGCGGTCGCGTTTGGCTGAATACAATATCAAAGATTCCGATATGGATGCCGATGTCCGCAGGATAGGTTCCGCTTTCAGGAGACTGAGACCGTATCAGGACGAGGAGTTTTTCCGCAAGACCAACAAAGCGGAAGACGCGCTGGTCAGAGGAAAGTGGGCTCCTGTTCATACTGAGGTCGAAGAGAAGTTCATTTCACGGGGAGACGGCACTGAGCTGAGGATCCTCATCTGCCGGGCAATAGATAAGGAGAAACGGAAGAAAAATGCTGCCGGCCTGCTCTGGATACACGGGGGAGGTTATGCTACAGGCGTTCCGGAACAGGATCACCTGTTTGCTGATATATTCTGTACCGACGGCGAGTGTGTGGCAGTGATGCCTGATTATACACGTTCCACAGAAGCCCCGTATCCTGCTGCGCTCGGAGACTGTTGTCTGGCCCTCTACTGGATGGTCCAGTATGCCGAAGAACTGGATATAGACAAGGATCGTATCATGGTCGGAGGTGACAGTGCCGGAGGCGGTCTTACCGCTGCGGTCTGTCTGAGAGCCAGAGATGAAGGTATCGTCAATATAGCGTTCCACATGCCTCTTTATCCGATGCTGGATGACAGAGAAACAGAGACCTCAAGCAACAATGACGCTCCCGTTTGGAACACAAGATCCAACCGGGCGGGGTGGGATCTGTATCTGGCAGGATTCCCCAAGGACGGAGACATACCAAGCTATGCAGCGCCTGCCAGGGAGGAAGACCTCAGCGGCATGCCTCCCGCCTGCACTTTTGTAGGCACTATAGATCCTTTCCGCGCTGAAACGGAGCAGTATGTCGAAAAGCTCCGAAAAGCGGGAGTACAGGTGTTTTTCCGTGAGTTCGAAGGATGTTTCCACGGATTCGATATGATAGCATACGCAACGAAACCCGCGCGGGATGCAAGGGAGTTCCTGAAAAATTCATTCCGCTACGCATTGGACAATTACAGGGCAGAGAACAGATGAGCAACAGGAAGAAGATTTTTTACAACGGTACGGTCTATGCGGGAAACGGAGAGTTCCTGAAAGCGTTCTCTGTGGAGGACGGAAAGATCGCCGAGGTTTGGAAGGATGAGCCGGAAATTGACGGGACAGATGCCGATCTGATAGACCTCAGTGACAGCTTTGTTTGCGCAGGGTTCAACGATTCTCATATGCACCTTCTGAATTTCGGCAAGGCTCTTGACGGAGCAGATCTCTCTGCGCACACCGGAAGTCTGAAGGACCTCAAGGACAGTCTAAGAAAGCACCTGTCGGAAAAAGGCCCCGGAGCGGGCGGATGGCTTCTCGGGAGAGGCTGGAACCAGGACTATTTCAGCGATACGGACAGGATGCCTGACAGATATGATCTTGACGAGGTCTCGGATCAGGTGCCGATAATGATAACAAGGACGTGCGGGCACTGCTGCATTCTCAACAGCCCCGCGCTTGAAGCTACCGGCATCACGGCTGACAGCATGGACCCGGACGGCGGCAGGATAGGAAAGAACGGAGGAGCTCCCGACGGCAGGCTCTACGAGAATGCTGTCAGGATCCCCGCCGAAGTGATCCCCATACCGTCACTTGGCGATATTAAGAGTCTGATCAAAAATGCTGCGGGGAAAGTGAACAGCTACGGAGTCACCAGTGTGCAGACTGACGATTACGGCGTGTTTGCAGGACTCGATCCGCTCACGGTAAACGAAGCCTACAGGGAACTGATCGATTCCGGTGAGCTCACTGTCAGGGTACACGAACAGTGCAACCTCGGAGGAGCGGATGCTCTTAAGGATTTCATTGCCCGCGGAGGCATGGCGTGCAAACAGGATGACTTCTTCAGCTCAGGCACTGTCAAGATACTCGGAGACGGCTCTCTCGGAAGCAGGACGGCAAGACTTTCAGTTGAGTATCCGGGAACCGATGAAAAGGGTATACTCATCTTTTCAGATGATGAGATGAGAGAACAGATCTGCACAGCGGCTTCCAATGGAAAGAACGCAGTGGTACATGCTATCGGCGACGGATGTCTTGATCAGGTGCTCAATGCTTTTGAATATGCCAGGAACAAATACCCTGGTGAGAGAAGAGACGGAATAGTCCATTGTCAGGTCAGCCGCGAAGATCAGCTGAAAAGGATAGCCGATCTCGGGCTCTGCGTATACGCGCAGTCGGTGTTCCTGGACTATGACAACCATATCGTTGAAGCTCTTGTGCCGGCAGAGATAGCTTCTACGAGCTACAGCTGGAAAACGCTGCTAGGACTCGGAGTGAACGTTTCCAACGGGTCTGACTGCCCTGTCGAGTTTCCGGATGTCCTTAAGGGCATTCAGTGCGCAGTGACGAGAACTTCAATGGACGGCACCGGACCGTACCTTCCCGATCAGGCTTTTACTGTCAGGGAGGCGATCGACAGCTTTACGTCGGCTTCAGCTTATGCCTCATCAGAAGAGTGCATCAAGGGAAGTATCGCGCCGGGCATGCTGGCTGATTTCACGGTGCTTGGATCCGATCCGTTCAGTGAGGAACCGTTCAGCCTGAGCCGCATAGAAGTGAAGTCCACATGGGTCGGCGGGAGAAGAGTGTTCTAACTCTATCAATCGTCTGAGCATCGATCCTGTAAGATACAGATACAAGGAGAGAAGAAATGAAACTCAATTACAAAAGGACATTCGTTATAGGACTGGCATTTCTTTCCATCTGTGCGTTCTGGCAGATGTATGACAATGTCATCCCTCTTATCCTGAAAAAGACGTTCGGGCTGGATTCTGTGGTCTCAGGAGTGATAATGGCTGCAGACAACGTCTGCGCGCTGTTCCTTCTGCCGCTGTTCGGCCTTTTTTAGTACCATAGAGTGCAGTTGACAGAGTTCTTCTCTGGCAACTGCACTCTTTCATATAATGAGGGAAACAGTTGGTCTGGCGAGGGCCTTTTTGGATTAAGCATCCGTCACAAAAAACTGTCAGCCATCCCCTCATTATATGGACTCGTTTAAGCTGGTTGGGAGAAACACCCGGGTAACGAACTAAACTGAATTGTAATGAGTGTGGGTGGGAGCAACTGCAAAAAACAATTCAAGGAGGGTTATAGTGGTAAGCGTAGGAATTGATGTTTCGAAAGGAAAGAGTATGGTGTGTATTATGAAACCATACGGAGAAGTAGTGGCAGGACCCATGGAAATATCTCATTTAGACACAGAACTAAAAATGTTAGTCAAGCTCATAAAAAATGTGAATGATGAGGTAAGGATAATTATGGAAGCCACGGGCATATATCATTTACCGATCTTAACATTTATGAAAGAGCAAGGGTTGTTTGTTTCGGTAATAAATCCTTACAAGATGAAGCAGTTCCGGAATCAAGGGTTACGCAGAGTGAAAACAGATAAGGCAGATTCTGTGGCTATTGCTCAATATGGGCTGTCTAACTGGTATTCGTTAGTTGACTATGCTGATTCAGAAGACAGATACAGAGAACTGTCAATTCTAAGCAGACAATATCGGCACTATATGGAGATTCATGTATCATCGCTGCTTGGACTTACACATTTGTTGGATTATGTTATGCCTGGGATAAAGCAACAGCTGAACACATGGAATCCTGAAAGCGGAAAAGATAAGCTCTCAGATTTTGTTGAGCAATACTGGCACTATGACACTATTACAAGGAAATCCGAACACCAGTTTGTAGAGAGTTATCTGAAGTGGGCAAAGAAAAAGGGATACCATTGTAACCAGAATAAAGCCGCTAAGATTTATTCCCTGGCTAAAGAAGGTATCCCCACGTTACCAGCAGATCAGACCACTAAAATGCTGGTGATTCAGGCTGTTGATGTCCTGAAAAGAGTAGACGAAACTCTCAACACGATATTAGCACGAATGGACGAGGTCGCCAAGTCAATGCCGGAATATCCTGTTGTCCGTGCGATGGGTGGAGTGGGAGACATTTTAGCACCAAGGCTAATAGCGGATATTGGTGACGTGAGAAGATTTCATAGTGGCAAAGCATTGATTGCTTATGCAGGAATAGATGCACCGCCATACCAGTCTGGACATTTTGTAAGCACGAATCGCAGCATATCCAAAAGAGGATCTCCGTTAATCCGCAAGACAGGATATGAGGTCATGCGTTCATTAAAGTCACATGAAATGCCTGAAGATGATGCTGTGTATAGGTTTATATTGAAAAAGGAATTGGAAGGGAAGCCCAAGAAAGTCGCCAAAATCGCCGGGTTAAATAAATTCCTACGTATCTATTATGCAAGAGTAATGGAAGTTTATAGCATCTAATTTTACATAAACATGTAGCAGGTTGACACTGTTGTGTCGGCCTTCTTTTGCGTGGAACAAATTCTTATGACTTACCTGCTTACACTATCATTTTGTGCTTGATTTTTGTTAGCAGGTTTTGTTGCCCATTTTTTCGAAAGGACATTTTACATGAGCATTTTTAAGAAGATCCTGTCACTCACACTGGTATTTCTTCTCGTGTTTTCCTGTCTGCCCACAGCAGCTTTTGCTGACGAGATCGAGAACGAGACAGAAGTCACTGAAGAAGCGGCTGTGGATGACGAAGTAACCATTCAGGAAGAAGTTCGTGCTGAAGAACCGTCTGATGAAAATCCTGAAGAACCACCCAAAGAGGAGGCGGTCCCGGGAGAAGCAGAGGAGAGCGTCCCTCAAGTAGTTTCTGAAACTGTGCCGGAAGATGATAATGAGGTACCCATAGAGGAACCAGCTCCCGAAGAAGATCCTGAAGATGAAACGGCCCCTGTTGAGACGGAAGCACCCGAAGACTCTGAAGGTGAAGAGATCTCTGCAGAGGAAGAACCTTCAGTTGAAGAGGAGACGGATACTGATTCGGAATCCGAAGAGATCGAAGAAGACACGGAGCAGGAAGACGCTGAGGAAAATCCTGAAGAAGAACATGTGCCGAAACCCTGCATTTTCACGGTTGAGTTGCAGGACGTCAGGGATAACATCACGATTCGCAGAAACGACCAGATCGTTGCTGCGGTATACGGAAATCCGGCGCCTGGAGACGGTCACTATTTCATTGTTGGCCCTGTGAGACTGGAAGAACTTTCCTCTGATCCGGACGGAAACACAAGGCTTTCCTTCGAAGCCATGACCGGTGACGAGTTCACCATTGAAACAGTACAGCCCGTATATGCAAACATCAGATATTACTGTCCGTATAGTTTTGATGTTTCAGTGCAGAATGGAGTAGCTGTGCTTTCCATCACCCTGGAAGGCGATGCCAGCATTCAAGTCAACGGGGACTATTCAGCAGCTGCAGGATTCTTTCCTGTGGGCATAAGAAGAGCTCTTCGCGCTTCAGGAGTGTGGACTCCGCCGGATGCGATCTATGTAAGCCTCGGCAACTGTTACGATACCTATTCCAGCACGGCTATCGTGAACGGACATACCGGCGTTTACTTTTTTGAGGTCGAAGATCTCGGAGAAGGCCACTTTGTTTCCGCTACCTGCGGAAGCACGACGAAGCACATGGTAAGCGGAACTCACTACAAAGTTGCCAGGATTGCTGAATACGCAGCCAGGCAATATCTGGACTATGGTTCCGGCTGTTGTTCTCAGAGAGCACAGAGAGCCCTTGCCTGGATCACCTATCATGGTCAGTCCGAATATGACTGGAGACGTTATAACGAGAACAGATTCCGCATGGGCGATGATTCCATCACTGTTAACGATCAGTTGGAAGCCTATACCATCACGTTCCTTGCGGCATGGGTATGCACAAATGACGGAAGAGTCGGATCCTACGGCACTGTCCACGCGGAAGACGGAGCGCATGCGCTGGACTTCATGTTTGGCAGCGCCTTCTCTACAGGTCTGCCTGCTTCCACTAAGAACGCTATCGATCTGATGGTTTCCAAAGGACTTGCCTTTGCTGACGCGCATACGGATCCTGACGCGAATCTGCCGGAGTATCAGTACACATGGGTCTATTCCGACGGATACGCAGACCATCAGCCTCTGCTGATCGGCTCTTTCCAGGGCCCCGGAAAAGGGACTCTCACCATCACAAAGAAGTCCTCCAATACCCAGTACACCAGCGGAAACAATATGTATTCTTTTGAAGGCACCACCTTCCAGGTCAAGGACAGTAACGGCAATGTCGCCGGCACCCTTGTTGCAAATGCTTCCGGAAAGACCGGAACGCTGGAACTGGACCCCGGCACCTACACTGTGACAGAAACCAAGGTTGGAAAGGGATATATCCGAAACACAGAGACAAAGACGATAACCGTCAATGCCGGTGACGAAAAGACGGTCTCCTTTACGAATGTTCCCATGAAGGATCCTGCCATGCTGCTGATCCGCAAGTGGGATGTGGACACCGACAGTTTTGTACCTCAGGGTAATGGTTCTTTTGCAGGGGCCAGGTACAGGCTGGACTATTACGACAACACTGATTGGTCCGGCACGCCGAAAGCATCCTGGGTCCTTGAGTCTGATGCGAATGGCGTCATCAAATACCTACCGGACTACAAAGTGAGCGGACCTGATCTCTACAAGTGGGGCGATGCATATCTGCTTCCTCTCGGAAGCATCAAGATCACCGAAGTAAAGGCACCGGAAGGATACCGCATGTCCACCGATGTGCTGTATGCCACCATCACTCAGAACGGCAACGACGGTATCCTGAAGTGGACGACTGAAACACAGGGTCTGATCAAGGCTTTTGCTGACGGGATCGGCGTTCCGGAGAATGCCATCTATGGCGGTGTCCGCTTCAAAAAGGTGGACCGGGAGACCGGTAAGCCTGTCGCAGGAGCGGAGATCTCCATTTACAGCAACTGTGACGCAGATATCCTCGTTGACGGCAGCATCTATTCCGGGGGCGATCTGATCGTAACGCTGACCACCAATGAGAACGGTACCTGTGAGACTGGTGCTGACTATCTGCCTTATGGCTCCTACTACGCAGTAGAGACAAAAGCCTCTGACAAATACCTTCTGAACGAGGACTGGAGAGTCGATTTCAATATCACCGAGAGCGGCAAGATCGTGGATCTCACTGCAGGTGACAATCTGCTGAAGGAACAGATCATCCGTGGGGATCTCTCCATGCTGAAGCTGGATATTGACGGACACTACAAGCCCAACATCCCGTTCATGATCGTTCAGATCGATGAGAACGGAGAAGAGGGTGAATGGCATGTCATCGTGACGGATGCGAACGGCATGATTGATACCTCTGCTGCTGCAAGGCCGCATACCAACAGTACTAATAGTCTGGATCAGTACGTGGAGGGCGGTGTCTTCACCGACGCTTCCAAGCTTGATCCAACCGTGGGCATCTGGTTCGGAGACTCGCAGCCGGACAACAGTCTCGGCGCATTGCCTTATGGCAACTATAAAGTCTACGAACTCCAGACAGAGCAGCTTGCAGAAGAGCAGATCAACATCCTGGAGTCCAAGATCATCGAGATCCATGAGCCTGACGTAACGGTGGTTCTGTCTCCGATGGTCAACCTGAACATTGATCTGAAGTCCGAAGCGGCATCTGCCGGAGGCAAAGACTTTATTCCTGCCGCCGCCGTGAGGGTGGTCGACACGGTTCATTACACCAACCTGACCTCTCACCGCAGATATACGATGGAAACACAGTTCGTTCTCAAGAGCACGTCTGAAGTTCTGGCAACGATTTCCAAAGACTTCTATCCTCCGGAAGGACCTGCCGGAACAAATACGGCAAAAGGCAGCGTAACGCTGGAAGCGGAGATCGATGTTACTGATCATTCCGGTGACCGCGTCGTTGCCTGCGACTATCTCTATGAATATGTCAAAGGCACGAAGATCCTCATCGCGTCCCATGCGGATATGGAGGACAAGGCTCAGACGCTGAAGATCCCGGATATCCATACTACTGCCCATGATTCCGAAACAGGTGACAATGTCGGTGCGGTATCGGAAGATGCCGGAATCATTGATACGGTCTACTACACGAACCTGAAGCGCGGCGAGGTGTTTGTGCTTGTTGCAAAGCTTGGAGATTCTGAAACAGGCGAGATCATCAAAGACTCTGACGGTGAGGATCTGACGGTTGAAAAGAGATTCGTGTGCTGGAAGGAAGAGGGCTCCGTTGAAATGCCGTCTTTTGAGATCGATTCGACTCAGTACGCAGGCAGATCGGTCGTTGTCCTTGAGGAGCTTTACTGGGTCGATGAAGAGCACGATAACGAAGAAGTGCTTATGACCGTCCATGAGAGTTTCGATGATGCCGATCAGACGATCTATTACCCGGAAATCCACACGACAGCAACAGACATCAATACTGGCGAGCATGTCGGTGCTGTATCTGAAGTAACTGTCATTGAGGACGTCGTGAAGCTGAATAATCTGATAGTTGGCAAGGAGTACACGGTGACAGGAGTGCTTGTCTATAAGGAAGACTGCACAGACGCTGAAGGTAAGACACATAAGGCCGGGGATCCGATTTCAGTAAAGGACACCTCAGAAAACAGTGTGACATTCACCGCTGATGCAGCAGAAACAGAGGTAAAACTGACCTATATAGTTGACTCTTCCCTGCTGGAAGGAACGACTGCTGTCGTCTTTGAGGATCTCATCCATAATGGCATTACAGTCGCTTCCCATGCGGATCTGAATGATACGGAACAGACGGTACATTTCCCAAAACTGAAAACACAGGCCATAGATAAAACCTCCGGAACATCTTTCGTGACGAAAGGCTCGGAGGTTTATTTCGTAGACACCGTATCCTACTCTAATGTAGTGCCCGGTCTGTCTTATGTTGTAAAGGGTGAGATGATGGACAAGAACACAGGAGAAACACTGGCCTGTTATGCTGTAAGCGATGTCTTTGTTCCGACTGCAGCAAACGGTACTGTGCAGGTTGAGTTCCTGGTGGATTCTGAACGTATCCCTTCCACGATCATCGTGGTCTTCGAAGACCTGTATCTTGTAAAAGAGAATGGAACAGAAGTGCTTATTGAGAAGCACGAGGATCTGAACGATGAGAATCAGTCGCTTTATCATCCTGAGATCGGCACGACCGCAGCCAATGCGGAGACCGGTACCCATGAGGCACAGGGCAGGACGAAAACTGTCCTGAAAGACACTGTTGCCTACAGCAACCTGAAGCCGGGTGAAGAATACACTGTCATCGGTATCCTGATGGACAAAGCTACAGGAACCCCGATCGTTATCAACGGAGAACGTGTTACCTCTAAAGCTGTATTTACACCAGCTGAAAAGGACGGATTTGTTGAGGTCACTTTTGAGTTTGATGCCACCAGACTTGTGGGGAAAACAACGGTCGTATTCGAGAGGCTCCTCTATGAAGGGATTGAGGTTGCTGCACATGCCGACATCGAGGATGAAGGCCAGAGTGTGAATATCATTGATATCCGCACATCTGCTGTGGACAGCGGATCCAACTCGCACGAAGCGACGTGGAATCATAAGGCCAAAGTTATTGATACGGTTACCTATACCGGACTCACACCGGGAAAGACATATACCATCTACGGAACAGTGATGCTGAAAGGTACCGGAGAGGTCCTGATCCAGAACGGGATCCCGATCACAGGCATGACGGAGTTCGTTCCGACTGCAGCAAACGGTACAGTTGAAGTCACTTTTGTGGTGGATACCTACCAGCTGCAGGGTATGGAGATCGTTGTGTTTGAAAGGCTGTTTGCCGGATCGGTAATGAGCAGTACACTTGAGTCTGATGTTCCGATTGCTGTCCATGAGGACATCAACGACACGGATCAGACGATAAAGGTACCGGTGATTCCGTTCACGCCTCCTCACACCGGGGTGGATGATCACACGGGCTTGCTGGTGACTGCGATGCTGACATCTGGAGCAGGAATAGCCTGGATCCTCAGGAAGAGAAAGAGGCACTGAGTCACTATACGGGGAGGGAGATTGTCTTCTTCCTCCCCAAGCAATCGTGATAAAATGGTCTCAGTTACAAATCGAAGTTTATGAGGGAAACGGATGATAACTCTGCGCAAAATGACAGAAGATGAGTTTCGTGCTTTCAAAAAGTCCAGTGTTGCCGATTACGCGGTGGATCTGATGAAAGGACGAAACATAAGCCCGGAGCAGGCGTTGATGGAAGCGGAAGAGGAATTCGACGCAGATCTCCCCGATGGGCTTGATACAGAATATAGCTTCATGATGAACATCGAAGATGAAAACGAAAACAGAGTTGGATGGATCTATTTCAAATACTATGCTCGCGAAGACGACGACCAATACTATGTGTTCCTCGAAGACCTGCTGATATTCGAGTCGGAAAGAAGAAGGGGTTTTGCGTCTGCGGCAATCCATGAGATGAATACACTGGCACGGCAGGACGGCTGTTCATCAAGCGTGCTCTTCGTGTGGGATCATAATCCGGAGGGGATGAGCTTGTATGAAAAATGCGGGTATAAGCCTTATAACCGTGAAGAAGGCGGAACATACATGGTGAAGGAATTGTGATCCGACACACAGAGATCAACAAATTCCGATTTTTGGAGAATCAATGAAGAAGACGTTGATATTTTACAAGCCTGAATATGCTGATCTGGCAATAAAACTGCGCGACAGCTACCGCGCACATGATCATAAGGAAGCGGATATCGTATCCGTAGAGGAACATGACGATATTGAATACGCCGAAAACAAGCAGTATGACGAAGCTGTATTTATAGAGAATAGTGATACCGTTACTTTTCATGATATTGAATCAGGATATACAAACAGTCTTCCGGTCTCAGATGTATTTTACAACGATCCAAAACCTGATTCCCATATAACTGTCACAAGAATAGATACACTCAACATACTGGCGGACACCATATCTGATGTAGGATCGTGGTGGTGCTGGTATGCGGGTAATGATATGCTTCAACTGGAGTTCTGTGATGTGCAGCTTTATGATGAAACAAAAGCCGAAAAAGAAACTCATACTACTGATGTTTTGGCTGTGCGCTTCTATGGGCATGTCTTTGCAGTCTTTCTGGATAATCTGAATGAAAAAAACTGGCATGAACGTTTTCGTGATGACGATTCGATCCTTTATCCTGTTGATACATATGACATGACATTCGATGATAATAAAGAAGCTGAGTCGTTGCTGAATGATTACAGAAACCAGCTCCCCATCAAAGAATTCAAAGGTGCGGAAACTCTGGTAACCGCAAAACACATCCTCTGTGCCCGATGTGATGAAGTTGGCTTTATCGTTGGCGGCGATGAAATAGAGATCGCAGGGAAAAAAGGAATATATACGGAAGAAGAAATAGAGCTGCTGTCAAGAAAGTGGTGGAAATACTGGAAAGAATACTGGAAACTGAGAGGAACAAAGGACGCATACCCGAAAGATTATGCATGTGAAATATCGATTCCTGCCGGAGAGGATTGATTATACAGATTCCCGCTTGGCGGGATATCAATAAATCGAAGTTTGTGGAGATGACTATGAAAATAACAGTAATAAATGGAACGGAACAACAAGGTGTGACATACAGGCTAAAAGAGATTTTTCTGCAAGAGTTTGGAGACACTGCCGAGGTAACGGAATTCTATTTGCCTAAAGACTGTCCGGGTTTCTGCGCCGGTTGCAAAGTTTGCTTCTTCAAAGATGAACATCTGTGTAAAGACGCCGAGAGTATTCAAAAGATTGAAAAAGCATTGAAAAATGCCGATCTGATCATGTTTACATCTCCGTCCTATGTATTTCACACAACAGGTGCAATGAAATCAATGCTGGATCATTTTGGATATCGGTGGATGCCGCACCGCCCTTCAAAGGAAATGTTTGGCAAGCGAGCGATCATTGTTACACAGTGTCTAGGCGCTGGCAGTAAATCTACTGCGAAAGACATAAAAGACAGCTTGTCCTGGTGGGGCATCAGTAAAATAAAAGTCTGTAAGTTCAGACTGATGAGTGATGTCGTTTGGGATAACATTCCGGAAAAAAAGCGTTCTAAAATAACGACATGTCTTAAAAAAGCAGCTGCTCAAATGAAAAGGATTGATTACACTAAACCCGCCCATACTAATTTCGTCGTAAAAGCCAAGTTTTATGCTGTCAGAATGATGCAGACTGGATTGGGGAAAAAAGATCCTGAATATACAGATTACAAATACTGGAAAGAACAAGGGTGGATTGATACCGTAAGGCCTTGGCAATAAATGCGATTTTGGATTCTGACAAATTCCAGTTTATCGCTGACACACACTTCGATCTATTTGAGAATATGTTCACTCATATATCTGAAGAAGGCAAGTCGTATATTGATTTCAAGGATCTGCCTGGCAGTAAAGGTATAGAAGTCAAAAAGCGGTTAACACAAGACCAAATGGAATATTTAACTCAGAAACATGGTGTCGAATTTGCTCAAGTCTATGTATATGGTAAAGGAAAGAATGGAAGAGGAGGAAAATACTACCTCTATTCATCAGGTGATGAACACTCCGTTTTGATACCTTTAAGAAAAGATATTATGCTGATTAATCATACGCACCCTAAGGGAACCCCTTACGCCAGTGATAAAGACATGAGGCTTATGAGCTATTTAAAGCAACTCGGATCTCCACAAAAGACTTCTACTATTTATCCTGTAGGTAAAAAACCAGTGAAATATGATCGCAAAAGGAGGAAAAAATAAAATGGATCTTTCAAAGTATCAGTATATATGGGGAGAAGAGAAACCAGACTGGGCTTTAGTCAATTCTCCTTACGGATATGGAATCGTGAATATACGGACACAGATGATGCTTATGATCAGTGATGATGAACTTGAGAAGGCGTTGATTAGAAAAATGGAAGAATCAGGAAATGCAAAATATGATTCAATAGTAGACGCTTTCGAACTCAACAGAGAAGTTCACTAAAGCGGTTCAATTCATCAATTGTATTTATTTAATTTATGAGCATCCACCCTGGATGCTTTTTGTGTTGGATGAGAGATCCAGCAAGTATAACAACGGGGATCTGATACACAGTATCCTGTATGCCATTTACTAAAATTGTGTATATACACAAATTTAGTAAAATAATTATTTTATCAGTATATGTACAAAGAAAGCCTGTTAACAACAAAGCCCCGTACAGATCACGGGGCTTCACTGTATGACAATATGCAGGAGTTTCGCTTATTATTCGGTCAGATCCTTCCACAGGTATACTTCATCATCGTACCCGTCATCCTGTCTGAATGCCCTGGGAATATAGCCCAGGATCCTGCAGCCGGTTCTGTTCAGGACGGAAAGCGCAAGCGTATTCTTTGAATTGACGCCCATCTCCATGACGTTATATCCAAGAGCACCTGCAAGATCCATACACAACGCGATCATCTGTGTGCCCAGGCCCTTATTCCTGTACGACTTATTGATAGCTATACCGATCGTGCACCTGTGCATGACCTTTCTCTCAAATCCGACAGGTTCCACACCAGCGGCTGCGATCAGCTTCTCACCGTCATACACGGTGATGTGGAATCCATGATCAGATTCCCTGAAGCTTCTGAGTATGGCTTCGTACGGTGCTGGGTCCGTTTCGATCTCATCCAGGGTATTGACCATATACGGACATTCCGTATGCAGCTCATAGATAAAGGAGGCAAGCTGTTCGGCATCGGATTCTTCCGTGGAGCGCAGCAGGTATTCCTTCATGTCTTTCAGTTTTATCGTCTCCGCAGGAATGATCATTTCTGTTCTGATTCTTCTAGATGCCAGATCTCATCATTGTACTGCCTAATCGTACGGTCACTTGAGAAGAAACCTGCCTTCGAAATATTGACCAGCATCTTCCCTGCCCAGGAAGCCCTGTCCTCATAATCCTTCAGCACCTTGTTCTTGACTGTGCAGTATTCACGGAAATCAGGGAAAGTCATGAACCAGTCCTTATGGACGAGCTCATCGTAAAGCCTGTTCAGCGATATTTCGTCACCTTCTGTGCGCATTTCTTCAGAGATCAGGAAGTCAACGGAACGCTTCAGGTTTGCGTCAGCCTGGTAATAGGTGTACGCGTTATAGGTTCCCTTTTTGTAGAGGCCGATGACCTCATCAGAGGACTGACCGAACGTATAGATGTTCTCAGGTCCGACCAGTTCGGCGATCTCGACGTTGGCGCCGTCCATCGTTCCGAGGGTGACTGCGCCGTTCAGCATGAACTTCATGTTGGATGTGCCGGATGCCTCTTTGGATGCCAGGGAGATCTGTTCGGAGATATCCGCTGCCGGGATCAGCTTTTCCGCCAGTGACACATTGTAGTTCTCCAGCATGACGACTTTCAGGTAAGGAGAGACTTCCGGATCCTTCTCAATGATCCTGCTGAAGCAGATGATCGCGTGGATGATATCCTTGGCTGTCGTATAGGCGGGAGCTGCCTTCGCACCGAAGAATACCGTCACGGGTCTTTCCGGTTTATTGCCGGCTTTGATCCGGTAGTACATGTCTATCGCACAGAGCAGGTTCAGCTGCTGTCTCTTGTATTCATGGAGACGCTTGACCTGTACGTCGAAGATGGAATCGGGACTGACTTCAATGCCTCTTTCCTTCCTCAGATACTCGCTGAAGCTGCTCTTCCTTGACTGTTTGGCGTCAAGGACCTGGCTGAGGAATTCCGTGTTACTGCTGTATGAAAGCAGTCTCTCCAGTTCATCCGCGTTCCTGATCCAGTCTGTGCCGATCCTGGATGAGATCAGTTCCCTCAGCTCCCTGTTGCACATGACGAGCCAGCGCCTGAATGTGATGCCGTTCGTCTTGTTGTTGAACTTTTCAGGATAGATATCATAGAAAGGCTTCAGTTCCGAGTTCTTCAGGATGTCCGTATGGAGACGGGCAACACCATTGACAGAATGGGAGAAATGAATATCGATATTAGCCATATGGACCCTGTTCTGCTCATCAATGATATGGACGAACGGTTCGCTGTACTGTTCCTTGACCATCGCGTCCAGCCGGCAGATGATCTCGCTCAGCTGCGGCACTGTCTCATCAAGATAGTTCTTCGGCCATGTTTCGAGCGCTTCCGCAAGGATCGTATGGTTCGTGTATCCGCACATATCCCTGACGATCGTTACCGCTTCCTCAAAAGAAATGCCTTTTTCCGTCAGGATGCGGATCAGTTCCGGGATGACAAGTGTCGGATGTGTGTCGTTAATCTGTACTGCAGCGTAATCCGCGAGATCATGCAGGTCGGATCCCTTTGCGGTGCATTCGTCGATCATCAGCTGTGCTGCGTTGGATACCATGAAGTATTCCTGATAAATGCGCAGGATCCTGCCTTCCTCATCACTGTCATCAGGATAGAGGAACAGCGTCAGATTCTTCGCGATCTTCTTCTTGTCGAAATGGATGGAATCAGAGATCAGCCTTTCGTCGATGCTGTCGGTATCAAACAGCCTGAGTCTGCCGCATTTGCCGTTATATCCGGTAACGGCGATCTCATACATCGTGCTGCGCAGCTTCATGCCTTTGTAGCAGACGTCGTAGTGTGTGTCCGTTCTCTTCATCCAGCTTTCAGTACCCCACTTCAGCCAGTGGTCGGGGATCTCGTACTGCTTCGCGTCAGTGAACGTCTGCCTGAACAGTCCGCAGTGATACGCTAGACCGATCCCGTCTGCAGGGAGGCCGAGCGCAGCAAGTGAATCAAGGAAGCACGCAGCCAGTCTGCCGAGGCCGCCGTTTCCGAGCGAAGGCTCATTCTCGAACTCTTCAAGTTCGGTAATGTTCCTGCCGGCATCTTCAAGCTGTCCCCTGACGTCGTCATAGACGCCGAGATTGATCAGGTTGTTGCTCAGGAGCTTACCAATCAGGAATTCCGCTGAAATGTAGTAAAGCTTCTTCTTCCCTTCGTTGTACCCGTTTTCTTTGATCAGGTCGGCACTCATGTTCAGCACTGCATTGAACAGTTCCAGATCCGTGCACTCTTCTATGCGCTTATTCGTGTAATCTGCTATGTTTTTTGTCAGCATATTCCTACCTCCTTACTTGACAACTGCATTATAGTTGCAGGAAATAGTGATTTCTTGCATAATATCCGCATAATATTGTATAATACTATCATGGAAATAGAAGAATACATACAATATCACGAAACGAAGCTCCATGAGCAGCCTGGATTCTCCTACAATACATATCTCTGCACGATCCCGCTGGATTTCCCTTCCGTCCCCATGCACTGGCATGAACAGATGGAGATCATCTACATCAAGAAAGGAAACGGCACTGTCAGCGTAGGCATGAAGCCCTATGAAGTATCCGCCGGATGTATCATACCCGTCATGCCGGGCGAGCTCCACAGCATCGACGGCAGCACCGGAGGACCAATGGAATATGAAAACATCATCTTTTCCCTGGACCTGCTCGACAGCACGGAACAGAATGACTGGTGCAGATCCAGTGTGATCATTCCCATGAAGGAGAACAGATTCCTCTTCGAAAGACCAATCAGGCCCGGAACTGCTTTCTGGGATGAAGTATCTGCCTGTCTTGACCAGGCAGACGAGGCATGCACAGACCGTGTACCAGGGTATTCCCTCAGGGTTAAAAGCAGCCTGTTCCTGTTTCTATACGCTTTGTTCAAACATAAAAAAGATCACTCAAAAAAAGATGAGAAGGATCATTCGGAAGCACTCAAAAAAGTGATCAGTTATGTCAAGGAACACAGTTCACAGCCGATCACGATACATGATGTCGCCTCACTGACCGATTACAGCGACTCACATTTCATGCGCCTGTTCAAAGCGGAAACCGGAAGGACATTTATCAGCTTTCTGAATGAATACCGCCTGCAGGTATCCGCCTATATGCTCAAGGAGACGAAGGATCCCGTCAGCCTTGTGGCTGTGAAAGCGGGATTCGAGAATCTCTCGTACTTTATCAGGATGTTTACGAAGACCTACGGTGTTCCCCCGGGAAGATACAGGAAGAACTTCATGCAGCAGGCGTCATGGTGACGCCCGCTGTTTTTTGCCAAAATCAATTTAGTCATTGGGAGTTATTGAGCAACATCATTCGACCACGTTTAGATTGATTTGTGTATAGCAAATACCCATATGCTGGTTGCCCGTCTCGACCGCCACGGCTAACTTCCTGATAATACTGCTCAACAGTTTCAGAGATAAGATGATTTACAACGACCCTATCTTGTATTTTAGGAGGATGCGATATGGCTTATCCAGATGACAGATACGACCAGGGTGTGGACGGATGGGGCGACCATTATTACAGAGACAGCCAGGGCAGAGAATACAACGAAAACAACCAGGAGACCCTGTGGTCCAGGAACAACCAGGCGAGGATCGCAAGGGAAGAAGCCCGGCGGCAGCAGGCGATCAGCGCGCAGATGGAGGCTGAACGTTATGCCAGACAGCAAAGAGAGCTGCAGATGTGGAAGGATGCCTGGAACAGGACCGGCGGGATACAGATAGGTCTGGGTTCCGGCAGGAGAGGAAGCGGCATAAGGAGCCTGTTTCCTCCGCTTAACTCACTCGAGAGCTTCCTCATAAAGGCAACTGCTGTATTCATGATAGGATATGTAGCGGTATATACGGTCTACTACACGGTGATAGATCCTGCCGTAAAGGCAGTCAATAAAGGAGTCAGCAGGATCAAACAGTTCTTCACGAGCGTAGGCATAGCCATAGGAAACTTCTTCAGGTTCTTGTGGGACCACTTCACCTGGATCTTCACGGTGTGGCTGGATAGGATCCGGTTCATACACTGGAGACCGGAAGGCATAGGTGGATTCACGGAATTCGTCATGGATATCGTCTCGCTGGCGATGATCGTCTTCACGGTGTTCTGGCTGGTTGATTACTATCTCAAGAGAAAGAATAAAAAGCTTATTCCCTATATAATGCCCAAAGATATTTGGATCCCCGCTGCTTTGCTGCTGGGACTGAGCGTCATATGGTGGGCGATAATAAGAAAATACTATGTATGGAGCCTCTTCGACGCGGTCTATGACACCTTCTGCATGACGCTCTGGATAGTTTTGATCGAGTGGCTGATCAATAAGTATCTGCAGAAAAGAGAAGGATAAAAGCCGTCTTTACTAAAAAGGGAGAAAGATATGAATCCCGACATCGATATCAGCAATGTTACGCTGAAAACTGAAAGACTTACGCTTCGTCCCTGGACTCTGGACGACGCGCGTGCTATGTACGAATATGCGTCTGTGGACGGAGTGGGGCAGATGGCGGGATGGGTTCTCCATAAGGCCGGAGATTCGAGTTCTTTCAGGCGCACCATAAAACGCAACGAATGTTCGCATTCGCTGCGTTTTTTGATGTTATCTGTCCATCTGATCTTTCGGGAAGGAATACTGCGATCTATAACGGTATGGACGGGGGAAGAGCATATCTTCCGGTGAAGTGTTTGCGGAGCGACCGGGTAATAGAACACTGCAATGATCAGTCATGTGTTATCAAAAGAGTTGTCCGAAAGCAGGAAAAATACTATAATTAAGGGCAGTTTTTGATGCTATGAAACGAGGAAAACACATGAGAAGGCTATTAGTTTTATTGCTCATAATTTCCATATGCTTGTCTCTGGTTGCCTGTGGTTCTGGCAGCACGGCGCCTCAGACAGCCCCTGAAGATGAGACTCCTGATACGGCTGCAACGAGTGATACTGCGTCTTCAACGGGAACCAACAGCTCTGTAGAGTCACTGTTTGGAGTTTATGTTCTTGTGGAGGGAGAAGGAGATTCGGGTTTTGATCAAACGTTCCTCGAGGCGACGAAACTGCAGGAGCTTCCCGGTATTAAGATCATGGTTATCGAAAACGACGCACCGGATATAACAGCTCACTTCTACTATTACGACGAAGGAAAGCGGATCGTTTACACAGGTTTGCAGGATGGCATTACCAAAATCAGCACGCCCTACAGCACTGTAATCGGGATCCGCGGAAATACGATCGTACTTGACGGTACCGAATGGGAACTGGAAGGTGACCGGATCATCAGAGAAGGTGAAGGATACAGGGAAGTATACGAGAGGAATGACGATATCGATCTGACGAAAGCTAGTTTTGAGGCATATACTGTTGGGAACTGACCGGCACGATCATAAAAATGTGAACAGGATGAAAACAGAATGATATGTCCGCAGAAGAAAACAAATACAAGTGGCGATGGAATGAAAGGATAATCCGCGAAAACGGGATATCCGAAACGGCTTCAGATATCATAAAAGGTTAAACAGAGACCGCCCTGGTATACCACCGGGGCGGTCTCTTGCTGCAGGGGTCCAGCATAGCGATACTGCTCGAAATATAGACTATTGAAAACGATTATTTTAAAGTGAAAACGAGTTAGTCCTGCCGGGCTATTGTTGTTGAGTGATAACACGCTGTTATTCGATACCCGGATTCATGATTACGACGCATATTTGTTTTATAATGAAACTAATCGATTGGATCGATACCATTCATGACCACAGTTACTTCAAGGAGGTGTAGAGATGAAACGATTATTGACAGTTGTTCTGATCGTGCTGCTTATGTTCTCGGTTTGCGCCTGTTCGGGCACTTCAGAAACGACACAGGCCAATACTTCCGCACCAGAAGCAACGGAGGAGCCGGCAACGGCTGCAACACCGGCGCTTGATCCGGAACCGGAGCCCGCGCAGGAACAGGCTCCCCAGATGGAATTCGCAACAGAGGGCACCTATACATTGTTCGCTGTTTTGAACGAAGGATTCACGGTAGAGTCCAGCGAGCTCCAGATGGAATCGGATATTTTGCTGGAGGAGGGCGGCACAGGGTCAATGTCCTTTGACGGAGACAGCATGGATATTTCGCAGTGGGTACTGGACGGGGATACCGTTTCCCTGACCATGTCAGACGGAGGACAGGCGGACGCGAAACTGCATGACGGAATACTGGACCTTGATCTGTATGGCGACGGAAGCATGGTTCTCTATTATGCCCAGGACGGCGCGGATATCTCAGGTTATGAATACACAACTCTGGAAGAAGTGAGACAAAGTACCGGATGAAATTGACGGGACCGCGCCCGATCAGGGAGAGATACGGCGTATAGCCCGGAGACATCCGGAACGGTATCTGACTGGCGCCAAGCGCGGGCAAAGCGTCAGACATGACGGATCGTTGAATAATACAACAAGCCCTGCAAGCAAGACGTAACGGTTCTAGAATAAATGTTGGGGTGGCGTAAAAGCTCTAACAGAAAATAAGACAAAAAAGTAGAGCATATACAGAAAACCAAGTAGAATGAAGTTACCACACAATCACTCGAAAGGAGATCTGCAATGCTCTACAACTATTTTATCGAGGAATCCCTGGGTGCTCAAGATATAAAGCTAAAAGAGTACGAATTCGATGGAAGGAAATTCAGTATAGAAGTGGAACTTCCAAGAAAGGAACACAAATGTCCTGTCTGCGGGGAGCAGACAGACAGGATCCATGATTACCGGAAGCAGAGAATAAAGGCTGGCGAGATTAATGGGTATTTCCTGGAACTGCTGTACCGGAAAAGGCGGTACAGGTGCGAGCGATGCAGCAAGAATTTCTATGAAAACAACGACTTCGTGGGCAGATACCAGCGAATGACCAAAATGATGGTGATGAGCGTCCTGGAGATGCTGAAAGGTACGGAGAGTTTTACATCCATAGCCAAAAGGATGAACTTAACAAGGCCGACAGTGGCCAGACTCTTCCGTTTAACCAGCCGGGGAAAAATGAAAGAACTTCCGATGGTACTGGGAATTGATGAGTTCCGAGGGAACGCCAATGGACAGAAGTTCCAGGTGATCCTGACTGATCCTGACAAACACGAGGTCCTGGATATCCTCCCTAAGAGGACCGAAGACTATTTGCTGGAGTATTTCCTCTCTTTTCCAAAGGAACAACGGGAAAAAGTGAAGTTCTTCGTCTCTGATATGTACAAACCCTATGCCGAGATAGCAAAAAAGTGTTTTCCAAAGGCAATATATCTCGTGGACCGATTCCATTGGGTGCGACAACAAATATGGGCGTTTGAGAATGTTAGAAAACGAGAGCAAAAAAGGCTGGGAAAGAACCACCGCCTTTACTTCAAGAGAAGCCGGCAGTTACTGCTGAAACATTTCTCCGAACTGGATGATGAACAGAAGCAAACTGTGCTGAACATTCTTAGTCTGAGCGACGACCTGAGCACAGCATATTACTACAAAGAACGGCTATATGCTTTATGGGATGAACCCGATATAAAGAAAAAGAAAAAGTCTTTTGTCCAGATTACAGATGCGATGAAACAGTCCGGCATTAGCGAACTGGAGAGATGCACAAACACTTATTACAATTGGCTTCCACAAATCCTGACCTCTTTGGAATATTCTTTTTCCAACGGCTACACAGAAGGCTGCAACAACAAGATTAAAGTCCTGAAAAGAAATGGTTATGGCTACAGGAACTTTGAAGTATTCCGAAAAAGGATCCTGAACGCCTTCTAATTCCTATTGTCTTGCCTAAAAAGAAAGCATCTGTTGCTGGTTAACCAGCAACAGATACCTAATTATGTTTCTTATTCGCCTAGCTCATTCTATTGGGTCTGCCCCAACAATTGACTCAGAACCAGAATATAACAGAACCCCGGTCCTTGCGGATCGGGGTCTTTTGTTGTGTATGACACGGCAGTGCCGTTTTCAGTCCTTTTTGGGGAAGGGGAACTGGATCCTTCCGGACCAGAGGTCGTAGGATTTCTCCGGATCCAGGAACATGCGGTTGACCGAGAGGTCATTTACCGATTCCATGACCGCCATATCCTCCGGGCTCAGTTCGAAGTCGAACACATTGAAGTTCGCCTCGATCCTCTCCTTGTGGACCGACTTCGGGATCATGATGGTGCCTCTCTGCAGGTTCCAGCGGATGACGACCTGCGCGGTGCTCTTGCCCAGCTTTTCCGCCAGGGCGGCGATGGTCGGGTGCTCGAGGACTTCCTTCGTGCGGCCGGTGCCGCCGAAGGGGCTGCTGGCCATGGTGCGGATGCCCTTGCTCTCACAGAAGTCCAGCCTGTCCTGCATGTTGTTGATGGGGTCGATGTGGAACTGGTTGACCGCGGGTACGACATCGAAATTGTCCAGAAGGACGCTCATCTGACGCTCGTTGTAGTTGGAGATGCCGATGGCTCTCGCTTTTCCAGCCCGATAGTACTCCACCATGGTCTTCCATGCGGCGATGTTCATCTCATCCAGCATGGGGAAGTGCAGGAGCATCAGGTCCACATAATCCGTTCCGAGTTTCTGCAGAGTCTCGTCGAAACCTTCCGCAGTCTTTCCCGCGATGATGTCCGCGGGGAGGATCTTGGAGGTGATGAAGACGTCCTCCCTGCGCAGACCCGCCTCACGGATCCCCTGGGCGACCGACTCCTCGTTGTTGTACATCTTGGCCGTATCGATGTGGCGGTATCCCGCCTCCAGAGCCCATTTGACGGCGTTGACCGTCTCCTCGCCGGGCTTGGTCTGGAAGACGCCGAGTCCGAGTTGAGGCACTTCGACGCCGTTGTTCAGTTTGACATATAACATTCTGTCGTATTCCTTTCCTGTATTGCAGATCAGAAGGTGACTTTCTGTGTCCCGAAGATCTCCATGTGCATCTTGACATAGTCTTTCGCGGCGTTGAGACCGGCGTTGTTGATCTGCATCATCATCGCGCGCTTGTCGTCCGCGATGAGCTGCTTCGCCAGTTCCATCTGAGCCTTTCCGCCGGCGATCTGGATGTAGGTGGCGAAGTTCACCTTGGAAATTCCCGCTTTGATCGCGTCACGGAACTGGTCTTCACGGAGACCGGAAGAACCGTGCATGACCAGAGGATTCTTAGTCACTTCCCGGATCTCCGCGATCCGGTCGTAATTGAGGACGGGTTCCTTGGCGTAGTACCCGTGTACCGTTCCGATGGAGATGGCGGTGAGGTCGCAGCCGGTCACTTCCTCATAGCGGACCGCGTCTTCCACCTCAGTGTAGATGACGCCGTGGCTGTTCGGGTGGCCGCCCACGTGGCCGATCTCTCCCTCCACGATGACGCCGCAGGGATGAGCGGCCTCCACGACCTTCTTTACCATGGCAGCATTTTCATCAAAGGGGAGCTGGGACGCGTCCAGCATGAGGGAAGCGAGGCCGCGCTTCAGGCCGCGCACGCAGCCCTCAAAGGTGGGGCAGTGATCCAGGTGCAGGATCACGGGGACCGTGGCGTCCTTGGAGCGGTTGATCACGAAGGTGTCAAAGTTGTGCTGCTCGGTCTCGGTCATTCCGAAACGGCTTCCTTCCGGAGCTTCCGGGTTGTATCCGTCCATCATCTGGAGGCAAACCGGGACATCCAGTTCCTCAGCGGCGCGGATGACCGCTTCCGCCGTGTTGTAGTCCATGATGTTGAAAGCGCCGATAGCCCAGTGTCCTTCCCGGGCGGCGTTAAAAAGGATCTTTGCCTGTTTTCCGTTAGCGAGCATGATGCGTTGACCTCCTGAAACATTTCTTTTCTGTATTATACAACTTGAATAAATAACAGACAACTACATACCAATTTTAAATGCTGTTGGATGGGACAGTCAACACATTTCGGATTTGTACATGGTTTCGGCAGTTTGCCCATTATCTCTCGCCCACTTTGTGAAAAGTGCACGGACAAGCCGGCAAAAGCCCGGATTATTCGGCAAAAACAGCTGTAATCAGGAACTAGGCGGAGCCGGAAGACCGGAGAAAACAGCGGATATCCTTCCTTCCTCGCTGCATGATGTGATTTACAAACATGACGAAGAATAGTAAAATGTTGTACAGTAGATATAGTACAAATACGAGACAATTGCGCAAAATTTGTCTGTTGATCCGGTTCTGTGCATGATAGTTCCACGCCGGAAAGACAAAGAAAAGCGCGCTGCGAACGCAAGTAACAGGAGAGGAGAGCCTTCAATGGTAAGTTACAAGGTCAAGATCGGCATCGCGCCATGCCGCAGGAATATGCCCGGGTTCGGAGGCCGCGACAGCAAGGGGATCTGGAGCGCCGGTGCGGCATATGACATGATGGATGTCTGTATGCCCTACATCAAGGAGCATTTTGGGAATGAGCATGTGGAGTTCGTGGACCTGGAAGGGGTCACAGACGACGGAATGATGTATGACTACGCCCAGGCAGAGGGGATCGCGGAATTTTTCCGTTCTCAGAAGATCGACGCGCTGTTCATCGCCAACATCAACTTCGGATATGAAGAGGTAGGAGGAAAGCTGGGACAGCTGCTGAACCTTCCGACCCTGATCTGGTCTCCTCAGGAAGAGCACTTCGGTGTGGAGGGAGTAGAGAGGGACATCCGCAACTCCAAGTACGGTGAGCGTCTGCTGGACGGCCAGTGCGGTCTCTTCGCCCTGTCCAAACTGCTGCAGCGCTACCACGTGACCTTCACTGAGATCCCCACCTGCAGAGTGGACTCGGACGTGTTCGCAAAGTATTTCATCGATTTTGCGGCAGTGACCTGTATGCTGAAGAACTGGAAGCATATGCGTGTCATGCAGCTGGGCAACCGCCCGCTTGCGTTCACCAGCATGATGGTGAACGAGGACGAGCTGATGGAGCGATTCGGCATCGAGATCTTCCCCATGTCGGTCACCGAGGCTTCGGATAAGGTGAGAAAGATCCGGAAGGAGAGGGAGGATGAACTGCAGCCCATCGTGGACGAGTTCCTGTCCTATTTCCCCGTCCGTGACGAGGACCTGAGGGATTCTGACACCCTGAAAAACGGGGCGGCAGCCCTGCTGTTCTACCGTGAGATGTTCCGCACGACCGGATGTTCCGCCATCGCAGTGGACAACAGCTTCATGAATTCCCTGGGAAGCACCGGTATGATGGATATGCAGATGGCGGCCAATGAAGGACTGCCGGTCATGTTCGAAGGGGATATCCTGGGCGGTATCACCGAGGTGCTGATGTCCTCCGCTGTGTTCGGCGAGAAGCTGCCTTTCTTCGGGGAGTTCACCGCCAACCATCCCACCAACCCCAACGCGGAGCTGATCTGGCACACCGCCGTATTTCCGCCCTCCATCGCGGGGAACCAGACTTTTGAGCCATACATCGTCAAGGGACACTTTGGCGCGCAGAGCGGGCTGGAAGTGAGACCTGGGACATACACCATCGGACGTCTGGACGGCATGAACGGCAAGTATTCCATGATCATGGGCAATTTCAGGAGCACGGAAGGCCCGTTCACCAAACAGCACTACATCTGGGGAGAGTTCAAGGACTGGCAGAAGTTCGAGCAGGCGGTCATGTACGGGCCCTACGTCCATCACATGATCGAGATCGAAGGCGGCGAGGAAGTCGTCCGGAGAATGAAGGAGTTCTGCCGCTACGCCGGGATCTACGCCGATGTTCCGGATGAGAGAGACACGCCCTTTGCTCCGTACTACTATTGAGTTCCGAAAGGTATATTAAAGACCTGATGAATCGTTATCATCAGGTCTTATCCTTTGTTTGCAGGTGATGATCAATATCTCTGGGCGTTCATCTCATTGTATTCATGAAAGAGATCCACACACTTGTCGTGCCCCAGCTGTTCCAGCATATCTCCGGTCTTCTTCCGGTCGCCGACGATCTCATCCATCTCCGCGTCGCGGAATCCTATGATGGAGTTTTCTTCAATGGTGCATCCGTAATATACCTTCCCGATATTGGCCCACATGGTGGCGGCAAGGCACATGGGACACGGCTCTCCCGTCGTGTACATCTCACAGCCCGACAGGTCATGGGTGCCCAGGTTCCTGCCTGCGTCCCGGATCGCTGTCACTTCACCGTGAGCGGTGGGGTCGTGATCGATCAGCACCCGGTTGTGGCCACGTCCTATGATCTTCCCGTTCTTGACGATCACACACCCGAAAGGGCCCCCGTGATTGCTGTGGATCCCATCAAACGCCTCCTGAATAGCAGCGTCCATATACTCTGGTTTCATTTTTTCTTTTTTCCTTTGTCCTGTTGCAAGTGGTGAAAAAGATCAACCGATTCATTTTACACAATTTGTGGCTGCATGTGCAATATACCGTCTCCGGGACAGAAGATTGGAGATTCTTCTGATCGCCCCTCAAACATACAACAAGTGTTCCTAAAACAATAATGAGCCAATACCGTGTGGTACCGGCTCATTGTTTTTATGGTGAGGTCTCCCTCCTGGAAGGACGAAAGGTGCCCGGAAGAGATCAGAGTGCCTTGCGGTAGATCTCGATCACATCTTCTTTCGTGAGAGGAACGAAACCGCGTGCAAGTCCCTTCGCTGCATCTTCCGCCATCTCGTCGAAGTGTTTGTCGTCCACCCCGATCTCGGAGAGAGTCCTGGGGATCTCCAGTTTGTTGAACAGGAAGTCCTCGGTGCATTCGATGGCCTTTTCGGCGATCTCGTGGGGATCCAGATTCGGATCGATGCCGAACACATTGACGCCGTACTGGACGAATTTAAAGAGAGTGTCCTCATTGAGAACCCTTCTCATCCAGTGAGGCATGAGGATGGCGAGTCCTTCGCCATGGGTGATGTCATACCATGCGCCGATGGGGTGCTGCATGCCGTGAAGGGACCAACCCTCGTTGCGGCCGCAGCCGATGAGTCCATTGATGGCCCAGGGGGATGCCCACATCAGGTTTGCTCTCGCTTCTTCGTTGGTGGGATCGTTCAATGCGATGGGGCCGTACTTTACACAGGTGCGGAGGATGCTCTCCGCCACGCCGTCCACGAAATAGGTGTCCTTCGCGGTGTCGAAATAGTTTTCTATGGTGTGGGTGTAGATATCCGCGGTGCCCGCAGCAGTCTGGCGTCTGGGCACGGTGTAGGTGTAGGAGGGATCAAGGAAGGACACGGTGGGGGCGAGAGCAGGCCCGAATACGCCGCCCTTGATCTTCTTCACGGTGTCGGTAATGACGCCGCCGCTGTCCATCTCGGATCCGGTGGCTGCCAGGGTCAGGACCACAAAGAGGGGAAGGGCCTTCATGACCGGCGTGTGATTGTCCATCAGCGTTACGACCGAGCAGTCATAGGCGGTGGCGGCAGCCACTCCTTTGGCGCAGTCCACCGAGCTTCCGCCGCCTGCGGCGACGATGAAGTCCACACCGTTCTCCTTGCAGATCTGCCAGCCCTTGTCGACGGTGGTCATGCGGGGGTTTGGCTCCACGCCGGGGAGTTCGAACCATTCGATCCCTGCTTTTTTCAGGGAATTCGTGACAGCTTCATAGACGCCGTTGCGCTTGATGCTGTTTCCGCCGTATACCAGCAGTGCCTTCTTACCGTATGGGGCGACGGTCTTGCCGAGGCCTTCCACGACGCCGATACCGAAGCGGATATCTGTGGGTACATGATAGTTGAATCTCATTATCTTCTCCTTTCACTCAGGTGCACTGAGAGTTTCTCAGACAACAGCGTTGTCCGCGAAGCCTTTCAGGAAATAATACATGGAACGTGAACCGGCATCGATGTAGCCGATGGCTCTCTCCGCCAGGTTTTTCGCTCTTCCCAGTTTCGGGATCATATCTCTTGTGGACTCGGATCCTTCGAAGCCCTTCTGCGCCGCCTGCTGCAGCGCTTCCTTCAGATCATCCGTGCCGGCGTTCTTCAGGGATTCCACGAAGGGCAGTAAAGTGTCCACCATGGTGCAGTCACCGGGCTTGGCTCCGCCCAGATCCTGGACTCTCGCAAGGCCGTTCGCGAACATGTCCGCCAGATCCTTCACGCCAAGTTCTTCTTTTCCTTTCAGGGAATCCGCGAACCCCAGGAACATGGAGGCGAGGATCGGTCCGATAGCGCCGCCTGCCGTGTCCGCGAGACCCATGCCCGCGCTGAGCATGAGGCCGCTGGGGGTATCGGGATTCTGTTCATTGATGGCGCTCTCCACTTTCTGATATCCCTTGCGGACGGTGATGCCGTGGTCTCCGTCGCCGACGAAGGAGTCCAGCTCGCACAGCTCGATCTCGCGGGAGATGACCGCGTCCGCTCCGGCGAATACGGCTCTTTTCAGATCTTCACATTTCATTTTCTGTTCACTCCTTATATGTCGTGTGGGTTCAGTCCGGATAAAGACCGGCGGGGAGACGGGTGGTCATCCACTTCTTGATCTCGTCATCGGGGTGCCCGATGGAGAGGATGAATCCTCCCAGTTCCTGCGTGCCGGAATTGCGCACGCTGTGGCGCCAGATGTGAAGGCCGCAGTCATAGACCAGGAACTCATAGATATCCTTGTACAGGATGTCCAGTTCGGTCCATGTCATGCCGCCGAGGCCGCCGAGGCTCAGAACGATATCGGAACCGGAGGGAATGGGCATGTCATCCAGAAGGATCTTGCATACCATCTGTGCCAGGTCCCGGCTTCTGGGGAGCTTGATGCGGTTGCCGCTGGACTCGCCGTGGACGCCGATGCCCATCTCGATCTCGTCTTCGGGCATGGCCATGATGGGCAGTCCGGAGATGGGGTGGATGGCGCTGCGGATGCCGACGCCGTAGGAACGGGAGAGGTCATCGCACTTCTCCGCCACTCTCAGGATCTCCTCCACGCTCTCGCCGCATTCCGCCATGATGGAGGTGGCGTTGAGCGCTCCGCCGATGGCGCGGCGCTCTTTTTCGTGTCCCTTCGGAGCGGATGCCACGTCATTTCCGCCGATACTGAGATAGACCTTGTCGATCCCGTGGGCTTCGCACAGCTGCTTGCACAGTTTGGCGTTGAGCACGTCACCTGCGTGTCTGGCCACGTTCATGATGATGGGGCTTCCGTCGTCGATGGCCTGGATGGCGCGGAACATCTGCATGGCGGAAGGTGCCGTGAAGATGTCGCCCTGTGTGGCGGCGTCGAATCCGCCGGGACGGATGAATACTCCGGGAGGGCCCTCGTGTCCGGCTCCGCCGCCCAGTGTCAGTTTAACGAGGCCTTTCGGCTTCTTGTACTTGTCGGTACGTACGGTGATCCTGGAGTTCGGAAGGACGCGGGAGTATTTGTCCGCGTCGGGCTGGGCAATCAGTCTGCTGCCCGCCATTGCCTCATCGACCAGGGTGTCGAGATCGTTGTACAGTTTCTTTAAATACATCTTGTTACAACTCCTCCTCTCTTTTCTTTTCCTTATCGATTTCGATCACTACCAATGTACCATAAACCAGGCACCTGTTGAAGCGTTTTTCGCTTCTGCAGGAACAAATTTGTGAGAAATGACGAATCGTGGCGGACAAATTATGGCATATGATAACAAATACATTTGTTGTAAAACTATAATAAGCATACAAAAACAGACAAATCATCAGAAGGCGCAGACCTCATCCTATCCTCTGACTGTCCCTGAGGTGGCGTCAGCCGACCCGGTGATGTAAAATAAAAAAGGAAATGAGATCGCTTTCACAGATACTGACAAGGAGAGAAAGATGCTTCCATACAAGGACAAAGGAGTCGTGAAGAGCAGACCCAGTGCCTTTAAGTCCGGTACAACGGAGTTCGTGGACAAAAAAGGCAAGGTGGTGGGTTACAGCAAGGCCAATCCCTTCAAATCCGGCGAGACCATGTACTACGATAACAGGGGAAAGGTAGTCGGAAAGGAAGTCCGGGGATACGGCAATACCAGAAACACATCCACTTTTTATGACGACCGGGGAAAGAAGACCGGGAGCAGTCATTACAGCAGCTACACACGAAAAACAACCTATTATGACGATAAAAAGCGGGAACTCTATTCCGGAAGGAAGAATGTTTCCGTGGAGCAGCGGGGAACCTATTACAAGGAATCCGACTACCAGAGCACGTATCTCAAGAACCTGCGGAACACGCCCGGTCCGGGGAAGGGGACTCCTTCCGTGTATGGTGGACGCAGCGACCAGAGCGGCTGCCTGGGAGTTCTGATGTTCCTCGTTCTCATCCCTTTCGGCATCCTGATGCTGATGCGATAACGAATAACGATCAATTACATAAACAAGGAGGAAGGCGTCTCTGTGTGGTAGACAGAGAAACGCCAAAATAACATGAAACTGGCTACAGCTTTATCCGAACGGGCGGACCTTCAGAGGAGGATCGCCGAACTTGGCGGGAGACTGAACAACAACGCGAAGGTACAGGACGGGGAAGAGCCTGCAGAAGATCCGAAGGAGCTGCTGAAGGAACTGGACAAGGATTTCGAGCGCCTGGAGGAACTGATCGCGCGGATCAATCACACCAACAACGAGACGAAAGCCGGGGATGTTACCCTGACCGATCTGATCGCGAAGAGAGACTGTCTCAAGAGCAGGATCAGCATCATGCGCAGTTTTCTGGACAACGCCAGTGAAAAGGTTTCCCGCTACGCCAAGACCGAGATCCGGATCCTCAGCACCGTGCCGGTAGCGGACCTGCAGAAAAAGGTGGACAAGCTGTCCAAGGAGCTGAGAGAGACGGACGAAGCCATACAGGAACTGAACTGGACCACCGATCTTGTCTGAATAATGCAGGTAGTCCGGCAGGGTGGACATGATCTCCCGCGATTGAGAATGAATCGCATTCGATGGTAGTATGCGGGCTCATACGGGGTTCGAATCCCCTTTATACAGGGTATGCCCAGTAGTGTCACACATGCACCGAAACAGCGTATGGTCACTACCTATTGTCAACTGACGGACGAGGGTGGGAAAGGGGCAATTCTTTTCAGACGAAAAATAGGGAACCGGCATCCAAATAAACACAAAAAAGCCTGCCTGCGCAGGCTTTTTGCTGTACGGGCGTCTTGTCAGGGGGGCGGTTCTCATACTACAATTGAGACATCGGAAAACAACCGAAGAATGCTGTTGAACCGGGAGGTTTTGTATGCAAGAGACTTTTATCCTGATGCTGATCTTCAGCGCGGCCCTGCTGGTGTCCGCATTTTCCCTGTATCGCAATAAGAATCCCAAGCAGTCTGTCTTCTTTACTCGGTATCCCATCGAAAAGTTGTCGGATAAGGAGGCGAAGCGATTCGCGGAAAAGACGGCGAAGGGAGTCGGCCTGATCGGGATCGTGACAGCAGCTGCATGCGGGGTCGGACTGCTGTTGAATGGTATGGCCGGTGCGATTCTTCTGATCGTCGGAAACCTGGCTGCCCTTTTCGCGGTCGGGAAATATCTCAAAGACTGAAAACACAGAAAAAAAGAAGCGCAGCATCCGGGGAATGAGGGACCCCGTATGGCCGCGCTGAATGGGTGAATGAGGGGGAATATGGGAAAGAATACACGTACCGGTCAGGAAGAGAGATGGTTCTCCGTCTTCCTGATCTGTTTCTGGATCACCGCTTTCTTTTCGGAGGGGGCGTACGCAAGTTATCTGACTTCGCTGGGATACGGGGAGGCTCTGATCGGCAGGGTCATGTCCTCGCTTGGACTGGCAAGTCTTTTTTTCATGCCGGCAGGCGGATATCTCGCCGACCGGTTCTCCAACTACCGCGCGCTCACCGCGGTGTGCGTGTGCATCGTCGCTTCCATGATCTGGCTGGTGTGCTGGAAGCCGTCGGTCACGGTGGTCTATATCTTCACGGTCATCGGGATCGGTGCCTCCAGGGTGCTGGAGGGGTTCCTGGATTCCTGGATCGGGAAGATCTCCAAAGAAGAGAAGGAACTGGACTACGGCAAGATCCGGAGCTCCGGATCCATCGCCTACGCGGTCAGCGCCCCCATTCTGGGAAGGCTGTTCTCCCGTGTGGGATACATCGCCGCGGGATATACCGCCGTCATCATGGCCTTCATCAGCTTGCTCGCGGCGTATAAACTGAGGAACCCTGTTCTCACCGAGGGAAAGGAGAAGGGACCCTCCCTGCGGGAGACGGTTCGTTACCTCCGCGGCAACCGGAAGTACCTGGCGTTCCTGATCTGCATGATGCTGATGAACGTCACGGCTCAGAGCTTCTACGGATTCATCGGCGTTCTGGTGGAGAATATCGGCGGAGATGTGGAGAACCTTGGGATCTACTACTTCATCCTCGCGTTCCTGGAGTTCCTGGTGGTCCGCAACTACTCGAAGATCACCGCGAAGATCGGACTCAAGAACACCATCGTTCTGAGCATGGTGGGCACCGCCATCAAGTCGGTGGCGCCGACGCTGGTGCATTCCATGGCTGGTTTTTACTGCTGCGCCGCCACACAGTGCATCTCTTTCGCGCTGTCCATGCCGTCGACGCCTGTCTATCAGGCAAGATATGTGGACAAGGAGTATCTGTCGACCGGTCTTCTGGTCACTACGACCTGCAGCACCGGACTCATATCCTTCCTTCTGTCCGCCACCTACGGGCAGGTCGCGGAGCGCATCGGGGTAGCCCTGATGCTGAGGTGGTTCAGTTTGTTCGCCCTTATCGCTGCCGTCCTCTTCTGGTTCATCGGGCCGAAGGATGAGACGGAAACAGAGACCTGAACAGGTGCTAGGAGGAGAAAATGGCAAGGTACAGTGCGGGGGAACGGTTCCCCGAATTCACTTTTGATACCCATATACGCAGCGGACGTACCGTGAGCGGTGCGCTGAAGGGAAAGACGGTGTTCTGGGTGCTGCGGTACATAGGATGCACCGTATGCCGCTACGACGTCCACCTCATCGCGGAAAGATACGGGGAGTTCCTGAAGAAGAACGCGCAGGTATTCGTGGTCATGCAGAGCGACCGCGCCCATGTGGAGAAAGATCTGAAGGAGTCGGACACGGTCCTTCCCTTTGAGATCATCTGCGACCCGGATGAGCGCATCTACCGCCTTCTCTCCGTTGATCCGGCAGGGAGCATGGAAGAGCTCCTCGGGGATCAGCTGGACCTTCTGAAGGAGAAGGGGGCGAAGGCCGCCGGGTGCGGGTTCTCCCACGGGGATTACGAAGGGAATGAGCAGCAGCTTCCCGCCATGTTCATCGTGGACGAGACGGGAACCATACAGTACGCCCACTACGCCCGGACGATCATGGATATGCCGTCGGTGGACGAAGTGCTGGAGATGCTGTAGTCTTAAAAATGCAAAGAAGAATGCCGAAGCGCTGTATGCTTCGGCATTTCCTGTATGATGATGATAACGCGAAACGGCTCAGTCCGCGAAGTTGAAGGCGGAGTCCTCGTCGCTGAGATCCGCCAGGTTGGGATACCCTGTGATCTCCCATCCTCCGTCCACAACGAGGGATGTGCCGTTGACATAGGAGCTGTGCTCGGATGCCAGGAAAAGTGCGGGTTCCGCGATCTCATCCGGCTTTGCGGCGCGGTTAAGCGGGATCCTTTCCTTGAATTTACCGTAGGTGACTTCGTCGTTGAGAACGTTGGTATTGATCGGTGTGGCGATCAGACCGGGCAGGATGGAGTTGACGCGGATGCCGTAGTGTGCAAATTCCAGCGCGGCGTTCTTGGAGAGCATCTCTACACCGGCTTTTGCCGCGACGTAGGCGGAACCGTAGATCATGGGAACGTGGGCGTTGAGGGAAGCGATGTTGATGATGGAACCGCCGTCCTTGTTGTTCTTCATGGCCCTCGCTTCATATTTCAGGCAGAGGAACACGCCGATGAGGTCCACGTCAAGCGTCTTTTTCCAGTCTTCCACATCCTGGTTGATGATCAGTTCGGTCTTGACGATACCCGCCACGTTGAACGCGAAATCCAGCTGACCGAAGGTATCCACCGCGGTCTGTACGGCGTTTTTGACGTCTTCTTCCACCGCGACATTTCCTTTAAAGCTGACCAGTTTTCCTTTGCATGCCGCGAGGAGATCCGCGAGACCGCTGTCGTTGAGGTCAAAACTGACCACATTCACACCTTCCTCCAGAAGATGCTCCACGATCGCCTTGCCGATACCGGAGCCGCCTCCGGTCACAAGAGCAGTTTTTCCTTTTAAACCTTTCATGCAAGTGCCTCTCTTTCTGTTTGTTTTTAACCAGTTTCAGCATACATCTTTTTTCGTTATAGAGAAAGCGGATCACCTGCCGAAAAGAAAACTTTAGCGATTTAAACAAAAAAAGACTTTGCGCGGGACCTATATTTGCCAGGATACTGTCCCCGGGATCCCGGGCAGGGCAGACCGCCGGATCCGTAGGCCATTGTTTCTTCCAGGCATGGAACAGACTCTTACTGAAAAAGAGCACAAAAAAACTCTCCCGCCGATGCTGCTTCGGAGCAGACCGGAAAGAGAGTTTTGTTTTTTGCTTATTGCGCTTCGCTGACGCCTACGATACAGGCAGCGCCTTCCGTCATATCGGACCTGGATGCGAGGGTAAAGCTGTTTTCAGAGCAGTAGAGGTAGATGAACTTACCAGCTTCAAGGTTGAGATACTCATCATTTTCAAGGATTGCTTCTTCTACAGTCTGAGGGATGTACCTGTAACTGCCATCGAACATTTCATCCGTTACATAGACTGTCCAGGTCACGTTTCCGTTCCTGGAAGCATCATTCGCCTTGAAGTAGTATCTCGATGTCTTTTCAACAGGGATCTCTACGAATCCTGCGTTATCGAAGCCGTCTTCGTTTGTAAATGTCAGCTTTTCGCCTGTGAAGCATTCTTCCCAGTCCTGTTCGCTCTCATCATCCGTGCCGGAAGCAGGTTCAGTGCTTTCTTCCGGTTCGGGAGTTGTTTCTTCAGACGGAGTGGAAGACTCTTCCTGCTGAGGATCCGGCTGAACATCTTCCTCTGCAGGAGATGCGCCGCATGCTGTCAGAGCGAAGATCAGTACCAGCATCAACAATATACTAAGTAGTTTTTTCATGTTCATTTACCTTTCTTGATTTTGTCAACGCAGGACATGATACACCAGAATTGCGGCGGCGTCCATATCATCGGTCTCTGGTCATCTCCTTGTAGTACGGGCTGTGTGTTGTGGCGTCAAAACCGTCCAGGAGATATTCCTCAGGAATGTATTTGCCGTATTTCAGATCCATAGTGTAGTTGCAGAAGATCTGCTCAGCGTAGATGATCCGGTCACCATCCGTGAGAGCGTAAACAAATCCGTTATACGGGTCCGCGTTCACCGCGAGCAATTCGTAGGTGTGTTCCTCTTCGACGCAGTAGTACCCGATATACTCCGTCGATTCGTATTCCCGGAGACGGCGGACCTCCTTGTCATACTCTTCATCTGTGTAGTCCACGACAAGGTAACCGAGGAACTGAGCATCCCACGGATTGTAGTAGACCATTTTGTAGTCGATGACCTCCATCGATCCGGTGATCTCCCGGGGCCAGATGCTCTCGTCCATGCCCCACTTGATCCATTTGGTGTTATCTTCAGTAGCGGAAAAGGACATGCGTTCGGTATAGGTCTCATAATCGGTATACACTTCCGGTCTTGCCAAGAAGGAATCGAGCAGGAGAAGACCGACGGCTGCGGTCAGGATCACCATACGCAGCAGCGAAACGGCAAGGACTACAATAGCGACCGCCTTGATCACTTTCTGGGTCGTCTGGGCCTTGATCAGTCTTTCCAGTCTTCCTGTTACATACAGTGCGATAACTGCCATGACCGCCAGCGTGATGACCGAGAACAGCAGTGCAAGATCCGAGGAGGATCCCGGATCAGGTCCAGAATATCTGTTGTAGGTCTGGAATGCCACCGATATGCATGCGGCGATAAGGCCTGCGATACTGATGATCTGCACTACGGTCAGCAGCTTGCTCTTTTCCGTCCCGGCATAGTCTGCCATCTTTCTGGCAACTTCCCGAGCCTCATCATTCATCATGTCGCTTTTCCTTTCTCCCTCGATGAGCTCCCGTACGTCAATTCCGTAGAAATCGGAGATCTCCACCAGCAGTGAGATGTCAGGCAGATTCCGCCCGGTCTCCCATCTGGATATGGTCCTGGAACTGACTCCGAACTGCTCGCCGGCCTGTTCCTGTGTCAGGTTCTTTTCATTGCGGAGCATTTTCAGGAATCTTCCTGTTTTTTGCTGATCCAAGGTATCTCCCTCCTTTCTTACATCATCCATCGTACGGATTGCGGCGTTCTTTTTCCACGACACAAAGCGAGAGAAAGCATTTTCCCTGCCCGACACAGCGTGTCGGGGCCATTTTGCCTCTGTCCTCATCATATACGGCGTCTTTCGGTTTGGCAAATGAGCACCTCCAGATTTGCAGTGCAGCAAAAAGCTCCGGCACAGGCCGGAGCAGTGTGAAAGGAGGATCAGTCGGATCCCAGGACGACCCGGCAGGGAAGTCCGCTGGATCCGATAAGTCGGATGGGAAAGGTATACGCAGTGAGAGCGGTAACATCCTTCGGGACGCGGCTCATTCCGTACAGGTTCTCAATGACGAAAGCGCCACGGTCCGCACACCGCTGATCCGCGGGCGTGTGTTCCTTTCCGCGGCGAAGTCCGGCGAAATCCACTGCGATCAGGGAGACACCGCAGTCCAGAAGGAGGTCGATGAGGTCATAGGAGAGCTGGGGATGTTCCTTGTGATAGGCACGTGAACCGTACGGCACTCTCTCGCTGAAACCGGAACAGAATCCTGCGAAACATCCCTTTCTCAGAAGAGAGGTGTCGATATCCTCTGCTGTGATCTCCCGGTCCGCCGGGACCGATGTGACATCGAACAGAACGGCGGGGAGAACACAGTAGGAGAGAGGGAACTCCTTGTCCATGACATCGAAGTGGGTCCCCATATGTCCCTTCAGGACGATCTCCTGTTCTTTTCCTGCTTCCGCCATCATATCCCGCGTAAGGGGCAGCGTCACATCATAATACACCGGTATTCACCTCACATGGGAAGGACGCGGAACTCCGCGAGATTCTCCCTGGAGGAGATCTCATAGGAATTGCGGAAAGGCGCTACCGCGCCGAAATGGCGGTGCGGGTGGGCGATCTTGGCCTTGAAGGCGTTGAGAAGAACGTGATCCAGACCGCTGAGGGAACAAAGGCCGAAGTGCTCCTTCAGTTCCTCAGGGGAAAGGGTGATGGTGACGCTCCAGTATTCGCCGCGCTCATCCTCACCGGATCTTCTTTCGCAGTCGTGGTCCGACACCGGGTTTCCGTCTTTCAGCATGAGGCAGCGGTCCTTTGCGTTGCACGCGAAGGTCAGCACGGGAGAATCCGCGCCTGCACACAGGGAGACGGCCAGCAGGTCGTCCGTGTCGAGGAAAGTGTCGCCGCCTTCCGCTTCAGGCGTGGTGACGAAAGCGGTCATGTCCAGGACCAGTCCGATCCCGGTGATCTCAGCGGCACGTACCAGCGCGTAGGGCATAAAGCTACCGCTGGCGGGGTCGTACTCGCAGGTGGGGATCAGGGGAGTCATCTCATAGAATAGTTTGTCTTTTATCACAGGTAAGGTATACATCGTTCTTCTTCCTTCTAAAAATTTTTCATCCGCTGCAGCAATTTGGTATAGATGGGGATCATCTCCGGCTCGGACTCGCTGCTGAGAATCTGTCCTTCGTTCCTCCAGCCCACGGCGGAGTTCTCATCCGCCTTGATGAATACCGGAGAGGCAGGATCCGCTTCAAAGAGATACGTGACATTGAAGTGCAGGTGGGCAGATACGATCTCTCCTCTTCTGACATGGGAAGGAACGCCCAGGACTTCGATGCTTACGGGACGGTCCGACAGGGGCCTCAGGTCCGGCACGCTGGTCTCCTCAACCGCTTCCCGTCCGGCGACGGCAAAGAGGTCTCCGTCCCCGTCTGCGTGCCCGCCGATCCAAGCCCAGTGCTTGTAGATGTTGTGAAAGGCCATGAGGACCAGGGAACGGGAGGGATCGGTGATCCAGGCGGACGCCGTGAAGTGTCCGACGATATCCGAACGCAGGAGGGCGTCGTGGCCTTCCGATAGGTAGCGCAGGATCAGCTCCTTGTCTTTCTTCTCCCTTTCATCCTGAGGCGTGTAGTTCAGGATGGTGTTTTTTGCGGTGTCTGCAGAGGACATGCTGCGCCTCCCTTTCTTTTGTATGGTAACATGGTACACTTTTCCTCTTCTCCCGACAAGGGAGCGGTGCGCAGTTGAGGTTTGGAACGTTTTTTTGTATGATGGGGGAAGAAAAAAAGGAGTGAATGAACGTATGCGCAAGGAGATCTATTTTGCCGGAGGGTGCTTCTGGGGAACGGAAAAGGTGTTTCAGTCCCTGAACGGCGTGATCGAGACAACGGTGGGCTACGCCAACGGACATGTGGCGTCCCCGTCCTATGAGTTGGTCAAGAAAGGACAGACCGGCCACCGTGAGACGGTGAAGGTGGTCTATGATCCGGAACAGATCAGTCTTCGGAAACTGCTGAAGGCATATTTCCTCTGCATCGACCCCACTATCCGGGACCGTCAGGGAGAGGACATCGGGAGCCAGTATCAGACCGGCGTCTATTATTCCGATGAGGAGAGCGGGGAAGTAGTCAGGGAAGTGTTTGAAGAAAAAAGACGGGAGTACGACCCCTTCTGTGTGGAGATGTCTCCCCTCGGATGCTTCTATGACGCGGAGGAATATCATCAGGACTACCTGATCAAGAACCCGAACGGGTACTGTCACATCACCCGTGCGGAATACGAAGCGGTAAAACGTCTGAACGACGAAGAGTGAAAAAGTGTACACAAAAAAGAGACTGCCATGGCCGGATGTCCTCAGGGCACTGTCACTGTATGCCATTGTGATGGCCTATCTGGGATCCTTTTCTCAAAGGCTCTCTCTGTCCTGCTTCGGATTTGTCATGCAGCTCTTTTTCTTCATCAGCGGTCTTTTCGCGAAGACCTATACGAAACTGGAGTTCGGTCCGATGGTGCGCAAGGCAGCGCTCCACCTGCTCATTCCCCATGTGATCCTCAGCGCCGTAAATACTGCCTACGCCGCATACAAGCGGATCCCCGGGTGGCAGGATTCCATCCTTCAGTGCGTGCTGGCGATACGGAACAGGATCCTGTACTCCACGCTCTGGTTCCTTCCCTGCCTGTTCGTCATGATCGTTGTCTACTGGTGTCTGTGCCGCCTCGTGAGACCTGCTTTGCTCCGGCTGATCCTCTGTGCTGCTGTCAGCCTGTGTTTCCGTATCTTTAAGGAGCCTTCCCAGTGGTTCTGGTCCGCGGATACGGCGATGATGTATATCTTTTACTTCTCCCTGGGAGACTGCATGTTTCCTTTCCTGAAGGATATCCCATCCTCTTCCGGAGCGGTATGGAAAAAGATCCTGTTCGGCGCGGTATCGGTCCTGAGCCTTATTCCGACCGTGGTGAGCTACTATGTGTATAATTCCACTGATCCGGTGCTCTTCGGACGCCATTTAAGCATTCTGAATCTCATGATCTTTATGTTCGTGGTGTCCGTCTTCACGATCTTCGTGTTTGTAGGATTGTCTTTCATCCTGCAGAAAGTACGCCTGCTTCAGGATCTTGGCAAGAGCACGATCCTGCTTTTCGGAACGCAGGGGATCGCGGCGGATCTTTTCAGCTGGGTGCTATGGCAGGTAGGGATCACCTGGATCCCAAGATACGGCTGGCAGGCTCTTTTCATCGGCGCGGCAAGACTGCTGTTCTCATACCTAATATTTGCCGTTCCGTTCAATGCAGTGAAAAAGGCGCTGAAGAGAAATTGATGCTTTCAGTTTTTTTCAGACGAGGTTGAAACGCGTTCGGATTTGTGGTTAAATTGTATTTGCTTTTAAACCTGTCTTTTAGCCGAACAGAGCATGCGCCTCCTGAGACAGTACGGACAGCCCGAAATAGAAGTGCCGGTCTCACCTGACCGTATGACCGGAACACATCTGGAGCGTCTTTCAAAACTGCATATATGCGTCTGTAGCTCAGCAGGATAGAGCGATCGCCTCCTAAGCGAGGAGTCAGGCTTGTGGACAAATTCACGTTTCCCAACCAGTTGAGCGTTCAAAACTCATCAAGAGCGCCATCAAAAATTGAATAAAAAATATATGCGCCTGTAGCTCAGCAGGATAGAGCGATCGCCTCCTAAGCGATAGGTCGGAGGTTCGAATCCCCTCAGGCGCGCCAGCGGAAAACCCTTTATTTATCGGCATTTGCGCGATTTTGAAGGGTTTTCTTTTTTTGTCTTTTTGTTCTCATCTAACAGCCATCTAACACAGAACTAACAACTGCACTTGGCGTTCTTGAGCGGATTTGAACACGTAACCTCCCGCCAAAACAGGCATCTTTTCCATCTAAGAATTGTTAGATGAATTATCGAGGATTTCTTATCAAAATCTAACATTTATCTAACATTTTTCCTGTACCCTTCTGAAGCAGAAGATGATTTTATCTAACAAAAATCGGCGGCAAGTCAATAGTTCAAATCTCTTCAGGGAAGACATTTTGAAGAAAAACACGCTGTTTTATATCGGTTATGCGTCTTGATCTTGGCTTTGTCGTTCTGTTTTGGCTCTGTTCTGTGTTGTTTTGTTTACCTGTTCATAAGATTTATCTAAGAATTCATAGATAAATCAAAGCCGGAATACGCATATTCATCTAAGAAAATCTAACGCTTTTTTAGCGACACTTTCGCATAGTTGCATATCGGAGATGTATTACATATAAAGAAGTCAGAAAGCAGGTGATTTGAATGCGTAACAAGAAATATCATGTCTACTTAACCGAAGAAGAGAGGAAGCTGGCAATTAAAGCACTGATAGATGAAAGAAATGCATTGATAGCATCTGGAAGATACACAGATGCTATTGATGATCTAATAGTTCGAATCCTGTCACGGAAGCCAAAAAACATGCTTGTTGTCGGCGTTTAACGACAACAGAAAATTTTCTTGGGTTTTTATGGGAAGGGGGGCAATATTTTACCCCTTCCCATGCCATATATAGTAGAGGGATCTTTTCGGAAACCTCTGCTGTACATTGACAATTGAATAGCCAAGCACTGAGACATCAGTCCTGATGGATAGCCACTTGTGAGGTACGCGGTGACCCTCCCTTACATTGAGGAGGATGAGCGAGAATCCCGTCACAGACCATGAGACAGCTTCTCATGTAGGCGATGACAGTCAGGATGATAATGGTACTCCCGGAAACGGCTCGGAGAGATCCTCGGAGGGGTGAGATTCCCGTGATGCGGATACGCTGTCCGCTACTCAGTGACTTCCCGATTACAGGGGCGAGGAGGATAAATACTGTAATAACCACACTTAGAAAAGAAAGCGAGACATGAAAATGTCAGAATGCAAAGTAATATGCATTGCAAATTCTAAGGGTGGAGTTGGAAAGACAACTACTGCGATCAACCTGAGCGCAGCATTAGCCCAGGAAGGAAGACGGGTTCTGGCGATAGATGCAGACCCGCAGGGTGACCTCAGCGTTTGTTTTGGTTTCAAAGACCAGGACAATCTCGAGGTCACCCTTGCGACCAAGTTGGCTAATGTGATTCAGGATAATGAGTTATATCCATTTGAGGGTATTCTTAAAACAGAAGAAGGCGTAGACCTTTTACCTTCCAATCTTGAACTTGCTTCAATGGATATGAATCTCATTAATGTGATGTGCAGAGAGACCACTCTTAGATCTTATATAGATAAAGTAAAGAATCGATATGATTACATCGTAATCGACTGTATGCCTTCGCTTGGAATGATTACGCTGAACGCACTTACAGCATCAGACAGTGTGATTATCCCGGTTCAGGCACAGTATCTGCCGGCAAAAGGAATGACAGATCTTCTTCAAACTATAAACAAAGTTCAGCGAAGGCTGAACCTGAACCTTAAAGTAGAAGGAGTATTACTTACCCTGGTGGATGGCAGAACAAATATGGCAAGAGAGACTGCTAAAGTAATAAAAGATGCTTTCGGCAGTCATCTTCGTATATTCAATGCTTCTATACCTGTAGGAGTAAAAGCAGCGGAAGCCAGCGCAGATGGAATGAGCATCTTGAAATATGCTCCATCCAGTCCGGTAGCTGAAGCATACAAAGAATTCTCAAAGGAGGTGATCCGGGATGGCAGAGAAAAAGTTCGGCATCGAACTGAGGTCTTACGATGACATCTTTAAGACTTCAGAGGAGCGAGAAGAAGATAAACTCGCAAAGATAAGAGATATATCAATCTCGGAAATCGATGATTTTCCGGATCACCCGTTCCAGGTGCGGGATGATGAGGATATGCAGAACCTTGTAGAGAGTATCAAGGAGCGTGGCGTCATTACTCCTGCTATGGTTCGCAAGAAGGATGATGGCAGATACGAACTCATCTCTGGTCATCGAAGAAAAAGAGCCTGCGAATTAGCAGGCATGGACACCTTGCGATGCGAAGTCGTGGATATGGACAGAGATGAAGCGATCATCATGATGGTGGAATCTAACTTCCAGAGGTCCAATATACTTCCATCAGAAAAAGCATTTGCGTATAAGATGCGTCTTGATGCTATGAATAGAAGAGGTAAGAGAACAGATCTAACTTTTGGCCCACTGGGCCAAAAGTTTAACTCGAGGAATGAACTTGCAAACAGTTCAGAAGATAGCGCAAGGCAGATCCATCGCTACATCCGACTCACAGAACTCGTTCCAGAACTGTTGGATATGGTCGATGAAGGCCGTATCAAGATGAGACCTGCTGTTGAGTTATCATATCTGGATGAAGAATCCCAGCAGGATGTTGTAGAACAGATCGAGTTCACACAAGGGACCCCAACGCATGATCAGGCCATCCGTATGAGGAAGATGCAGAATGAAGGCAATCTCACTCCCCAGGCAGTCATGGCAATCATGCAGGAGCCAAAACCTTCGCAGAAAGAGAAGTTCATCCTCAACGGAGAACGAATACGCGCTCTGATTCCCAGGAGCGTTGCTTACTCCGAGACAGAAAACTATGTGTGCAAAGCTTTGGAATACTACAGACGGCATCTCCGAGCGAAGGAGAACAGCCGTTAGTTTTCCCTTTCCCACACCCTAACCCTTACCAGCTCTATTACTTGCCGAAAATAATATATAAGTCTCCATGTATATCTTGAATCTCTCCTGAATATTTAATATCTCTTGCAATCGCATGCTTGCAGTATTTGCAAAGAGATCCATACAATGCAGACAAAGGAGACGTTCAGAATATGAAGAAGTTTTTGACAGGAATATTGATCGTAGTGCTGATGTTGCTATTTGCTACAGGGATAAGAAGAAATGATGTTGTTCACCAAGAAAGGGCTGAACCGGATATCGCTACTTCTTCGGCTGGTATAAAGAAAACAGGCAGTGATGCGGAGATTCAGACTTCTCCGATCAATGCGGCAGAAACAAATGAAATATCACCCGAAACTCCCACAAGCGAACAAACAGAGGTTAATCAGAAAGTCAACAATGCGATTGCTGCTGATAAAACAAATGATGCTGCACCAGCGACTTCTGAAGTGCCTGTGACACAAGTATCAACCGACTACAGTAAAAAAGCGGATGCGACTGAAGTCGTTCCACAACCTGTCGTAGAAAGAATTACTGTTTCGGACAGTACAGAGCATACGCACAATTGGGTGGATGAAGTTGTTGCATACCATGAAGCGGAAGCACATACGGTTCACCATGATGCTGTAACAGAAGAACGCTGGGTTCCTGTAATCCAGGAAACAATGTACTACTATTGTGATGTTTGCAGGCAACGATTCTCCTCACAAGAAGAAGTATATGCACATGAAGATGCTACGACGGCTGCAGCGATAGAAGCGGGAGACATGAGTCTGGCACATTCAGGCCATTCTACTATGGTCGATCGACAGGATCATGGGTATTACGAGACGGTCGTGGTACAAGAAGCATATGACGAAACAATAGTGGATAAACCTGCGTGGGAAGAACACATCTTCCGATGCAGCATCTGCGGAGCTACCGCATAAACAAAAGCTGAATCTTAAAGCTCGAATTCGTTCGGGCTTTTTTCTTATGCCCATTTTTACGTGAAAGGACAAATGAATGAATATTTTTAAGAAGATCCTGTCTCTTTCGATGGTGTTTCTTCTGGTATTTAGCTGTATCCCTCTATCCGCATTCGCAGAAGAGGCAAAAACGGAAGTGATAACAGAAAGCATGTCTGAAGAGACAGCAAGCGAAGACTCACCTGTTTCAGAAGCTCCACCTTTAGAAACAGTTATGAACCCGGCAGAAGAATCAGGTGAAGAAACGGAATCAGAGACAGAAATTGCTGAAGAGACTTCTTCCGAGAGCATTCCGGAAGAACCTACAGAAGAGAGTATTATCCCCGATGATAATGTAGTGGATGAGACTATGGACGAGAATAGTCTTGAAACTGTTCCGCCGGAAGCCATGGAAATGACTCCTGAAACAGAGAATGCTGAAGAACTACCTGCGGAGGAGCAAGTTACAGAGGAACAGCCTTCCGATAATTTGCCCGTAGAGGAAGTATCAGAAAACGAACCCGAAACGGCAGAAGATCCTGGCGAGAAAACAATAGAAGAACTAATTGAAGAAGAGCCTTCTGAGGAGTCAGCAGATGAAGAGCCTGTTCCCTGCAACTTAACGGTCGAACTAATGGATGTCAGAGACAACATTGTTATCCGCAAGAACGGAGAGACCGTTGCCTCTGTGTTCGGGAATTATGCCCCGGGAAGCGGATCTTACTTTTTAGTCTGCCCAAACAGATTGGAGCCTCTTACCGTGGATGCAGATGGAGCAACAAGACTGACATTTGAAGCCATGACCGATGACAGTATCTCCGTTGAGGTCGGTGAACCAAGTTATGCGAGTGTTGATTTCAAGTCCGCTGAAGAATTGAACACAGCACATAGTAATGGATTGAGCATCTGCAGTCTGATTATGACCGGTGACACAGTCATCACAATTAATGGAGATTATTCCGCTGCTGATGGATTTTTCTCTGTAGGTGGCAGAAAAGTCAGACTCATGGCAAGAGGTGGCAGCTGGACACCTCCGGATGCCTTGTATGTAAGTCTCGGCAATTGCTATTCGGATTATTCCAGTTCAGCAATCGTGAACGGACATACCGGTGTCTACTTCTTCCAACCTGAAGAACAGGGTGAAGGCCACTTTGTGTCGGCTACCTGCGGCAGTACTACAAAACACATGGTGTCCGGCGTGCACTATAAAGTTGCTCGCATCGCTGAACTTGCCGCAAGACCATACCTTGATTATGGCTCCGGATGCTGCTCCCAGAGAGCGCAGCGCGCCTTGGCATGGATCACACATCATGGACAGTCCGAGTATGACTGGAGAAGATACAACGAAAACAAGTTCGTCATGGGCGACGGACAAATCTATGTAAGCAATCAGCTGGAAGCCTACACTATCACTTTCCTTGCAGCGTGGGTCTGTACCAATGACGGAAGAGTCGGATCCTATGGAACAGTGCATGCAGAAGACGGCGCACATGCTCTGGACTTCATGTTCGGAAGTTCCTTCTCTAACGGACTTCCCTCCTCAACAAAGAACGCGATCGATCAGATGGTAGCCATGGGACTTGCCTTTGCCGATGCGCATCCGAATCAGGATGAGAATGTGCCTGAATACCAGGAGTCCTTCGTGTATTCCGACGGAAACGGTGCACATCAGCCATTGCTGATCGGTGCATACCAGGGTGAGCGAAATGGTTCCGTACAGATCAAAAAGGCATCCTCCGTTCCCCAGTATACGGATAACAACAAGATGTACTCTTTTGAAGGAACAACTTTTGAAATCAGAGACAAGGACGGTGCTGTAGCAGGTACGCTAGTTGCTGACGCTTCAGGTAATACATCTTCCCTTGAATTACCTGCCGGAACATATAAGGTTACGGAGACGAAAGTCGGAAAAGGATATGTCCGAAGCACTGAAACTAAAACTGTAACGATCGAGTCGGGAGAAACAGCTACAGTTACCTTTGCCAATGATCCTATCCCGGATCCTGCCACAATGTATCTCTATAAGTGGGACAGCGAAACAGACAGACCGATTTCTCAGGGAAATGGGACACTGAAAGGTGCGCAGTACCGATTCGATTATTATGACAACGTAAACTGGTCAGGAACGCCGAAAGCATCCTGGATATTTGAGACGGATGAACAAGGACGTATTCGTTATCTGCCTGAATTCAAAGTCAGCGGCCCTGATATGTATTCCTTTAAAGGTGTTTATCTGCTTCCTCTCGGAAGCCTGAAGATCACAGAGGTGAAGGCTCCTCAGGGATACCGGATGTCCACAACCGAACTGAAAGCAACGATGACCCAGGATGGTAATCTGGGAATCCTGAAGTGGACAACGGAAACACAGGCGCTAATCAAGGCCTATAAAGATGGGTGGATCATAGAAGAAGATGTGATCCGTGGCGGTGTTCGTTTCAAAAAGGTGGATTCTGAAACAGCAAAACCGGTAGCCGGCGCTGAGATCTCTATCTACAACAATTCAGACAATGAAGTGCTGGTAGATGGGACTTTATATAAAAAGGGAGACAAGATCATAACTCTTATCTCCGATGAAAATGGATTCTGTCAGACCGGTGAAGATTATCTCCCGTACGGCTCCTATTATGCAGTTGAGACAAAACCTTCCGAAGGATACCTCCTGAACAAAGACTGGCGTGTAGATTTCAAGATTATTGCCGATAAAACTGTCGTTGACTGTGCCACAGGAAAGAACCTTCTGAAAGAACAGATTATCCGTGGTGATCTGACCATGCTGAAACTGGATATCGATGGAAACTACAAGCCGAATATTCCCTTCATGGTCGTACAGATCGATAAAGACGGCAATGAAGGTGAATGGCACGTCATCGTAACAGATGAGAACGGCAGGATCGATACTTCTTCTGCATCAAGAAAGCATACGAACAAGACCAACAGCCTGGATCAGTATGTTGACGGAGGTGTGTTCACTGACACAGCAAAGCTGGATCCGACTGTCGGAATATGGTTTGGAGAGTCTGATCCCAATGATTCCCTCGGTGCTCTTCCCTTCGGAAGTTACAAAGTGTATGAACTGCAAACAGAACAGCTGAAAAATGAGCAGATCAATATCCTGGAGTCAAAGATCATTCAGGTCACAGAGCCCGGAACAGTTATTGAACTTGCTCCTATGGTCAATTTGAATATTGATCTTACATCCAATGTTGCATCTGCAAACGGTCAGGATTTCATTCCTGCGGCTGAAAACGTATTGGTTCAGGATACAGTCTATTACACCAATCTGACATCCAATCGCAGATATACGATGGAAACACAGTTTGTACTTAAGAGTGACGTGTCTACAGTGCTTGCAACTGTTTCCAAGGACTTCTATCCCCCTGAGGGACCATCCGGAACAAATACGGCAAAAGGTGAGGTAACGCTTGAGGCGGTGATCAACACCAAAGACTATTCCGGTGATTCTGTCGTAGCATTCGACTATCTCTATGAATATGTGAAAGGCACAAAGGTTCTTATAGCAAGCCATACAGATATCGAGGACAAAGCTCAGACTCTGCGCATCCCGTCTATCTCAACAATCGCAAGAGATAAAGAAACAGGCGACAATGTCGGAACAGTATCTGAGATCTCCAAGATCATCGACACTGTGAAATATGTAAACCTTAAGCGCGGTGAAATCTTCAAGCTGGTTGCAAAACTGGTGGACTCTGAGACCGAAGAATATCTGAAAGATACTAATGGAAATGACCTGATCGTTGAGAAGAGATTCATGTGTGGGTTGCAGGATGACTCTGCTGAAATGCCTGCATTTGAGATCGATTCGAGAGAATATCAGGGAAAGTCTGTAGTTGTAGTAGAGGAACTTTACTGGATCGATGAAGAACACGATAACACGGAAGTCCTTATGACAACGCATGAGAGTCTTGATGACAAAGATCAGACGATAACTTATCCGGAAGTACATACTTCTGCATCTGATTCCCAAACTGAGGATCATGTGGGTTCTGTATCTGAAGAAACAACAATTGCAGATGAGGTTCATCTGAAGGGACTGATAATCGGGAAAGAATACACGGTGACAGGTAAGCTGGTCTACAGGAACGAGTTCGTAGATAAGGACAACAAGCTGCATAAGGCTGGTGACTCAGTGGCCGTAAAAGATAGTTCTCTTAAAGAGGTTACATTCACTGCAGAAGCTGAAGAAATGACGGTGACCCTTAAATATGTGGTTGATTCGAGAAATCTTGAAGGTGCAACCGCAGTCGTATTTGAAGACCTGAAGCACAACAATGTTACAGTTGCTGCTCATGCAGAACTTACTGATGAGGATCAGTCGGTGCACTTCCCTAGAATCAGGACCAAAGCAATCGATAAGACTTCCGCAACCTCTTTTGTGACAAAAGGTGAGGAAGTCTTCTTTGTTGATACAATTTCTTATGCAAACCTGATTCCGGGAAAGACTTATCTCATCCGTGGAGAATTGATGGATAAAGAGAGCGGAGTTTCCCTTGAAATCACAACTGAATCCCAGCCGTTCGTTCCCGCAAACAGTGACGGTGAGACCACGGTTGAGTTTATGGTAAACACAGAAAATCTCAATACCGGTATCATTGTAGTCTTCGAAAAACTCTTCTTTGTAAAAGAAGATGGCACAGAAGTTCCTGTTACAAACCATGAAGATCTGAATGATGAGGATCAGTCCCTGTACAATCCGAAGATCGGAACAACAGCGACAGATAACACTTCCGGTACTCATGAGGCGCAGGGTAAAGCCAAAACAGTGATCCGCGATGAAGTCCGATACAGGAATCTGAAAGTCGGAGAAGAATACACTGTCATTGGCGTCCTGATGGATAAAGCTACAGGCAATCCGATCATAATAGACGGAGATCGTGTCACAACTAAAACAACATTTACACCAACCGAGAAAGATGGAAGTATTGTTCTCTTCTTTGAGTTTGACGGTACTGGGTTGGTTGGAAAAACTACTGTCGCATTTGAGAGAGTACTGTATGAAGGACTTGAGATTGCTGTCCATGCTGACATTGAAGATGAAGACCAGAGTGTAAACATCATCGATATCCGAACATCCGCTGTTGATAAGGATAGTGGAACTCATACAGCGAACCATAGCCATACTGCAACGGTTATCGATACGGTTTCCTACAAAGGACTCACTCCTGGAAAGACATACACTGTTTATGGAACAGTCATGGTAAAAGGAACAGGGGCGGAACTGTATCAAAATGGGATCCCGATCACGGGTATGACAGAGTTCGTTCCGACTGCGGCAAACGGTACGGTTGATGTCACTTTTGTGGTGGATACTTATCAGCTGCAGGGTATGGAGATCGTTGTGTTTGAAAGACTGTTTGCAGGTTCTGTAACGGGCAGCACCCTTGAATCTGAAGTTTCAATTGCGGTTCATGAGGATATCAACGATACAGACCAGACAATCAAAGTGCCGTCAATCCCGTTTATTCCTCCTCATACCGGAGTAGAAGATCATATTCCGGCTTATGTTTCATTAATGCTGTCGTCCGTTGGTGGCATAGTCTGGATATTGAAAAAGAAAAAGCATTGATGAGTAGGATTAAGGAGGGCGAAACTGATCGCCCTCCTTGTAGCAAATCATGTTAGAATGGTCTCAGTTACAAATCGGAATTTGTAGAGGAGAAAATATATGGTTAAGAATGTAGCGATAGTAAGCCTTTCAAGCGGAATAATTGGGGAATCTTTTGTTGAATTTGAGAAGAATATTGGGATTAAGAGACTTGAAGACTTTGGGCTTAACGTGAGATTTATGCCGCACGCACTGTTAGGACTTGAATATATAAAAGATCATCCGGAGAAAAGAGCTTTAGATCTTTTGGATGCACTAAGAGATCCGGACATAGACATGATACTGTGTGCTATTGGCGGAGATGACACATATCGATTGCTTCCATATCTGTTTGAAAATGATGAACTTAAAGAGGCTGCTACGGATAAAATATTTCTCGGTTTTTCTGATTCGACAATAAATCACTTTATGCTTCATAAAGTAGGAATGAATACTTTCTATGGACAGGCCTTTTTGCCGGATGTTTGTGAACTGGCTACGGATATGCTTCCATATACCCAAAATTACTTTCAGGAGCTTATTACAACAGGTACTATTCGTGAGATAACACCAAGTGACGTGTGGTATGAGGAAAGAACGGAGTTCTCGCCTGAAAAAGTCGGGACTTCGACACCGTCACATCCCAATAAGGACTTTGAACTTCTTCAGGGACCGGCAACTTTCTCGGGAAAGATTCTCGGAGGTTGTATTGATTCGATGTATGATTTTTTTGATGGTGAACGCTATGAGGATATGCCGGTTTTATGCAGGAAATATCATCTTTTCCCTGATGCAAAGGACTGGGCAGGTCGTATAATATTGCTGGAAACCAGTGAAGAAAGACCATCACCCGAGAAGTACAAAAAGGCTCTGGAGTACTTAAAGAATACAGGGGTATTTGAAGCTGTTTCAGGAGTGCTTGTGGGAAAGCCTCAAAATGAGATCTATGCTGATGAGTATAAAAAACTATTGGTGGAAGTGATAAGCAATCCGAAGCTTCCTATTCTTTTTAATGTCAACATTGGACATGCTACACCTAGATGTATCATTCCTTTTGGTGTTGAGGCTGTTGTTGATGCGAATAATCAGATCATTAGATTTAAATGAGAAAGAGATAAATTCCAGTTTGCCGCACACAAATGAATAATCATTGTTTCCGGAGATCACTGCTGAAGCGTTCTCCGGTTTCTTTATGCCCGGAACCATCGGGAAAATACCGCATCGACGGGTGCGGGATACATAGCAGTCGGACGTCAACTGTGAGGACATCCGGCTGCTTGTTTGTTTTCTATGATCTGGCCGAACAGGAACGGTGCAGCCGCATGGTCGAAGAAGAGTTCTCTGCATCGCCGGAGACAGGAAAGCAAAGATTTTTACCACACGTAGCCAGTATGGCGCACAAATTCAAGGAGGAAATTGTAATGGAATTTTTTAACAGCGCAGTAGGTGTTCTTCAGACTCTCGTGATTGCTCTTGGTGCAGGTCTTGGTATCTGGGGCGCAATCAATCTCTTGGAAGGATATGGCAACGACAACCCCGGTGCGAATGCTCATGTACGGTAAGGAAGCAAGCAACCGAAAACAAGAGATAGACCGCCAGCACTACACTATTCCGAACCAAAGACCAAAAGA
>Ga0256404_1001428_pt1 | contig 57821 bp, 45 predicted proteins | sample RumenRJG_01DNA_FD_185990 | JGI IMG/M metagenome (GOLD analysis project Ga0256404, IMG submission 185990) | Bovine rumen microbial communities from Lethbridge, Alberta, Canada - RJG_01 | ecosystem: Host-associated > Mammals > Digestive system > Stomach > Rumen | place: Canada: Alberta | collected... | reverse complement strand
TCCTGATATGTCAAGGACAAGCTTATCTTCCAAATCATCAGGCAGCTCTTTGCCTCTATCCTGCAAAGCAAGATCTATATCTTCATATAAGACATCTGCTAAGGTTGCAACGCCATCGCTTATATGTGCCTTAATATCTATCTCACTCTTGTTCTCAACCGGTACATCATAATCCTCATCCGGAGCCGGAGTTGGAGTAGGGGTTGGGGTTGGGGTAGGGGTTGGGCTACTTCCTTTTGTAATTGTAACAGGAACCATTCTGGTTACGAAAGCTGTATATTCATCCACCTTATAAAATACTCCACAGCATACATAGTATGTGCCTTCTTTATTCGCCCTCGGCACATCCTCCGAGTAAAGAGATGCGTCACTCGGCGCTTCATCTGGATTATCTGATAAGGTATACTTAATAGTATATCCTACAGGAAGCGCGGTTGTAGGCTCACTAACAAGAGGTATAGGAGCACCTCTGTAGACAGCTTCATCGCCGGTCTTGGCTGTAACCTCCAGCATAACAAGATTTACAATATCATTTAAAAGCTTATTCCTTTTATCAGAGTTAACCTTCTCTTTCTCACTATCTTCCAGCCCGTCATATGCTTTTTGAACATATTCAATTGCGTTCTTATGAACAATTGTAACATTTTGAGGTTCAGGGAGAGCATCAATCAGCTGTTCGATATTACTACTTACGGAAGACGAGATTGATACAAAAATATCATATCCGTCAAAATATTCGCTGGTAGTTTTGTGTTTATATCTAACATGAACAGTATAGTCTCCCTGGTCGGTTTTCTTGGGTATAGCCTCGCTATACTCCCCCTCATCGCCTATTTTGTATTCTACTATATAGTCCGCTAGGACATCTGTTGGCTCTGTGACAAGTGCCTGCTGATTACCGGTATATGTAAGGTTGTCTACAGCGTGAGGCCTCTGTTCATCTGTTAATTCTGTCCACTGAGCATAAAGTATAGTGCTTGTGTCTATAGTAAATGTATCGCCTGCATTATAATTCGTACCCTTACCGTCAGCCTTAGTATTCCAACCTGCGAAGTAGTGGTTGGTCTTTTTTAGCTGCTCCGGTTTTCCTAATACTGTAACATTAGTGTCAGCATCGTATATCGTAGCATCTTGAGGTGCAGATGCACCTTCTCCACCGTTGACATTGTATTTGACTACATAACCATGTGTTAATTGTAGCTGGCTTACATTATTCTTCTCTATATGCTGTATTCCTTCGGCTTTGAACTTAGACTCGTCGTTGAATTGAAGCTTCTCGCTTTCAGTATTGGTAAACACACCATCGTTACCTTTTTTTACACTAATAGGTGTTACATTACCTAATTCGCCTTTTATCGTGATACATGATGCCCCATCTAAGTATACATTACTGTCTGTAGTCGATTCTTTTTTGTTATTTCTAATCTCAACATCACCGGAAAGATTAAATGTGGCACCTTCAGATATATTTACACCTACACCTGTAACAGATGAACCATTACTTTATTTTCTTCGATATAGCCTCCCGTCATTGTAAATGTAGCACCATTTTGACAGGACACTCCTCCGACTGAATCTTTAGATGTATTATCTCTTATACTGCTATTGTAACCATTATCATCATTCATCACAAAGGTTGCGTTCTGGTCAATGTAGACTCCACCGCCCTGACTTTGTGCATAATTATGCTGAATATTTCCTCCATTCATTGTGAATGTGCCACCGCCGCAGTATACACCTGCACCTTCTCCATTGGAGTAGTTGCCGATAATTCTACCGTTATTAAGGATAAAGGTTCCGTTATTAAGTACTCCGCCTCCTTTATGATTACTACTACCACCGTTGTTACCGATTATGGTTCCACTGTTGATGGTTATTGTTCCACCGGTTTCTACATCTATTCCGGCACCACTACCTTCGCTACCGGTTGCATAACCACCGGTTATATATCCGCCTGTGAATTCAGCACTTCCTGAATTATTAATTTCACCAATATGAGTATTCTGATTAATATCGTATTTATGAGTTACGCTACTTCCGGTGCTATCATTTATGGTAAGTGAACCACCATTCTCAACACGAATCACATTGCCTGCATGATTTTTGTCATGCTTGATTCCATGCCCATTAAGATCTAAAGTCACATTACCTTCCACAGAAATTGTCTTGGATGTATCTATGTCAGTACCAAGTTGATAGTCACCCTCTGTTAACTTCAGTACTTCACCAGTAGGTGTCCATTCGCTACCATTTTTCTTCAAGACGCTATTATCCATTGCGATTGTCTTAGGCTCTAGTTGCGGAATGTTAACTATTACTGGCTCTGATGCATAATCCGTGGCGTTATCTTCGTTTACCTTCTCAGCTACGAGATATACTTTCCAGTTGCTAGAATAATCACCCGGTAATTCAAAGGTTACTTCTCCGTTATAAGGGACACTACTGTCATGTTCTGGGATATTCAATCTGCTGTAATATTTGAGTTGTGCGCCATCGCTCCAACCATGACCCTCGATTGAGGTCTTATAATAACCATCAGTCATCACAACTGATAGCTGTGTAGGCTCATAGTTACCACCACCAACTTTTTGATATTTAACCTTTATGGTATTGCCTGTTCTTACAATATTTTCTGTTGAAATAAAGTGCAAACCAAGATTACTAGAATCCACTAGTGTCAACTTATATTCTGCACCAGGCTCGCCCGCTTTTCCACTGACTAATGACGAGAACATAATATCATCACAATCAACATTAAAGGCCGGACTTACGCCTAGAGGGCTACGCACATTACGGTTAATCATTACGCCACTTCTCACAGTTTCAGCTTGACTGTAGTCGTCATTATGAAAACTTCCCCTCGACCGAAGCCACCAATCACCACTTTTTTTCCTGCTTGTTGTCCAGGAGTCTTCATTTGGATAATAACCATATGTAGATCTTGTAGCCTCCCTTGCATCCAGTAGAAATATTTTTTCTCTTGTCAGCGGTGCAAAAACGTGATACTCAGGTAAGTCGCCATCTCCTGAAGTCTCAGTAGCCTTAGTGCTCTCTGCAATAGCCTTCTGCTCCGCACCGGAAAAATTATTCGTCCTAGTAAGGAAACTGTCTCCATTTAGACCTTTCTTTATATCACTGTATGCCCATTCATTGGGCATTGTCGTCCCTTCGTTAGGTAAGCCGTCCGTATCAAAGCTTGCATTGTAGAGTACGCTATCGCAATCTAATAACAGACTATTACCATTTACTCCAAAATCACTTGATGATTTATCCAGCACACGATACTTTGTAGGATTTGAGCCGTCGTATTTTCCATAATACACATAGCTTCCGCTCCAGGGCGAGGTGGATGACGCCGCCGCAACCGGATCGGTAATCGCTCCCACGCCAAGACCTGTAATAGTCTTTTCAGTCCCTGCAGCTCTTACTTCAAGAGCTGTAAATGGCAATACACCTACCAGGGTGCTTAACACCATTACTAATGCAAGTAAGGCGCCAATCAGTTTATTACCTTTACGAATTGAATGTGTCATTAATCTTCCTCCCTTGATAATGCATCTTATATCAGGTAACAAAAGGACAGGGCAAATACCCGTCCCCTTATCACTCTTATTGTACTTTAAAGGATACTCCTTCCTTGTTCCAGCCTACAGAACCAAGATAGTCGTATTCACCCTTATTGGTCGTCCATAGATGCTGATAATCGTATGGATTGTAAAGTCTGTAAAGCTCTGTACCTCCCTCACTGTCTGAAGGAAGGGCGTAGAATACTATTCCTTCAAAGTTGTAGCCTAAAGCCTCAACATCCCATATGGCTTCATCTCTATCCATTGTGTAGTGATGAAGTCCTGTGTACTTGCTGTAGAGACGATAGACGATTAGACTATCCTTTGTATCATATCCAAATGTCATAAAGTCCGCATCCTCTTCGTGGTTCCAGCCAAGAGACACATTGCCTATTACTTCAACGGCGTTCTTGGTAAAAGTATGCTCGCCGGTATTAGGATTGTACATACGGTATGTCTTACCCTCTCTTACAACCTCGTCTGCTATTATAACTGTGCCAAGTTCAGAATCTGTAAATGTCAACGTACCATCTGTATTTCTTGTAAATCCTTCTGGCAAAGTATCATTTCTCATAGTATCATCATACACAATCGAATAATCCGAGAAATGTCCTGTCTTAAAGCTTAACATACCATTCTCATACCAGGTCTTATGAACCGTAAGATTACCATCCTCAGGCACATAATATATGTGGAAATATCTGGCATCCATTCCCTCAGGAATGCCCTGCTTGACAGAAACTGTTGCCTGTCCACCACCAAAGTCTCCAATCTTCTCACCGCCGGATTCAAAGTATGCTTCAAATGGGCTACGGTAGCTAAATGCCGATAATGCAGTTCTCTGTGCGTTGTTAAGAGATGATTCTTCCTTGCTATCTATCTTAAGTCGTATTGTATCACCCTGAGCCTGAGATGCTATAGCTTCTGCAGCTGTTCCATCAAGCATTACATAAGTATCCGTAAGCTTTATCTCTACAGCGTCAATCTCTGCATTATTGTTAACAGCATTAGACAGATTATCTAAGGTCTGCTTTCCAATCTCGATACCAGTTACTGTCTGAGCAGCACAGGATATATCAATAGTAATCTTACCTGTTGAATCGCCTGATGGTTCACGACCGTCCCCTTTTATAACACTTTCAATAGCTTCTGACGAGATATCCGATATCGTTGCAATACCTCCGCTTATATGCGCGTTAATATCAATAGCGCTCTTATTCTCAATAGGAACCGTATAATCCTCATCAGGAACAGGTGTAGGCGTCGGAGTCGGTGTAGGCGTAGGCGTAGGAGTCGGTGTCACAGACTTAGCTCCTAACTTAACCTTACATGTCACCACACTGTAATTAGCATTATCTGTGGGAATGAATTTTACGGTATATTCCGCATCACTGTCAGATATGTCAGGTGCTATGGTAGAATCTTCCCATTCAAATTGTCCTTGTATCGTCTTGCCATCTACAGTAGCCTTACCGCCACGAAGCGTGCTGTCAGCCAAAGTCTGTCCTGATGTGACTTTGGAAGCTGTGGGCAATGTGGAAATTACTGGAGTAGCCTTGTCAATAGCGAAGCTACAACTATACACGTCTACATCTCCCCCGGCATATTTTCCAAGATATGTAACCTTAATCATCCCCGCTCCGGCATTAACATTATCAGAATACTCTATGTTGTAATCCTCTCCTTGAGTTAATCTTTCGTCTCCATCATAGATGTATACGATTGGCTTTTGCTCCTTACCATTATATATAAACTCAGTATCCTGTATATCCATCCAAAGTGCGGAATTGTTCGGTTTAATCGCAAACGACGTTGTTGCTTCACCGGTGAAATTGCTGTGGGTTTTTGCAGTAGCCTTCAGCGTGTACTCCCCGGGGCTTCTTGCAGTATTGCCTGTAATACTGTAAGCTTCGCTTGGCACAGTAATCGGAGTCTGAACCGAATCATCACCTGCCTTAACCTCTTTGACACTCAGCGTCTGATAGTCTCCGTTGTAAACTAACGTAGATTCTCCCTCAAGCTGAACAGATTGAAGGGGTGCTTTATTAATCCTGAATTGAAGTACACGAGTTCCTTCATACTCACGGGGTTCGTCTTCCTTGTCCTTTCCTGTAATGAATATTCTGGCAACTCCTGCATCCACGTTATCCTGATAGGTTACGGTATAATCAGTATCCTTGGTTAATACAGTATTTCCATCCGTAACAGTAACCACAGGTTCCTTGGCAGTGCCGTCATAAGTCGTCTCATATGATTCTAATTGAGCAGTAAATACTTTGTCATTCGCAGAAACGATTGAATAGGGAACCGACACAGCTCCTCTATAGTTGCTGTTATCCTTCGCTGTAACCGTTAACTGATATGTGCCTACATCCTTAGCCTTGTTACCGCTTACTGTATAATTCACTTCCGGAACATAATTACCATATGTTTCCGTTTTATCCGCAAATACACTTAGAACACCTACTGTCTGCTCCTTCTCTGTATATGTAAGAACAGGATCTGATATATTTACCACATCAAGTTGTGCCTTTTCTATAGTATAGAAAAGCGTCCTGCTTCCATGGTAGCTTCCCTTGCCGGTAACAACTACCGCTGCCGTTCCAGCATTAACATTATCCCTATATTCAAGCGTATAATCCTTACCTTCTGTCAGGATTCCCTTTTCACCGGTGACAACAACATCCGGCTTCTTGGCATTTCCGTCATAAATATATCTTGTCTCTAGAAGCTGTGCATCAAATAAACTTGTCCCATCTTCTACTATATAGAACGGAATCGTTACAGAGCCTTGATAATTACTGTCACTCTTAGCCGTTACCGTGACACTATAGTCACCGATGCCTCCATTCTTAGCCAGTAAAGATACGCTATAGTCATCCTGCTGTTCTTCTTCATCGGGTACTGTCACAACATCACCGCTAACTTCATACGAGTCCTTAGGCAGCATCATTCCATCCGCGCTGGCAAATAGCCTCATGTTATGGACACCATGTGAGGAGAAGAAGTAAGACTCTGAAAGCTCTGCCATATCAATCTTAGCTTTGGAAATATTAAATGTCAGCCTCTTGGTACCTGTATAGTTGCCATTACCTGTGATGGTTACGGATGCCTCACCGGCATTCTTATTATTCTCATACTTATAGGTATAGTCATAACCATTACGTGAAGCTTCACCTTCCACAGAAGAATCTATGCTGTCTTCACGTATTCCTTTAAGTATAGTATCTGAGTCCTTAACAGTGACATACGGTGTCTTCTTATTGCCGTCATAGACATACTCTGTCTCCGACAACGTCGCTGTTATATTACTAGCTTCTATCTGCGCCGGTTTAATCGTATAATTAGAGGTTATAGCTCCCAGGTAGTCACCTGTACCCTTGACAACAGCTATGGCAGTACCAACTTCGGTATTATGGTAATAATCAACAGTATAATCTGTGCCCTCGGTCAGAGTTGTATTTCCATCCTTCACCGTAACAGCAGGCTTCTTAGGCGTTCTGTCGTAGGTATATTCACTCTGTGACAGTTCGACACTACAACCTGTTATATCATGTAGCGTTCCGGCTGGTTGAATCGTAAAGGGAAGGGTCTTAGGCCCGGTGTAATCGTAGTAATTACCCATCAACGTTACCTTAACCGAGGCTTCTCCTACACCTTTGTTGTTTTCATATTCTAATGTATAATCCTGCCCTTCCTTAAGCATAACATCTCCGTCTGTCACACGTACGGCGGGCTTTATCTCGCTTTCGGTATATATATACTCATTCGCATATAACGAAGCATAATCAGTTAGAACCTTCTGTCTGATATACCAATTAAAAGGATCACCATACTTGAAATTAGAAGAATCAAGTGTATCTATCTTCAAGCTATACTTCCCTGCATTGATTCCTGTGTCCCCGCTTATTTTACACTCGTTAAGGGGCACTTCAAGTGTCTTGCCATTCACTTCCGCTACGACTCTTAGTACGCTGACTTTATGCAAATTCCCGGTATAAGGAAAAAACTGCTTATTAAAGTCAACTCGCGTAATTGTCGCCTTTTCAATCGTAAATGGCACTTCAACCGTACCTGTATAATTGCCTTCTCCGGTTATAATAACAGTTCCCTTTCCGGCATTAATATTGTTCTTATAGGTTACTGTATAGTCCTTACCCTGTACTAATACTTTAGAACCTCCGGATGCAAGACCGTTATCTGTTACCGTAACCGTCGGAGTCTTGGCTGTTCCGTCATATGTATAAGATGTAGATTCTATGTTACAGGTAATTGAGTTGTCTTCCTGCTCAATCTCTCTCGGAGTGATGCTCCACATAGCTGTAAAGCTTCCTTCATAATTACCTTCGTCCTTCGCTTCTAATGTAATAAGATACGAGCCGGCATCGGTCTGATTATCGACAGTCGGATTAATTTCATATTCGCTTGGATCCACAGTTCTACCCCCGGACTTAGCACTGACATCCGGTCTTGGATGAGAGGAACCGTCATATGGATAAGTATACGGAGAGAGTTCAACCTGGTCTAATGGCGCATTTTTAATCTCAAAAGATAATACAAATGGTTCTAAACCACTATTCTCTCCTTTCATTGTAACTGTGATTTTTGCCATTCCTACTGTAGTATTATTTGAATAAGTAACGTCATAATCAGTTCCTGCTGTAAGGGATTTGCCTGACAGACTCACCTTTACCTCGGGCCTAATCTCTTCACCTGTATATAAGTAGGATTCGTCTTGATTAACAAAAGTCGCACTAAGTCCATCTGTACGCTTATAACCACAGTCCTCACAGGTCATACCACTTGCGTCCCAATGATGTAACTGCTCTCCTTTCTTATATTCATCACAATAATTACATTGACATGTATGACCATGTGCCGTAGCAGCATAATCAGAACTATTATGTTCACATTCACCAATTAGAATATGTGGTGCATCTAAGAGGCGTGCTTTTCTATATTCCTTGGTAACCTTTTGCATACTATCAAGATCAGCTTTAATATCCTCTGTATACATAATCGATAGGTTGTCTGCGATACTGCTAGTAGCCTGCGTGTTATTATCAGAACCACCACCTATTGCACCAACATCCTTAAGAGCTGATTTCGCAAGCAACACACCTCCTGTCATCTTAAATGTCCCCGGACTTCCGCCTCGTGGCGCAGTCGAATATCCGCCACCTATTGCCGCCGGAGACTTCTGGACAGGATGACTAAAAATAGCCTTGCCTATCAAGTAACCGATAACCGCCGCAATATCTTGACCCGGCTTCGACGCGTTGTGCTTTATCTTGACATTATCTGTATAATCATATGTTATGGGATGTACGGTTGCTACAACATATCCATCTGTAATAACAAGACTGCCTCCATCGCTGCCTGCAGAACCACCTATAGCGGCACCACCCTCAGTAGAAGAAGCATATACCTCTCCTCCGGAGATTGTAACAGCACCACCTTTCCCATCGTCAAATCGGTTTCTTTCCGATTTTGAATTATAACCTCCGCCTCCGATTCCAGCACCTTTCTTGCTTGTCGTAGCCACAATTCCACCGGAGATAAGTACATTTCCACCATTACCGTTACATTTTTTTCCTGCAGATGGCTCGCCACCACCTATCCCGGCTCCTTGCCAGCTCTCTGCGGAGACTTCTCCACCTTTGATTATCACATCTCCGCCTTGGGAACTATAGGCACCTGCACCTATTCCGGCTCCTCCATATTCAACTATGCCTCCTACCTTTGATTTATCAGTCTCCCCGACAGTTTCCTTAACTCTACCGCCGGTTATTAATATTCGTTTGTCATCCGCGATTCCTCCACAGCACCCGCCTCCAATTCCGGCTGAGCCTGCACCGCCAATTGCGTTAATCTCTCCTCCCGATATGGTAATATTACCTGACGCAGCCTCGTAACCTCCTCCGATACCGGCTCCATAGTAACTTCCTTCTGCCTTAACTTTGCCACCGGTAATTATGATTTCTTCAGGTCCTCTTCTCTCTTGACCGCCACCAATTCCAGCGCCTCTTCCGGCCTCTGCCAATCCATGAAAATTATTCTCTCCTCCACCAACGGCGTACACATCTCCACCGTTAATGATAATCTTGCCACCATCATCACTTTTGTCGCCGCCTCCGATTCCGGCGCCACGCTTATCACCGCCACGAGCCTCAACATTACCTCCGTTGATTGTTATCGTACTTATTACGCCACCTCCGTCGCCGCCTCCGATTCCGGCTGCGTCTTCTCCGCCTTTTGCAAATACGGTTCCCCCATTAATCGTGATACAGCCAAAGATTCCCTTTTTCCCGGCGCCGATTCCCGCTGCTCCACTCCAAGATTGTGCACTGATACATCCTCCATTAATAGTAAGACTTGAGCCATAAGCATTTTCTTTATAATTCCCCCCTAGAGTAGCGTTAGAATCGGACAAAATGCCTTCAAAACCCTTCCTTGTCACAGACTTGCCAAAGATTTCATAGTGAAAACCCACTGCAAGAACACCATTACCCTTTTCCTGACCATAGATATTAAGATGCGCACCCGGTTGTATATGGATTCCGCCTGTTGAATAGAACTGACAGTCATCCATAAGAATAAAATTAACCGTACCACTAACCGTAGCCCTTTCTAAACTCTCAGTATTCCCCTGGAATACATACCATCCATCCGTATACGTGGTAATCTGATTATCGCTTGATACAAGTGTATAATCACTACACGTTCTAGCCTCACCACCCAAGTTGTTCTCATCACGGTAGATATAAGTAACAGGCTGGGACGCACCAAGTAAAGCCGGTGCTGCATCTGCAGTAATCGGCTCACTCACCATAGTAATTCCCGACAACAGTCCAATAACCAACGCTATCGACAATAGCATGCTCATCAATTTTTTGGTGACATTCTTTCTCATTTGTATTCCTCCCAATACCACTATAAAAGCAACAAAAGCGCCACGCATGACAAAATGAACTAATTTCGCCAAGCTCGACGCTTAATAATCATAACCATATAACATTAATTCCCCTTAGTGCGCAATCGCACCTGTCTGTCTGTCAAATTATAGTCTACATAGTACATTAAATAAAGTCCTTTATATAAATTATCCACTCAATCTATCTTTCTGAAGATATACTAAATATAGCATAGATACCGTATTTTATCAAGAAAAACCCCATATATGGCTGTCAACCCGTACTTGTTGAGGATGTTTTTCTCTTCATCAGAACAACCAATAGAAAATATCCAACCGTCAGTGCGCCGGCAATTACATAACTTACGTTCCATGGTATATTAAATCCTATTTTGGCACTAAGTATATAGCAGGATATGATATACATATAGAACGCCCCGGGAATCAGCGCCATAATATAGGGCATATTGTTAATCTTCATATAGACCGCAATCACTGTGAAGCCAAAAAATGCTATGGTCTCATTTGCCCATGAAAAATATCTCCACAGAATATTAAAGCCCTCGGGATTGCTCTTAGCCCACACTAGAAGCACGGCAACAACTGCAAAAATACATAAAGCAACGATCAAAATCTTCTTCTTATCCTTATTGTCGATATGCAGTACATCACTTACTATTAATCGCAAAGACCTAAGAGATGTATCTCCCGTTGTGATAGGCAGGATAATTATTCCAATTATTGCTATTATACCACCAAACTCTCCCAACATATTTTTTGCTATAATCCCGACTACCTGGGTCACAGATCCTCTAATGGTGGCAGCATCGGTAATGGCAAGCTCCAATGCTCCTATGCCAGCGGCTGCCCATACCATGGCAATAAAGCCTTCCACAATCATCATATTATAGAAAACTGATCTTCCATCTTTCTCGTGAGATATTGTACGGGAAACGAGGGTTACCTGTGGTGCATGAAAACCGGACACCAATCCGCAGGTAACTGTAACAAAGAAAATCGGTATAAAATGATCCTGATAGGGATATCCTGCATTTGCCATATCCCAGAGTTCTACGAGGGGATAGCCTTTTAAAAACAGTCCGATAAAAATCCCAACTGTCGACAACAATAGAACTGCACCTAAAACAGGATAAAACTTGCCTATTATCTTGTCGATTGGAATAAGTGTAGCCAATATGTAATAGACAAATATTGCTCCGTATACAATCCATACAACTGGATTACTTGTAGAACTCTCCTGATTAAGTATATGCGTTACGAATAAATCTCCCGGCATGTAGACAAACACGGCTCCTACAAGCAGCAGAGACAAGCACATGAATACATTGTAGAATACATATATGTGCTTTCCCAAAAATCTGCGTACCAACCCCGGCATCTGATCTCCGTTATTCCTAACGGACATCATCCCTGTCATGTAATCGCTAAATGCTCCGCCTATCACACATCCTATAGGTATAGTGATAAACGCAATCGGTCCAAACAGTGCGCCCTGCAAGGGTCCTAAGATAGGTCCCGTTCCTGCTATATTAAGAAGCTCTATCAGGCAGTTTTTCTTTTTCTTGATGGGGACAAAATCCATATTGTCCCTTCTAGCTACGGCAGGTGTAGTGGCGTCTGTGGGCGCCATTATTCTCTCACTAATCCTGCCGTATACCATTCCTCCTATAACCAATATTGCAAGTCCTATAATAAATGTAATCATAATACTCCTTAAGGCAGTATCCGCCCGTAAAAGGGCAGATTGTCAAAATATTGAATCATCTACTCTAACTTGAACTTTCCAACCTCTGCACTGAGTTCGCCAGAAATCTCACTGCTAGCTGTAGCCTCTTCATCAATACGGCTGATGTTATCAGTCATTTCAATTGAACGTTCTGCGTTGTCAGCGACTCCATTGGCCGCCTCTTCAACTGCTCTGTTAACAGCGTCAGCTGAATCCTTAATACTATTAATATTAGTCTGAATTCTGTCTGTAATACCCGAGAAGTTCTCCATCATCTGAGAAATCTTCTCTGCAGCCTCTTTATATTCCTTACTTGTATCTGCCAGATTAGAGAAGCCTTCTATAGTTGTCTCATTAACAAATGCTATCAGGCTCTCAGCTTCCTTGGCCAGCTCATTAACTGTCTCTATTACATCAGAAGAAACAGCCTGAATCTCAGCAGCTGCTGCCTGTGAATTATTGGCCAGTTCTCCAATCTCTGTTGCTACTACAGCAAAACCTCTTCCTGCTTCTCCTGCACGGGCTGCTTCGATAGATGCATTAAGAGCAAGAAGATTAGTCTGATTAGAGATTGCAATAATATTGCCTGTTAAGTCTTCAATTCTACTAACAGCCTTAGAACGCTCAATCATATCAGTTACAGACTCTGACATCTCTGCAACTCTAACCTCTGTATTGGCACGTTCTGCATCAGCCTTCTCACCAACACTACTTGCAGATATCTTAACCTCATCTGCGAAGGCATGACCACTATCAATCTCAGATGCAATGTCATCGAATTCTTCAGCTATATCAAGAACCAGTTCATTAATATGGTTAATGGATGCTGCTGTCTCCTCCATAGAGGCGCTCATCTGTGACATGGTATCTGATATAGTTCTTGCGTCACCACGAGCATTTCGCACATTGTCAGCAATCTTAACTGATGCTGCGCTTAGCTTATCAGAACCTGAATAGATAGACAGAAGCATTACACGAATAAATTCAATTAGCTTATTGATATTATTGCCGATTACTTCGAACTCATCACCAGACTGAATCTCAATCTGTCTTGTGAGGTCGCCATCACCTGCTGTAAGGTCTACAATCTTATCATTAAGAACAACGAACTTACGGCTAAGAAGTCTTCCAATTATGACAAGAATTATTGTACCTACAACAAGTACAATTGCACAGACTATAATGACATTAATAAGAACTCCTGAGGTCTGCTGTGATATCCACTCCATACTTATATCAACACCAACTGCCGCAACAACTTCTCCGTTGACATAAACAGGTGCATAAGAAGAAATGTGAGTTCCCCACTCATCGGTAAAAGGTTCACTATCAGAGACAACCTCGCCCTTCAATGCTGGTGCAGCTTCTTCGTCCTGAAATTCATCGCCTATCTTAGAGGCATCTTCATACTGACCATCTACTGCGTACTCCATTCCTCCTGACTCGGTAGGTCTGATTGTATAGAGGTATTCCGACTTGGAAGTATCCATGAACGTAGTTAGCATGTTACTTACATCGAGATACTTATCTGTCTGTTCTTCACCAGGCTTAACTGACGTGATAGTCTTGCCATCCACCATGGACGCGACCATGGACGCTGTGTTCTGTCCTGAGGTCTTGGCCTGGTCTAATAGCAAGCTATAGATTTTGGTATAGGCTATTACTCCTAATACAACGTCGGAGATTAAGAATAATATAACAACTCCGAATATAAACTTATTAGTAAAACTAAACTTTCTGACTTTCATGGCATTCCTCCTTTCAAGTCTTCTCACCAATCATGTCCCAACTACATATCTCATTAAAATGCCATTAAACATTTTATTGTAAATCAAATCATATAAGCTTTACTATTGTAACTTGAACCTTCCTACCTCTGCGTTCAGCTCGTTAGAAATCTCGCTACTTGCCATAGCCTCTTCGTCTATTCGGCCTATATTGTCAGTCATTACTGCAGAACGTTCTGCGTTGTCAGCAACACCATTTGCCGCTTCCTCTACAACGCTATTAACCGTCTCAGCAGACTCTCTTATTCTATCAATATTAACCTGTATTGAATCTGATATCTCAGCAAAGGTAACCATCATCTCTGAGATTCTCTCAGCAGAATTCTTATATTCTTCGCTGGTGTTAACCAGATTAGATAAGCTCTCGAGTGTCGTCTCATTAACAAATGTGATAAGTCTCTGGGACTCCTCAGCAAGCTCATTTACCGTAGCAATTACTTCGGAAGATACAGCCTGAATCTCAGCTGCTGCCGCCTGTGAATTATTAGCAAGTTCACCTATCTCTGTTGCTACTACTGCGAATCCCTTACCTGCTTCTCCTGCACGAGCCGCCTCAATAGATGCGTTAAGTGCAAGAAGATTGGTCTGATTAGAAATCGCAATAATATTACCAGTAAGGTCTTCTATTCGACTAACAGCCTTAGACTGTTCAATCTTATTAGTTACGGATTCTGACATTGATGCTACCTCTACCTCAGTAGTAGCACGCTCATTCTTAGCATTTTCACCAACTCTTGTGGCACTTATCTTAATCTCGTCTGCAAATGAGTGACCGCTCTCAATCTCTCTTGCAATATCCTCAAATCCATCTGCTATGTCAGCTACAAGGTCATTGATATTGTTAATTGATGCCGCCGTCTCTTCCATATTAGCACTCATCTGTGACATGGTATCAGATATGGACTTAGCATCGCCGCGGGCATCACGAACATTATCAGCAATCTTAGCCGATGCTGAATTCAGCTTGTTAGAGCCATCGTTAATTGACAGAAGCATCTGTCTAATGAACTCAATTAACTTATTAATATTGCCACCGATGACCTCGAACTCATCACCGGATGTAATCTCAATCTGTCTAGTTAGGTCGCCGTCACCCTGGGTAAGCTCAACGACTTTGTCATTGAGAAGAACGAACTTACGACTAAGTATCCTTCCTATAATAACAAGAACAATTATGCCCACAACAAGAACGATGGCACACAGTATAATTATATTAATTAGAAGTGCAGTGGTCTGATCATTAATCCACTCCATGCTCATATCAACACCGACAGCGCCGACTATATCGCCATTAAGAGTAATTGGTGCGTAAGAGGTAATATGAGTACCAAACTCATCGGTGTCAGGCTTACTGTTAGATACCTGCTCTCCCTTGAATGCTGGCAGCACCTCCTCATCGTCGAACTCATCGCCAATTGATGAGAAATCTTCAATCTGCGCATCAATTGCATACTCTACTCCGCCATCCTTAGTTGGGCGAACTGTATATATGTATTCGTAGCCAGAAGAATCCAGATAATCAGTAAGAACGCGACTCACTGCCAGGTAATCCTCAGTCTTCTCTTCCCCTGGCTGAACCTTGATAACCTTCTCGGCATCAATCTGGGAAGCCACCATGGCGGCAGCGCTCTGGCCTGTGCTCTTAATCTGGTCTAGCAACATGTTATATGATCTGCTATATGCCACAACACCCAGAATAACATCTGAGACTAAGAAAAGAATAGCAACTCCTATTATTATCTTGTTGGTGAATCTCATTTTTCTGACTTTCATAATCGCCCTCCTTAGTCAATTATGGCATTGCGAGAAAACCCTGTCAATATTATAAGATAATTCGCGAGAATTCCTCCTGGAACTTCTCCTCTTCTCTTGCAAGAGCTTCCTTATATTCTTGTACCTTAGAATCATCGATTACCTTGGCCTCTACGAAATGTAATGAATCAAGGGCCTTGTCTGATTTGATTACAATCTGATGATATACATTTCCAATCTTGAGACACTTAAGGGATGTGGCCTTGTCAAGAACGCCGCTTGTTAGCATGCCCCAGGTGTCATACAAGGTGTCATTGGCAATCGGTCCAATTATTACATCATAGTCGCTGAAGCTGTCGGGCTTGCCCTTGCGATTAGCGAAGATGTAATCATACCACTCTTCATCCTGGTCAAATGTCTTGATATTAAGACCTTCCTCATCGAGGTCATAAATGTTAAGATATGTGGTTATGCCTGTTCTGCTTTTGGCCCAACGCTTAGAGAATTTCTCGTCATCAGAGAGGTAAAATCCCTGGGAAAAATCTGCATTTTTTCTGCCTTCAGTAATAACTGGCTTCTCAACTACAGAAAAGCTTGTGTGGAATAGTCTCATCATAATTATGTCCTCCGTTATTAGTCCCAATCTAAATCATCCATTGCGTCATCTACGCCCATTGCGTTCTAACACTCAAATACCATTATTCTATTTCTATTGGTCTCCTCTTCAAACAAATCATTGCAATCTATCTCATCAAAGAATGTCATCTCCTCTACCCTCATAAGAAATGCTACATATTCATCGGAAGGGTAATAGAACAGCAACTTTATCTGTCTGGGATTCCTGTGATAAGATTCAATAATGTTGTGAATTGCCTTCTCAAATATTTCTTCCGAAAATGGATTGAAGAAATACATCACATTAGAATCATCAGGTAAAGGGTAGTCCTCCACTGAACATTTTACAAAATCCACTCTCAAATTCTTATCCTCTAGGTTCTTAAGCGAAGCCTGGTAGAATTCGTCTATACACTCTATGCCAGTGCACCTACAGCCTGTCTTCTCAGCAAGATAAATACAGGCCCTGCCCATGCCACTGCCATAATCCATCACATAAGAATTCTCGTCAATAATGCCACTGTCAGCCAGCCGCTCTAACACACTATAGGGTGTAGGCTCATAAGGAAATATGTTATCGTCGGAATACTTCTCACTCCTGCCCTCGGTATCCATATTATGTAACTTGTCCTTAAATATATCACCAAATTCCAAGGTTGCTTCCTCCTTATGGTTGGGAGTTGAAAGGCTGGGTTATAGAGTATTTGTTAAGAGGCATGTTATTAGAAAGAGACTAATACCTGCTCTTCCATAAATCTTTTCCGTTCTGAAAAACCTCCAAATTCCGCAGCTTTCTTTCATATAATCGCTTTAATTTATCAGTTCTTACTTGACGTTCAAAGACATCTTTCGTATAAATATCAAAATCCATCACTGCTTTATTAATATCAACAACATTTCTATCATTAACATATGATAATAGTTTACTCTCTTTAGCAATAAACGAATGTGTTTTTATTTCATCAAATTTCACTTTGTCAAGCAAGTCATAAGGAACATTGTAAAACATTGAATTGCCACTATCGTAAATAGGAGCAAACCCAAGCAATTCTAACGAATCAGGATTTCGAAGGACAGCTATATTATTCATATGTCTGTCTGTATTTGAAATCAAATAATCTGTCATTATCTCGTAATCCATAAAAGAATTAAAATTCTCTTCAGACATACCAAGTCCAAGACATACTTTTTTTAGTGGGAAGTAATATGACTCATTCTGTCTAATCTTAGTTGTTTGTAATAGTTCCCATGCGCTAATGCATTCAATGTTTTCGCTACAGAAATCATATGACATACATCCTATACCATTAACATTTCCTTCAACACGAATCCTCGCCAAAGAATACTTTGTATAATTATTAAACCCCTGCTTTTCATGAAGTGTTGACGCAAATATCTCATTTAAACTCTGCTGAAACGATTGACCATAGTTTCCTTTTATCATATAACGCTTACCAGAGCTATCTATACACCATTTCTTTTGTAGTTCCCCCTGTGATGTAGCAAATCTAAATTCTGTTTCTTTACGAATATCAATTTCCTTGTCTCTATTGATAGTCAATTCCCCGAATGTGTCTACAAAATCATTAGCGAATAGATTAACATCATCCCACGTCAAATCCTCAGCTCGAGGTTTGATCCAATAGCAATCTGACAGACTTAAAGCGAGATTATCAACCAATGCACTATTTGTCGATTTATAACCAAGTTTTTGCAAGGCAGTCTTAGCACCATTGCGAGTTTTCGGAATAGCTCTATCTTTCCACCAATCATGAAATTTCATATCATTCATTTGTCCGCCAAGTGGAAAATGTTCTTCGGCTTCTTTGTTTTTTCTATACGTTCCCAATACACCTTCATCCGAAATTTCCATAAGGCAGACAGGTATATCCTTATGCATAAGAATATACTCTTTAGGTATTCGTTTTCCCATAAACTAACTCCAAATAATATCTTCTTGTTTATCAAATCTACAATCCGAATTAAATTTTTCCTGAATATCGTAGAATTCATCAAATAAGTCTTTTATATACAGTGGAAGATTCTCTGATTTCACGCCATCCAAATCTTCATCAACCCTAATAACATTTCCTATTGAATCAATTAAAACTCCTGCATTTTTGTTATAATAATATTTCCGACCATCATTATCAGTGTATGGTATATTCGTAGAAGATTCTGTCGGAAGCAACCTTGCCATCATACGAACAACATATCTTGCAGGAGAATTCTCCCCTTGCTCCCATTTTCTTAAAGTGCTAATAGGTATACCAAAAACCTTAGCGAATTCCTTTTGTGTTAACCCTGTCGAATCTCGAAGTTCCTTTATTGACGTACCCATATTAATCCCTCTCTATAACCAATTCGGATAGTTGTATTGTAATTATACCCAAATAGGATACTTTTGTCAAAGCCCTCATTTCATACATTAAAAATAAACACGCCAGCTTTTAGCTAGCGCGTAGTCCTTGAAAGTATTTATTCTTCTATCTCTTTTGCTAGTTCCATTATTGCATCTTCACTTTCTTCTAACTCATCAGCTATTTGAGAAATAGATTTGCCTTTAGAAATCTTTTTGGCTATTTTATCAAGTAGCATTTGCTTTTCACCTAACTTAATTCCATCATCTTTGCCTTCATCATAATTAAGCTTCATTCTTCTCTCAAATGTATAATCTACCTTAGTCACTTCTAACACCTCCGATCTTCTGGATGTGAAAAAATCTAACCCTTACCTTTATTGATATTATACACCTTGCATACGAGTTCTAACATTCTATTTTCGTAAATGCTAACATAGAAATGTAGAAAAATTCCGAAGTAAAAATGATGGTATTTATACATTTCTATGCTAGCATTTATTGTTTTGGGCTGGGTGCTGGACGCTTCGCCCTGAATAAAGCAATGATTTTGAAGCTTTTGAGGGGTTTTCATTGCTTTTGGGCTGATTTCTGGGCGCTTCGCCCTGGATAAAGCAATGATTTAGAAGCTTTTGATGACTTTTCATTGCTTTTGGGCTGATTTTTGGGCGCTTCGCCCTGAATATAGCAATGATTTTGAAGCTTTTAGGGGCTTTTCATTGCTTTTGGGCTGATTTCTGGGCGCTTCGCCCTGGATAAAGCAATGATTTAGAAGCTTTTGATGACTTTTCATTGCTTTTGGGCTGATTTCTGGGCGCTTCGCCCTGAATATAGCAATGATTTTGAAGCTTTTAGGGGCTTTTCATTGCTTTTGGGCTGGGTGCTGGGCGCTGCGCCCTGAATATAGCAATGATTTTCGTATACATCAATGAAGCTTTAGAAAAAAATAAAAGCAGGTGGTGCGTACCATCTGCCTCTGTATACTCAGTCAAAATTCCGTAATGCCTTATACTTAATCCACACCAATTATCGAATCCCTTCAGCAAGTTCAATAGTCTTAATATCTATCCCTTGCTTCAGAATATCTTCTTTGTCTACACCTTCTCGGAGCAACTCAACAGCCTTAACTAACTGACTTTGTCCATCCTCCTTGCCCTCTTTATAGTTAAGTTCCGTTCTTCTCTCAAATGTATAATCTACCTTAGTCACTTCTAACACCTCCGATCTTCTGGATGTGAAAAAATCTAATTCTTACCTTTATTGATATTATACACCTTGCAGACGAGTTCTAACATTCTTTTTTTCTTTATCCTTCTTAATAAAACACTAAACATCACTATTCGTGACAATTGGCAGAATGATTAAACCCAAAATCACTCCAAAGAATCTTGACTATTCTTGCGTAAAATATTGTATACTATTAAACATAAAGTATTCACTCTCACTTGATTTATTAATTTTTGTCAAAAAACTAGTTGTATGAGTCTAGTGAAGCAGAAAGGACAATAGATATGACAATCAGCCAAAGAATCAGGAAAATAGCAAATGAAAAGGGAATGACACAGATCGAATTTGCTAGGGCAACAGGAATAAGTCAAAGCACAATAAGTGACTGGGGAAGAAAAAATACTAATCCGTCTGCGGACAAAATAATGGTAATATGTAAAACCCTAGGTGTATCGCCTTATGAATTGCTGCAAGACACAATGCCAGATGGTATGAAGAAGGTTGAACATACTATTATTTCGGAAGGGACAGAAGAGTTCTTGTTATTAGAGACCTTCAAAGGATTATCTCGTAGCAACAAGGATAGATTGATAGGATATTTACACGCACTCAAATAATAAATGAATATAAAAGCTTGTTTTTCATTTGTCAAAGAAAACAAAAGCCTTGACAAATGAAAAAAATTATATATCATATATCGTATAAGCGATATATAAAACGTATATAAATGGAGGCGGTTATGAGAACAGAACCTTTAAATTTGGTAATGACATATCCTGTGTATTGGTCAAGATATCAGGTGTTGAGAGATTATGTTCAGAATTTTTACGATTCGGTTGGATACAAAGAATGGAATAAACGTTTTTGTTATACATATTCCGATTCTGTACTAACAATGTGGATTGATGATGTGTCATTTAATTATGAATGGTTGATGCATATAGGTGCATCAACTAAAACAAAAGAATCTGGAGAGTTTGCTGGTTTTTTCGGTGAAGGTTTCAAAATTGCATCCTTATGCGCTCTGCGAGATATGGGGTGGGAAGTAGAAATGATGTCTGATGATTGGTTAATAGATGTAACAGACATAGAACAGCATATAGATGGCACGCCTGTAAGAATGCTTGCATATAACATCACGTCTCGAGAAATAATAAATGAAACGAAGTTGGTTCTAAAAAACCTTAATTTTGATGATTATAACTTATTCAAAGCTGTTCTTGATAGTTTTTTCTATGAGGAAAATCTTATTATGGGGGAAAAGGTATGGCAAGGAGAGGAAGGAGCAGTTTTCTTGAGAAGCAAGAATCCTATAAATCAAGAATTGCCTTCAACAAGAGAGTTTGGAAGAAAAGGAGCAGTCTTTTGCGGCTATCAAATGCGTGGAACGAATCCCTTTGACCTAGTAATATGCCTACATCACTATAAACAAGAGGATAGAGAAAGAAAAAGTTTGTATGTATTTAATGTTATAGATGTTTTTGAGGGAATATGCAGATTTATTGATGCTGAGTGCGCTATGGTAATGCTCGAAAAGATGAGAAGATATTGGAATACCTATCCCAAAAGGAAAATTGATATTTATAGTTGGAGTGGAACGATAAATATTTTGATTCGAAAGGTCGCAAATTGTGACAAGACAAGAAATGAATTTTACCAAAAACATAATAATCTATTATATGTAAAAAGAATTCGTACTGTAAGTGAGAGAAATCGCAGATGGCAGGCTAAGTCATGGCTAAAAGATCAACATAAAAAATATATACTCGTCAAGGATACTTTTCGATTGATAGGATATCGTTCTTTAGAGGAAGAGTGTGATATTAATGATGGATTTGTGGAAGATGACAATGCAAATTCGATTCAAGAGAAAGGCTTTTCTATATTTGAGGATATATGTAACAGTATATTTCAAGGTTTTTTTCTTTACCAAATAAAACCAGAGCGAAAAATAATCACCAATTATACGGCGTGTTATCATGGCATGGCTGTAACATATAAAAAAAGACACTTTGAAATGAATAATATGGGCTTAAAAGTTGTATCAGATATAGACAAGATATATTTAAAAAAAGAGATATTTAATATTGATGGATATTATGATGGATTGTCAACATATATTCATGAAATGTGCCATATGTTTGGAGGCGATGCAACTATTTCTTTTAGTCGCTCTTTGACCTACGCTACAGAAATATTGTTAAAAAATCACAGTGTTATAGCTGATGGAAAAAGAAAATGGGAAGATGTATTTGCTGAGGAGATGAATAGTTATAATGGGTTATAAAGAAGAATACACGGATGGATATGAGGAAGGATTTGCAATAGGAGTGGCTACATCAACCATAGAAGGTGTTTGTAGTCTTTTAAAGATGGGATATTCTCCTGAAGGAATAGCTGAAGCTATGGATATTTGTGTAGAAAAAGTAATGGACATCAAAGAAAATTACATGTCATTAGCTGATGAGGAACAATAATATCTGTTACTAAAAAAGCACATATCGTGGATGTTACGCAGGTTAGTATAACAAACAAAATATGTAGAATGGTCCTAGTGTCTATTATATAGTTATTCATTTATACTTAGCAAATAATTTATCCTCTTCCAAGGTGAAAGTCACACACCTGTAACTTTCCCTTGACCACCATCACAAAAATTTATATATATTTACAGTTTTCAAGGTTCATTTAGAGCCTTATTTCTACGGCTCATTTTTTCATAACTTACTTTACACTACCTAATAATCAATTTCACTACCAAGTAACACCTTCATCTAACCAATAATATACTTATTAATACCTTGATTTTCATATAAACCTCCCTCGCTTCGCTAACAATACTTCTTATATCAGATTAAGTTTTATTATACATATTTTTTTTCGCAACAAAAAACCTTCCGACGATAGTGTATATTTATTGTCAGTTGGAAACATATAGAGAATCCCTATTTCGAGATATAAGATTTCGTTTGATGTCCCCATTATACTTACCTGATGTTACTTTGTCAAAAGTTATGTATGGGTATCCTTATATGGCTTGTCTGCCTTTTATCAGTGGACACAGGTGTTGTCACTGATTTTTATTAATCAAGCCATATAAGGGTACATGTGTGCCACTAACTCTATTATCATGAGCATTCGCGAAGGCGAATGGTTTCCTTTTTCAAAGTAAGTTTAGTTGCGTTCTTATAGCTGCTGTCTTCTTTGCTGTTGCACCACCTATGGTCGCATTCCATCTGTCTAAATAGCTTCGGGCTTGGTCATAGTATTCCGCCATAACCTCTCTATGACTTACCGGCTTTATTTCTATATCATCTGTTCACGTCCTTTGCAGAATCCTTTTCTCACGACTAACTTTTACTAGCTTTATGATTTTTGCACGCCCAAAATTCTTTTCATAAATTCTGAGCTTTGCCATTCTATCGGCACCGTCTTGACTTCATCCCATTGGCCGACTACTAAGCCTGTGTGATAAATCGTGGCTAACATGACCTTCAGCACTGCATCCTTGAACTCGTTCGTCGTGAAGTGTTCTCATTACCGCACTCCAATTACCTAACACGTAAGTTTGTAACTTTTCAATAGGATCTTGATTGTTAGCGCTTGCCATCATCTTATTTGTATATTCCCTAAATTTCTTCTTTTCCTTCTTCCAGAGATATTTAGTCGTGCCACGGGGACGGACCTTTTGGCTAGACAGGTGTGGCGAATTACTGGAAAATATGCCAAAAGACCGTCCCCCTGGCTATTATCCGATTGTTGATGCGAAGTTGGACAGTTCTCATAAAAGCTCCAATAATCGTAATATCCCGGAAACTTAATCCCTACTTCCCTCTTCCTAAACTTTGTTTTCTGAAATGCAAAAATATCAGCTTTCCACATCCAAAGACAATCCATAAAATCACACTTTTTAAGTACCGCACTTGTCCCGTCAATGTTCCACGATAAGAATTTCATTAGTGCCTCCTATTAGACAGCTTATACCCACCTAATGCACTATTTCCCCTTCGTTACGATGTAGCTAAACTAAATTTATTTTTTTTACGCCACACCTGTCTAGCCAAAAGGTCCGTCCCCGTGGCGTACGTAAATATAAGTGAGCTAGATTTACTTACGATTGGTATGGTCAACGATATGTATGTAGAGAGTAGGAATGATGAGTACAAAGGCTATTCCGAGATGGCAACACAGTCTGATATGGATAATTTCTGATGATAATAAGATGCTGTTATGATATCATTTAATAAATGTAGGCTAGTAACATTTAGGAGGAAAAAAGTGATATATAATGGCGATAGTAACGTGGTTGATATCCTTGAAATTGAAGATGGAGATACTCTTTCAGATGTAAAGAAAAAATATCATAAACTTGTAATGAAATACCATCCTGACTCCTATAAAGGGAATGACTTTGATAAGGCATTAGAAAAGATGCAAGAGTTAAACTGGGCATATGAATATGTAAGTGGAGTGCTTTTTGATGATGAAGATGCAGTATTCAGTAGAGAAGTGATGAGTAGTGTAACGATGGGCTATTCAGAAGTAAAAATCTGGAAGGGTGCTCCTGAAAATCGAGAGGCCTTTTGTAGTCGAGGAGGATATTATTGTTGGGATCCTGAATATGAAGACTGGTTGATGTTTAATCATAGCTTAGAAAATGGACTTGAGAGCCTTTTTCATGAGAAGATTGATTCTAGTATAGACACTTTTTTGTTTGCTAGAATATCTAGTAGTGTATTATTTTATGGGTTTAGGAGGTACTTGTTTATAAAACTTCAGCGAGAATATGTTAGACCATATTTTTGCTTAGGGAAATTGCTTGCAATTGCAGGAAGACCAATAGAACTATCTCAATCTACAGGGTTTGATTTGGCATTGTATAAGAGTCAACCTGATGAGAAGCATAAATTAAAAGTAAAAGAAAAAAATAGCAAAAAGAGAATAGGACAGAAGTTTTATGATTTTGAAAATGCTGTTGTAACTATAGACTTGATGTATACAAATAGGAAAGGGAGATCTGATGCAATTGAACGGTTACATGTTGGAGATGAAGTAGATTTTCACTGTTATGTTGACCATCCGATGTACTCTGGAGAAATGTATGTGGTAGATAAGTTGGGTAATACACTCGGAGGACTACCGATTCCTTATTGTATGGTGCTTGGTCCTTTAGTGATGAGAAATCAAGTGGAATTGACAGGAATAGTTAAAAGTATATTAACAAGAGCGGAACAGGGGCCTAGAAAATCTGCAAAAATGTCCATATATATGTATGTACATGTTCCACATCCTATAAATGATTATGTAGAGAATAACAATGACTATATGGAAAGCGTAGTTCAAAAGTTTCAAAAGTTACATCTGCTACAAAAAAAGGCTGTGAATAATAGGTGGAATATAGAGGCAGAATATGAAAGTGGTTTGTGCAAAGAACTATATGATGAAGTTGTTTTTGCTCCCTATATACAGTATATGTATCCTTATTGTGAGGATTTTTTCAGTAATGAATGGTTCTATCTGCCACATTATGGTGCAAAGGCGTTTAATGATAGTGTATGGGAGGTTCCTAGTAATGTAATGATTCAAGTGTTTGAATTGATAGAAAAGTTATCGGATCGAGATAAAATGCAGAAAGCTTGTGAAAGTAATCATAAAAAGTGGCATAAGATAATTGATGACAACTATATGGTTACGCTTGATTTTAATACTGATAATGATAGGTGGTATGGTTGCAATATTTGTTTAAGTACAAGAAAGCTATTGTTATAGTTATTTCCATTAAAGTAATAATTATTATTAGCAGTCGTGCCACGGGGACGGACCTTTTGGCTAGACAGGTGTGGCGAATTACTGGCGAAGACGGGATTACTCCATCTCCGCTATTCTTAAGTACTTGTAAACAGAAGCTCGGGAACAGTTCATGATACGAGCCATCTCGGATATGTTTATGTTTCCCTTTCATTCATACTTTCCAAGCCACAGTTTGAAATTCTGGTCTATGTAGTCCACTTCTATTTCCTTGTATCGTACAGTTATTTTACTCAGGCGGGCTGTTCATTTCTTTTTTATTTTCTAAGGAGGAGGTTCAGCCACCTGTCTCCCTCTCTATCTTCACGCACATCATCAGCCACCCACATTTCCTCAATCTGAAAATGTGTATCACTTAGCACTTCCTTAATACTGTCTTCCGTCATATCAGAGAAATGCCTCTCTCTTCTTACTGCGTCTTCCTCACCGTATTTGAAAGAGGTATACATAATCCCGCCTTCCTTCAAGGCCTTGTATGCAAGATTGAAAATGTGCGATAGCTCATGCCTCTCCACATGCAAGATAGACGCGCAGGCCCAGATGCCGTCGTACTTATTCTTCGCGTCCAACTCGTCAAATCGCTCTACTCTAACTTCTATCCCAGTCTTATTGCTGGCATACCTCGCAAGCTCCTCACAGGCATCCACAGCCTCAACCTGATATCCCGCAGCAATAAATGCTCCTGTGTCTCTTCCACTTCCTGAACCCCAATCAAGAATCATTCCACCTGCAGGAATCTTGTTCAAAAACTTCTCTCGCAGCACAGACACATCAGCGAACTCCGTCCCTGATACGAATTCCATTGCATTGTTATTATAGTATTGTAAGGTGTCTATATTATTCATAATACTTAACTCCTACCACACTCTTGAAAATGAGGACAACACTCCCATAATTGTCTATATTAACTCTCCGCTAAAATGCTGTATCTCATGCTGAATAATCTGTGCTGAAAAGTCTGTATACTTTCCATGCTGCGGTTTGAAATTCTGGTCTAGGTAGTCCACTTCTATTTCCTTGTATCGTACACAAGGTCGTACTCCATCTAGTGACAAGCAACTCTCTTCCGTCTCATACCTTCCACTCTTAGATGTAATAACAGGATTAACCATCGGTATAATAAATGGACCAGCAGCTACAACAATAATCTGCTTCTTCACACCAATCATGTTAGCCGCCATACCAACACATCTATCACTATTTGCCTTTAATGTATCCATCAAATCCACTATTACCTGCGCATCATCTTTTGTTGCAGGTGATGACTTCTGTTGTAGAAATAGTGGGTCTCTTACTATCTGTTTAACCAAACAACTTCTCCCTTTCCTTTGGCACCCAAATCTCGTTATATCCATTTTTTAGCGCCCATGAGTATATTTTAATCAAACGATCTCGTCTGTAATTTTCCATTCCTTTATACGAATCTATTTGTATGTTGGAATTTCTAATTATAAGGTTATCCAAATATTTTTTATCTGCTAGCTTGTCACTTTTCTTTCTGTTACATTCAGGACAAGCCAACACAAAATTCCATATATTATCATCTTTTATAAACGACCATGGAATAAAATGGTCCACATCAACATGTTCCTTTGTAACTTTTTTCCCACAATAGAAACATTTATTTTCAAACTCTTGAAATAGAATGTCCCTGTAGTATGACAAGTTATTTCTCTTTGCACTTTCATCAATTTTACTAAGAAGATGATTCACAACCGATTCTTCGTTAACTGATTCGAGAAATCTCGCCCATTCATAATAATTAAGTTTCTCAATTGTTACTTTGTGTTTGCAAATAAACTCATACATTTGCGGGCTAATCTGTAGCCACTCTCTTCTTTTATCAAAAGAATAGAATAAGCCTTTTGTATCTCCATAAAGTGCTCCTACCACATTTGTCTTGCATTTCATTTTAATCTGATGAGAAATATCAATCATCATGTCAGCACTTAAACTCTCATACGGAACACCTGAAGGCAGGTTGTACTTAACAACAGAATTCTTTATAATCTGCTCCAAGTATGTTTCCTTCCTAGATTGTTGCCGCAATTCGTACTTCAATATTAGATTCCAGTATATTTCTCCAAATTTAGAAAAGAGCTGATCAAAGGTTAAAGTTAAATTCTCATCAACATTATATAGATTATCAATTATTGATTTTAGAAAGCCATATTTATAACTAGATACCATCTTTGTCTGGGAGGAGAATAAATGGGCAAATGCTGACCATAGTTCATCTTCCGATACCTGCTCTGTTCTAAAAGAAGCGTTCTTTAATTTATGTCCAGCAATAGATTGTTCCAAAACCAAATCCTCCTCTTTAATATTGATTTAGTTAATTACACCTCATAATCCATACACACTCTGCTTGCAGTATAAGGTCTTACCTTGCCATCTGCTACCGCAACGTGCTTAGGGTGGGTTGCGTATCCCTTAAGAGCTTCTTCTGATTCAAATGTAGAATCTAACATAACATCTGCATTAGAAGATGCAAGGCCTTCTGTAACTACTTTAATATCAATTAAGCCTGGTATCTCACCCTTAAGGCCTTCTAAGCCAGACTTAATTCCAGCCTTGACCTCACTAATCTGCCCTTCTGTTAATTCATCTTTTAGTTGCCATAGTATTACATGTTTTACCATATCTTTTCTCCTTTTTTACATTTTTTACAGCGAATATTCAACGGTTTTTACATTTTTTATAGCGAATATTTGCGACTTTTTACATTTTTTATAGCGAAAGTTGGCATTCTCCTATCCCTTGAACAATGTAGAGAGGATTCCTCTGCCTAGTGATGCCCCTACATTGCCGCCTAATGTCTTGCCGAACTTGCCTCCTACAGATGAGCCTAAGGACTTGCCTAGCTCTCTTCCTATTGTTCCACCTGCAGATGATGCTACTGACTTAACGACGCGACTGGTATTCTTAGCTGCCTTCTCCTCCTGAAGCTGGCGCATCCTTGCCTGCGTTGCTGACTCCTTGGCTGCTTGCTTTTCTGCTTCTGCTTGCGCCTTCATAGCCTCCGCTTCTTCTGCATCCACTAACCTTTTTCTTGCAAGGAATTCGAAGGCACTGTCGTTGTCCACGAAGTTAGAATATTTTACATAATAAGGATCATTCTTAATCTGCGCATCACGCTCAGTATCTGTTATTGCACCCATCTTAGACTGTGGAGGGTAGCAGACCTTCACCTTCTCTGATACAGTAGGTGCGCCGTTCTCATCAAGCACTGATACAAGTGCTTCACCAATTCCAAGAGTTGTAAGCGTCTCGTATGTGTCAAATGCAGGATTCTCCCTAAAGGACATTGCTGCTGCCTTAACACTCTTCTGTTCAGCAGGTGTATATGCATGAAGTCCATGCTGAATCTTGTTATTAATCTGAGACAATACGCCATCAGGAATGTCCATTGGATTCTGGGTTACAAAATAGATTCCCACTCCTTTTGAACGAATCAGCTTCACTACCTGTTCTATCTTCTGAAGCAGTTCCTTAGATGCGCTGTCGAATAGCATGTGGGCTTCGTCGAAGAAGAATACCATCTTAGGCTTGTCACAGTCTCCTACTTCTGGAAGCGTCTCGAATAGCTCTGACATTAGCCATAGCATGAATGTAGAATACATTGTTGGATTAAGCATTAGCTTTCTACAATCGAGAATCTCAATTCGACCGCGACCGTTAGCATCAACACCGAACCAGTCGTGTATGTCGATTGCTGTCTCACCGAAGAACATTTCCCCGCCCTCTGCTTCAAGGGCAACAACACTTCGAACGATTGAGGCTAAGGACTGCTTGGCAATATTCCCATAGGTCAGGCTATAATCAGATGCGTGCTCACCCACGTAAGAGAGCGCCTCCTTCAAGTCCTTGGTATCTATAATAAGGGTTCCTTCGTCATCCATTATCTTGAACACGATTGTAATGATGTCGGACTGGGTGTCATTAAGCCCTAGTATGCGTGACATAAGAAGTGGTCCCATCTCAGATATGGTAACGCGAAGTGGCATTCCGCCTTCCTGGTATATGTCCCACAGACTCACCGGAAATGCGCATGCATCTGCCCCTTCTCCCGGCATGAACAAACCAGACACATCTCCCTTGGCGTCTGCTAGAAATACCGGAACACCTGCTGCTGAGAAGCTCTCTGCAAGCACTCGAAGTGTCACTGTCTTACCCATACCAGTAACTCCTGCAATCATTCCATGACGATTGGCCATCTTAGGAAGTATTGCAACCTCGCCGTTATCTGAATTGCCAATTACTATTTTGCCGTCTTTATACATACTCCATTCCTCCATCTATCGTAAATGCTACTCTATTATAATTCTATTTCGGCTCCTGCCTCAGCCACCATCTTCTCGAACTCCCTTGCGGAGATTCTAATGGCGCCATCTCCTGCCACAATCATCTGCACCAGACCATCTGATGATACTACGGATATACTTGCTTCTTCCCGCTTAAATATCTCGTGGGTGGTGCGCTCAATATAGGCATCTGCCGTCTGGGCTTCCTTGGTATAGACCACATATATATTGTTGTATTTCTCGTTGCTTCCAGTGCCACCCTTCACCTTGTAGGCGTCGAAGACTGCGATTAACTCCACACCACTGTAGCCCTGATAATTACATAGAATATCAATTAGTCTGCCACGGGCTGCGTCCAGATTATCAGCTGCCAGCTCCTTCAATTCCTTCCATGCAAATATCACATTATAGCCATCAACTAAGAGATACTTCTTCTTAATCTTAACCTGCTTAGCTTCCTTCTTTCTAACTTCATTAGGATGCTCTTCATAGTATTTCTCCCTGGCCAGACGTCTCTTCTCTTCATCCTCCCCTAAGATTGTTCTCTTAGGATTAGGATTAGGATTAGGCTTATCCTTCTTCTCGCCGTAAGTCTGACGGAATATATTATCAAGTTCGTCGTCTAATGACTGCTCCTTAACCTTCTTCTTAGGTGTACCTGACATCTGCGCTGCACCTGCCGACGCCCCTGCAATCTCGTCCTTATCCTTATTATCATTGACCCCAGGAATTGGATCAATTGGATTCTCCTGATGCACATAGATTGATTCATAAGGATTCTTAGCATCACTCCTAAAGTCATATCCAACTTCTTCAATTATCTCCTCGGAATTATGACAAGGATAATAACCAGCAAACTCGATTCTAATCTCGCCTAGACCACCAGTATAGCGCTGTACCTGCGATGCGTAATCCATGGCAAGTGATACTGGCACAATTCCTTCTATTATGGAACGGTCATTTAGCACAATTGGTGTCTCAAGCTTACCATTCATATTGGAAATGTCTGTCATGGCCCGACCTGCGAATTCACTTGGCACATCAAGGGTGACATGATAGTAGGGCTCAAGGAGTACATTTTCAGTGCGAAGCAAAGCGTCACGAATTGCTATCTTAGTTGCCTTACGAAAATCCCCTCCCTCAGTATGCTTCTTATGGGACTTGCCTCCCGTTATAACCATCCTGATATCTGTTATGTTGGCTCCTGTCAGCACACCGGCATTGGCGCGATAACATTGCCTCATAATCCGATTCTGATGCTGCCTCTCTAACACATCAGTAGAACACTCAGTCACAACCTCGATTCCACTTCCAGGTGGTAGTGGCTCTAATCTTAACCTGACATCTGCATAATGTCTTAGTGGCTCGAAGTGACCATGTCCTTCAACTGATTCAGCAATTGTCTCCTTATAGACAATTGTTCCTGTTCCAAAATCTATATCCTCATCGAAGCGTTCCTTAATCTTACGTTTAATAACTTCAAGCTGAACCTTGCCCATAAGGGATACACCAACAATACCCTTCTTCTCCTCCCAGGTGGGCATAAGCATCGGGTCCTCATCTGCTAGAATCTTAATATCTTCGAATATAGTATGAGCATCTGTATCCTCCCCTAGGAGTACAGTGTATGTTAGTACGGGAACAAGGAAAGGTAGGGCTGCATCTTCCACATCGCCAAGGCCCTGACCAGGATAGCTCTCATCAAGACCTGTAACTGCAGCAATATGACCTGCTCTTAATTCCTGTATAGGCTCGTACTTCTCTCCTGTAACCTGTCTAATCTCATTAACCTTCATGGCTGCTTCAGGATATGCGCCGTAAGGCAGTACGCTGTCCTTAAGCTTAAGGGTGCCACCTAGCACCTTAAGAAATGTCAGCCTCTTATTATTCTTATCACGAAGCACCTTGAATACTCTTGCAGAGAATTCGTCGCTGTAGGCTGGCTCTAAGGCATAGAGAGAAATTGCATCTAGCAGATTAGTAATTCCATCCATCTTAAGGGCCGAGCCAAAATACACTGGGAAGAGCTTCTCCTCAGATATAACCCGGGCAATTGATTCTTCAGCTATGCTACCCGTCTCCATATACTCATCAAGGATTGCTTCATCAACGGTGGCGATTTCTTCCAGGACATTTTCAATATCAGCAGACCTATTAGAATCATCGCCCGCATCATTCCCATTATCAAGCAGGGATTCCATATCTACACACTCAGGACTAATATTCTCCCTTATGTCCGCCATCAATTCTTCCCTGCTGATTCTGGCAACATCCATCTTATTAACGAAGATAAATGTTGGCACGTTATAGTGTCTAAGAAGTCGCCACAGAGTTCTTGTATGACTCTGCACACCGTTAAGACCACTTATAACAAGAACTGCATAATCAAGAACTGACAGAACACGTTCTGTCTCAGCAGAAAAATCAACGTGACCTGGGGTATCAAGAAGCGTCACTTCAAGCCCATTATTATCATCCTCTCCCTGCTGATAGACGAATCTTGTCTGCTTAGAGAATATGGTAATGCCTCGCTCCCTCTCAATATTATCTGTATCGAAGAAGGTATCACCATGGTCTACCCTACCGACCTTACGGACAGCTCCACTTGTATATAATATGCTCTCTGATAAAGTTGTCTTGCCTGCATCTACATGTGCTAAGATGCCCATAACAATATGCTTCATCACATGTCCTTCCTAACCTTCGTGACTTCGCTTAATATTTATCTAAGAATTCTTCTTAGCAAGCTTCATAACAATTCCATAACAAATAAAAGCAATTATAAGACTTGCTGCAATGAATATTAATGATACTAATTCGTGGCTCATCTTCGTTCCAAGGAATACTGACAGTACTATAAGCCCCATGACTATTATCATATTAGGAACTAAGTATATGGCAACTGCTGCACCCTTCTTAATTACCTCAACATCATTTTCCCAATCAAGATTCATGTGATTGATGCCACATACCATACCCCAGCAGGTAGAATATGCGCATAGGGTAATTCCAAGAATTACGCTTAGAATTGTATCAACAACTGACGTCTTAGATGCAATACATACAAGTATTATTGCAACTACAGTCGCAGTGCCGTTAAGTAGCATGTTGAATAACATTTTACCCTGATAGACAGCCTTCATCTTAATAGGCAGGCTCTTAATAATCCAGTAATTCTTACCCTCAAGAGATGGTGAAGCTGTGGTTGTTGCCACCATGCCTGTGAAGAAGAATATAATAAATGGAATAGCTGGCTGGAGCATATATGCATCAAGCGGAGCACCTGGCGCCACCTTGCTAATAATCCAGTCCATGCCAAATATCACTACAACAAGGGCAAATAACACTGATAATACTGTTCCCATTGCACCATTAACAAGATACTGAGTTGAGCCTAGCATTCTTCGAAGCTCCTTGAAGGCAACTGAAACAACAACAGAACGCTTCTTAAGACTTGTCATCTTATAGGCGCGCGATCCCGCATGGGATTTCATGGCTGAGTTAACCTTCATATAGGAATGACCTACAATCATGAAAAGTATAATAAAGAGGACAACTGTTATACCAACAAGCAGAATCATAGACAGGATGTTGCCATTAACTATTGCCTGGCTAAACCATTTCGCAGGGTAATAATATCCGGCAATCTCGTCAGTTATCTTAGATGCCGTCTCTAAGGTAGCCTTAATCTTGTTGTCTCTTATTAGGTCTTCAATAATGAATCTTAATGAAAAGCAGAATATGATAAATGCAAATATCAGGATTACCTGTACAATATTATTCTTCTTAAATCCGGAGCTTATTTTAGCAATTATAAATCCTACGAAGGACGCTAGAAGCATTGGAATAATAGGTATGAATATGGACAGAATAATCCATACAGGATATACCCATATACCTGGCATTGCATAGATTCCATAGCTAATTAACATGGCTAATGATATACTTGCAAACCATGGAAGGGTATCCACATACATGCATAAGAACTTACAGCCTGCTACTGTACCCTCCCTGAATGGAAGGGACATTAGCATATCGAAATCCTTAAACTGAAATAGATATCCATTAGTCTTGAATAATGTCAGAACAAATGCCAACAGACTAATCATAAGTGCACATAGTATTGGTATTGCCTTGGTCATTCCAAGCATGCCATATCCAATACTCATAGATATACATAGTGCCATTAACATAATAAAGAGTATAACCAGACCAATTGTGTTACCAACTACTCTTCTTTTCTTCTTCTTATCCTGAGTGTGCTTATATACATTCCACTGACTTGTAGACAGAAGAAGAGTCTTAAATAATATACTTCCTTCTCTCATACTAATCCGCCTCCAAGAATCTTTCTTCAAGTGAGTGGCCTTCTGTAATTTCTTCCATTGTTCCTGTTGCAACAATCTTGCCCTGCTTAATAATTGCCACCTTGTTACATAATTTCTCTGCAACATCTAATACATGAGTTGAGAAGAATATGGCTGTTCCTTCCTTACACAATTCATGCATTACTTCCTTAAGCTTAAATGTTGCCTTAGGATCAAGTCCTACAAACGGCTCATCTAGTACAATTAGTTTTGGATTATGGATTAGAGCTGATATAATAGCTACCTTCTGCTTCATTCCATGGGAATAGGAGCTAATGGTATCACCTAGTGCAGATGTAATCTCGAACATATCTGCATATTTTGTGATTCTCTCTTCTCTTACATCAGCATCTAAAGAAAATACATCAGATACGAAATTAAGATATTGTATGCCTGTAAGATTCTCATACAAATCAGGATTGTCAGGGATATATGCTGTAATCTTCTTACATTCCATTGGCTCATTCTTAACGGAATGGCCATCGATATATATATCTCCCTCTGTAAAATCTAATACACCAACAACGGCTCTTATAGTAGTAGATTTACCTGCACCATTGTGCCCAATAAATCCATAGATGTCTCCACTCATTACAGTCAGGGATACATCATCTGTAGCCTTGTTAGTCCCATTGTAGGACTTAGTATAATGCTTAATCTCAAGCATAGCTTTTTCACTCATAACTTATCTCCTCCTCGCATTGTCAAATACGCTATTATTGTATTATATATGTTTATTATGTGCAATTCTTCTAAATTATATGCATAATTCTCTCAGGGTTGTTCTTCTTAATATATCTGTCTCTTGCACTCTCCCCTACTACACATACACATTTATAAACTGACTCTAGCTTCTCTCTTTCTAGCTTTAATTTGTCTGAATCATCTCCCCATAGAAGAACTACTGGAAGCTCCTTCGTATCCTTCTTCTCTAGCTGCTTATCCTTAGGAATATATTCTGAAAGCATTGCTTCTAGTTCTTCATAGTGAACTGGCTTGGATAGATAATCATCAAATCCCATACTTAGATAATTCTCTCTTGCTCCTACTATTGCATCTGCCGTCAGGGCAATTACTGGTGTCTTAATATTAATCTCATCCCTTAGGGCGCGAAGTGTCTCTTCACCATTCATATCAGGCATCATCTGGTCAAGTAGGATAACATCGTATTTCGAATCCTTAACGCTTTCGATACACTCTTCTCCTGACGATGCATAGTCTGCCTTAACCTTCATATCACGCAGGTATCCAGCCATTACTTCTAGGTTCATCTCTATATCATCCACCACAAGTATGTTAGCTTCTGGAGCGTACAAGGTCGCCTTGGCTATCTTAGCATTATCTACGTATTTTGTAACAGCCTGGGAGAAATCACCTATTGGCTCCTGACTTGCTACTCCCTGAGGAGTATATATTTTGAAGGTTGAACCTGTTCCATATTCACTACTAACTTCAATTGAACCACCCATCATTCTAACAAGACTGTCAGTAATGTGAAGACCAAGTCCTGTTCCTTCAACTCTCTGATTCTTCTTCTCGTCAAGCCTCTGAAAGCTTTCGAATAGCATCTGCTTATCTTCTTCTCTAATACCAATTCCACTATCCTGTACTTCAAGGCGCAGTATTATCCTGCCCTCCTCTTGACTTGGCTTAGAGTCAATCCTGATTCGTACGAAGCCTTCCTTAGTATATTTAATGGCGTTATTAACAATGTTGAGCATTACCTGGCGCACTCTAATCTCATCGCCATATAGCTTAGATGGAATCTTATCAGATATTTCCACCTTGTATTCTAAGCCCTTATCTATAGCCTTAACCCTGGTCATATTAATAACATCATTGATAACAGAAGATACATCATATTCTGTAAGATTCAATTCCAATCTTCCTGCTTCAATCTTGCTTAAGTCAAGTATGTCGTTAATTAGAGACAGGAGGGTATTGCCTGCACCCTTAATGTTGAATGCATATTTCTTAGTCTGCTCCTCCTTAGTATCACGAATAATCATATCGTTCATACCAAGAATTCCATTAAGAGGTGTCCTTATCTCGTGTGACATATTAGCGAGGAATTCATCCTTGAACTGGTTCGCAGAGACGGCACTGTCAGCATCTAGTCGAATTGTTATTACCTGCTTAATGGTATGCACCATGGCAAATATAATGAATCCAAGCAAACCAATTGCCATAAATAGTCCTGAGAAGACTCCATTATGAAGAAGGATATATACCATAATCTGAACAGATGCCGCCAGTCCTAAGAATATAAATCCTATGGCTATATACCTGTATGAGCCAATCTTCTTATGAATGGCATCGCTAATCATGGTATAAGTAATAACACCTATGCAAAACAGGGCACTGCCTGCTGCAAGTAAGAAGCTATCCCTTAGCAAAACTGCTCCACTTACGAATAATGACAGACAAATAATTGCATCCACAATCTCAACTATGGATGCTGCCATTATTGCCTTCCTATGTCTTCCCTGTTGAAGTGAATCTATGAATATTAGAAATGGCATAGGCATAATGATAACCATTAGAAATGGGGTGTCAGACATTATTGAAATGTTGTTGGTATATAGCTGTCTAAATACAGAATTAGACATTACCCACACACCACCAATAATAACACCAAGTGAGAGTTCTCTTAACTCAAGATATTTCCTATAATAAAACTGATATCCTACGGCAGCCAAGTAACAGATTATGCCTAATATAATTACGGCTAGTCCAACGAAGAACTCTGCCCCGTAGTTTTTGAATAATAGTGATAATACACCTATTCTGTTGCCTATATAAACCTCATATACCATTCCTGAATTATAGGAATAGTTAATTCGTAATGTCTTACCTGCATCCTCAGGATATACAGACAGCATGATATAGCATTCTGCAGAACGGTCTCCTAGGAGAGGATAGTCTTCTATCGCATACTTCTCCCTTAATACCCCGTCAATATATATCTCCATATCCATTCCACGAAGGCATAAGGCGTCCTTCTCTCTTCCTATGTCTTCTGGAAGGGTAGTCTCTATTACAATGTCAGAATCAGCCTTGCCTGGCACACTAAATGGCTCCTTCGTGCCATCTTCCTTAACTAAGTACCAATTATCGCTTGGCAGGGTATCACATACTGCTCCTAATGATGGAACATTATATGGCATAAATATCTGACCTATTATAATGTATCCAAATACTATTATTCCAATTATAGATAAAGCAATCCTTATGCCCTTCATACCCCAATACTCTCCAACATTTCCAATAATCTAATCCATCAGTGCCTTACTATTTGATCTCAGGCGCAATCTCCTTAATTAGCTCTAAGGCATCATCATATAAGAAATCCTCAATTAGCGTAGTTGCTTCCTCTAGCTTGCCTCTCTGTGTAAGTCTAAATGGATAGCCAGCTAATTTCTTCACAAGCTTGGCTGACAATTCATCATCAAAATCATCAAGTGCTACCATTAAATCTTCGGCAACCTTCTTAGCCTCATCTGCATTTAGCTCGTCTGCAGGCTTTTCGGTTTCAAGCTCACCAATTGGTGCTAAGTTATCAATTAACATTTTCCATGCAGCCATAGTAGGCTCATGTAGCTTGTCAACAGTCGCTATGTCTTCGCTCTTAGATGCAATCTCCAAAGCCTCGAAATCCTTAGACAAACTCACAGCTCCAATCATCTTAGAATTACTCTTAAGAGAGTGAACCTGTATGCAATAATTCTTCCAATCCTTGTTGTTGTAGTTGTCACTCACCTGTGGATAGGTGGAATTATATGCTTTTATATACCTTTGAAGGGCGCGAATATACTTATCAGCGCCCCTCATGTAATCAAGTCCTATATTAGTATCTATACCGTATTGCTCCAAACTAGCCAAATCGTATTCCATCTTCTCCCCCTAACCTAATACGTCAATTATCTTAGCAACAAGCTCGCTCTTCTTAGCAGGCTTGACAACATATCCCTGTGGCTTCAACTCAGTAATCGTCTCAATAATGGTAGCCTTCTCCTTGACACCCGATAGGAATATTACTGGGATGTCAGCTGTGGCCTCATTCTCCCTTAGCTTGTCAAGAGTCTCAGGGCCATCCATATCAGGCATCATATAATCTAATAGAATTAGATCTACTTCTTTCTTGCTAAGGTACTTAAGGGCCGACTGGCCTGACTTTACCACCGTAACATAGTAGAATTCTTCCAGATAATCCTTAATCTGCATTAGCTGCTGTGTATCATCATCCACTACTAATATCTTCTTACGGACAAATGGTCCTTCGTCATCTGGATTCTCGTATTCTTCAATAAATGATGCCTTGTCCTGCTTTAAGTCTGCAAGCTCATTCTCAATTAGAATCAGCTTCTCATAAAGTGTAAAGAGGGACACCGGTCTAGACAGAAAATACACCTTCTTAAGTCTGGAGAACTGCATGAACCTCTTCTTGTCCTTCTCGTCTGCTATAACGAATATATGAACAGCTCCCGCCTTCACTGCTTCGTAGAACATATCATACATGGTAATGTCTTCTTCATTCTCATTACCCATACATATAATTACAACATTAGGCATCTCAGAGTGCATAACCTCGAAGATGAATTCCTTCTCCGGCTCGCATCTGATTGTTATATAATTCCTGTCGTCGAAGCAATGCTCTGACACATCCTTGACGATTCTCTTGTTCTTACCTGTAACAAATACCTTAAGATTAAATGCCATTATAACTAGTCTCCCTATATCTTGTATTCTCTATTGTCTGCCAATCAGCGCAGATATCTGTGGCAATGCGTTATATGTTGCCGTCTCTCTTCCATGAGCATTGTGTCCTTCGTTGGCACCTATACCATAGGAAATGTTAACTCCTTCCTCTCCTGGCTTGCCGGCTTTGAAGAAGCTAGATGTCGCCTTCATGGAATCATACTGGCTGTCACAGGTTCTCTTGGCGAAGTCTGCTGTACCTGTTGACATATATATGTAGAAATCGTTCTTCGTATAACCCTCTCGAGTAATTGCATTCTCCATTCTCTGACCAGGATTAGATGAAGAATTTCTACCTTCTGTTGACCAGTACAGTGTTCCTGATACTGGCATGAAGTACTTAAAATAATCCATAGACTCTAAGGTCTGTAGATATGTTGTAACACCACCCATTGAGAAGCCTCCCATTATGCGGTGGTCTCTTGAAGCCTTAAGATCCTCTGGTGAATTGGACTTGGCATAAGTAGAATACTTCGCTTCAATTGTAGGAATTATATCGTTCCTTAACTCCTTACCAAATGCGTTAAGAATCTTAGAATCATAATCAGTAGTCTCTTCGTCCTTATTGTCATCATAGTATGTCATGCTTACTACAATCATTGGGCGAACCTTGCCATCTTCTATTAGATGGTCTAATACATGCTTCATAGGGTATGGGTCAGTAGGTGAACCAAGCCATGTTGTGGCACCACCTGTATGACCATGTGTGATATACATAATGTCATAGTCCTTACTTACATCATATCCGTATGGCGTGTATACAACTAAGTATTTCTCCATAGGATGATTGTCATCATCATAATCTACTGTATTGTAGTCTTCATACTGAAGCTTACCCTGATGAATAGCAGGCTGCTCGTAAGCTTCTGGCACTGTTACATTCTCAATAATCTTCTCTTCTTCGTCTCTGTAAACAGGTTCTGTAGCTACTGGATGGTAATTGCCGAATTCTTCTGTAGTGGCTGTTGTGTTATTGTCAGTAGAATTAGAATTATTACCACCACTCTGACAACTGCATCCAGAAAATGCCAGCATTGCTGCTACAATTACACTTACAATTGTAATACCCTTTTTATACTTCATTTATTCTGTTACCATGCCTTCTTATAATACTTGTGTCTTATATGTAACATTTGCCATTATTTCTTCATCTTCTCAATCTTCTCCTTCAGGAAGAAGTCATCAATCTTCTCGTGAAGATGAGCCTTGTCAATAGTCTTAAGAAGATAATCAACTGGCTTTAGGTCCATAACTGACATAACACTTTCTCTGTCATCCTTGCCTGTGAGGAACATAACAGGAATGTCGTCAATAGTAGTCTCGCTCTTAAGCATGCTCATTATCTGAGGTCCATTAACTACAGGCATCTGATAGTCAAGAAGAATTAAGTCCACCTTATTCTTGGTAAGGTAACTAATTGCCTGCACACCTGAAGATGCCATTCCAACCTGGTAGTATTCCTTAAGCCAGCCATAGACAGTTCTCATATAGGTAATATCATCATCAACAATAAGGATTCTCTTCTTCCTCTTGCCCTCTGCAATGCTGTCCATAAATCGGGACACTTCCTTGACTAAGTCCTCTATGTCAAATGGTCTCTCGAAGCTCTTAATTATATTATCAGCCGGAATCATCTTAAGACCCCATTCAACATTCTGAGGCTCACCTATAATTATTATCTTCTTGTCTTTCTCGTCAGCAATGTCCTTAAGATATACAACAGGCTCATGCTCTTCTTCATCCATATCACTTAAGTTAAGGATGAATAAATCAGCATACTCTTCAACCTCTGCAATATTCTTTATGGTAAGGTCTACATACTGATTGCGCAGACTGTTCTCGTTAAGCTTAGACTCAATTCCCTTAACAAGGAATCCCTGTACCTTGCCAACAATCACTATATTGCTTTTGTTAGGAGCATTATCACTCATAACTATACCTCCAATAATCTATACTACTTAACTGAGCTTAACTCTGTAGATATTCCATCCCAGTCAAGCTCTAGTAGCATATTATTAATTCTATCTATTCTCTTAGAATCTTCCTCTTCTAGCTTATATTTCTTCAAGTCCAAAAGTATCGATTCCATCATACCATAATCCATGATATTTGTAACTTCTATCATTGTATTATATGCATCTTTTCTCATGGCTTCATCTAATGGTGGCAGGCTGTCGTCCTCGCTCTCATCAAGGACATTTAACCTTGCTGCCATATCCTCATATTGCTTAAGAAGCTCATAAGTATTCTTATTAATTGTTACGATGTCCTTATTGTTACCTGCTTCTTCTAAGCTTCTGGCAAGTTCAGACATGTCCTTGGCACCAATTACACGAGCTGAGCTCTTAAGGGCGTGAACCTTAATGGTATAACCCTCCCAGTCTTCTGTGTTGAAGCACTCTCTTATCTCTTCGGCTTTGCCCTCGGCTGTATCTCTAAATACTCTTAATACTGTAAGGTAATTATCAAGGGATGCAGAATAATCCAAGCCTTCCTTTACATCTAAGCCTTCTATTCCTTCTAAAATGGATAACTCATCCTTAGGCTTTTCCATAGATGCCTCATCACCATCAGGAGATAGTATCTTCTCATCAGGCAGCCACTCCATTAGTCTCTGCTCTAAGAGGTCTGGATATATAGGCTTAGATAAGTAATCATCAAAGCCCTCCCCTATGTACATTTCCCTGACTCCTGCAACAGCATTTGCAGTAAGAACAACACAGATTGTGTTATCCACTAAGTGGTTGTCCTTCATATGATGCAGAGTCTGAATACCATCCATCTCAGGCATCATGTGGTCAATAAAGATTGCATCATAGTGCTTATTCTTGGTTAACTCGATTCCTTCCTTGCCGGAAGATGCTGTGTCAATCTTAATCTTAGTCTCCTTAAGAAGACTGGTAAATACTGCAAGATTAATCTCTGTATCATCAATTACAAGCACATCGGCATCAGGGGCGTGGAACTTCTCCTTGTAGGTTCCAACCTCACTCTTCTTCTGATTATTCTTGCTATAGAAATCACCAAGTGGTTCAGAGGATACAATTCCCTGCTTAACAGAGAATGAGAAGGTAGAACCCTCACCATATACGCTCTCCACCTCCAGCTTAGAATCCATTAGTTCAAGTAGCTTACTTGTAATGGACATTCCAAGACCAGTTCCTTCAATCTTGCGATTACGCTTCTCTTCTATTCTGTCAAATGGAGAAAATAGCTTGTCTAAATCCTCCTGCTTCATTCCAATTCCTGTATCACTTACTCTTACCTTGAGAGCAATCTCATCGTCACTTATATCATCATACATAACCTCGAATGTGACCTTGCCTCGCTCAGTGTATTTTACAGCGTTAGTAAGAATGTTAAGGATACATTGCTTGATTCGAATCTCATCACCCATAAGTAGTCTTGGCATGCGCTCGTCAACCTTGACAATGAACTGAAGTCCCTTGTCAACAATTCTGTCGCTTACCATGTTAATAAGATCGCTAATGGCTTCACCAATCTCATATTGGATTGGAATAATCTCCATCTTGCCTTCTTCAACCTTAGAGAAGTCAAGAATGTCATTGATGATTGAGAGAAGAGTCTTAGAGCTTGTCATAATGTCTGATGCATATCCTACAACATCCTGCTCTCTACTCTCTCTTATTATCATTTCATCAAGACCAATTATTGCATTGATTGGTGAACGAATCTCGTGCGACATATTAGCAAGGAAGGAGGACTTGGCCTTGTTGGCATTGTCAGCTATCTCCATCTGCTCTAATATATCTTCCATATATTGATAATGAGTAGTATCATCATTAACAAGATAAATCTTACCTAAATTCTCACCTTCGCTTCCTAGCTTCTCAGAGGAGGCACCATACATTCTTCCATCAATCTCGATTGGATTCTTACTAAGTACATGCTCGTCAAGAAGACTTATTACCTCGCTGGTATTACTCTCAATATTCGGAAATAGCTTGAGAGTCGGTTCGTTATAATAGCTTATCTTCCCATCTTCATTAAGGGCAACGAAGCAACATGATGAAAGCTCATCAAGGGCGAATTGCTTCGCTACTGTTGCTGTATCAAGGAGCTTATACCTTAATACTGCAACAAGGAATAATATTGAACCTATTGTGTAACCTATTGTTGTTATATCGAACAGATTAGTTATAGGCAGTGCATGGGTAGCTTCAACAATATAGAATATAACTAGTATTAGTATCGCCACCGACACAATCCTAATCTGTCGCTTCTTAATAATATTAGTTTCTCTAAGATATGCTCTTATTATCCATATTGTTGCAAGGAGTACATATAGTAATATACTAGCCGTGTACGCATAATACAATATACCTCTACCATGAACGATTATTGGGAAGCCTTCCTTCGTCTGAAACTCCATATATGTATAGTAGAGAGTATTATTCTCAATTGCGAATATTGAGCTATATATTATAATGTTGAATACCGACATTATTGCAATGAGCCATCTTGGCATTCTCACATTACATAGTTCTGATACGAATAGTAACAGAGAGAATCCAATCCATGCCCGCCCAAGGTATGAGAATTTCAGGGCAATCAGATAGGCTTCCTGAGAACTTGACATAAGCTCAAGCTGATAGCCCACATTGTTAATAAGCAGTGACAGACATGAGAATATTAAGTATAGATGAAGTCTGTTACTGAATTTGTAGAATAAAAGTGTTATAAGAATAACTAACGCTATAATATCAACTATTCCTATCCACAATACAATCTGATACATATGTTACCTCTCTGTCTAAAAACATATAGATATAATATATTCCTTGTCATAGAGCCACTGATGAATTATATAATCCTGCTTATGACCTTCTCTTATTACTTCACAGCTGCCCAGATATCTGGCTTCATTATGGGCGCTTTCTCTGGGGTTACCTTCTTTAATCAGTGCTTCTTCATCTATAATCCCCTTCGGTTCTAAAGCCCCTGCTTCTGGCCTAATCTCGTATTTGTCGAATTCAAGGAGTATGCCTTCTCCTGTTAACTTAGAGTAGCTCTCTCTTGCTGTCCAGATTCGATAGAAGGCTTCTTCCTTGTTATTAGCATTTTCAATCCAGGCAAGCTCATCTTCTGTAAAATATCTCTTAGCAACAGAATAATTCCTATCCTTAACATGCTCAATATCACATCCCACCTTGTCCTGGGATGTTGCTATAACTGCATATCTGCCAGAATGACTTACATTGAAATCCATCCCTTCTACTGTTGGGCGGCCCTTGTCAGTTATCACTATATCATCCTGACTCTTACCCTGCTTAATTAGGGTGTCGCGAATCAGAAGTCCCGCTGCAAGGGACCTCTTTCTGTCGGCTTCCATCTTGTATTTCATAATTGCCTCCCGTCTTATGTCCGATAAATCGGACATAACTTCGGGGGACTTCATTGGGTCTTCTAGACTCTCACATTCTCTTATATGGCACTTAACCATATTAACCCTCTAATAACTCTAATAACATTTCTCTAGTCTGAACACCTACTGCAGTCTTAACTGCTGCGCCGTCCTTGAATATCTTAATTGTAGGAATGCTCATAATGTTGTATTCACCAGCAATATCCTTGTTCTCGTCTACATCAATCTTGGCAACGACATATTTGCCCTCGAACTCCTCTGCGAAGCTCTCTAAGATTGGTCCCTGCTGTGCACAAGGTCCACACCATGTTGCCCAGAAATCAGCAACAACAGGCTTGTCTGCCTTAAGTACTACCTCTTCAAAATTACCATCCTTAATAATTACTTCTGCCATAATAGTTCTCCTTTCTGTGTCCTCTAACCTTTGGCTTTATCAATTATGTCTAAATCCTTAACAAGGATGTAGTCAACGTCATGTCCCTTGAGATATTTCTTAGCAGTATCCACATCTCTAAGATATGTGCCGCTATAGTTGCTCTCAATTTCTTCCCTAAGATTTAATAAGGTGTCAGGGTCATTATTAATTACAAGTACCTTCTTCTTGTCTTGTTGCTTGTCCTCATGCTTACTACCTTGTGATGAAGCTCTATCTGTATTGCCTTCTGCTTCTACTTCACTCTGAGCCTTGTCCTCATAGGAAGAATCAGGAATAGTCTGAAGCTCCTTAGGCAAATGACTTGCTAATACTTCCTCTAATTCCTTAAAATGAACCGGCTTGGCAACAAAATCATCAAAGCCTTCCTCGAGATAGCTGGCTCTCGCTCCAGCGTCAGCAGTCAAGACTATGATAGGTATGTTAATTCCCATATCCCTCATCTTCTTCATTGTAGTTGTGCCATCAAGCCCTGGCATCATCTGGTCAATCATTATTACATCATATTGCTTCTCCCTAACCAGACTAAGGGCTTCTTCTCCTGACATGGCATTATCTACATTGATCTTAGTCTCCTCTAGAAGACCATCTATTACATCAAGGTTCATCTCGTTGTCATCAACAATTAAAACCTTGGCTTCACTGGCGATGAAGGTAGGCACATATTCTGTAGCCTCCTTCTCACTATCCCTTATCACCTCTGTAAAATCACCCATTGGTGTATCATCCCACACCTCTAGTGGCAGGTGAATTGTGAATACAGAACCCACTCCGTATTCACTATCAACTAAGATTCTACCACCCATCATATTAAGGTAATTCAAGGTAATTGTAAGACCTAGTCCAGTACCTTCTATATTCCTGTTACGAGTAAGCTCAAGTCTCTCAAAGGACTCGAATAGCTTCTCCTTATCTTCTTCCTTAATTCCAATTCCAGTATCTGATACTGCGATTACAATTTCATTTCCTTCTTCACCATCATCACGAAGCTTGTAATCTACATCAATTCCAATCTCTCCTTCGTTGGTGTATTTTATGGCGTTACTTATAACATTTAACATAATCTGACGAATTCTAACCTCGTCACCAACAAAGCCTCGTGGAATAACCTTGGATACGCTGATATTATACTTAAGGCCCTTATCTCTCGCCCTGCTTCTTGTGATGTTAATAACATCATTAATAACAGTATATATCTTGAACTTAGATACAATAAGCTCAGCCTTGCCTGTCTCAATCTTGCTTAAATCAAGAATGTCGTTGATAATGGATAGAAGCATGTTACCAGCGGACTTAATCTCTCCGGCGTACTTCATAACCTTGTCGCTTTCAGATTCACGAATAATCATCTCGTCCATACCAAGGATGGCATTCATAGGAGTTCTGATTTCATGAGACATATTAGCCAGGAAAGCAGTCTTGGCCTCGGTTGCGTTAATAGCTTCCTGCCTGCCTCGTTCCGCATCATATAGGGATAAGAACTGCTGCGCTAATGCGAATAACAGCCAGATATAGGTACCTGTCATAATACTTATACCTGTATGTGAATCCGGAACAGCAATAAACAATATGAACTCGATTATGGCTGATGCAAGAAATGCAATCACGCCTATGTAACTTGCTATGTATTCCTTATAGCGCTTGTTGATGAAGTCGGCCGCGAGACCTGCCATACAACCAATAGTCATAAGAAGTTCTATGGCAACAACTCCTGAAGCGTCCTTAATGAAGTCAACTCTTCCTGCAAAATGTAATATCAAAAAAACCGCGGTTATAATCTCATATCCAATGCACATAATGATATAGAACTGTACATATCTGCCCTTCTGATACTGATTCACATAGGCGATAATTGGATAACCCATTAGCAGCATGAACATATATGATACCATGCCGCCGACATAATGATTCGCGAACATGAACTGGAACAGCTCAGAGCTGCAGACAAGCCACAGTCCCACGAACAGGGTCGCTACTCCCGTTGCAATAATCGGCATTCTGGACCTTCGGAAAATCTTAAGAACTATTCCAATTATTGTTGCTATAGCCCCTATCATTATAAGAGCAGTAGATAAGGAAAAGTTGATAAAATGCTCATCTATAATTCTGTCAAGGACTCCGTAAGCCGAACCCACATATACTCTGGATGCGGTGAATTTATCATCGTAGCCTTGCTTACTTACAATTGAAAGTGTGCCATTACTGTCTTGTGGTCCTATCTCTATAAAATTATGAAACTGCTTAACTATTCCTCCAAGAATAGTATTATTACCATTGTAGCTGTACCTAAGCTCTCCGTTAATATACAAATCTGCATCAAGACTGTTGAAAAAATCAATCATCTTGCTGCCTTCGATATTAGATGGAAGGGTAGTTGTAAGCACTACTGTCTGCCCATCGGAAATGTCGAATTTATCCGGCAAGCTTGTATTATACTCTGCCCCGTCATAGGACACTTTCCAATCTTGCAATTCTATGTATTCAAGATCAGCAGATGGCGTCCCCTTCTTGTAATGCGAATAATAAAAATAGAACGCAGTAGCAAAGCATACAAGTATAATGAATAATATTGCAGTTATTATCAAGCCTATTTTGTTCAAGCGATTGTTCTTGTATTCCACTATCTAACCCCATTTTGTAATTACATATCTTGCACTGTAATTACTTACCTTGTGCCGTGTTTACTTACCTTGTGCCGTGATTATTTACCTTGTAAATGTATAATCAAATCCCCCGCTGCCTGAGCAGCTTCTTCATAATTAAATTCGTCTAGCTTAGTCTTGATTCCTTGAAGAATCATCTTGTTAGACACATGCATTGAGACGTGAGACAGCTTATCATATATCTCAAGAGACTTATTGTAATCAAAGTCTTCTATAGCGCTCTTAAGTTCATTAGACAACTTAAGAGCATCAGCCTTGGCTCTGTCTTCTTCACTATTATCTACGAAAGGCTCTATTAGTTCTACTAGCTCCTTATACTTGGTAAGAAGATTCTCAGTCTCTGCTTCAATTAGGTCAACATCCTTATCCTGACCTGCATATTGCAGCTTCTCTGCCAAGTCTCCTAACTCATTATCTCCTATCATTCGAGAGTTGCTCTTCAGAGAATGAACGATGATGGCATAATCCTCATAGTCCTTGTTGTCATATGAATTCTTAATGCGAGCACTGTTCTTCTCGTATGCATTATAGTATCTTGTTAGTGCCTTGATGTATCTGCTATCGTTACCTGTAAAGGAAAGTGCAGCGTCAACATCTAACCCATTTTCTCTTAACGTATCAAAACTTTGTTCCATACTATCCTCCCCTGGAAGTAGCACTTGTGTAGATGTGCCATTTCTTATCATACATTTCTTAGAATAAGCTAAAAGTCGTAAATCCCAGCGCCAGGGCGATTAAGTAAAGTATGAGAATGTGCGCTGGATAGAAAATGTAGAAGAAGTATTTGTTAATCTTCATTCCACGCTCGCCGTTATATCGGTCAATTAATGGTATGGCCAGCACGGCTGCTAGCTCATTGAATATATATACAGTAAGGGTTACTACGCTTAAGACATATCCCCTAACCTTGTTCTCGTAGAAGAGATACATAACGACAATTGCCATTACACCATAGACGCCGTACTCAACCTTGATGAAGTTCGAGACAACACCGAATACAATAATTGGCAATACTGTAAATGTAAATCTATTCTTAGCGCCTGAGTCTAAGCGCAGGCCCATTCTTATTATTATTATCAGTGCCATTACCCCTGCAACAGCCGCTAGTATTAATACCTGGGTAACAGGCACCTGCCTTGTTGCTGGTATGGATTTGTTCTGCAAGAAGAGCCATACCAGATACGCCCCAAGGAGTATGGACGATATGTAATATAGCGGAATCAGCTTATCAGACCACTGTCTCTTCTCTGCCAGCTCGTTAATGCAATAGATGCATAAAAGTCCCATAAAGAGTGTGGAGAATATATTCAGCTTCTCAAAATGCAACAGTCCTCCATGCATTAGGTTGTACGGAAGCTGTGATATTAACGCAAAAGCAAACAGTCTGGTTGCGTATTTTTTAACGTTTCCGGTATGCTTAAAGCCTTCTATAAGAAGGAATATGAATAATGGAAATGCTAGTCTTCCTATGAGATGCAAGATAGAAATTACTATCTGAAGCTGCATGGTACCATCATCATAATTCAAATTAGGACTTTTAGATCCAAGAGTTGCGTACTGCGGATCTAATGTCCTAAGATAGCCTTCTAAGATAAATACTGTAAAATGATCAATCGCCATTGATATTAGGGCAATTATCTTGATGGTTGTTCCTGTTATTCCATTTTTAGTTGGCTGAGTCACTTCATTGCCCCTCATTACATCTCCTTAATCAGTTCCCTAGAACTTAGAAGCTTCTGGCAGGCAATGCATATGCTTCCTGCTTAGCACTCGAAATGCTTCGCAATCAGTTGATAATTAGGATTTGCGGCAGTTGCACCAGCTCCAAGTTAATTACACGCATACATTTATATAATATCATATTAGCGCATAAACAAGCAACATCCCAGACCGGTTGTACCAATCCAGGATGCTGCTAATGTTCCATCTATATTATAATTGTTGTTTTATTTAATAATCCCACCAATCTCCACAATCTAGACAATAATAGTGGTGTGACCATTCTTGCACATAGTTCTTAGAACCACAGTTTGGGCACTTATTTGTTTTACATAGAACTGCTCCACCACTAACTGCTTCCATTTGCTCATCTGTAAGTTCTACGCCTTCTTCTTTAGCAAGAGCAAGAATCTCATCGGATGTCTTACATTCACGAATCTTAGCAATCTGCTCTTCTGATAAACCCTTTAATAATTCTTTTCTCATATTATAGACCTCCAATTGTGTTTACACGACTAATCTACAGTCCATGTATGCTTACAGTCTTTACAAATATATAATTCTCTGCTTCCAGTTTCTCCAGGGATTGCATAACTATCTTTTAGTTTAACATTAGTAGAACCACAATTTGGACATTTATTTCTAGATTCACTACAAAGACCACCACTTACTGCTGCGAGCTGTTCTTCGTTTAATTCTACTCCTTCAGTCTTAGCAAGTTCTAATATTTCCTCTTGGCTCTTACAAGCTTTCACTTTCTTAACCTGCTCATCTGTTAATCCCTTTAATAATTCATTTCTCATTGTATTGTCCTCCTTACTCATATTTCATTTAGCGATATGGCAAAAGGTTCGTTACCTAATTACTCCCATACCCATTTGTTGCCACAATCATTACATCTCCATTTGTAATTCCATTCATTAGTCCATAGATTTTTTGTTTTTCCATACTTTTCACAATTTAGCGAACCACATTGATTACATTTTACAGGGTCTGCTGTGCTTCCGCATCCACCACCAGATACTGCTGCAAGTTGTTCCTCGCTAAGCTGTACCCCTTCAGCCTTGGCAAGTGCTAAGATTTCATCTGAAGTCTTGCATGCTTCAACCTTCTTAATTTGCTCATCTGTTAATCCCTTTAATAATTCCTTCTTCATAGTATTGCCCTCCTCACTTATTTTTATTGTTGACAGTATGTTTTATCAACTTAGTTACTTGTTCCTTACATTAATATATACACATTATATTACGAAAATGCGACATTTGGCAAAAAATACATGAACGCAATACAATATTTTTCTATTGAATCTCCTCCCTATGCTGTAAGACATGCCATTTCTATCCTATAAATAACTATTGCAATGCATATTCTTATAGAGTAATATTTATAACAATAATAATCACAAAAACTATTGAATTTAATGTAAAGGAAACAATTCTTTCTCCTGACTATATAATAGAAGACAAGAAGCATCGTGATACCGGACTAGTTGTTCGTAAAATTTACTCAGATAAAAAATCAACTCGTCATTCTTTTTTGATATTAAAAATATGTACTGATACTGAAAATGGCGAGCTTGCAAATTCAATTATTTCAGGCTGGGTTATTAGCGAAAAGCGATTAAATAGCTATTTGAGAAACAAGACCATCCTTTACAAAAAAGAACAATCATGCTAGAATACAGTTATAAAAGTAGGGATATCTGAGGTGGTAAATTTCGTTGCAACCACGTACCTTCGGGTCAAAAGAGATGCTACAGAGGCGACGGTAGCCAGATATCTTTTACGAACTTAAAGAGCTACGATTTCTCGTAGCTCTTTATTTCTTGATTAAGCTTCTAGCTTCCTCCGTAGTCTTGTTGAAGCATCTAATATGCCATTTATGCATTCAAAACGACCAAATATGCATTATCGGTTGTATAGAAATAACTAATATGATAATTTCATATCAACAAATACGAAAGATATGAAAAAGGAGGAATTAAATATGAAGAAAACAAGTAAAATTATTATTACTTTAGTTACCGTCTTAGCACTCGGATTATTGGTGGCAGGATGTAGCTGCAGTAATACAGACAATAAGAGTAATACAACAACGAGTGATACTGCGAAAGTAGCAGCAGATAACACTACTAGAACGACAGATAATGCCCCAAATAACTTGATAGGCTCTTGGAAGCATGAAAAAGCAAGTGAAACTGACACCAACCACATTTATACGTATAGCGCTGATGGTACTGGCAAGATAACAATCGTAGTAGATAAAGAATATTCTTGGGACTTTACATACACGGCAACTAATGATACGATTTCACGTACGATGAGTGATGGGACAGAAGATTTCAAATATAGCATAACAGGCGATAATATGGATGTGACTAATACTGATGGTTCTATCATTCATTATACTAGAACAACCACAGCTGCTAATAATACGAACACAACGGATAACGCATCTAATAGCATCGTTGGAACATGGAAGTATGAAAAAGGTTTTGATTATGATGCTGATTTCTCTTACACATTTAATCCTGATGGCACAGGAGTGTTAGTAGATAGACTTGGAAACATGAACTATAACTTCACTTATCAATTACAAGGGGACAAAATTATATACACCTTAGAGGGTGCAAAGCCAAAAGAGTTTAAGTATTCAATTAATGGAAACACATTAATCGTTACAGATTCTCAAGGTCGCGACATATATCATACAAGAGAAAAATAAATGTATACCAAAAAAGGGTTTCAGGCAAATACCTGAAACCCTTTATTAATGTTACTTTATTAAGTATCGGTAATTATTACTCGATGATTGAAGCAACCTTACCAGATCCTACTGTACGTCCACCTTCACGGATAGCGAATGTAAGACCTTGCTCCATAGCGATTGGGTGGATGAGCTCGATTGTCATCTCTACGTTATCACCAGGCATGCACATCTCTGTTCCGTCAGGAAGGTTACATACACCAGTTACGTCTGTTGTTCTGAAGTAGAACTGTGGACGATAGTTGTTGAAGAATGGAGTATGACGTCCACCTTCATCCTTTGTTAATACGTAAACCTGAGCTGTGAACTTTGTATGGCACTTAACTGAACCAGGAACAGCTAATACCTGTCCTCTTTGAATCTGATCTCTGTTGATACCACGAAGAAGTGCACCAATGTTATCACCAGCCTGAGCCTCGTCAAGAAGCTTTCTGAACATCTCGATACCAGTAATAACTGTCTTCTGAACATCTTCTCTAACACCAATGATCTCAACTTCATCGTTAAGGTGAAGTGTACCACGCTCTACTCTACCAGTTGCAACAGTACCACGACCTGTGATTGTGAATACGTCCTCTACAGGCATTAAGAATGGCTTATCTGTCTCACGTACTGGATCAGGAATAGTCTCATCAACTGTATCCATAAGTTCCATGATCTTGTCGCCCCACTCGCTGCTTGGATCCTCTAAAGCCTTAAGAGCTGAACCCTTAACGATTGGACAATCTGTGAACTCATATTCCTCTAACTGCTCTGTTACTTCCATCTCTACTAACTCAATAAGCTCTTCGTCGTCAACCATATCGCACTTATTTAAGAATACTACGATATTAGGTACACCTACCTGACGTGAAAGAAGGATATGCTCCTTAGTCTGAGCCATAACACCATCAGTTGCAGCAACAACAAGGATAGCTCCATCCATCTGAGCAGCACCAGTGATCATGTTCTTTACATAATCAGCATGGCCTGGGCAGTCAACGTGTGCATAGTGACGCTTAGCTGTCTCATACTCAACGTGAGCTGTAGAAATTGTGATACCTCTTTCTCTCTCCTCTGGAGCCTTATCGATATTCTCAAAATCTACTGCAGCGTTACCATCTACTCTTGCAGCAAGAGTCTTAGTGATAGCTGCTGTTAAAGTAGTCTTACCATGATCTACGTGACCAATAGTACCTATGTTACAGTGTGGTTTGGTTCTCTCAAATTTCTCTTTTGCCATTTTAGTTTTCCTCCTTAAAATCGATATTACTATATTGACAATCGGTTATTTCTGATTATATAGAAATTAGTCAACTTTTTCAACACTAAATTGCGTTTTATGAATAATTTATTTGTCCTTATTAGAGATAAGCTTATCCTGAACTGACTTAGGAACTGGCTCATACTTCTCGAAGAACATTGAATAGTTACCACGACCTTGAGTTCTTGAACGAAGATCTGTTGAATAACCAAACATTTCTGCTAGTGGCACATAACCGTGAACGATCTTACCACCACCAAGGTCATCCATACCTTCGATACGACCACGTCTTGCATTGATATCACCAATAACGTCGCCCATGTACTCTTCTGGCATAGTAACGTCTACCTTCATGATAGGCTCTAATAATACTGGGTCAGCCTTAGCCATAGCTTCCTTGAAACACATAGAACCTGCAATGTGGAATGCCATTTCTGAAGAATCGACTTCATGGTATGAACCATCATATACAGTTGCATGTATACCAAGTACTGGGAATCCACAAAGGATACCTGACTTAGCAGCTTCCTCAATACCTTCACCTACTGCTGGGATGTATTCCTTAGGAATATTACCACCAACTACAGTAGACTCGAACTTGAATACTTCCTCTGCGTTAGCATCCATTGGCTCGAACTTAACCTTACAGTGACCATACTGACCACGACCACCGGACTGCTTAGCATACTTGTATTCCTGATCAACAGCCTTAGTAAATGTCTCCTTGTAAGCAACCTGAGGAGCACCTACGTTAGCCTCTACCTTGAACTCACGAAGTAGTCTGTCTACGATAATCTCTAAGTGAAGCTCACCCATTCCAGCGATGATTGTCTGACCAGTCTCTGTATCAGTATGTGCGCGGAATGTAGGATCTTCTTCAGCAAGCTTAGCTAATGCTTCACCCATCTTCTGCTGACCAGCCTTAGTCTTAGGCTCGATAGCAAGCTCGATAACAGGCTCTGGGAATTCCATAGACTCTAATATAACAGGATGTTGCTCATCACAGATTGTATCACCAGTTGATGTAACCTTGAATCCAACTGCTGCAGCGATATCTCCTGAATATACCTTATCTAATTCTTCTCTCTTGTTGGCATGCATCTGAAGGATACGTCCAACTCTTTCCTTCTTATTCTTAGTAGCATTAAGTACATAAGAACCAGAATTCATTGTTCCTGAATATACACGGAAGAATGCAAGCTTACCTACGAATGGGTCTGTCATAATCTTAAATGCTAATGCTGAGAAAGGCTCATCATCTGATGAATGTCTCTCTGTCTCATTTCCTTCCATATCAACACCCTTAATAGCTGGGATGTCAAGTGGTGAAGGCATGAACTCTACGATTGCATCTAATAACTTCTGAACACCCTTGTTACGATATGCTGTACCACAGCATACTGGAACGGCTGTACATTCACATGTTCCCTTACGAAGTGCTGCCTTAAGATCTTCAACGGCAACCTCTTCACCTTCTAAGTATTGCATCATTAGATCGTCGTCTAACTCGCATACTTTCTCGATTAACTCTGTACGATAAAGTTCAGCATCATCCTTCATATCATCTGGGATGTCTACGATTGAGATGTCCTCACCCTTATCGTCATTGTAGATATATGCTTTCATCTCGAATAAGTCAACAATGCCCTTGAAATCATCTTCCTTACCGATTGGTAACTGAAGAACAATAGCATTCTTGCCAAGACGCTCGCGAATCTGATCTACTGCACCATAGAAATCAGCACCTAAGATATCCATCTTATTAATGAATGCCATTCTTGGTACGTTGTATGTGTCAGCCTGACGCCATACATTTTCTGACTGAGGCTCAACACCACCCTTAGCACAGAATACACCTACAGCTCCGTCTAATACACGAAGTGATCTCTCAACCTCTACTGTAAAGTCAACGTGACCTGGAGTATCGATAATGTTGATACGATGCTCAAGTGCACCTTGCTTAGGCTTATTATTCTCTTGAAGTGTCCAGTGACAAGTTGTAGCAGCGGAAGTGATAGTAATACCTCTCTCTTGCTCCTGCTCCATCCAATCCATTGTAGCTGAACCATCATGAGTCTCACCGATCTTATAATTAACACCAGTATAATATAGAATACGCTCAGTTGTTGTTGTCTTACCAGCATCGATATGAGCCATAATTCCAATATTTCTGGTTCTCTCTAACGGATATTCTCTTCCAGCCAAGATTTTTTCCTCCTATATTATTAGAATCTGTAATGCGCGAAGGCCTTATTAGACTCAGCCATCTTATGCATATCTTCTTTCCTCTTAACAGCAGCTCCTGTATTGTTAGCTGCATCCATAATCTCGTTGGCTAAACGCTCTTGCATTGTCTTCTCGCTTCTCTTGCGTGAGAAGAATGTTAACCAACGAAGGCCTAATGCCTGACGACGCTCTGGGCGAACTTCGATAGGTACCTGATAAGTAGCTCCACCGATACGTCTTGCCTTAACTTCTAATGTAGGCATGATGTTGTTCATTGCCTCTTCGAATACGTCTAAAGCACTCTTGCCTGTCTTCTCTTCTACTGTTGCAAATGCACCATATACAATCTTCTGGGCGATACCCTTCTTACCATCAAGCATAATGTTGTTGATAAGCTTAGTAACTACCTTGCTATTGTAAATAGGATCTGCTAACACGTCTCTTTTCTGAGTATGTCCTTTACGTGGCACGTTACTTCCCTCCTTAATCAATAAATTAAATCTTCGGTACTCACTTCAACGGTGTTCGTGCTGATTTATTTCATGATGAAAATAAATTCAACATTTACCATTTACTTGTACTATATGCATTAAATGCATCATTAAATTATTTGTCCTAATTATTTAGCGTCTTTTGGTTTCTTAGCGCCATACTTAGAACGAGCCTGCTTTCTGTTAGCAACACCTGCAGTATCAAGTGTACCTCTAATTACGTGATAACGAGTACCTGGTAAATCCTTTACTCTTCCACCACGAATAAGAACAACACTATGCTCCTGCAAATTGTGACCTTCACCAGGAATGTAGCTTGTTACTTCGATTCCGTTAGAAAGACGAACTCTGGCAATCTTACGAAGAGCTGAGTTAGGCTTCTTAGGTGTAGCAGTCTTAACAGCAGTACACACACCACGCTTCTGTGGAGATGGGTTGTCTGTTGGCTTCTTCTGAAGCGAATTGTAACCCTTTTGAAGAGCTGGTGATGTAGACTTCTTAGATGAAGTCGAACGACCTTTTCTTACTAACTGGTTAAATGTTGGCATTATTTTCACCTCCTTATTCTATAATATGCTGCCATACAATGGCACAAAAAATCTAGCGTGCATACAAACGCACGCTAGAATATTATAGTTGCTCTAATCCCAAGTGTCAAGCATTTTTCAACAAAAACACTGTATTTATTGCACTTTAAAGGCTACTCCTTCCTGATTCCAGCCTATTGATCCAAGATAATCATACTCACCCTTATTCGTAGTCCACAAATGCTGATAATCGTATGGATTGTAGAGTCTGTATATCGGACTTCCTTCAGTTGCATCAGCAGGAAGTGCGAAGAACACTACGCCTTCAAAATCAAGTCCTAACGCCTCAACATCCCATATAGCTTCTTCTCTATCCATTGTATAGTGGTGAAGCCCTGTAGCCGAGCTGTATAGACGATATACAGGCACGCTTCCATCCATGTCATAGCCAAATGCCGGGAAATTAGCATCCTCTTCGTGAATCCAGCCAAGGGACACATTGCCTATCACTTCTATAGGATTCTTCGTAAAGGTATGCTCACCGGTATTAGGATTGTACATACGATATGTAAAGCCCTCTCTTACTACTTCATCAGCTATAATCGCAGTGCCCAGTTCGTCGTCTGTGTATTTTAACGTACCGTTATTCTTCCTTGTAAAGCCTTCCGGAAGTGTATCATTTCTCGCAGTCTCATCATACACCAGTGCGTAATCAGAGCAGTGATCTGTCTTGAAGCTGAACATACCATTCTCATACCATGAGATATATCTCGTAAGATTACCATCCTCAGGTACGTAATAGAAATGGAAGTATCTATTATCCATATCCGCCGGCGTATCATCCTTGATTGACAATGTCACCTTACCGCCGTCGAAGTCACCTATTCTTGTACCGTCTGATTCAAAATACGCTTCAAATGTGTTGCGGTAGCTAAACGGTGATATAGCACTTCTCTGTGCGCTGTTAAGTGATGATTCTTTCTTATCATTTACCATCAGGCGAATTGTATCACCCTGTGCCTGAGATACAACTGATTCTGCAGCAGCCACATCAAGAGCAACCGTGGCATCGGTCAGTCTAATCTCAATCACATCAATCTCAGGATAATTACTAACAGCTCCCGTTATATTATGTAAGCTCTGGGTTCCTATATTGACACCTGT
>Ga0256404_1001427_pt1 | contig 57822 bp, 73 predicted proteins | sample RumenRJG_01DNA_FD_185990 | JGI IMG/M metagenome (GOLD analysis project Ga0256404, IMG submission 185990) | Bovine rumen microbial communities from Lethbridge, Alberta, Canada - RJG_01 | ecosystem: Host-associated > Mammals > Digestive system > Stomach > Rumen | place: Canada: Alberta | collected... | reverse complement strand
GATATGGTGTACCTGGTGTGCTCTGATTTACGGGTGCCATTACCTAATCGGAAATCGAAAGCTGCTTAATCAGCATAAATACTGGGGTTGTGGATGATTTTCATCCACTATCACCCCTGAAGAGCCGATCTATTTCTGTGTTTAAGGACTCCTGCTCCAGTTTATATGGAAGCTTGTAGGATTTCAGCCATCCATTTGCTAAATCAGCAATATTAGGCTCTACAGATTGAACTTTTGCCATTACTTATTACCTCCATGGTAATCCATTTTAGATAATCCACAATATAGGGTGTCCTCACTTAGCCTCGGTTTTACCATCCAGCTTGAGTAATAATTCTTGCTTCGCATCGTAATCATCAAGATAGGCTGTTAATGCTCGCTCAACAGCAACCGTTTTGGGCTGCCCAGCATCTTCACAAAACCGGGCAAGCCTTTCATATATTGGTGATTCTATACACACGTTCAAGTAAGTGCCATTTTTCTTGGGTCGCGCCATTTTAGTCCCTTTCTAATTACAGTTACAGGAATAATATGCTTGATTATACCACGTTTTACTACTTTATTCAATCGCGACGGCAAGATAATGATCTTCAAGTAAATCAGAACAGCTCATAAAACATCCATGAACTGCCCTATATACATTCTACCTTTCCCAACCTCTGTCTCGTTCCATCTTTCTGAGCTGCTCACGATACAATTGTGATACTTCCATGTTGTGTTCTGTCTGCAGGAGCCCTGCAAGATATTCGCTTCTTTTAAGAGCACCTTTGGCTGTTTTCAGGTCCTTTCGCAGGGGTCTTATGCGCTCAGTAATATCTTTTCGTGCGATTTTGCTGTTTTAAGACCGTTGTAGAGCTGCTGACGCTCTTTCTCAAAGGTTTGGATCTCAGCAGCTTTCTCCTCTATGAAAGCCTCCAGCTGCGGAAGAGTATCTATGTGATTTCTGCCAAGCAGCGTGGTCTAAGCATTGAGCTCATCGAACTTTGCAAGCTCCAGCCTAAGCTCCGGAGAGATAGGCTGCGGCCTGTAAGTATCCCGGTCCTGTTCTCCAATCATTAGTTTTAATAGCTCCACGACTATATAAAACACCAGGCTTACAGCCACCTTTACACCGCTTGTTGAGTGGTCTATCGTAAAGCCCAGCTCTCTTTCAAGTTGCAACAGAGGATAGTCGTTATAGCTCTTCGGCTGATATAGACCGTAATTTACATAGTGGTGCCGCTTTTGCAGATGGTCATATTCCATAATCCTGTCCAAAATGTTCTCTCTGGAATAACACATTCTGTCAAGCCTTATGCCCCGTTCCCATGATGGAGCCTTTATGCTGTGGCGGGTATAGTCATATTCATACCCTCGCTCTTCCATAAGCTCTATAAAGTGCCCGTCTGTCCATGCGAGTTTGATGCATTCTTCTATATCTTCTTTCAGGATGTCTCTGTGTGTCTTACCGCCGTTCTTATGGATCCAGTAAACGACTCCAAGGTCATATCCAGATCTGCATCCTTTTTCCTCAGCTGCTCTGCCTCCCATGCAAGAGCCTCCCGCCTGGTAGCAAACCCCCTTTTCTGGGACTGTCTGCGGGTTCCGGTAAAATCTGTATAACGATAGACAGCCCGCCATTTGTTTGTATTAGGTTCCTTATAGACGCTCACTTAATCACCTCCCTTGTTCTGATCCATAGCGCCGTAGCAAAGTCTTTCGGTAAAATACTTCCTGCTGACTCTGCCGGAGATCGTAATGATCCCCTTCTTTTCAAGCTCTTCATTGAGCTGCCTGATGATCTTGTATGCGTAGGATTCCGATACTCCTAATTCTTCGGCAACATCACACACACGCATAAAGTTGTTGGACATATTTACACCTCCTGTCCTGATAATGATCGCCACTTTTTTCCGTGGCCGGTTTACTGCCGGTGTTCTGCAAAATATCAAAGCCCGGAAGTCCGTCTTCGGTTCAACCCGGCATAGGAAGGACGGCGGCTCGCTTTTCTCTTTGAAAAGGTCCTGGCCTGCTCGGTGACCATCCATCGCTTTGCAGTCGGCTATTTAGTTGTCTACTAAACTTATTTGTTTAGATTTCAGCATATTATACTAACTGTATTTGTTTAAGTCAAGTGGTTTTTGAGAAAATATTAAATATTTTTGTTTAAGTTTTTCTTGACGATACTAAACATATTTGTTATTATCCTTGTATAATCATATTTATCTTTTCAGGAGGTATCGTAATGGCTATTGGTGAGCGTATTCGCTTTTTCAGGATTCGTAAAGGAATGACGCAAAAGTATCTCGGACAGCTTGTTGGTTTCAGCAGAGCAACTGCGGATATACGGATCGCTCAATATGAATCCGGTACCAGATCTCCAAAGGCTGATCTTATAGAAAAACTTGCTGAGATCTTCGGAGTCTCTCCTGATGCGCTTACTGTTCCGGATATAGACAATGTCAATAGTGTTATGCAGACGCTCTTTGCGCTTGAAGACACATTCGGGATCACGATAAGAATGTATGAAGGCGCTCCGATCATTATGACTGACCCGACCAGAAATACCCATTGCCTTGACGTTAACCTTTACGACTGGGCAAGGATGGCTGAAAAACTCAGAGCAGGCGAAATAGACGGCCAGGAATATAATAACTGGCGTTATAACTTTAAAGCTTTTACAACTGAGAAGTAAAACTAATAATGTAAACAAAAGAGCTGACTCCTTTCCTTTTTGAGGAAATCGGTCAGCTCGTTTTTATTCTGTGAATAATACTAAATTGTTGCCAAAACGTTGCCGAATGCTGTCTTTCATTTTCAGAAAGCCTGCAATTTCAAGGCATTTCGGTCTTTCCGCGACTATTCCCATTCCACCGTCGCGGGGGGCTTACTCGTAATGTCGTACACTACGCGGGAGACCTGCTTTACCTCGTTGGGGATGCGAGTGCCGGCGGCTTCCAGAACTTCGTAGGGAAGGCGGGTCCAGTCGGCGCTCATAAAGTCGTCGGTGGTGACGGACCGCAGCGCCACCGTGTAGCCGTAGGTGCGCATGTCGCCCATCACGCCCACGCTTCTCGTGTCGGTGAGCACGGCGAAATACTGATTCGCGTCTTTTACTCCGGCCTTGTCCACTTCCTCCCGGAAGATGGCGTCTGCATCGCGCAGGATGTCGAGCTTTTCCCGGGTCACGTCGCCGATGCAGCGGATGCCAAGCCCCGGGCCGGGGAACGGCTGGCGGCTCACCAGATATTCCGGCAGACCCAGCTCCCTGCCTAATTGCCGCACCTCGTCCTTAAACAGGCTGCGCAGCGGCTCGATGATCTCTTTAAAATCCACGTAGTCCGGCAGGCCGCCCACGTTGTGATGGCTCTTGATGGTAGCGGCATCGCCGGCGCCGGATTCGATCACGTCGGCGTAGATCGTACCCTGAGCCAGGTAGTCCACGCTTCCGATCTTCTTGCCCTCTTCCTCGAACACGCGGATGAATTCTTCGCCGATGGTCTTGCGCTTGGCCTCCGGCTCGGTGACCCCTTCCAGGGCCTTTAAAAACCGCGCAGACGCGTCGATCCCCACGAAGTGGATATCCCAGTTTTCGAAGGCCTTGCGCACTTCTTCAGGCTCGTTTTTGCGCATCATGCCGTGGTCCACGAACACGCAGGTGAGCTGGGGACCGATGGCCTCCGCCAACAGCGCTGCGCAGACTGAGGAGTCTACGCCGCCGGACAGGGCCAGCAGCACCTTGCCGTCTCCGACCTTCTCGCGGATCTGCGCCACGGACCGCTTGCAGAAATCGTCCATGTGCCAGTCGCCGCTGCAGCCGCAGACGTTGAACAGAAAGTTGTGCAGCACCTGCTTTCCGTACTCAGAATGCTGCACTTCCGGATGGAACTGCACACCGAACAGCTTCCGGGCCGGATCCTCCATGGCTGCGACCTTGCACATGCCGGTGCTCGCCACGGCGGTAAACCCCTCCGGCAGTTCCATGACAGAGTCTGTGTGGCTCATCCAGAACGTGCTTTCTTCGGGGATCCCTTCGAACAGCACGCCGCCGCTGTGCTTTACGGTGACCTTGCCATACTCGGAGAAATTGCCGGCGGAGCCGATCTTGCCCTCCGCCATCCAGGCCAGCAGCTGATGGCCGTAGCAGATGCCTAAAATGGGGATGCCTGCCGAAAGCAGAGCCTTGTCGTAATGGGGAGAGGCCGGATCGTACACGGAATTGGGTCCCCCGGTAAAGATGATGCCTTTGTACCCTTCCGCCGCGATCTCCTCGACCGTGATCTTGTTATACGGCTTTAGTTCGGCATAGACGTGCTGGTCGCGCACGCGTCTTGCGATCAGCTGGTTGTACTGGCCGCCGAAGTCCAGCACCAGGATCTTTTCCTGCATATCGTTCCTCTTTTCTCTGCGGGCCCGGCGGCCCGGTCGTTCTATTCTACCGTAACGGATTTTGCCAGATTCTTAGGCTTGTCGATGCTGCAGCCTCTCAGTTTTGCCACGTGGTAGGCCAGCAGCTGCAGGGGCACGACGGCTGCGATGGAGGCGAAGATGCCGCGAAGGTGCGGCACTTCCACGGTGCGGGCTGCATAGTCCCGGACTTGTTCGCTGCCGGGAAGTCCTGCCGGAACGAAGGCCGTAACGTCCGCTCCTCTTGCCCATACTTCGATGACGTTGCTCAGGGATTTCTCCAGCAACGCCTCGTTCGTGCAGACCGCAGCCACCGGCGTTCCCTTGTCGATGAGGGCGATGGTGCCGTGCTTAAGCTCCCCTGCCGCATAAGCCTCTGCGTGGATGTAGGAGATCTCTTTTAATTTAAGTGCCCCCTCCATGGCCAGTGCGCTGTCGGTATTGCGCCCCAGGAAGAACACGTGCTCTGCGTCTTTAAAATGCGGCGCCAGATCCTCCATCTCGCAGTCAAGCTTTAACGCGCTGCGCACCGCTTCCGGCAGCTGCCGCAGTTCCCCGATGAGCCCCGCATAAGCCGCGTCGTCCAGCCTGCCTAAAACATGGGCCGCATAGACGGCAAACAGGTACAGCACAGCCAGCTGGGTGGTGTACCCTTTGGTGGTCGCAACGGCCACCTCCGGGCCCGCCCAGGTATACAGGACGTGGTCTGCCTGCTTCGCGATAGCGCTCTCCACGACGTTGACGATCGCCAGTACCTTGGCGCCCTTCGCCTTGCATTCTTTGACTGCGGCGAGGGTGTCCGCCGTTTCCCCGGACTGCGAGACCGCAATGAGGAGGCAATGGTCATCGATGGGGATATCGGAGTAGCGCAGTTCGCTGGCAAGCTGCACGTCCACAGGAAGCCCGCAGAGCTTTTCGATGGCATACTTTCCGGCCAGGCCGGCATAGTAGGCAGATCCGCAGGCAGTGATGATGATCTTATGGAAATGTGCCAGATCCTCCTTCGTCAGGGAGAAGCCGTCCAGCACGATCCCGTTATTCTTCAGGCGGGGTGCCAGAGCCCGCTCTACGGCCTCGGGCTGCTCCATGATCTCCTTCATCATGAAGTGCTCGTAGCCGCCCTTTTCCGCCGCCGAAACGCTTAAGGTAACGCGGGTGACCGCCAGAGGCAGCGGACTGCCGTCTTCTGCGAACAGTTCGATGCTGTCCGGGGTCACCTTCGCATACTGTCCGTCCTCCATATATACGACGTCCCGGGTGTGCTCCACCAGGGCCGTTACGTCGGAGGCGAACAGATTAAAGCCGTCGCCCTTGCCCAGGATGAGGGGGCTGTTCTTTTTGACCGCAAAAATCGTCTGCGGGTCTTCCCGGCACAGGATGGCAAACGCATAGGAGCCGTCGATCAGCGACAGGACCTTCTCCACGGTCTGCTGAAAATCGCCGTTGTAATTGTCCTCCAGCAGCTGCGCTACGACCTCCGTATCGGTCTGGCTTTTAAACGTATAGCCTTTGGCGAGCAGTTCCTTCTTAAGGGGCACGAAGTTCTCGATGATGCCGTTGTGCGCCACCGCGAACAGGCCGCTCTGGGACAGATGGGGATGAGCGTTGAAGTCCGTAGGCGCGCCGTGGGTAGCCCAGCGGGTGTGGCCGATGCCGCAGGTGCCGGGAAAGGCCGCGCCGTTTTCTGTTTTCTCATATAACCCCGCGACCTTGCCGGAGACCTTCTCCAGCCGGATCGCAGCCGGACTGCCGGCGCTTACGACCGCGACACCCGCCGAATCGTAGCCCCGGTATTCCATGCGGGCGAGCCCTTCCAGCAGGATGGGCGCCGCCTGTTTCAGACCAGTAAATCCAATAATACCGCACATGATGTCTACCTCTTGATGTATGCGTCTCTTTCCGCCCCAACCGACACATAGGTGATATGGCAGCCGATGGCTTCTTCAATGTACAGGACGTAGTCCTGCGCTTCTTTGGGAAGATCCTCCCAGCTTCTGCAGGAGGAGATATCGCACTGCCAGCCGGGCATGGTCTTTACGACAGGCTTGCAGTCCTGCAGCAGCGTGGGAAATACGAAGTCGTCCGTCTCTTCGCCGTTCAGTTCGTAGCGGGTGCAGATGGGGATGTCCTTCATATAGCTTAAAACGTCGAGCTTCGTAAGGGCGATGTCCGTAGCGTTCTGGCACTGCACGCCGTAGCGGGTAGCGGGAATGTCGATGGGGCCGACCCGTCTGGGGCGGCCGGTCTTGGCGCCGTATTCCCCGCCGGCTTTGCGCAGTTCCTCCGCCTCTTCGCCGAACCATTCCGCGACGAAGGGGCCTTCGCCGACGCAGGTGGAATAGGCTTTGACCACGCCGATCACTTTCTCCGCGGCAACGCCGGGAATGCCTGCGCCTACGGGTGCGTAGGCGGCGATGGTGTTGGAGGAGGTCACATACGGGTAGATGCCGTAGTCCACATCGCGCAGCGCACCGAGCTGGGCCTCGTACAGAATGGACTTGCCTTCCTTAACCGCTTTGTGCAGGAACTTGCCGGTGTCGCAGATGAAGGGCTTCAGCTTTTCGCCGTAGTCCGCGAACCAGGCCTCCATCTCCTCCATGGTGGTCGCTTCCGCGCCGTAGACCCGGGTGAGGGTGAGGTTCTTCCACTCCAACAGATCCGCCAGATGCTCCTTTAAGTGAGCCGGATGCAGCAGCTCGCCCGCCATGATGGTCTTCTTCTGATATTTGTCGGAATAGAACGGCGCGATGCCCTGCTTGGTGGAGCCGTATTTCTTGTCGGCGAGTCTGGCTTCTTCCAGGCCGTCCAGCTGGCGGTGCCAGGGCAGCAGCAGGCTGGCCCGGTCGGAGATCTTCAGATTATCCGGGGTAATGGCGACGCCCTTGCTGCGGACATCTTCCATCTCGGTCCATAAGTTTTCCAGGTCCAGGGCTACGCCGTTGCCCAGAATGTTGACCACACCATCCCGAAAAATGCCCGAGGGCAGCAGGTGCAGGGCGAACTTGCCCTTTTCGTTGATAACGGTGTGGCCGGCATTGCCGCCGCCCTGACAGCGGATGACGATATCGTATTCAGACGTAAGAAGGTCGACCATGCGGCCCTTTCCTTCGTCGCCCCAGTTGATGCCTACGATGGCACAGTTAGACATGTTTGTTTCTCCTTTTCAAATAAAAAAAGAACAAAGGCGTACAGAAAATTCTGCAAAGACGCCTTTGTCCTTACCCGAGAAGTGTACACGGTATTCAAAAAAATGTCAACATTCAGGTGGTTTTGTATTATCATATTTTTGTCGTTATTTCATCATCAAAGAAAGCAGGTCTTTTATGAAATACACCTCACAGGAAGTGCTGCAGTACGTGCAGGAAGAAGACGTAAAATTTATCCGTCTGGCCTTCTGCGACGTATTCGGTACCCAGAAAAACATCGCGATCCAGCCGGCAGAGCTGCGCAGGGCCTTCACCTGGGGCATCCCGGTGGACGCTTCGGCCATCGCCGGATTTTACGACGGCGTAAAGTCGGATCTGTTCCTCAAGCCAGATCCCTCCACCCTCTGCGGTCTGCCCTGGCGGCCGGAGACGGGCAAAGTCGTGCGCATGTTCTGCAGCGTCACCTACCCGGATGGGTCTCCTTTCGAAGCGGACACCCGCGCCCTGCTCGCAAGGGCCGTGGAAGAAGCGGAAAAGGTCGGCCTTACCTTCGACATCGGACCGGAGATGGAGTTCTACATTTTCCAGACCGGCGAAGACGGCCGCTCCACGAAGATCCCCTGCGACGAGGCGGGTTACCTGGACATCGCCCCGGAAGATAAGGGGGAGAATCTGCGACGGGAAATTTGTCTGACCCTCGAACAGATGGGCATCCAACCGGAGGCCTCCTACCACGAGGTCGGGCCCGGCCAGAACGAGATCGACTTCCGCTATTCCGATCCGGTGAGCGCGGCGGATAACGCGGTCACCTTCAAGGCCGTGGTGCAGACCATCGCGGGCCGCAGCGGTTTTGCAGCGGACTTCAGCCCAAAACCTCTGAAGGGTCAGCCCGGCAGCGGTTTTCACATCAATTTCTCCATCGGAGACCGCAGGGATAAAGCCTTGCTCGACCGGGCCCTGGCAGGCATTCTGGACCGCATCGCGGACATGACGCTGTTCCTCAACAACTGCGAAGATTCCTATAAAAGACTGGGCGGCACCAAGGCTCCCGGCTACATCTCCTGGTCTGCGGAGAACCGCTCTCAGCTGATTCGCATTCCGGCCACTCCGCAGGGTCATTTCCGGGCGGAGCTGCGGTCGGCAGACCCGCTGGCCAACCCCTATCTAGCCTTTGCCCTGCTCATCTATGCGTGTCTGTACGGCATTCAGGGCGAGCTGGATCTGTGCGGACCGGCGGACATCGACCTGCATACGGCGCCGGAAGAGGTCCTGGCAAAATTCGAAAAGCTGCCTGCGTCCCTGGACGAGGCCAAGGCGAAAGCCGCAGCCAGCGAATTCATCCGCATCTGCATCCCCGAGCCCATTTTAAACGCATATCTCAACCGGTAAACCATGCGGCCCTGTGCCGCCCTCTCCATGATCTTTCGCGAAACGACATACAGCGTGCTCCTCGCCTCCGCTGACGAAAAACTGAATAGCGCAGTGCTTTCGGTGCTGGCTCCCGGCGAATACTGGCCCGTCTGCCTCGCGAAAAACGGAGCGGAAGCCAGGCGTCTTGCGGCGGAACGGTCCTTCGACCTCATCCTGGTGAACGACCCCCTGCCGGGTTGTTCCGCGCTGCAGCTGGCGGAAGAGCTCTCTGCGGGGTCACCGGCCGTTGCGGCCCTGCTGGTGCGCTCAGAAGAGGCGGACGACGTCTATTTCCGCTGCGTCGAACAGGGCGTGTCCGTCATCCCCAAGCCCCTGGCGAAGGCCGCCTTCCTGCAGATGCTGCACCTGCTGTGTGCGTCCCGGGAGAAATTGCGGCAGAGCGAAGCGAAGCAGCAGACCGTGGAGGATCGAATGGCGCAGATCCGGCTGGTGAACCGGGCAAAGTGGGCCCTCATCGAACAGGAGGGCTTAACGGAGCCCCAGGCCCACAGGAAGATCGAAAAACTGGCCATGGACCGGCGGGTGAGCAAAGAGCAGATCGCCGAAGAGATTCTTGAAAAATATATGCCTTGACAGGCTTGCCAAAAAGTTTTAACCTAAAATACGTGATTGAACAAAGGCGTTTAAGCGCGGATTAAGTTCCCCGCAAAACGCCTTTTTTATTTTGTTTTCGGCAGAAAGAGGAGGATGGGACTATGGCAAAATACATTTTCGTGACCGGCGGCGTCGTTTCAGGGCTGGGCAAGGGCATTACGGCAGCATCGCTTGGGCGGCTTTTAAAGCAACGGGGATTAAAGGTGGCGGCCCAGAAGATGGATCCTTACATCAACGTGGATCCCGGCACCATGAGCCCCTTCCAGCACGGCGAAGTCTACGTTACGGAGGACGGCGCGGAGACGGACCTGGATCTGGGTCACTACGAGCGCTTTATCGACGAGGACCTCAACAAATATTCGAACATTACGACGGGTAAGGTGTATGCGAGCGTGATCGCCAAGGAGCGCCGCGGCGACTACATGGGCAAGACCGTGCAGACCATCCCCCACATTACGGACGAGATCAAAAAATTCATCTATAACGTAGGCAGCCACACCGATGCGGACGTGGTGATCACCGAGATCGGCGGCACCGTAGGCGACATCGAGGGCCAGCCTTTCCTGGAAGCCGCGCGGCAGGTGGCCATCGAGCAGGGCCGGGAGAATACGCTGTTCCTCCACGTCACCCTCGTCCCCTATCTGAAGGCTTCCGGCGAGCACAAATCCAAGCCGACGCAGCATTCCGTCAAGGAGCTGCAGGGCATGGGCATTTCGCCGGACATCCTGGTGCTGCGGGTGGATGAACCCATTGAAGATCCCTCGATCTTCGACAAGATCGCGGCATTCTGCAACGTAAAGAGAGACTGCGTCATCGAAAACCGCACCCTGCCCATCCTGTACGAAGCGCCGCTGGCCCTGGAAGATCAGGGACTTTCCGGCATCGTGTGCCGAGAGCTGGGGCTCGAGACGCCGGAACCGGACCTGACGGAATGGAAGGCCATGGTGGAGAAGATCAAGGGCGTCGACCGGTGCGTGGAGATCGGCCTCGTGGGCAAGTATATGCAGCTGCACGACGCTTACCTGTCCGTGGCGGAAGCCCTGAAGACCGCCGGCTACATGCAGGGCGCGAAGGTAAACATCCACTGGATCGATTCGGAGACGGTTACAGAAGAAAATGTGTCGGAAGTGCTGGCCGGGCTGGACGGCATCTTAGTACCCGGCGGCTTCGGCAGCCGGGGCATCGAAGGCATGATATCGGCCTGCCGCTACGCGAGGGAAAAGAATCTGCCTTACTTCGGCATCTGCCTGGGGATGCAGATCATGGTGATCGAATTTGCCCGCCACGTGCTGGGCTGGAAGCAGGCGAATTCCGGCGAGTTTGACCCGGACGGCAGCTGCAAGGTGATCGACTTTATGCCGGATCAGAATGCGGAGAAGGACTTGGGCGGCACGCTGCGGCTGGGGTCTTATCCCTGTATGGTTCAGCCCGGGACGACCTTCGAACGCTGCTATCAGCAGCCGCAGATCGCGGAGCGCCACCGTCACAGATACGAGGTGAACAACGACTACCGGGAGGCCCTGCAGGCTGCCGGGCTCACCTTCGGCGGCCTGTCCCCGGACGGCAGGTTGGTGGAAGCCTCCGAGCTGTCCGACCGCCCCTTCTTCCTCGGCGTGCAGTACCATCCCGAGTTCAAGAGCCGTCCCACGAAGGCGCATCCGCTGTTCTACGGGTTTATCGAGGCGGCGCTGAAATAAAAGGCCAATGCTGCAATGCAGATCACTGCCGCAAGAATATCCATCGGTTTCCGTTTTCTCATGAGTCAGTACCTCCGTTGCCTTCAGCTAAAACTCCCGGTTCCCCTGCTGCAATACGCTGCCGTCTGCATCGTAGGATTCGAAAAGAAACGAACCGTGCAGCCAGTAACGGGATCCGGGAGAAGGTTCCGGTCGGTCAAGATATGGACTTTGGCTATTGATAAAACTGGAATAGGCCTGCGACCCGGTGAGCGAATAGGAGAACAGAAACCACCCGTCCTGTTTCCCGAGAGGTTCGCATTCAAAGCGACTTTCGTCTGTCTCTACACGAAGGGTTGCGGAATCACCTTCTGCCAAAACGGCCACATCCGGGATCTCCCAATATCCGATCAAAACACGCTTCGTATGCAGAATTCCTTCTTTTAAGAACAAGGGCACCAGGCAGATATCTTCTTCCGGTACAGTCTCTCCCACTGCCTCGTAATGATCCCAGAAGATCCACCATTTCCGGACCACCGCAACCTGGTACCAGACCCCCTCATCTTTGCCCAGCACAGCACAGCCGTAATCTGATTTCAGGATGACTTCCGGTTTTACCTGAGGCGTAAGATTCTCCTGCATCGCCTGACGGAAAGCACCTTTCACAGTCAGGGAGGGCATCCCCGCCATTACCCAGATCAACAAAAATGCAAGGCAGGCAAAGACCAGATTGCGGATCAGTTTCTGTTTTGTTGTCCATTGTCTTCCGAACATCAATTCTCACTTTCTTCGAATCGTGCAGTCAGAGAAAAACGGTGTCCACCATGGTCATATTGCAGAGAGATCCATTCCGGAACACCCTGTATCCCAAGCAAAGCGACCCAATAACTCGCTTGTCCAGGTGACTGCGCGTAAATGTTTGGCCACACATAAGGATCACCATCCGTCTGCCAGGATGGAAGGATAAGCCCGCCGCTCTCATGTGCTTTTGCAAATATCCGGCCCGTACTGTCCTCCGCCGAGAGCCTGTAACTGAGGGCAAAGGGCGGATGCAGCCAAAACGGATAACGCACATTAAGCAAAAGAAATGCACACTCTCCTTCGTCCTCATAGCGCAAGATCTGTGCATCTTCTACCCGAAATGAATAATTGCCGATCTTCGCGCTGCCGGTACCGGATCCGCGGCTGACGAGGGAAAACGGACCATCCTTTGATTCTGCCTGCAATACAGGATCCGGCACAGAACTACGGAAGTTGTACGAAGAAGGCAAGCCCTCCCACATAAGCCGAAGGATAGCAGCGAACAGCAGCAAACTTAGTACGACTGCTGCCCAGCGGCTGATCTTCCAGGCCCAGCCAAGCCAAGGTCTATGAACCTGGGCCAGAAGCTCCCCTGCTTCGTCCGGGTCACCCAGGGCCTGCAGCGCAAGAAACGAAGCGCGGTCCCGGGTCTCACCCGCCGCAAGCAGTGCATCGCGATGGTCTTCGTAGGAGGCACGGATCTCCTCCGCCACGGCCTTACGATCCGGGGGAAAGCGGATGTGACCTGTCGCAGCCAGGATCCATTCTTCGATGCTTCTCATGCGCCGGACCCTCCCAACACCAGATCCACGCTGCCGGCAAAGGCTTTCCACTGTTCCTTTTGTGCTGCCAGTTCTTTTAAGCCTTTATCCGTCACGTGATAATATTTGCGCTTGCGGCCCCCGGCGGTCTCCTGCTCATAGGCGGTCAGATATCCGTCCTTTTCCAGGCTGTGCAGCACCGGATACAAGGTGCCTTCCTTCATTTCAAAAGCGTTCTCGGATTTCTCCGCCAACTTTAGGATGATCTCGTAACCGTACGCATCGCTTTCCGCGATGATGCTGAGCACCAGCAGCTGCGTGCTGCCGGAGAGCAGACTTTTGTCGAATTTCATAGATACTAATACCTCGATGTCCAATGTATATTCTAACAAAAGAATACATCGGATACCGAGGTATGTCAATAGAATCATACACTAATAGAAAACGGGGGAAGAAGAACCGCTCCTACTTCAATAACGGTTAGACCATCTCCTTTAACACTTCAAGATACAGTGCAAGCCGGTAAGTTTACCCTGTTAACATTGAACGAGATCTCACTTTTTCCGCTTTTTTAATCGATAGACCCCCTGTCCGATCAGCACACCAAGGACGATAAAAAGTGGTACAGCGAAAAAAGAAACGGCGGCACCGGGGATCAACAGCATCCAGTTTTCCCAACTCCCCGACAGATAAATAAAGAAAAAGATAAGAACGGCAATTCCATATGGAAGACTTCGAAGCAGCGCTTCCTGCGTATCGTCATCGGTGCCGTCGCAGAGGAGATATTCGACTGCAGCAGAAAACAGGATAATAAACCCTGTAACTAAGCAGGCTTTTAGCATATCGAAGACTCCTTTCTGTCCACATTCCCGTTGGGCAACAATGATCCGCGATGCTGCCTTCAATCTATCATAGAACAACAAAATGTCAATTGTAGAACAATTACAAGCTTATATCATCTTCCCCGCATCTTCCGCCGGCAGGCATCGCAAACCTTGCCGCCGGCATACAGCGGCAGCGGCTTGCCGCAGATCTCGCAGAAACGGATATTGTTCTGCAGGCGGTAGATCAGGATCTCGTTGATGTCTTCCGCAGCTTTGTCTCTGGCCTCCCGCAGCTTCTCCGTATCCACGGGATAGCGGAACGTCTTCGCAAAGGAAAAGTACAGATCGAGCTTGCGGCAGTAGCTCTCCAGCTCCGGCAGCGTCCGGTCCGGGCCTTCGAGCTGAGGCTGCTGGATGGGGTCACCCTGGGCGTAGCAGCGCAGGTAGAAGAAAAACAGTTCCTCCAGCACGCTGTCCGTCTCGTCGAAGGGGATGTTGGCAGCCCGCAGTTCCTCTTCTTTTGAGAGGGCAAATCCCCGCTGGCGCATGGTCGAGATCGCCCAAATATAACGGGAAATGTCCAGCTTGCGATAGGGCTCTTCCGCCGGCATCCGGTTCCATTCGGTGAGCACCTCCAGCAGATCGAAGCGCGACTGCAGCACCAGGTCGGAAAAGCCCAGCACCGCCTCCCGGATCTGGGGAACCGCTGCCCGAAGGCCTTCCTGTATGGTGCTCAAATTTCGCACCGCACCGACGAAGCCCTTGCTGTACATACCGTAGCGGCCGGCCCTGCCCGCGATCTGCTGGATCTCCTGGGGCTTTAATTCCCGGCGTTCCACACCGTCGAACTTCTCTGTATCCAGAAAGAGAATGCGGCGGATCGGAAGGTTGAGCCCCATTCCGATGGCATCCGTCGCCACGACGTACTGCGTCTCGCCGGCCAGGAAATCTTCCATCTGCATGCGCCGTGCCGCATAGGGCAGCGCACCGTAGATGATGGCAGGCTCTTTGCCCGACCGCCGCAGTTCCTCCGCCACGCTCAGCACGTCCACCTTGGAGAAGGCGATGAGCGCGTCGCCGGGCTGAAGGTGTTCCAGATCTACAGTGCGGTTCATGCAGATGAGCGGCGTCCTGCGTTTATGGACCTTTATCTCGAAGCTGTCGCCGCAGCTTCGGATGAGCCGGACCAGGATCTCCTTCGCCTGGGGCGCTGCGCACAGATGCACTTCCGGAGCCTGTACGCCGAGGATCGCCCGGGTCCAGGCGTAGCCCCGCTGGGGGTCTTCGATCATCTGGCATTCGTCGATGACCGCCACATCGTAGCGGGCCTTCAGATCCAGTTTTTCCGCGGTGGCCGCCACGTGGGTGTCGTCCTCCCGCACGTCCTCCTCTTCGCCCGTCGTCAGGCTGCAGTTGATCCCCGCGTCCAATAGGGTCTCCTGAGCCTCCACAGCCAGCAGGCGCAGCGGCGCAAGGTAGACGCCGGTGCGGGCCTGCCGCAGGCAGCGGAATCCTTCGTAGGTCTTGCCAGTGTTCGTGCCGCCCAAATGCAGCACGAAATGCCGCTCCATGGCCCGGGCCTCGGGATATTCGTCTTTCGGTTCGAGGGAGAGCAGCAGCTTTAGATCCGACTGGATCGCCTGGGGCACGTACCAGGCGGACCAAACGGTCTCCAGGCCATCTTCCACCAGTATCCGCGACGGAAAGTGTTTGCGGCGCAGCAGTCTTCTCAGATCCTGCTCGGAGTGACCCTCTGCAAAATCCTTCGCCGTCTGTTTTGCGATCGCCAGGAGCACCTGCGGATAGCGCTGCAGCACGCGTTTGGTGAGGTCGCTGCCCGGGTCTGCGGCGATTTGCGGACAGGCTGCGGCAAAGCGCCGGAGGATCTCCGGGATGCGTTCTGTTTCGCACTGCTTTTCCATCGCGAGAAAGTCGCTCAGCCAGCCAGGGCGCTGCTGCTTTAAGCTGTTCTTAAACTTTCTTACGGAACGCAGCCGGGCGGTGATGCCCCAGTGGAACTTTTCCGCCAGCACCCACTCCCAGGAGCGGCCGCGCTTTGCCTCATCCCAGGCACGGCAAAGCAGCGCAGCAGCATCTTCCGTCTGTCTGCGCACCTCCTGCCGCTTTCTGCGGGGTCTGTTCTGTTGTTCCGGCTTGCGTTCGTCCACGGTTCACGATTCCCCTTCCACTGCCATTTTACCATAAAAATACCCCGGCCGAAGCCGGGGCGTTGCTATGGATGGGTCAACCCCTATTTGAACATCTTGTCAAAACGCTCCATCAAGCCGAACTTGAAGCAGAGCAGGATGCCGACGATGGCACCGACCGTGGGCTGCAGGATCTGATACGGCAGCTTGAGGATGGCGTATTCCGGCGTGCTGTAGACGAAGGCACGGCCGAGGCTGTAGATGATGGTGGTCACCACCAGGCCCATCAGGCAGCCGATGACAGCGCCCTTTACGGTGCGCTTGCCGTCCTTATCCACAAATTTGCGGACGGCCCAGGAGATCAAGAAGCCCTGCAGACCGTGGGCGATCAGAGAGAAGAACATGGGCGTCGGATAGAAGAAGAAATCTCCCAGGAAGGCGCCGATGCCGCCCACTGCTGCCGCATATCCGGGGGTCAGCAGGATGGCTGCCACCGTGATGATGCAGTCGTTTAAGTACAGGTGCCCGCCGGGGACGGGGACGCCGAAGGAGCTCATGATGACGTTCATGGCCATCAGGAGGGCGGATACCGTTAAAACTTTGATCTGATGATCGGTCGTTGTTCTCGTGTTCGTGTTTGTCATAGTGTGCATTCCGTTATTCATTGCGTAGCGCTTCATTTGAATCACCTCATTTCCGAAGAAGAGGCAATCTGCTTGTCTTTTCTTTGTCTATACTATATCATTGAATTGACCCTATCAAAATACTCAGAACAGGACTATTTTATATGACCAGTTTGGACGAAAAGGCGGACCAGATGAAAGAAGACCAGAAGGAAAAACAATATCTGAAGATCTACGAATCCCTGCGCAAGGACATTGAAGAGGGGTTGTATGCCCCGGGAATGAAGCTTGCCTCCAAGCGCACCATGGCAAGGGATCTCGGCGTTTCCGTCATTACGGTGGAGCATGCGCTGCAGCTGCTGGAGGACGAAGGCTATGTGACCGCCAAAGAACGGAGCGGCTATTTTGTCACCTACGACGAAGCCGCCGTCTTTCCCGTGGAATCTGCAGAATATATGACCAGATCTTACTGGCCGGATGTGGACAGCGACGAGACGGGCTTTCCCTTCAGCGCCTATGCGAAGACCGCCCGCCGGGTGCTGAGCACCTACGGCGAAGCGGTGCTGCAGCGCTGCCCTAACTTCGGCACGGAGATCCTGCGCACTGCCCTCTCCCGCTATTTGGCAAGAGCCCGCCACATCGAAGCGGAACCGGAGCAGATCATCATCGGATCGGGCGCGGAATATCTGTACGGCCTGATCGTTCAGGTGCTGGGCAGAAGCCGCATCTACGGCATCGAAGATCCGTCCTACGAGAAGATCTCCCAGGTCTACCGGGCGAACGACATTACGACACAGAGCCTGCCACTGGGGCCGGACGGCATCGTGAGCAACGCGCTGTGGGCGAGCGATGCCCAGGTGCTACACATTACGCCCTACCGCAGCTACCCCTCCGGCGTGACCGCCACCAACGCCAAAAAGCGCGAGTACATGCGCTGGCGGGCTCAGCGCAACGCCTACATCATCGAGGACGATTTCGAGTCGGAGATCACTCCGGCCAGAAAGCCGGAGGACACCCTCTATTCCATGGACGGCTCCGGACGGGTGCTGTACGTAAACACCTTTACCAATACCGTCTCCACCGCCGTGCGTACCGCCTACCTGATCGTGCCGAAAAATCTGCAAAAAGATTTCGAGGACCGCATTGGCTTTTACACCTGCACGGTCCCCACGTTCGATCAGTATATCCTCGCCGAACTGATCCTAAACGGCGATTTTGAGCGGCATATCAACCGGGTGCGCCGGCAGAAGCGAAAAGGATGAACCGTCCCCGTTAGTTCATTTCAGTTCCCCAACTCAATGGAGATCTGCGTGAATTCTTTCAACAGATAATCTACGTCATACTCCGCCTTATCCCGGCCGTAACTGTCCAGATGCGCGCGGCCCTCGTGCATCATGACGATGCGGGTGCCGTAATCCGTGGCAAAGCGCAGGTTGTGCGTTACCATGAGGGCGGTAAGATCCTTTTCCTCGATCGTCTTCAGCGTAAGGTCCATCACAGTCTCCGAGGATTTCGGATCCAGGGCGGCGGTGTGCTCGTCCAGGATCAGGAGATCGATCGGGGTCATGGTGGCGATCAGCAGCGCCAGCGCCTGCCGCTGGCCTCCGGACAGCGAGCCCACGGCCACGTCCAGTTTATCCTCCAGACCCATATGCAGCTGCGAAAGAAGAGTCCGGTACTCTTCTTTTTTTGCCTGGTTCACGCCCCGCGACAGACCGTAGGCCTTGCCCTTGTTGTCCGCCAACGACAGATTTTCCAGGATCGTCAAGTCGGGGCAGGTCCCCTTCGCCGGGTTCTGGAACACGCGGCCGATGCGCTGCGAACGTTTAAATTCCGGCATTTTCGTAATGTCCCTGCCGTCCAGCAGGATATGCCCGCTCTCCGGATTCAGCGTGCCGCAGATCAGGTTGAGCATCGACGTTTTGCCGCTTCCGTTGGAACCCACGACGGAGACGAATTCGCCGCGGTCCACCCGGAAGTTGAAATCCCGGAACAGGCAGGTCTCGTTGACCGTGCCCGGATTGAAGGTGAGGTCGATATTCTTAAGTTCCACCAGAGGTGCTGCCGTATTAACCATGATGCGCGCCTCCCTTCTTTCCGCCAAGACGTTCGGACACAATGGCGATGGTCAAAAGCACCGCCATCAAAAGCTTTAGATAACTGTTGGGCAGGCCCAGCTGCAAGGCGGCCATTAAGCAGGCCTTGTACACGATGGAACCGAGCACTGCCATGGTCACGAACTTTAGCTTCGGCACCCGCTTAAACAGCGCGATGCCGATGATGACCGACGCCAGCGCCATAACGACCATGCCCTTGCCGGAGTTGATGTCCGCGTTTTCGTTGAGCTGTGCCAGCACACAGCCAGCCAGAGCTGTGCACGCATTGCCGATGGCAAGGCCGATGATCTTCATCGTGCCCGGGTCACGGCCCAGGCCCGTCACGTACTGCTCGTTGTTGCCCGCGGCCCGCAGCAGCAGCCCGCTCTTCGTCGCCAGGTACCAGTCGAGCACCAGTTTGACCGCCAAAGCGATCAGTAAGATGACGATCAGCTGGCGGTGCTTGTACACGCCTTCGGGAAGGCTTTGCAGCAGCGCGCCGTTAAAGATCGTGGGCAGGTTGAAGAATTGCTTGATGGCCGTGCCGCCGGTGATGATCAGGTTGACGGACCACATGGCGGTCATGACGAGGATGCCGGACAGCAGGTCCGTGATGTGTGCCTTGACGTGCAGCAGGCCCGTTACGCAGCCCGCCGCAGCGCCGGCCGCGATGGCCAGCAGACAGGCGATCCAGGGGTCAACGCCGCCGGTGATCGCAGCCGCGGCGACGCACGCTCCCAGAGGGAACGTGCCGTCGACGGACAGATCCGGAAAATTCAGGATCTTATAGGTGATGTAGACGCCCATGGCCATGATGCCGTAGATGAGACCTTCTCTCAGAACGGTTTCGGCCAGGCCGAGGAAGATGTTCATGCTATTCTCCAACTACTCTTGCATTTGCGTAGTCCGCAGGGACTTCCATGTTGAATTTCGCGAGGTTTGCGTTGCTGTAGACGGGCTCCGAGTCGGAGACGATGGAGACCGGCATGGTCATCACATCGGCGCCGTCTAAGATGTCGGCTGCCATCTGGCCGGTGGTGTTGCCGAGGGCGATGTAGTCAAGAGTCTCGGATGCGACGCAGCCGTACTGGGCGACCTGCTCCTCTTCGCTGCCGTAGCAGGGGATGCCGGCGGGGTCGGTGGCCGCGGTGACCACGGAGAAGTTGTTGACCACGTTATTGTCCGTCAGGTTGCAGAGGCAGTCGATGCCGGCGCTGATGAGGGACGCGATGCCGGAAGCGATCTCGGATGCGTCGGTCACGCCCTGGGTCTTGATCGTAAAGCCGTAGTCGCCGGCGATCTTCTCGTATTCCGCGATCTGTGCGGAAGAGTTTGCCTCGGAGGTGGTGTACAGGATGCCGATGGTCTTGGCTTCGGGCTGGAAGGCGCGGATCATCGCCAGCTGTGCGGGATAGTTGAGGTTATCGGAAGTGCCGGTACAGCCGGTCTGGGGATCGTTTAGATCTTTTACCAGTCCAGCTCCTGTTGGGCTGGATACGGCGGAGAACACCACAGGGATGCCGGCGTCCTTGGCTGCGGCATACGCTGCGGTGGCGGCCGGGGTGGCGATGGCGACGATCACGTCGCAGCCGTCGGTCACGAACTTCTGGGCGGCCATGGAGTTGGTCTCCCCTTCGCCCATGCCGTTCACGAAGTCGATGGTGCAGGTATCGCCATCGACGTAGCCGGCGGCGGCCAGGCCTTCTACGATGCCGTTATAGCAGTTGTCCAGGGATGCGTGGGGAGCGAACTGCAGGATGCCGATGCGGGGCATGTCCGCGGTCTCTTCCGCGGCTTCACCGCCCTCTGCGGGTCCTTCCGGTTCTGCGGCAGGCTCCGAAGAGCTGCTGCAGGCAGCCAGTGCGAATACCATTGCCAGTGCCAGTACGATCGCTAAGATTTTCTTTGTCATTTGGTTTTCCTCTTCTTTCTGCGGCCCTCTTGGGCCAGCCTTGCTGTCGATGGTCTTTTGGGAAATCTGCAAAATAGAAAACGCTTTTGTCCGCGGTCTCCCGGGACAAAAGCGTATTGCTTCTGCGTTGCCACCCGAGTTGCATATTGCTATGCCTCTCACTTACACCTGCCATCACAGGCGCCCCGATTTGTAACAGGTGGGATCCCGTCGGTCACTACTAAGCGTCTGGTGACGCCGTTCAAACCGCCCTCAGAAGTCCATTCGCTTACGGCTTTCCGCTTCGCTCTCACCGCCCGAAGCTCGCTGGATGGTCCGCTTGTGTAAGGTACTACTCTTCCTCACAGGTTTGTTTGGTATGAAATTGTCTGTATTGTAGCGCTGCCGTAAAAGGCTGTCAAGTAGCTTTTTTAAATTTTTACCAAGCGAGCCCCGGCCCATTTGTGGCGCGAACACAAAAAACAAAAGCCGGCGGCTGCGGCTGCTGGCTTTTGTATGGAGCGGAGGTTGCAGGATCATCCGCCCCGGATGGTTGATATACACACTGATTCCTGCTAAACTGATTATAAGTCGTTCATTGGTGAACAAGTCAAGGGGTTTTCTATGGCTCACACAAAAAAAGAATTATTTACCATAGCGCAGGCCGCCAACGCCTGCAATGTCTCCCGCTCCACCCTGCTGCGCATGGAAGAGGAAGGGTTGCTTACGCCGGCCCTGCACGAAGACGGCAAATACCGCTATTACAGCACGGAGAACATCATGCAGGCCATGCAGATCAACGCATTTCACCGGATGGGGCTGACGCGCAGAGAGATCCGGCCGGTCTTCGAGACGCCGGCGGAGATCGACGAGATCGTAACGCGTCTGGAGACTATGCGCGATAACCTGGATTCGGCGATCACGGAGCTGAAGAAGCGCACGCTGCAGGATTCGTCTTCGGTCGTGGAGCTGCTGAACATCCCGGAGACGCTGTGCTACACCAGGATCTACGACGTGGAAGGCGGGCGGTACGATCTGGGGCAGTATCTAAAGGAGACCATTGAAGAGGCGATCCGGGCAGGGTGCCGGCTCAACTGGGACAGAAGGCCCTTTATGCGGGTCAACCGGCCGGATCTGGCGGAAGGCGTTTTCCGCCCCGGGATCTACCGGTATCACATCTGCGTACCGGTGCTCAATCAGCCAAAAGGCTGCGAAGCGATCCGGGCCGTGCAGCCGCGGCGCATTCTGTCCGTCACGTGGCATGGGCGGGTCACCGACCTCGTGGACCACACGCTGACCCTGGCAGCAGACGCCCGCGCCCGAGGCCTTACGCCCTCGGGCTGGTTCCACGTCATCCAGCTGATCCTGGACCGTCCCAGCGGCGAGCACGACCCGGTGAGCGATATGCTGCAGCTGGGATGTATCGTGGAATAAGGCGCAGAAATACGGCAAAAGGCGCCGCCCATAACGGGCTGCGCCTTTTTTGTGCTTTTGCAAATACTCTCTATCTCAATCCCTTTGGAGGCAGGGTCCGGTTTGGCAGGCCTTAACCTTCGATCTGAATGAATTTCGGGGTCTCGATCTTTTCTTCCGATTGCTTCTTGGGCACGGAGATCTTCAGGATGCCATCTTCGAATTTGGCCTTGATATCCTCTTCGGTGAGTTCGTCGCCCACATAGAAGGATCTGCTGCTGGTGCCGTAATATCTCTCGCGTCTGATGTATTTTCCTTCGTGCTCGTCGCTGTTGTCGAACTTGGTCTCGGCGGAAATGGTGAGGTAGCCGTCCTTCAGCTGAGCCTTCACATCTTCCTTCTTGACGCCGGGCAGTTCCACATCCAGTTCGTAGCACTTTTCGGTCTCCTTAACGTCGGTGCGCATCAGCGTGTTCTGCGGATTCTGCACTCTCTTTACAGGATGGTCGAAATCATCGAAGAAATCATCAAACAGGTTATTTCTGAATACACTAGGCATAAGTAACATTTTGTGTCCCTCCTTTTAGAAACATTCATTTATGGTCGTCCGGAGCGCTCCGCTCCGGTCCTTTTCCTTTGGACAACTATGTTATACCACTTTTGTTAGCACTCGTCAAGCGTGAGTGCTAACATTTTTAAAAATTATTTTTCTCCGCTTCTTCCACCATCTCCCGAATCCGCTCGATCAGGGATTCAAAGCGCTTGGAATAGGCAGTCGGATTGTTGCGCAGAATACGCTTTGCTGCGGCAAAGGGTTTGGGACGGCGCTCGTTGGCCTGTTCCAACACCGCACGCAGCCGCTCGCTTCTCGCCCTGGCGTCGGCCTTCGCATCTGCCACCCTCGCCCGGAGCTCTTCCACATCCGGAATGCCGTTGCCGTTCGTATCGAGGTAGGCGATCTTCGCATCCACCTTGTCTTTGACACGCTCCGCCCGCGCCAGCGCGGCGGCCAGCCGTTCATCTTCTTCCGCCATCTCCTGCAGCAGCGCCTTGAAGTCCAGAGCCTGCCGCGCGGAGATCGTGGTATCCACAGCGAGCCCAGCCATCAGGGCATGGGAGAAGATCTGCACCCAAGCGCCAGTAAAATGCTGCAGAGCACCGTCGAAATACGGATGCACCCAGCGCACCAGCAGCACGGAAAACAGCGCCCAGCCTATCGTGGCCCGGGGGCAGATGTAGCCGTTGATGTTGCCCGGGTCATTCGTATAGTCCCAGTAGCGAATGCCGAACAGCCTCTCCATGAGTGCCCCGGTGATGTATTCCAGGATCGTCGCAGCGACAGCGCCGAACAGCGCCACCAGCAGCCAGTTCCGCCCTGCCGGGATCGCCGCATGCAGGATGGTGATGGCGCCGAACCCGTAGATCGGCAGGATGGGACCGAAGAGAAATCCGCGGTTCACCAGCTTGCGGCTGCGCACGGAGACGTAGAGCACTTCCCAGACGTAGCCCGCCAGGGAATATAAAAAGAATAAGAGGATCCACTGATCCACAGAATAGTCGTACATAAGAAAACCCCTTGCAAAATCAATCGCAAGGGGTATTATACCACAGTCGGGAAGTATTAGACAACTATTGAACGGGTGGGGACGGTTCTCTGTCTCAGTCTTAATAGATCGGATGCGCGCTGCAGAGCTGCTCCACCATGGCGCGGATCTCGTCCGCCTTTTCGTATTCGGCAGCCGCCATATACAGGCAGCGGGCGATGGTCTTCATCTCCTCTTCCTTAAAGCCGCGGGTCGTAACCGCAGGCGTGCCGACCCGGATGCCGCTGGTCTGGGACGCGGGCAGAGGATCGCCGGGGATCTTGTTCTTGTTGACGGTGATGTACACGCTGTCCAGCCGCTCCTCCATCTCCTTGCCGGAGATGTTGAAATTGCGCAGGTCCACCAGCATCAGGTGGTTGTCTGTGCCGCCGGATACCAGATCGAAGCCGCAGGCTAGCAGTTCATCCGCCAGCACCTTTGCGTTTTTCACGATCTGTTCCTGGTACGCCTTGAATTCCGGCTTCAGCGCTTCACCGAAAGCCACCGCCTTGGCCGCGATGATGTGCTCCAGCGGACCGCCCTGGGTGCCGGGGAAGATCGCAGAGTTGATCTTCTTTGCGATCGCTTCGTCGTTGGTCAGGATCAGGCCACCCCGGGGGCCGCGCAGGGTCTTGTGCGTTGTGCTGGTCACCACATGGGCATATTCCATGGGCGACGGATGCAGCCCGGCCGCGACCAGGCCAGCGATGTGCGCCATGTCCACCATCAGGTAGGCACCGCATTCGTCTGCAATCTCGCGGAATTTCTTAAAATCGATGACCCGCGGATAGGCCGAGGCGCCCGCGATGATCATCTTCGGCTTTTCCGCCAGCGCCAGGCGCCGCAGCTCGTCGTAATCGATGGTCTCGGTCTCGGGATTCAGCCCGTAGCTTACAATGTGGTAATTCTTGCCGGATTCGTTCGCCTTGCTGCCGTGGGTCAGATGGCCGCCGTGGTCCAGGTCCATGCCCAGCACCGTGTCGCCGGGGCTGCAGAGCGCGATGTACACCGCATGGTTGGCATTGGCGCCGGAATGGGGCTGCACGTTGGCGAATTTCGCGCCGAACAGCTGTTTGACCCGCTCAATGGCCAGGTTTTCTACGAGATCGATGTATTCGCAGCCGCCGTAGTACCGGTGACCGCTGTAACCTTCTGCGTATTTATTGGTGAGCACGCTGCCGGCTGCGGCCAGGACAGCTTCGCTGACGATGTTTTCCGATGCGATGAGCTCGATGTTGCGCTGCTGGCGTTTCAGCTCCAGGCCGATCGCTTCTGCTACCTGCGGATCCGCCTGCTGCAGAAATGCCATGGATTCCTTTACCATTCATACCTCCTTTTGTTCGATAGATCTATCCTGTTTATTAGCCTATCAAATCCTCACCGGAAATGCAAATGAAGAGGTTGTGAACCGTCCCCGTTAGTTCACTTTTATTTCTTTTGCTCTTTCCACGCCTCTGCGATGGCCGCGTCTTCGTACTGGCGAGTCCAGAGGTCGTAGTAGTGGCCTTTGGCAGCCAGCAGTTCTTCGTGTCTGCCCTGCTCGATGATCTTGCCGTCCTGCACCACCAGAATGATGTCCGCATCCTTGACGGTGGACAGCCGGTGGGCGATGACGATGGACGTGCGCCCCCGGATGACGGTATCGATGGCCGCCTGGATCTTCTGCTCCGTCAGCGTGTCCACGGAAGCGGTGGCCTCGTCCAACACCACGATCTTCGGCTGGGCCAGGATGGCCCGGGCGAAGGAGATCAGCTGCTTTTCACCGGTAGACAGCAGATCGCCGCCCTCTCCCACGTCGGTGTCGAGGCCCTTCTCCAACTTGGCAATTACACCCTCCGCCGATACCAGCTTTATCGCATCCCAGATCTCATCTTCCGTCGCATCCGGTCTGCCGTACAGCAGGTTTTCCCGGATGGTGCCGGAGAACAGATGGGGCGACTGCAGCACGTAGCCCAGCGCAGAATGCAGCCACAGCTGGGAGCGCTCCCGGGCGTCGCGGCCGTCGATCAGCAGGCGGCCTTTGGTCGGTTCATAGAAGCGGCAGATGAGGCTGGCCAGCGTAGATTTGCCCGCACCGGTCTCGCCCACGATGGCAAGGTTCGTGCCGAAGGGGATCTTCAGGTTAAAGTCTTTTAAGACATATTCGTCCTCCGCTGCGTCGGGGTAGCGGAAGTCCACGTGTTCGAATTCGATGTCGCCCTGGATGGGTTCCCAGTTTTCCTTCTTCGGGTCAAACGCGTCGCCGTATTTCGCGACCACTTCTGGCGTATCCGTAACAGTGGGCGTAAGCTCCAGCAGATTCGTAAAGCGGCCGATGTTCACCTGGGTCTGGACCAACAGCGACAGCACCTCCACCAGCCAACGCACCGGTTCCATAAGGTCCTGGGCATAGCTCATGAACAGCGAGAACGTGCCCACCTGATCCGCCGCCAGGATGCCGCCCTTCCACAGAACGAGGGCCAGGGCACAGGAAGACGCCAGATTGGTGACCATGGAGAACGCGCCGTAGGTCCGAGCGGACTGCAGCACTTTATGCTTCATGCGGGTGGTCTCCGCCATGAAGTCGCTGTCGATCTTCTCCTCGATCGCAAGCGACTTGATGGTCTTCGCTCCGGTAATCCCCTCGTTAAAGTTTCCGGTGATCTTCGAATTGATCTCCCGGATCTGATGGTGCAGGTCGAACAGCCGGCCCTGGAACATCGCGAAAAACACTGCGATGATGGGCACCACCAGGAACACATAGCCCGTCAGTTTCGCATTGATGCTGAGCATCACGACCGCGGCACTCAGGATGTACAGCAGGAAGTAGACGCCGTCGAACAGCTGCCAGGTAAACAGCTCGCCGATGCGGCTGGTGTCGCTGATGACCCGCGCATGGATGTAACCCACGCTGTTCTGGTTGTAGTAGTCGAAGGAGAGCTCCTGCAGATGCGCAAAAGCCTTGTTGCGCATATCCCGGTCCAGGCGCAGCTCCGTTGCGAGGCAGACGCGCACGCTCACGTAGGTGATGGCCGCCGTCGCCACGATGAGAAGCGCATACAGCAGTGCATAGGTCCCAATGCCCTCCAGCGTGCCGGCCTTTACGAAGTGGTCCAGTGCGAATTTCTGCAGCACGGGGCGCGCCGCATCCGACAGACCGCACAGGATCTGGATAAATACGATGAGCGCAAAGCTCTTTTTATAGGTTCTGGCAAAGGGCAGCAGCTTGGGGATGCCGAAGAAAGGCAGCCGCATTTTTTTCTCTTGCTTATTCATGCGCAGCCTCCTTTCCTGCCCCGGTGTGACGGCCTTCGGCGACCCCCAGCTGGATCTCGTAGATCTTCTGGTAGATGCCGCCGGCGGACTTCAGCTCGTCGGGTGTTCCCTTTTCCGTGATGCGTCCATCCTCCAGCACCACGACCTGGTCCGCCTTGGAGAGCGTCGTGATTCTATGGGAAATGAGGATGATCGTCGCCGTACCGAAGCGCTCCTCCAGTGCACCGCGGATCTTCGCGTCGGTGACCGAGTCCACGGCGGACAGGGAGTCGTCGAAGATCATGACAGGCGCATTCTGGGTAAGAGCCCGGGCGATGGCAGTGCGCTGCTTCTGACCCCCTGAGAGGGTCACGCCGCGCTCTCCGACGAAGGTCTCGTAGCCTTCGGAGAAATTTTCGATGGACGCGGCAAGGCAGGCATCCCGGGCGGCTTCTTCCACCTGCTCCCGCGTAATGCCTTCTCTGGCGATGCCGATGTTGTCCTGTATGGAACGGCTGAACAGGAAGGGTTCCTGCAGCACGATGGCGATGTTTTTGCGAAGAAATTCGCTGCGGATGTCCCGGATATCGGTGCCGCCGATTGTAATGCGGCCGCTGCCTTCGGGCACCTCGTACAGCTTATCGAGAAGCAGCATCAACGTGGACTTGCCGCTTCCGGTGCCGCCCAGGATGCCCAGCGTGCTGCCGGCGGGGATCGTCAAGTCGATGTCCTCCAGGATCTTCGGACCGTTTTCGTAGGCGAAATCCACATGCTCGAAGACGATGTCGCCATGCATGTCGGTTTCGCCTGCGCCGGGTCTGTCCTTCTCTTCCTCGGAATCCATGATGTAGGCGAGCCGCTCCAGAGACACGCCGGCCTTGGACATCTCAGACAGCATGCGGCCGAGTCTTCGGATCGGGAAGCTCAGCATGCCATTGTAGGAGATGAAGGCGACGTATTCTCCCGGGCTCATGCGGCCTTTGACCGCAAACACAGCCCCGAAGCATGTCACCAGCAGGATCTGCAGGCCGCAGAGGATGTCCTGGATGGAGAAGAAGCGGCCCATGATGTGCGCCATGTGCACCCAAAGATCCGTGTAGACCTGATTGGTCTCCTCGAAGCGCTTGCGCTCTCTGGCTTCTGCCGCGAAGGCCCGCACGACGCGCACGCCCGTCAGGTTTTCCTGTACGGCGGCGGAGACTTTGCCCTCCTGCTCGTCGCACTTCATAAACCCTTCTTCCATCTCTTTGCGGAAGAAGACGGAATACGCCAGGATGAGGGGGATCGGCGCCACGGCGATGGCAGCCATCGGTGCGTTCATCGAGAACATGAAGGCGACGCCCATCGCCATGAGGATGGTGATGCGCAGCACGGAAGTTAGCTGTTCCGCTACGAAGGTGCGGATGCGGTCCACGTCGGTGGTGCAGCGCTGGATGATGTCGCCGGTGTGGTTCTTCATGTGCCAGGCGAAAGGCAGCCGGGAGATGTGCGCAAACAGCTTGTCGCGCATGCTCTTGACGAAGTTCTCGGACGCTCTCGTGTTGAGCAAGGTGGTACCGTACTGGGCCAGGGCCCGGACAACGGCAAGAGCTGCGATGGCCAACGCCATCAGGTACAGGTGCTGTCCCAGGTAGGCGAAACCGCCCAGGGAGTCCACGAATTCGTTGACCCACCCAGGGAACTGGGAAGCTTGCCCGCCGATGGCGTTGTCGATCGCCGCGCGGATGATCTGGGGATTGAGCATGTCGACCAGGGTCACCAGCGCGGAGCAGGCGATGCTCAGCACAAAAAGAAGCTTGCTCCCTTTGAGGAAACGGAGCAGCAGCTGCGTGTTGTTCTTTTTATTCTGTTGTTGCTCCTGTCTTGTTTGGTCCATAGTCCTTTTATTGTACTAAAAAAAACCGAAATTTCAAGCATTTCGGGTTTTCTGTAACGCAGTTGAAATATGGAGGGCGGCGTTACTGAAAGAGCTCCGCCGCTTTGGCGGCAAACCGTTCGCCGTAGATCGTAAAGTAATCCTTAAAATCTTCCAGACAAACTTTTTCCTTATTGTGGTTGACCCCCACAGGCCCCAGATGGATGACGGGATGTCCAAAGGCGCCGCCGCTGGAGTAGCAGAGCATGCCCAGCGCCATCTCGTTGGTAAGGATGGACTGGATGACGAGGTCGCCGCCGCCGTGGGTATACTGCTCCGTAGCGTAAGCGCCGCCCAGTTTGCCGGCCAGATTCAGCTTTCCGCCTTTTTCCAGCAGCCAGGTGCGAAGGTTTGCCGTCATCAGGGCGTAATAAGACGGACTGCCGAGGATGACGCCGCCGGCTTCCTTTACAAAATCTTCGTCCACGCTTTCGATGGCGAAGCATTTGGCCTCTACGCCTTCGACTTTTGCTGCGCCTTCTGCGATCCACTGGCCGCACTGCGCGGTATTTCCGGTTTTCGAATCATAGATGATTGCGAGTTTCATAAGAACCTCCTTTGCTGTCGGTTCTATTGTATCACACTTTCCCCGGGTCACCCACACAACAAAAGACCGCCCACAAGGCCTCTAATCGGCTCTGTGAGCGGTTTTTGTGTTTAAGTCAACTGATTATACCAGTTCGAGGAAAACAGCCTCTGCAACGTCTCCCTGACGGGGGCCGAGCTTCAGGATGCGGGTGTAGCCGCCGTTGCGTCCATCGTACTTGGGTCCGATTTCTTCGAACAGCTTCGTAACTACGTCTTCATCCTTGATGTAAGCGAGAGCCTGTCTTCTTGCGTGAAGATCGCCGCGCTTTGCCAGCGTGATCATCTTCTCCGCCTCTCTTCTAGCTTCCTTGGCTCTGCAGTCAGTGGTCTGAATGCGGCCATACTTGAAGAGGTCGGTAACCAGATTTCTCAGCATGGATCTTCTGTGCGCTGAGTTGACGCCCAGCTTTCTGTATCCGGTCATTTTTCGTGTCCTCCTATTCGTCGCTGGGTTTAAGGCCCAGTCCTAATTCTTCCAGTTTGTGCTTCACCTCGTCGAGAGACTTCTTGCCGAGGTTGCGGACCTTCATCATGTCCGCTTCGGACTTCTGTGTAAGCTCTTCGACAGTGTTGATTCCTGCACGCTTTAAGCAGTTGAACGAACGGACGGACAGTTCCAGTTCTTCGATGCTCATTTCCAGAGCCTTTTCCTTCTTGTCCTCTTCTCTTTCCTTGAGGATGGGGAACTTCTCGCCGGTCTCGGAGAGGCTGGTGAAGAGCTCCAGGTGCTCCTTCATGATATTCGCGCCGATGGCAACGCCTTCTTCCGGAACGATGCTGCCATCGGTCCAGATCTCGAGGATCAGGCGCTCGTAGTCGGTCACCTGTCCGACGCGGGTGTTCTCCACCGTGTAGTTCACCTTACGCACGGGCGTATAGATGCTGTCGATGGGGATGACCGCGATAGGCGTGTTCTCGTCCTTGTTCTGATCTGCAGGCACATAGCCTCTGCCCGTGGAGATGTTGAGCTCCATGGACAGCGTAGAACCATCTTCCAGAGTTGCGATGTGCAGATCCGGATTGAAGATCTCCAGGCTTCCGTCGGAGATGATGTCTGCCGCAACGACTTCCTTGGGACCGGTCGCGTTGATGATGGCGCGCACCTTGTCCTGGCCGTGAAGCGCCAGAGCCAGCTTCTTGAGGTTCAGAATGATCTCCGTAACGTCTTCCTTGACGCCGGGGATGGTGGAGAATTCGTGCAGAATTCCATCAATTCTTACGGAAGTGACGGCCGCACCGGGCAGGGAGCTGAGAAGGATCCTTCTTAAGCTGTTGCCCAGCGTGTTGCCGTATCCGCGTTCGAGGGGTTCAACGATAAATTTGCCGTAGCTTGGGTCTGTATCGGAATGCACACATTCGATGCTTGGCTTTTCGATTTCGATCACTTTTTAGTCCCTCCTTCTGTTCAAGTGTTCCAAGAATCAGCTTACCGATTACTTGGAGTAAAGTTCGACGATCAGGTGCTCTGCGACCGGGGTGTCGATCTGATCTCTGGTGGGCATTGCGAGAACTTTGCCTTCCAGCTTCTGCGTGTCGATCGTGACCCAGGCAGGCGTGCTGATGGTCATTTCCTTGATTTCCTTGAACTTCGGGGAAGATGTGCTCTTTTCCTTAACGGCGACGACGTCTCCGGCCTTCAGAGCCATGGAGGGGATGTCTGCCTTCTTGCCGTTTACGGTGAAGTGGCCGTGGGTGACCAGCTGACGGGCTTCCTTTCTGGAGGAAGCGAGACCCATTCTGAAAACGACGTTGTCCAGTCTGGTCTCCAGCATGATCAGCAGGTTATCACCAGTGATGCCCTTCTTGGCAGCAGCCTTTTCGAAGAGGTTTCTGAACTGCGTCTCCTGCAGTCCGTAGAATCTCTTGCACTTCTGCTTTTCTCTGAGCTGATTACCGTATTCGGAGCTCTTTTTTCTGCCCTGGCCGTGCTGGCCGGGAGCGTAGGATCTCTTCTCCAGGGCGCACTTGCCGCTGTAGCATCTTTCGCCCTTTAAGAACAGCTTCTGTCCTTCTCTTCTGCAAAGTCTGCAGGAAGGTCCTGTATATCTTGCCATATTGTCGTTCCTCCCTTACTAAACTCTTCTTCTCTTCGGCGGTCTGCAGCCGTTGTGAGGAATGGGTGTGATGTCCTTAATCATCGTGATGTTAAGGCCTGCAGTCTGCAGGGCTCTGATGGCAGCTTCTCTGCCGGAGCCGGGACCCTTTACGTATACTTCTACGGTCTTGAGACCGTGTTCCATTGCGCCCTTGGCAGCTTCTTCTGCAGCCATCTGTGCGGCGAACGGAGTGGACTTTCTGGAACCCTTGAAACCGAGGGAACCGGCGCTGGACCAGCTGAGGGCGTTGCCGTTCAGGTCTGTCAGCGTTACGAGGGTGTTATTGAAGGAAGCCTGGATATGAGCCTGACCGCTTTCAATGTTCTTACGCTCTCTTCTCTTTTTGCGTACAGTCTTCTTTACTGTTGCCATTGTAGCTTACCTCCTTCTCCCTACTTCTTCTTGCGGCCAACAGTCTTCTTCGGGCCCTTGCGGGTACGGCTGTTGTTCTTGGTGTTCTGTCCGCGAACGGGCAGGTTTCTTCTGTGTCTGATCCCTCTGTAGCAGCCGATCTCCATCAGGCGCTTGATGTTCATGGAAACTTCTCTTCTGAGATCGCCTTCCACGACGTATTCGGAATCGATGATCTTACGGATAGAACCTACTTCTTCTTCGGTAAGGTCCTTCACTCTGGTGTCGGGGTTGATGCCCGCCTTTTCCAGGATGAGTCTGGAAGTGGGAAGACCAATACCATAGATGTAGGTAAGGCCGATCTCCACTCTCTTTTCTCTGGGCAGATCGACACCGGCTATACGAGCCATAAATGTTACCTCCTATTGTACTGCAACTATTGTTTATAATTTACGTTCCGTATAAGGCGGTTCGCCGCCCGCCGGAACACAGTAACCGTTTCGGTTATTAACCCTGGACCTGCTTATGCTTGGGGTTTTCGCAGATGACCATGACTTTGCCATTGCGCTTGATCACCTTGCACTTTTCGCAGATGGGCTTGACTGATGCTCTAACTTTCATTGTTTGATTCCTCCTGTTGGTAGGATTATTTATCTCTCCAGGTGATCCGTCCCTTGGACAGGTCGTAGGGGCTGAGCTCCATGCGGACCCGGTCGCCGGGGAGGATACGGATAAAGTTCATCCTCATCTTGCCGGAAATATGCGCCATTACGATGAAATCGTTCTCAAGCTTTACCTTGAACATCGCGTTGGGCAGAGCTTCCAGCACTGTGCCGAATACTTCGATGCTGTCTTTTTTCGCCATAGCGGGCTCCTCCTTTGCGTGTCTAAAGCTTTGTGAGCAATCTCGGTTCATCCTCGGTGATGACGATCGTGTTTTCGTAGTGAGCCGCCCAGGAGCGGTCCAGCGTGACCGCGGTCCAGCCGTTGCTCAGCACTTCCACGTCGTACTCACCGGCTGCGATCATCGGTTCCACAGCGATCACCATGCCGGGGACCAGCTGCGGGCCGTGATTTGCCTTGCCGTAGTTGGGGATCTGCGGATCTTCGTGCAGTTCCCGGCCTACGCCGTGACCCACGTAATCCCGGATGACGGAGAAGCCGTTGGCCTCCACGTACGTCTGGATGGCGTGGGATACGTCGCCAAGACGATGTCCCTTTTTGCAGAACTTCAGACCTTCGAAGAAGCTGCCTTCGGCAACATCCATCAGCTTTTGGGCCTCCTCGCTGACCTTCCCTACGGGGTAGGTCCGGGCAGCGTCGGAGTAAAAGCCTTTGTAGATGGTCCCCAGGTCCACGCTGACGATGTCTCCTTCGTTGAGGACGCGTCTCTTGGTCGGAATGCCGTGGACGACTTCCTCGTTGACGGAGATGCAGGCAGTGCCGGGGAATCCGCCGTACCCTTTAAAGGCAGGCTTCATGCCGTGGCGCAGGATGTAGTCCTCGCACCAATGGTCCAGCTCCAGCGTCGTCATGCCGGGCATTAAGATGTTTGGGATCTCTTCCAGCATGGCGGCCGTTACGGAAGCGGCCTTGGCCATCAGCTCTATCTCTTCGTGGGATTTCAGTACGATCATGACTTACTCTCCGAGGATGGCGCAGATGTCTTCGAACACTTCGTCGGGCGTCTTGCTGCCATCGATCTCGGCAAGCGTTCCGCTCTTCTTGTAGTATTCGATCAGAGGACTGGTCTGTTCCTGATAGACCTTAAAGCGGTTGAGGACGGTCTCTTCCTTATCGTCCGCTCTCTGGTACACTTCGCCGCCGCACACGTCGCACACGCCTTCCACCTTGGGGGGCATGGTCGTTACGTGATAGGGACGACCGCACTGTCTGCAGACTCTTCTGCCGATCATTCTCGGCAGCAGGATGTCTTCCGCCACTTCGATGTCTACGGTCTTATCCAGCTGAGCACCGGTTTCTTGCAGGAATCTGTCGAAGTGCTCCGCCTGGAAGACGGTTCTGGGGAAGCCGTCCAGCAGGTAACCGTTTGCACAGTCCTCCTTGCTTACCCGGTCTTCCACCAGGTCGCACACCAGCTCGTCCGGGACGAGAAGGCCCTGGTCCATATATTCCTTGGCCTTCTTGCCCAGCGGAGTCCCTTCCTTGACGTTGGCGCGGAAGATATCTCCGGTAGAGATGTGCAGAATGTTGTACTTTTCAGCGATCCTTGTCGCCTGGGTGCCTTTGCCGGCGCCCGGGGGTCCCAGCAGTACTACGCGCTTCATAACGAGCCTCCTACTTTAAGAAACCGCTGTAATTTCTCATGACCATCTGTGTTTCGAGTGCCTTCATGGTATCGAGGGCAACACCCACAGCGATGATGAGGGACGTTCCGCCGAAGCTCGAAGAAAAGCTGGTGAAATGTCCGATGATGATAGGAATGGCGGCGATGATGGCCAGGAAGATCGCACTGGAGAAGTTCAGTCTGGACAGAACTTTGCCGATGTAATCCGAGGTCGGTTTGCCCGGACGGATGCCGGGGATAAAGCCGCCGTTTGCCTTCATGTTATCTGCGATCTCCAGCGGGTTGACCGTGATGGAGCCGTAGAAATACGTGAAGAAGATGATGAGCAGGATATCCAGGACCAGATAGATCCAGATGCCCGGCGTACCGGTCGTGCTCAGGTATTTCGCAACGAATCTGGAGAAACCGTTGTCGTTTCCGGTCATGTAGGCGATCGTTGCGGGGATCTGCAGCAGGGAAATGGCGAAGATCACGGGGATAACGCCGGCCTGGTTGACCTTGAGAGGAATGTGGGTGGACTGACCACCGTACATCTTGCGGCCAACGACTCTCTTTGCGTACTGAACGGGGATCTTACGGTTGCCTTCCTGCACCATGACGATGCCCATGATGACCGCCAGAGCGAAGATCAGGAAAATGATGACGCTCACGATAGAGACGGTCCCGGCAGACAGACCCTTGATGGTCCGGCTGATGCTGGTCGGGATGCGGGAAACGATACCTGCGAAAATGATGAGCGAGATACCGTTGCCGATGCCGTTTTCGTTGATCCGTTCACCCAGCCACATCAGGAACGCGGTTCCTGCGACCAGAGTGAGCACGATGACGATCTTCGCAAAGATGCTGTTGTCGGACAGCACGTTGCGGAACAGACCGAACGTGTAGCCGATCGCCTGGACGAGTGCCAGGACGACCGTCAGATATCTGGTCCACTGGGCGATCTTTCTCTGCCCTTCCTGTCCCTGCTTGGCCAGCTCTTCCAGCTTGGGGATGGCTACGGTCAGCAGCTGCAGGATAATGGATGCCGTGATGTAAGGCGTGATGCTCAGCGCAAAGATCGTAAAGTTGCTGAACGATCCGCCGGAGAACAAGTCAAACAGTCCGAACAGACCCGATTCGTTGGCGTCGAACATGGCAGCCAGCTGGCTGCGGTCGATGCAGGGAACAGGGATGTTGGAGCCAAGCCGGAAGACCACCATCATGATGAGGGTGTACAGGATCTTCTTTCTCATCTCGGGGATCTTCCAGGCCTGAACCAGTGTCTGGATCATGCCCATTAGATTACCTCTGCCTTTCCTCCTGCGGCAACGATTTTTTCGATAGCGCTGTCGCTGAATTTTTCCGCCTGAACTGTAAGGTTCTTCTTGAGCTCGCCGCCGCCCAGGATCTTAACGCCCGCGGTGACCTTGTTGGCCAGACCGGCGTCGATGATCATCTGAGTCGTAACGGTAGCGCCGTCTTCGAAGCAGTTCAGCTTTTCCACGTTAACGCCTACGTATTCCTTTTTCCAATGGTTGGTGAAGCCTCTCTTGGGGAGTCTTCTGTACAGGGGCATCTGGCCGCCTTCGAAACCGAGACGGGTGCCGCCGCCGCTTCTGGAGTTCTGACCGTTCATACCGCGGCCGGAAGTGGTTCCCAGACCGGAGCCTGTACCTCTGCCCACTCTCTTACGAGCTCTGGTGGAGCCTTCGGGCTTTTTTAATTCATGAAGTTTCATTGTATGCGCACCTCCCTATTACAGCTCTTCCACTTTTAACAGGTGGGATACCTTGTTGACAGCGCCGCGGGTCTGCGGGGTGTCGGGAAGTTCTACGCTCTTGTTCAGCTTTGTGAGACCAAGAGCTTTGACTACCTTCTTCTGATAGGGAGTTTCACCGATGGTGCTCTTTACTAACGTAATTTTGAGATTACCCATTGCTGACCCCTCCTATCCTAAGATCTCTTCCTTGCTCAGGCCTCTCAGCTTGGCAACTTCTTCTACGGTCTTCAGGTTCTTCAGACCTTCCATGGTGGCATATGCAACGTTGCCGGGGTTGGAAGAACCGATGGACTTGGCTCTTACGTCCTTAACGCCTGCATATTCCAGAACGGTACGGGCGCTGCCGCCGGCGATAACGCCGGTACCGGGAGCGGCGGGCATGAGCAGCACTCTGCCTGCGCCGAACACGCCGAGGCTTCTGTGAGGAATGGTGGTTCCTACCATGGGTACATGGATGAGAGCCTTCTTAGCGTCTTCCGTAGCCTTTCTGACCGCTTCGGGGATCTCCTGGGACTTGCCCAGGCCCAGACCGACGTGACCGTTGCCGTCGCCGACTACGACCGTAACGCTGAATCTGGAGTTCTTACCGCCCTTAACGACCTTGGTAACTCTTCTGATATTAACGATGGAAGAATCCTTCAGGTCGAGCTTGGATGCATCAATTCTTTGCATTCTTCTATCCTCCTTAGAAATCCAGGCCGGCTGCTCTAGCACCGTCAGCCAGTTCCTTTACTCTGCCGTGATACAGGTAGCCGCCTCTGTCGAAGACTACTTCTTCGATACCGGCATCCTTTGCCACCTTACCGATCTTTTCGCCGACCAGCTTTGCAGCTTCCTTGTTTCCGCCGTAAGCTGCTTCTGCCTTGATGTCCTTATCCAGAGAGGATGCGGAGACTAAGGTCTTGCCGTTAACGTCGTCGATGACCTGGGCGTAGATGTTCTTGGAGCTTCTGAATACACAGAGTCTGGGTCTTTCGGGAGTTCCGAATACGTGTTCTCTGACTCTTTCGTGTCTTGCGACACGATTGTCATTTCTGCTTTTTTTCATAATCGTTTACTCCTTCCTCTACTTACCGGTCTTGCCTTCTTTTCTGCGGACGTATTCGCCTTCGTAGCGAATGCCCTTGCCCTTGTAGGGTTCCGGCTTTCTCCACTTGCGGATGTTGGCAGCGTAGTTGCCTACGAGAGCCTTGTCTGCGCCCTTGACGATGATGTGCGTCGCGTCGGGGACTTCAGTGGTGATGCCTTCGGGATCCGGCATGATGACGGGATGGGAGTAACCGAGCTGCATAACCAGTTCCTTGCCCTTCTTCTCGGCCTTGTATCCAACGCCTTGCATCTCGAGCTTCTTTTCGAAACCGGTGGTTACGCCGTGCACCATATTGTTGATCAGGGTCCGGGCGAGGCCGTGCTGGGAGTTGCACTCTCTGCTGCCGTCTGCCGGGGTCAGATCGATGGCGCCGTCTTTTACTTCAACTTTGATCTTATCGCTGATCTGTTCGCACAGGGTGCCCTTGGGGCCCTTTACGGTAACAAGGTTGCCGTCGGATACGGTGATCTCGACGCCGCTGGGAACAGTCACAGGCAGTTTTCCTATTCTGGACATTTGTTTCTCCTTTCCTTATTACCAAACGTAGCAGATGACTTCGCCGCCAACGCCCAGCTTTCTGGCTTCCTTATCGGTCACCAGGCCGCTGGAGGTGGAGATGATCGCGATGCCGAGTCCGCCGAGTACCTTGGGTACTTCGTTGGCCTTGGCGTAAACTTTGAGGCCGGGCTTGGAGATCTTCTTGATGCCGCTGATGACCTTCGTCTTTTCGGGGCCATACTTCATGGTGACCCGGATGATGTCCTGGGTCTCGCCTGCGACTACCTCATAACCCTTGATATATCCTTCCTTTACCAGGATCTCTGCGATGTTCTTCTTGATCTTGGAAGCGGGGATATCTACGGTTGCATGGCCTGCAGTATTTGCATTTCTGATTCTTGTGAGCATATCTGCTACAGGATCTGTCATTGTCATGTTCGATGTTCCTCCTTCCTCGATTACCAGCTGGCCTTCTTTACGCCGGGGATCTCCCCTTTGTAAGCCAGTTCTCTGAAGCAGATACGGCAGATGCCGTACTTTCTTAAATAAGCGTGGGGTCTTCCACAGATTTTGCAGCGGTTGTAAGCCTGGGTAGAATGCTTGGGCTTTCTCTGCTGCTTAACCTTAAGAGATGTTTTAGCCATTTTGCCCTCCTACTTTTCGAACGGCATACCGAGCATTTCGAGAAGAGCCTTGGCTTCTTCGTCAGTCTTTGCCGTTGTGGTGAATACGATGTCCATGCCTCTGATCTTTTCCACCTTATCGTACTCGATCTCGGGGAAGATCAGCTGTTCCTTGACGCCCAGGGCGTAGTTGCCGCGGCCGTCGAAGGAGTTCTTGCTAACGCCCTTGAAGTCGCGTACGCGGGGAAGAGCGATGGTGAAGAACTTGTCGGCAAATTCGTACATGCGGTCTCCGCGAAGGGTAACTTTGCATCCTACGGACATGCCTGCCCTCAGTTTAAAGTTTGCGATGGATTTTCTGGACTTGGTGACCACGGGAGCCTGGCCGGCGATCGCCGCCATTTCCGCAACTGCCATTTCCAGAAGTTTGGGATTGTCCTTGCAATCTCCGAGACCCATGTTCAGGGTGATCTTCTCGAGTTTGGGGACTTCCATAACGTTGGCATAGTGGAACTTATCGTTCATAGCCTGGAAAACTTCGTTCGTATACTTTTCCTTCAGTCTTGCTGCCATGGTATTCCTCCTTTCGATTAATCAATGACCTGACCGGTCTTCTTGGAAATTCTCTTCTTGTGGCCGTTCTCTACCTTGTAGCCGATGCGTACGGGAGCCTTGGCCTTGGTGTCGTAATACATAACGTTGGAAACGTGGATGGGGCCTTCGATCTTGCGGATCTCAGCAGGCTGATTCTGCTTGGCCTTGGCGTGGTGGGTCTGGATGTTGACGCCTTCCACAACGACGGTTTCCTTCTTGGGGAAAGCCGCGAGGACCTTACCCTTCTTGCCCTTGTCCTTGCCTGCAATTACGAGGACGGTATCGTTCTTCTTAATTTTCATAGATCATGTCCTCCTTACAGTACTTCGGGAGCCAGGGAAACGATCTTCATGAATCCCTTTTCTCTCAGCTCTCTGGCGACCGGTCCGAAGATACGGGTGCCTACGGGCTGCTTATCCTGGTTGATGATAACGGCTGCGTTCTGGTCGAACTTGACGTAGCTGCCGTCTGCTCTTCTGGCGCCGGTGGCGGATCTTACGATAACGGCCTTAACGACCTGTCCCTTCTTGACGATGCCGCCGGGGGTCGCGTCTTTTACGGCACATACGATGATGTCACCGATATTAGCATACTTACGGCCTGTGCCGCCGAGGATACGGATGCAGAGGAGTTCCTTTGCTCCGGAATTGTCGGCAACCTTCAGTCTGGTTTCTGTCTGGATCATCTGGTGCCTCCTTACTTGACCTTCTCAACGATCTCCACCAGTCTCCATCTCTTGGACTTGGACAGGGGTCTCGTTTCCATGATTCTTACTTTATCGCCGATCTGGCATTCGTTGTTTTCGTCGTGAGCCATAAACTTCTTGGTGATCTTGGTAGATTTACCGTAAAGGGAGTGGCGACGGGGTTCTTCGATCGACACGACGATGGACTTGTCCATCTTGTTGCTGGTGACGATGCCAACCAGGGTTTTTCTTCTGTTTCTATCAGACATTCTCGCTTCCTCCTTTCACTCTACTTCTCAGACGCCAGCTCTTTTTCTCTGAGCGCGGTCTTGACTCTGGCGATATCTCTCTTCACTTCTCTCATCTTGAGAGGGTTCTCCAGCTGTCCGGTGACGTGCTGGAATCTCAGGTTGAAAAGCTCCTTCTTGAGTTTTAATTCTTCGGAAGCAAGCTCGGCCTGGCTCATATTTCTTACCTTGTCGATCTTCATTATGCTTCACCGTCCTTCTGGTCGGCTTTCTTGACGAATTTGCACTTGATGGGAAGCTTGTGCATAGCGAGTCTCATAGCTTCCTTTGCAGCATCTTCGCTTACGCCGCTGATCTCAAACATCACTCTGCCGGGCTTGACCACTGCTACCCAATGGTCAGGAGCACCTTTACCGGAACCCATACGGACTTCAGCGGGCTTCTTGGTGACCGACTTGTGAGGGAAAATCTTGATGTACACCTGACCGCCTCTTCTGATGGAACGGGTCATGGCGATACGGGCTGCCTCGATCTGGTTTGCGGTGATCCAGGCAGGTTCCAGAGCGACAAGGCCATATTCGCCGTAGGTAACAGTGTTGCCCTTGGTAGCGATGCCTGTCATTCTGCCTCTGTGCTGTCTTCTGTACTTAACGCGCTTAGGCATTAACATAAGCTTTGTCCTCCTTCCTTATTCTTCTGCGGGAGCGGAGGATTCCACTTCTACTGCAGCTTCTTCAACTACGGGTTCTGCGGGAGCAGCGGGCTTAGCGGGGCGCTTTCTCGGATTCTCGTACTTCTTGACGGGCTTTTCTTCGAATCTGCCGCCTCTGCCGCCTTCACGACGCTCTCTTCTGGGGCGGTCGCCGTCTCTTCTCTGACGTCTGTCGCCTCTGCGGCCTTCGCCGCGCTTGTTTTCCTTTTCCTCGGGGATGGAGGGCAGGAGTCCCTTTTCCAGGACTTCGCCGTTATTGATCCATACCTTTACGCCGATGCGGCCGTACTGGGTGTCGGCTTCGGTGAAACCGTAGTCGATGTTGGCGCGCAGGGTGTGAAGAGGAACGTTACCTTCGGAGTACTTTTCGCTTCTGGCGATCTCAGCACCGCCTACACGGCCGCTGATGACCACCTTGATGCCCTTGCAGCCGGCCTTCATGGTTCTCTGGATGGCCTGCTTCATGGCTCTTCTGAAGGAAACTCTCTTTTCGAGGGCCTGAGCGATGCTCTCAGCGGTGAGCTGTGCATCCGTCTCCGGTCTTCTCAGTTCTACGATGTTTAATGCAACGGCCTTGCCGGTGAGCTTTTCCAGCTCGGTCTTCAGCTGATCGATGCCGTCGCCGCCGCGTCCGATGACCATACCGGGCTTCGCGGTGAGGACGTTGATCCTCATCTGGTTCTCTGCGGCTCTTTCGATGACTACCTTGGATACGCCTGCCAGATAGAGCTTTTTCTTAACGTAGTCTCTAACCTTGTTGTCTTCTACCAGATAATCGGAGAAGTTCTTCTTATTTGCGTACCATTTGGAATCCCAGTCTTTAATGACGCCCACTCTGAATCCATGCGGGCTAACTTTCTGACCCATAATAACCTCCTACCGATTATCTTTCCTTTAAAGTTACGCCGATGTGGCTGCTTCTCTTGAGGATCATTCCCGCTCTGCCCTGAGCACCGGCTCTCCAGCGCTTCATCGTGGGGCCCTTGTTCGCATAGATCTCTGCGACGTAGAGCTTGGAAACGTCCATGTCGTGGTTGTTCTCAGCGTTTGCTGCTGCGGACTGAACGACTTTTTCTACAAGTTCAGATGCCTTGCCGGGTGTGAACTTTAAAATGGTCAGGGCCTCCTGCAGGTCCTTGCCTCTTACCAGATCGGTAATGGGGGCAAGCTTAGTCGGAGACATTCTTACATATTTGGCAACTGCCTTAGCTTCCATTGTATATCTCCTTTCTACTTAACCTTGGAGGAACCAGCATGTCCTCTGAATGTTCTGGTGGGAGCGAACTCGCCGAGGCGGTGTCCTACCATATCTTCTGTAATATATACGGGAATGTGCTTCTTTCCGTCGTATACTGCGATCGTGTGGCCGACCATCTGAGGGAAGATCGTTGACGGTCTGGACCAGGTCTTGATGACCTTTTTCTCGTTGGCAGCGTTCATGTCGTCGATCGCCTTAAGCAGCTTTCTGTCTACGAACGGGCCCTTCTTTAAGGATCTGCTCATGTTTTCTGTATCCTCCTTCAACTACTTCTGATTTCTTCTCTTGACGATGTACTGGTTGGAAGCCTTGTTCTTCTTTCTGGTCTTGTAACCGAGAGCAGGCTTGCCCCAAGGCGTTACCGGGCCGGGACGGCCAACGGGAGCCTTGCCTTCGCCGCCGCCATGAGGATGGTCGTTGGGGTTCATGACAGAACCTCTTACGGTCGGGCGGATACCCATGTGTCTCTTTCTGCCGGCCTTGCCGATGGAGATCAGTTCGTGATCGATGTTGCCGACCTCACCGATGGTGGCTCTGCAGTTCATGGCGATCTTTCTGACTTCGCCGGACGGGAGTCTTACCTGTGCGTAAGAACCTTCCTTGGCCATCAGCTGCGCGCCGTTACCGGCTGCTCTGCACAGCTGTGCGCCCTTGCCGGGCTTGAGCTCGATGTTGTGGATGATGGTACCGACGGGGATATTCGCGAGAGGCAGGGAGTTGCCGGTCTTGATATCCGCGGCAGCGCCGCTGTAGATGACATCGCCGACCTTCAGGCCGTTGGGAGCGATGATGTATCTCTTTTCGCCATCTGCGTAGCAGACGAGAGCGATGTTAGCGGTTCTGTTGGGATCGTATTCGATCGTCTTGACGGTTGCGGGGATGTCGTCCTTATTTCTCTTGAAGTCGATCACTCTGTACTTCCGTCTGGTGCCGCCGCCCTGATGTCTAACGGTGATGCAGCCTCTGTTGTTGCGGCCTGCATTCTTCTTCAGGGTGTAGGTCAGGGACTTTTCCGGCGTGCCGGCAGTGATCTCTTCGAAAGTGGAAACGGTCATTCCTCTTAAACCCGGAGTAGTCGGTTTATATTTCTTAATACCCATTGTTTCTTCCTCCTGTTTTTAGAGTCCTTCGAAAATCTCGATGGTCTTGCTGGATTCGGAAAGTGTAACGATCGCCTTCTTATAGGAAGGAGTTCTGCCTACGTACTTTCCCTGTCTCTTTAACTTGCCGTCGTAGTTGGCTACGTTTACCTTCACTACGGTGACGCCGAAAGCTTCTTCCACAGCCGCCTTGATCTCGGTCTTGGTGGCGTCCTTCGCGACCTTGAAGGTGTATTTCTTATCTGCGGCATCGTCCATGGACTTTTCGGAGATGACCGGGCTGATGATTACGTCGTAAGGAGTTCTCATTATGCGTATACCTCCTCCAGCTTCGCAACCGCATCCTTGGTAATGATGAAGCTGCCGTGATTGATGATCTCGTAAACGTTCATCTGGCCGACCGTGGTGGTCTGAACGCCGGGAATGTTGTTAGCACTCTTGATGACGTTTTCGTTGTTTTCTGCGGTGACGATCAGAGCCTTCTTCTGGGCCTTGACCGCTTCCAGGACCTTGATCATGTCCTTGGTCTTGGGTTCTGCCATTTCCAGGCTTTCCAGAACGATGATCTCGTTATCGGCGACCTTGGAAGAGAGAGCGGAGAACATTGCCAGTCTCTTCAGCTTCTTGGGCACCGTGTAACGGTAGCTTCTGGGCTTGGGGGCGAATGCGACGCCGCCGCCTACCTGGGAAGGATCCGTGGTGCTGCCCTGTCTGTGGCGGCCGGTTCCCTTCTGTCTGAACGGCTTTCTTCCGCCTCCGCGGACGTCGCCTCTGGTCTTTGCGGACTGAGTGCCCTGTCTCTGGTTAGCCAGGTAGTTCTTGATGATCGCATGTACTGCGTATTCGTTCGGCTCGATTCCGAAGATGGCATCGTTCAGTTCGATGGTGCCTGCTTCAGCGCCGGCCATGGTTAACATGGTAACTTTAGCCATTTGACTTCCTCCTTTCTAACCCCGTTATTTGGTCTGTCCCTTAACTGCATACTTGATGCGGAGAAGTCCGCCCTTGTTTCCGGGAACAGCGCCCTTAACGAGCATCAGGTTTCTGTCTGCGATCACCTTAACAAGTTCTAAGTTCTGCATGGTTACTGTATCTCTGCCTGTTCTTCCGGGTGCCTTGTTTCCGCGGAACACTCTGGAAGGATAGGTGGCTGCTGCCAGACCGCCGGGCAGTCTCTTGTGCTTGGAACCGTGGGTCATCGGGCCTCTTCTGTGGTGATGTCTCTTGATGTTGCCCTGGGTTCCCTTACCCTTGGAAGTGCCGGTGATGTCCAGCTTTGCGCCGACTTCGAAGTCCGCGGCGGTGACCGTCTGACCGACTTCGTAGTTTTCGTCTTCGTCCAGTCTGAATTCGCCCAGATACTTCTTGCAGGCAACGCCGGCCTTCGCGAAGTGGCCTCTTTCAGGCTTGGTGAGTCTGTGTTCTTTCTGATCTTCGAAACCGAGCTGTACAGCCTTGTAGCCGTCGGTCTCTTCCGTCTTGAGCTGGGTGACTACGCAGGGACCAGCTTCGATGACAGTCACAGGGATCATTTCCCCTGCTTCGGAGAAGATCTGGGTCATGCCGATCTTCTTGCCTAAGATTCCTTTCATTTTTTCCTCCTAGTTCTTACAGCGGATTACGTTGGTAATCATACTAAGCACGTTGGTAATCTATATAACCTTTGTACTTACAGTTTGATCTCGATATCCACGCCTGCGGGCATGTCGAGCTTGGTGAGCGCGTCGATGGTCTTGGGCGTCGGGTTCAGGATATCGATGAGTCTCTTGTGGGTTCTCTGTTCGAACTGCTCTCTGCTGTCCTTGTACTTGTGAACCGCTCTCAGGATGGTTACGACTTCCTTCTCGGTGGGGAGAGGAATGGGGCCGGAAACTTCGGCGCCGGTCTTCTTGGCCGTCTCGACGATTCTCGCCGCGGACTGGTCCAGAGCTTTGTGGTCGTAAGCCTTGAGTCTGACTCTGATTTTCTGACTACTCATTGTTGTTTTTTCCTCCTTGTTTGCCTGCGAAGCCCTGCTTCGCCTTTTCTTTCGCACATTTTCGCCATGTCTGTGCGAGGTTTTCTTTTCGCATTGCCTTGAAATTTCAGGGTTTTGCGGGTTTTGTCCATTCGGTACACGCACCCGTGTGTTTCCTATTTTTCACCTCAAAGCAAAAATGCGAGAACTCCTTCGCCGGCCTCGCTGGGGCCGACAATTCTCGGCAGAAATTACCAGATGGCTCTGCAACTTTCTGCTTCTCCGCTGGGTCAGATCAAGGCTTTTCGGCCTTTTCCCTGCCCAAAGCAAGCCCTATTAATATACAACAAACCTGCGGAGCATGCAAGCAATTTTTCAAAGAAATCTGAAAAATTTTCAAAAAATTTTAAAACCCCGAAAAGCGCTTATTTTAAGGCTTTCCGGGGTTTATGCAGCGAATGCATATCTCCGATTTCACGACAACTTATCCGGGTGTTTCATGTCTTTCTATAGATAGGGGGTCACCTTCCGGTGACCCCACCACATCTTGCGTTTTATTCGGTTTCTTCCGCCGTCTCTTCCTTGATGATGCCCATGTCGTACCGGTCCAGCAGGGACGATACGTAGGCAAAGATGCTCTCCGGCGTCTCGCCCTCCCCCGCTTCCAGGGCACAGGCGATGCGCAGATCCTCCGCGGACATGTCCATGGACAGCACCCGGATGTCGCTGTCCGCGTCTTTTCCGAGGTAGCGGTCGAAGAACTCGATCGTTTCCATCACATCTTCGCTGTTGAAGGAGATCCCCTTGAGGAAATCCATCAGCACGAGAGCGGAGCCGTCGCCGCATTCGGACGTGAGTTCCAGGCTGCGGCCCTTCGAGCGGGCGTTTAAAGGCAGACCCGTCAGCATGCGGTAATTCTCCACCTCTTCCCTGATCTGCTGGTAACCTCCCGCCATCAGGATAGCGGAAGCGCTCTGCCCGTCCTCCGACGTGCGCAGACTGCGAAGCGTAATGCCCTTCGCCTTCGGCAGCGGTTTCGTGAGTTTTTTCACCAGGTCGAATCTAATATCCATCGATCACCTTGCAGACGGGGTTTTCCGGATCTTCGATCAGGTCCTTTACGTCCTGCAGCGCCTGCTGCGCGCGGCTCAGATGACCGCTGTTCGCGAGCTCGGGGTTGCTGTTGAGGTCCTTATCCAGCGGAATGATGTAGTATTCCACGTGGCCGTTCTTCTTGTATTTTTCCACCCACGTGGGGAGGCACTGCATCTGCAGGTTGGAGATCTCGCCGGTCTCCTGGTCGTAGTCGAAGTCGACCCAGGCCACCATACCCTGCTCCGTAAAGCGGGCCTTGGCGGGGATGTAGTCGCTCATGGTCTCCACGCGCTGGTTGGACACCAGGTTGCCCATGGAATAGAACACGGGCACCTTCTTCGTCCAGAACTCGGGCTTGGGCTCTTCCTCGACAGGTTCTGGCTCCTCCACCGGTTCCTCCTCCTTGATGAGGCCGAAGTGCTTTCTCACCCGGATGATCCAGGGCTCCTTCTCCTCTTCGGGTTCGGGTTCCGGTTCCACGATCTCCGGCTCGGGCTCGGGATATTTCACCTGATACTCGAAGCAGTCCACACCCTGCAGCAGGTGCGGATGGGACGCGAAGATCATGTCTGCACCGGCATCCGCCGCAAACTTCGCCATCTTTTCCTCGCCGGCGTTGTATTCCCGCTGATACTCGTTGCCCCAGTGGAAATAGCAGATCACCAGATCCGCGCCTCTGTCTTTGCAGCCCTGGATCTCCGCAGCGATGGCCGCCCGGTCCGCTTCCACGGCGTAGGCAAGCCCGGACTCGCAGCGGAAGGAGTTGATGTAATCCGTACCGCCGTCCCAGATGGGATTGCCGTTGATGAGCCGTCTCTCGCCGGTCGTCGTCTCGTAGGTGTACGCGACGATGCCGATCTTAACGCCTTTTACGTCCACGATGGGGCTGCGGGGTTCACTGGTATCCAGGCGTGCACCGGCCACCGTCATTCCCTCGCCGCGCATCAGTTCCACCGTGCGCATCACGCCGGTGCGGCCGGTGTCGATCATGTGGTTGTTCGCAAACCAAGCAACGTCGAAGCCGGCATCCTTGATGGCCGTCGCCAGGGAATCCGGCGAATTGAAGATCGGATATCCCACGTAGTTTCCGTCGCCCTTGAACGTGGTCTCCACGTTGCAGAGCGCCAGATCCGCGTCCTGGATGTATTTCTTGAGATAGATGTAGTTCCCGGAGAAGTCGTACTGTCCCGTGGACGAATTATAGGCGGACTGGAACTGCGCCGGATGGCACATGACGTCGCCCACCGCACGGATGGACAGATGCACAGGCTCTTTCACCTGTTCCTCCTCCAGCGGATCCACGTCGAACACTTCCGGTTCCGCTTCCGCAGGAAGGGGCCAGAACAGGATGCCGGCGAAGATGACCGCCGCCACGACGCCCAGGAACAGACAGAACCTGCCGTAGTGGATCTTTACGCGTTTCTTTTTTCTCGTATGTCTTCCCATACCCTGAATTTAACCGGTCTCTTTAGAACTGATACATGTTGACAGCTTCTACTGCCTTAACTTCCGCAAAGTTTTCCTTCAGGAAGGATTCGATGCCGTTCTTAACGGTCATCTGAGCGTGGGGGCAACCTGCGCAGTGGCCTTCCAGCTGCACCTTGACGATGCCGTCTTCCGTGAAATCGATAAACTGTACGTCGCCGCCGTCTCTCTGCAGGAAGGGGCGGATCTGATCCAGCGCTGCCTTGATCTGTTCGTTCATTTTGTGTACTCCTTTTCTTGCTTTTAATTCGGTGCGACCGTATAGACTGCGGCCGAACCGTCGTTGGTAATGACTTCTATTACAACATCCTTCGTGGGGTCGCCCTGGGCGTTGATGCTGATGTAGCCCGTCGCTCCCTCCAGTCCCCGGATGCTCTTTAGCTTGCTTGTCAGGATGACGCCGTCGTCCGTATCCTCGGACAGGCGGATGCCCTCCAGCGCCATCAGGTAGGCGTCGAACCCGAGCGCGCAGTTCTCCGTGGGCGCTTCGTCGCCATAGCGTTCCGCGTACGCGTTCTTAAAGACCTCTGTCATCGGGGTCACAGAAGACACTGCGTCGAACCCTTTTACGAAGGTGACCCCGTTCAGGTAAGTGACGTTTCCGTCCGGGACGAGGGTCTTTGCCGTCTCCTGCAGGGTCTCCCACTGCGCACTGCCGATCCAGTGCAGGCCCATGGGGGCCGCCTGATACAGCACCTTGGCTGCGGTCGCAGCGCTGCTGGGGAAGAACACCGCCTTGCAGCCTGTCGCGCCGACTCTCGTCAGGTAAATGGAGAAATCCTCCGTGCCTTCCGGATATTCCAGCACCGTCACTTTGCCGGCGCCTGCCGTCAGGCGGTCCATACGCTGGCAGAACTGCTCGATCATGGAGTCGGCATAGTCGTCTCCCGTCTGTTTAAAGCAGACCGCATCGTTCTGCTTCAGGTAATCGTGCACGTAGTAGGCCGCGCTGATCCCCTGGAACGCGTCCACGAAACAGACGCGGAAATAGAATTCGTTCGTCTGCGTTACGATGGGGTTCTTGATGGAGATGCCGATCGCCGGCACGTCCGCCGCCTCGAACACGTCGCTGCCCGCCAGGGAGAGCGTGCTTTTGTAGCTTCCCAGGACCAACCGCACGCCGCTGTCCACCAGCTGCTGGGCTGCGGTACGGGCCATCTCCACGTCGGACTGGTTGTCGCCATACACCAGCTCCACCCGCTTACCCATCACTTCCGGGTACAGTTCGTTGGCCAGCTGGATGCCCTTGATCTCCTCCGCCGCGTCCGCCGCATCCGCGCCGGTCTGGGGCTCGAACACGCCGATCTTTATGACTTCCTGCTCCTTATCCTTCTCGAAGAAGGCCGCGTGGAAGTTTTTGTAGGTGGTGCAGCCCGTCAGCGAAAGGCCCAGTACAAGGGCCGCCGCAGCAGATACGCACCGCTTCCAAAATCTATTCACCGTCTTTATATACCTTTTCTACGTCCGGACTGATGGTGAGGTTGACGATATTCGCATAGCAGATATCGAACTCCAGCACGTCGCCCGGCTTCAGCTGCTTTTCGCAGTTCTCCACGTCCAGGATGAGGTGGTCGGATGACCCGCCCAGCACCTCGACACCCTTCATGCGGGGGCGGAGCTTCTCCACAGCGCCTGCGTCCGCCCGGCCGATGCCCAGCAGCGCGCGCTTGCGCATGCCCCTGTCCTCGAAGACGGGCACGTCGCCGAACGCGTCGATGCAGAACTTGCCCTGGGGATAACTCGCCTTCGTGCGCACTTCCAGCACCTGCGCCCGCAGCGTAAACGCATCCGCGTACAGATAATCCATATCCTTGATGCCCCAGACGTAGGGCAGATCGTATGCGAGGCACACGCCTTCGCCGACGCGCACGTGGTTGATCCCGGCAGGGATCGTATCCCAGTGGACCAGAGAGAACGTGCTGGTAGCGCCGCCGGAGATGATCTCCAGGGGCCTTCCGATGCGTTCCTCGATCCGTCTGGCGATGGCGATGAGGTCGGTCATCTTCTCCGGCGTGGGCTGGATGGCGCCGTAGCACCCCAGGTTTACCCCGATGCCCGCCAGATGCAGGTTGTGCAGCGACCGGTCCACGAAGACGCAGGCATCCACCATCTCGTCCTTGTCCCAGAAGCCTTCCCGCAGATCGCCCAGATCCGCCATGACGATGACGTTATGCACTTTATCCAGCTTTTCGCAGGCGCGGTTGAGAGCCTTCATGACCTCCAGATCGCTCTCCAGCGAATAATCCGCCAGTTCCGCGACTTCGTCCAGTTCGCACATCTGCGGAACGCGCAGCAGCAGGTATTCGGTCTCGAGGCCCGCTTCTTTCAGTTTGCGGATCTGCGACAGCCGGCTGGTACCCAGCTGCTTTGCACCGGCATCCAGATAGGTCTTCGCCGCGATGGGATCGGACCAGTAGGCCTTCACCACGCCGCATACGTCGATGCCGCAGCGTCTGCAGCGGTCAACGACCTGCTTTGCGTTATACCGCAGCTTTGCCAGATCGATCTCTAACTGGGGATACATGTTTACCACCTCTTGATTTTCTGTGTCGTTGTTTTTTCGAATTCCGTATCGCGCAGGGAGAAGCGCTTGACCCGCTTGTACAGCGGCATCATGTCGTTGCAGCGGTCGATCTCCTTCTTGATGAGCGCCTGGAGGGCGTCCCCGGAAGGGCTGCCGGCCTCCGCCAGCGCCTCTTTATCCGGGAAGATCTCCGCCGTAACAGCCATATCCTGTTTGTCGTCTTCGCCCCGCACCACGACTTCCTTGATGTAGGGGCTCTTGAGCAGATAATACTCCACTTCCTCGGGGAAGATGTTCTTGCCGTTCTTCGTTACGATGACGTTCTTCTTGCGGCCCGTGATGTACACGTAGCCGTCCCGGTCGATATAGCCGTAGTCGCCGGTGTGCAGCCAGCCGTCTTCGCTGAGGACTTTCTTCGTCTCCTCTTCGTCCTTGTAGTAGCCCAGCATGACGGCGGGACTCTTGCAGACGATCTCGCCGATGCCGTCGGAGTCGGGCTGGTCGATGAAGACCTTCGTCCCGGGAAGCGGCAGCCCTACGGACGCGGGCTTGCAGGCGTAATCCGGGTTGAGCGCGATGATCGGCGAGCATTCCGTCATGCCGTAGCCCTGCACCATGTTGATACCCATGGCCATGTAGTTGCGGATGACGTTCGGGTCGGATGCCGCGCCGCCTACGATGAACAGCTTTACGTTTCCGCCCATCGCGTTGTGCACATCCTTAAACAGCCGCGCGGTGCGCTTCTGCACCTTCTTGTCGATATGGGAGAGCGCCTTTACCATCTTGATGGCCTTTCGCATCTTGTCCGCCTTGCCGGCCTTTTCCGCCTGCTTCCAGATCTTGCTGTGCATGTTCTCGAAGATGAGGGGCACGGCGATCAGGTACGTCACCTTGGCCTGCTCCATGTTCTTCGTGATGTATTTCAGGCCTTCGCAGAACGCGACCGTGCCGCCCTGGTGCATCGAGCCAAGCACCGTCGCCGTAAATTCAAACGTGTGGTGCATGGGGAGCAGCGACAGGCAGACCTTGCGGTCCTGAAAGCGGTCCAGTTCGACGTATTCGTACAAGGCGCTCACATCGTAGGCCAGGTTGCGGTGGCAGAGCATGACGCCCTTCGCCAGTCCCGTCGTACCCGACGTAAAGATGAGCGTGCAGAAATCGTCCGGTTCGACGGGAAGCTGCGCGTAATTATCCGAACCCACGGAGCGGAGCGCTTCGCCTTTGTTGCGCAGTTTGCGCCAGGACAGCACTTCCTCTTCGTCCTCCGCCAGATCCATGCAGATGAGCTGGATGTTGTCCATCCCCTGCAGCGCTTCTCTCACTTTCGCGCCGACCTTCGCGGAATAGACGATGGCGGAGATATCCGCGCGTCCGGCCAGGGCCGATACTTCCTGCACCGGAAGTTCCTTGTCGAGGGGCACGATGACCCCCAGACCGCAGGCCACGGCGAAATAGGTTACGATCCATTCGTAGCGGCTCTCGCCGATGACGGCGATGTGCTTGCCTTTATAGCCCGCCGCCAGCAGCGCGGTTCCCAGGCTGTACACGTCTTCGCGGAACTGGCGAAAAGAGATGGGAAGGTACTCCCCGCCAAGCTTTTCTTTATACAGATATGCGGCGCCGTCCCCGTACTGGGCAGCGGCGTAATTCACCAGATCTCTGAGGTCTCTTACTTTTCTGAGCATGCCAAAATCTCCTGTTTTACCTCTACAGTACGAAACATTCTATCACATTTCTGAGGAACATAAAAGCCCCGCGGCATATCTTGCCGCGGGGCTCAATGAGTTCAGTTCAGGTGCTGATTATTCCGTTTTCTTTTCCGGTTCGCTGCCGGGAGCGGGTGCTTCCGGTCTCGTGATCTCGGAGGGCTTAACGGGAGCCGCGCCGTCTTCGGTCTTCGGAGCCACCTTGACGATGGGCTTCTGGCCGGGACGGGGAACGACGTGGATGATCTTGCGCGGGCAAGCCTTGGCGCACATGCCGCAGTTCTTGCACTTGTCGGGATCGATCTTCGCCAGGTTGTCCACCACGTGGATCGCGTCGAACTTACAGGTCTTTTCGCACATCTTGCAGCCGATGCAGCCGACCTTGCAGGCCTTGGTAACGTTCTTGCCGAGGTCCTTGCTGGAGCAGCCGACGGTAACGCGGGAAGTCTTCGGCAGGATGTCGATGATCTTCTGCGGGCAGGTATTGGCGCACATGCCGCAGCCTACGCACTTGTCGCGGTCGACCTTGGCAACGCCGTTGCAGACCTGGATGGCGTCATACTGGCACACCTTGGTGCAGTCGCCCAGACCGATGCAGCCGTATTTGCAGCTGCCCGGGCCGCCGAAGAAGTTCTTGACGGCAGCGCAGGACTGGATGCCCTGGTAGTCCATTTCCTTGGACGTGCAGTCTTCCAGACCGGAGCACATAACGTTGGCGACCTTTTCCACGGTCTCTCCGGCGTCAACGCCGAGAACGGCAGCGATCGCTGCCGCAGCGCCGGCACCGCCGGGCACGCACTTGTTGGGCGCGATGGAGTGGTCTTTGGCCAGAGCGCCGGCGTAGTCGTCGCAGCCTACGAAACCGCAGGCACCGCAGTTCGCGCCGGGCAGGCATTCACGGATCTTAACGGCCGTCTCGTCCACGGGCACGGCAAAGATCTTGCCGGCTACGGTCAGAAGGACAGCAGCGATAAGACCGGTAACGATCGTCAGTACGACGGGAGTTACGAAAGCAGATGCTGTTAACATACTTCTATCCCTCCCTTACATACCGAAGATGCTGTCGATCATGCCGGAGAATCCCATGAAGGAGACGCTCAGGATGGAAGCGGCAACCAGAGTGGATGCAACGCCCTTGAAACTCTCGGGATAGTCGTTCTCTTCGATCTTGCTGCGCACGCCTGCGAACAGGAACATGGCGAGCAGGAAGCCGACGCCGGAGCCGAAGGAGTTCATCAGGGACTGGATGAAGGTGTAGCCCTCGTCGATGTTCAGGGTGCAGACACCCAGAACGGCGCAGTTGGTGGTGATCAGCGGAAGATAGATACCCAGGGACTTATGCAGTGCCGGCAGGCTCTTCTTCATGAAGGTCTCGATCAGCTGTACCAGAGCGGCGATAACGAGGATGAACACGGTGGTCTGCATGTAGCCGATGCCGTTGGGGTCCAGCAGCAGGCGCTGAATGGGCCAGGTAGCGGCGGTCGCCAGTACCATAACGAAGATAACGGCGAAGGACATGCCGACTGCGGAATCCAGCTTCTTGGAAACGCCCAGGAACGGGCAGATGCCCAGGAAGCGGACCAGTACGTAGTTATTGGCAAGGACAGCTGCCATAATGATCATTAACATTTCTTTCATGGTTAGCAGCCTCCCTCTTCAACTTTGCTGCAGACAGATGCGCCGGGGCAGCCCAGGCACTTGTTGGCAGCCTGCTTTTCCTTGACTCTTCCCTTGGTGAGCTTGTTCAGAGCTGCGATGATGCAGCCGAAGGTGAAGAAGCCGCCGGGAGCCAGCACGAAGATGGACATCGGGCTGAACAGATTTGCGGTCACGACGTGGCCGAAGATGGTTCCTGCGCCCAGCAGTTCGCGGATGCAGGCCATGATGGTGAGTGCGCAGGTATAGCCCAGGCCCATGCCCAGACCGTCCAGCGCGGAGTCTACGACGCTGTTCTTGTTGGCGAACGCTTCCGCACGACCCAGGATGATGCAGTTAACTACGATCAGGGGCACGTACAGACCCAGAGACTTATTCAGGTCGGGCAGGTACGCCTGCAGCAGCATCTGCAGAACAGATACGAACGTCGCGATAACAACGATGTAGCACGGGATGCGGACCTGATCGGGAATGATCTTCTTCAACGCGGAAATGAAGATGTTGGAGAAGAACAGTACGAAGGTTACGCACAGTCCCATACCGATGCCGTTAGAGGCCATGGTGGATACTGCCAGCGTGGGGCAGGTACCCAGGACCAGGACCAGGATCGGGTTTTCCTTGATAAAACCGTTGGTAAAGATGCTGAGTTTGCTCTTCTTGTTTTCCATTAGAAGGCACCTCCGATCTCTGCATACTGCGCCAGCGCGGCAGCGACCGCGTTGAACACAGCCTTAGAGGAATAGCTTGCGCCGGTAACGGGTGCGATATAGGTACCCTCACCTGCTTTATCCATGGTAATGGTGCCGCTTACGCCCTGGAACTTGTTGGTATGGTCGGGCAGCGTGGTCTTGGAGCCGAGACCCGGGGTCTCGTTGGAAGCGTCCGTCACCTTGATGTTCTGGATGACGCCGTCCGCGTCCATACCGGTCATAACGGTAACGGGGCCGCCGAAACCTTTAAAAGCAGCAGTCATAACGTAGCCCGCGCCGTTGTCTGCCTGATAGACTTCGGTAACGCCGTCTACGAGGTCCACGTCCAGCTGCGTAAAGCCGTCTGCCTCGGGCAGAACTTCCGCTCTGGATTCGTTGGCCATACGGATATTGATATCGTCGATGATAGGCTTCGTGATCTGGTAGGTAGCAGCCAGCAGCATGGAAGCTACGAGGCAGATGCAGACCAGCACGATAGTCGGAGCCAGCATGGCTTTCTTATCCATTCCTACTTCACCGCCTTTCTGTCTACGCCGTTGATGTGCGTTCTGGTCCAGCGATCGATGTGCGGGGTCAGGATGTTCATCAGCAGGATGGCGAAGGAAACGCCCTCGGGATAGGAACCGAATACGCGGATGAGCATGGTGATGACGCCGCAGCCGACGCCGAAGATGATCTTACCCTTGCTGGTGATGGGGGACGTAACGTAGTCCGTCGCCATGAAGATGGAACCCAGCATGGCGCCGCCGGCAAAGATGTGGAAGATCGGATCCTGGTGCATCAGCAGCGCCATGACCGCGATGGATGCGAGCATCGCCACGGGGATCTCCCAGGTGATGACCTTTCTCCACAGCAGGTAGCAGCCGCCGATCAGCAGTGCGATGGCGGAAACTTCGCCCATGGAACCGCTGATGGTGCCCAGGAACATGTCCAGGTTGGAGGGAACGTCTTTTCCGGCAGCCAGCAGACCCAGCGGGGTGGCGCCGGTGACGCCGTCCACAGAGGTGCTCTGGATGACGGAGCTCATGCGGGAGGTAACAGCCCAGTTGGTCATCGGCGTTGCGAAACCGATGAACAGGACGATACGGCCGACGATCGCGGGGTTCGCGAAGTTCTGGCCCAGACCGCCGAAGACCTGCTTAACGATGACGATCGCGGCGAAGCAGCCGATGACAGCCATCCACAGGGGCAGCGTTACGGGCAGGTTGAACGCCAGGATGACGCCGGTGACCACGGCGGACCAATCGCCGATGGTCTGGGGTCTGTTGAGGATCTTTCTGGTAGCGCCTTCGAAGATGACGCAGGCGGCTACGCAGACAGCGGTGAGCACGAGAGCTCTGGCGCCGAAGACGTAGATCGCGACCAGCAGAGCCGGGCACAGAGCGATCACGACGTCTCTCATGATGCTCTTGGTATCGACCGGGTTATTTACGTGAGGAGCGGAGGATACGATCAGATTGGTATGTTTCGTACTCATTATTTGTCTCCTCCTTCCTTCTTTTCTTCTTCCTTAGCCTTGGCAGCTTCTGCTTCCGCCTTGGCCTTTTCTGCGGCCTTTCTGTCTTCCGTCATGACCCAGGTCTTCGCGAGCTTGATCTCGAAGCTCAGCTGCTTTCTGGCCGGGCAGGAGTAGGAGCAGCATCCGCATTCCATACAGGTGGTAACGTCGTACTCTCTGAGAGTATCGATATCCTGGTGTTCCCAAGCCTTCGCCAGCTTGGTGGGCATCAGGTTCATCGGGCAGCCTCTTACGCAGCGGCCGCAGCTGATGCACGCGGTCTCGGGCAGCTGGGTGCCTGCAGTCTCATCGAAGCACAGGATGGCGCTGTTGCCCTTCATGACGCCGTATTCGTCCTTGGGGATAGCGCGGCCCATCATCGGTCCGCCCAGGATGATCTTTCTGACGTCGGCCTTGGTGCCGCCGCAGAATTCGATGACGTCGCACAGCGGGGTGCCGATGGGCACTTCCACGTTCTTGGGGTCAGCAACGGCGTTGCCGTCTACCGTCATGGCCTTGGATACCAGGGGCATGCCGGTGGCCAGGAACTGCTGCATCTTGAGAACGGATGTAACGTTGGATACGATGCATCCTACGTCTGCGGGCAGCTTGCCTGCGATGAGGTGGCGTCCGGTGGTCTCGTAGATGATGACACGCTCTGCGCCCTGGGGATAGACCTGGCGCAGCTCCGCCACGGAGATATTCTTTTCGTCCTTCAGGAGGTCCTTGAAGAGCTTGATGGCGTCGGGCTTGTTGGTCTCGATGCCGATGAAGGCTCTTTCGATCTCCAGCCAGTGCAGAACGGCCTTAACGCCGTCCACGATCTCCTGGGCGTGCGTCAGCATGTTCTGATGGTCGACGGTGATGTACGGTTCGCACTCAGCGCCGTTCACGATGAAGGTATCCACCTTTGCGGGGGGCTTTACGTTGAACTTGACGCTCATGGGGAAGGTAGCGCCGCCGAGGCCTACGACACCGGATTCGCGGACAGCCTTGATAAAGCTGGCCTTATCCGTGATGACGGGGGGAACGACAGTCTCTGCGATCTCCTGCTTGCCGTCGGGCACGATCTCGATAATGGTATCGACTCTGCCCATCTGAGACATGGCCTTGTTGATGGCGGTCACTTCGCCGGATACGCTGCTGTGGATAGGAGCGCATACAAAGGCTTCGCTGTCTCCGATCTTCTGGCCAACCTTAACGTGGTCGCCGACGGCCACGACAGGCTGGCAGGGGGCACCTATGTGCTGACTCATTGGAATGTAAACCTTTTCCGGGAGGGTCATCGGAATGATGGCCTGTCCGGCAGTATTCTTACAATGGTTCACATGGATGCCATTCAGATGTTTGCCTGAACTCATACTATTTCTCCTTATTTTTCTATCAGGTCTCGGCACACGTTAAAATCTGCAGCCATAGACCTGCACAGTATAGAATATATCAAATTGTCAGGGATTTCAAGGAAAGATTGAGGTAAATTTAACGATTGTTCAGGAACTGTTTCGGCGCGGGTGACCCACAGAGCAGCGCTTCGCATCCCAGCACCAGGTCGCGGTAAGTCTGTTCGAAGTCACCGGTGTACCAGGGATCGGCCACATCGCGCTTTAAAGGCGTAAGATCCAGGAGTTTTACGGTCTTTTCGGCATAATCGCTTCCAAACATGCGCTGCATATTCTGCAGGTTCCAGTCGTCCATGCAGACCAGCAGATCGTAGTCTTCGCAGGCCTGGCGGGTCACCTGGGCGGCGAAATGCCGATCGAAGGGAATGCCGTGGGCCGTCAGGCAGCGCTTGGCCGGCGGATACATGTCGTTTCCGATCTCCTCCCGGCTCGTCGCCCGGGATGCGATCTCGAACGCGTCTTCCCTGCCCGCCTTGCGGACCATATCTTTAAAAATAAACTCCGCCATTACGCTGCGGCAGATATTGCCGTGACAGATAAAGAGTACTTTCACCATCTATTATTCTCTCCTTGCCGGAGTCCGGTTCCCGCCGTTGACGGCAGCGCGGGAGATCAGATCGTTTCTTTTATAAAAACTACCTTTGTCGGGGCGAAGGTGACCATAACACTTTCCTGATGGAAAAAGGCACAGAGGTCCTTCGCCAGTTCCGTGACGGTCTGTTCGGGAACGTCCACCAGCGTGAGCTTTAAACTGTTTTCTTCCGTATACCTGCCGTCTTCGTGGAAATATCCGCCTTTGATCTCCTGAACAGAAAAGGCAACTTTGTACATCCTGCATACGTTTTTCAGAACCGAAACATACTTTTGGGACTCAAATTTCTGGACGCCGGTCTCGGAATCATTCAAACCGATATAAACTGTCGTTTGCGTTGGTTGTTGATTCATACTGCTCCCTCGCAATATATCCTTCTTCCCGGTCATGCCGGTCTACTTCTTAAAAGTGCGGTACAGTTTATGACTCGCGAACCCGATCGCCGCGTTCAGCAAACACAGCCGCACAAAGCCGCATGAGCTTCCTCCTTCTGCACCGGACCGGTCCGGCACGCAAACAGTATACCGCATAACAAAAAGGAACGGCAACCACTTGCCGTGAACCTGTAAGATGAAAGTAGACATGTAAAAAAAGCATGTCTACTTTTTTCATGGTATTGTTTAAACAGGAGGTGAGATTAGGGGAAGACCTAAAGGCGGAAAAAATCGAAAATGGACTGTCGAAGAGAAACTGCGCATAATCAATCGACATTTGGAAGATCATCTTCCGATGGAACATGTGGCAAAAGAAGAAGACATCAGCAGCGGA
>Ga0256404_1001424_pt1 | contig 57870 bp, 43 predicted proteins | sample RumenRJG_01DNA_FD_185990 | JGI IMG/M metagenome (GOLD analysis project Ga0256404, IMG submission 185990) | Bovine rumen microbial communities from Lethbridge, Alberta, Canada - RJG_01 | ecosystem: Host-associated > Mammals > Digestive system > Stomach > Rumen | place: Canada: Alberta | collected... | reverse complement strand
TGATTCCTCCCTGTAAGACACAAATCATAAATAAAACTGCAAAACTTATGCAACACGGATTTATCAAGGTGGCTGCCGCCGTGCCGACAGTGAAGGTTGGCGACGTAGAGTACAACGTGCAGCAAATTGAGAGCCTCATCGCTCAGGCCGAAGGAAAGGGCGTCGAAGTCATTGTATTCCCCGAGCTGTCTGTCACGGGCTATACCTGCCAGGACCTATTTGCCCAGTCCACGCTCCTCGACGCGGCCGAGTCGGCAGTACTCACGCTCATGGACTTCACCCGCCAGCTCGACATCATCTCCATTGTCGGACTGCCCGTCATAGCAGGCGACTTGCTGCTCAACTGTGCTGCCGTCATCCAGCGCGGACAGCTGCTGGGCATCGTGCCGAAGACCTACCTGCCCAACTACAGCGAGTTCTACGAGAAGCGCTGGTTTGCTTCAGCTCAGGACCTGCGGCCTATGGAAATCCGTTTTGCAGGCAGCTCCGTACAGCTCACACCCGAGGCCCAACTCTTCCGCACGTGCGACGACGTGCTCTTCGGCATCGAGGTGTGCGAGGACGTCTGGGCGCCCACTCCCCCCAGCAACAAGCTGGCCCTGGCCGGTGCCGACATCATCTTCAACCTCTCCGCCAGCGACGAGCTCGTGGGCAAGCACGCCTATCTGAAGTCGCTCCTCTCGCAGCAGAGCGCACGCACCATCACGGCCTACGTCTACAGCGCCAGCGGCTTCGGCGAGTCCACGCAGGACGTCGTCTTCGGAGGCAATGCCTTCATCTATGAGAACGGCAGCCTGCTGGCTGAGGGCGAGCGATTCTCGCTCACGGGCCAGATGGTGGTCGAGCAAATCGACGTCGAGCGCATGCGGCACGAGCGACGTACCAACTCTACCTATGTCAATGCATTGCGCAACCTGAAGTACAACATGGAGGCCAGCGGACAGCAGATTCGCATCAACAACTGCCGCTCCTACACGCCGCGCGACTTCCAACTGGAACGCACCATCAATCCGCTGCCCTTCGTCCCCAGCGAGCCAAGCATGGCGCAGAGCTGCGACGACATCCTCAGCATTCAGACTATGGGACTCGCCAAGCGACTGGTCCACACCGGTAGCCGGCGCATCATCATCGGCATCAGCGGCGGACTTGACTCCACGCTGGCGTTGCTCGTAGGAGTGAGCACGTTTGACAAGTTGGGCTACGACCGCAAGGACATCATCGGCGTCACGATGCCGGGCTTCGGCACCACCGACCGCACCTATCAGAACGCCCTCGCTCTCATGCAGAGCCTGGGCATCACCATCCGCGAAATCAATATCGGCAAGGCCGTCCTCCAGCACTTCGAGGACATAGGCCACGACGCTGCCGTTCACGACGTCACCTACGAGAACGCCCAGGCACGCGAGCGCACCCAGATACTCATGGACCTCTCCAACCAGCTGGGAGGACTCGTCGTAGGCACGGGCGACCTCTCCGAACTGGCTTTGGGCTGGGCCACCTACAACGGCGACCACATGTCGATGTATGGCGTCAACGCCAGCGTGCCCAAGACCCTCATCCGCTACCTCGTGCGCTATGTAGCACGGAAGATGCGCTCGGCAGTACCGGCCGAAGAAGAAGGAAAGCGCACGGCCAGCGACATCCTGCTCGACATCGTCGACACACCCATCAGCCCCGAGCTGACACCAGCCGACGAGAACGGACAAATCAAGCAGAAGACTGAAGACCTCGTGGGTCCCTACGAGCTACACGACTTCTTCCTCTACCACTTCCTGCGCTTCGGCTTCACACCCGAGAAAATCATCCTTCTGGCCTGCAAGGCTTTCGACGGCCACGACAGCCGCACCAGCCGCTACGACGAAGAGACCATCCGGAAGTGGCTCACCACCTTCCTGCGCCGATTCTTCAGCCAGCAGTTCAAACGCTCCTGCCTGCCCGACGGGCCCAAAGTGGGCAGCGTCAGCCTCTCACCGCGAGGCGACTGGCGCATGCCCAGCGATGCCTCAAGCGCCATTTGGCTCAAGCAACTATGACCCTGCATATCTTCAATCCCGAGCACGACATCGCGCTAGCTACCAACGTAGCCCGCTTCACACCTCCCCATGCCGGACGCCAGCTGCGTGCCGACCTGGGCTTCCTCCCTGCGCTTTGGGCAAAGGATGGCGACATGGTGCTCGTTGATGACGTAGAAGCAGCCCTTGAAGCCGTGCGCCACTTGCGCCGATGGGCGGCCGACGTGCTCTTCGTGCCCCTCTCTGCGGACCCCCTCCGCCCGCAGCCCGTGGCCGTAGAGCCCTGGGGATGGGATCAGGGCGTAGCCGAACAGCTGCGCCTTCTCGGGCTCCATCATCTCCAGCCAGCCCCCGACGTGCTCTCCGCCATCCGGACCCTCAGCAGCCGCCAGTGGGCCGCCAGCCATCTGCTGCCCGCGTTGGTGTCGCTCGGCGAGGGAATGACAGGCCAGGCCACCTATCTTGACACCCCTTCTTCTCTCTCCCAGCTGCCATACCCCTGCGTGCTGAAAGCCCCCTGGAGCAGCAGCGGGCGTGGCGTGCGCTACCTTCTCCAGCCCAGCCACTGGCAGCACAACGCCGCCTGGGCACACAACGTCATAGAGCGTCAGGGAGGCATACTCCTCGAACCCTATTATAACAAGGTGAAAGATTTCGGAATGGAGTTCGAAGCCCTGCCCGACGGGCAAGTCGTCTATCGCGGACTCTCCCTCTTCCACACCGTCAGAGGAGCCTACGCCGGCAGCCTCATCGCCACCGAGCAGGCCAAGCGCAACCTCCTCCTGCGTTACATCGACGCCTCCCGCCTCGATGCCGTCCGCGAAGCCATCTGCCGCCTCATGTCCCCCGTCCTCCGCGGCTTCTATACCGGCCCCTTCGGCGTCGATATGATGGTGGTAGCCGCCTCACGGCCCACGCCGCAGGCGCCTCTCAACCCTTCTGAACTTTTCTCAACCACGCCGCAGGCGCACTTCCTCCTGCACCCCTGCGTGGAACTCAACCTCCGCCGCACGATGGGCCATGTAGCCCTCTCCATCCCATGCGACGACACCATGCCTTGGCGCCTCATGTGCATCGACTATACCAACCGCTACCACCTCCGTATTCAGGACACCACCGAAAACCTCCTGAATACGCATCTCGTCTGACCGCCCCCATCTTCCATACCCTACGCAAGCCCCATTTGTAGTTAGAAGGGTATATTGTCCCGTTTTTTTTTAATTGGAACAACTGGAACTGGAACGCAAGAGAGGGTGTGGCTTTACTCGTGGCGGATGGCCTCTATGGGATCCATGTTGGCGGCCTTCTGGGCGGGGATGTAGCCGAAGAGGATGCCGATGAAGACGCAGACGAGGAAGGAGACGTTGATGCTCCACATGGGGACGCTGGAGGGCATGCCGAACAGGGGTACGAGGAACTCGCTGGCGCTGACGCCCACCAGGATGCCCAGCAGGCCGCCGGTGACGCTGATGAGTACCGACTCGATGAGGAACTGCAGCGAGATGACGGGCCCGGTGGCTCCCACGGCCATGCGCAGGCCTATTTCCTTGGTGCGCTCGGTGACGGAGACGAGCATGATGTTCATGATGCCGATGCCTGCCACAAGGAGCGAGAAGGCTGCTGCCACGACGAGGATGATGGTGACGGTGTCCATAGTGGAGGACATGGTCTCCATCATCTCGGCCTGCGAGCGGATGGTGAAGTCGTCGTCGGCCTCTTCCTTCAGTTTGTGGTTGTCGCGCAGCATCTGGGTGAGCTCTTCGATGGCGGCGTCGGAGAGTTCCTCGGTGACGGCCGAGCAGTTGATGCTGGTGAACCAGGTCTGGGCGGCGATGCGTTTCATCACGGTGGAGTAGGGGGCTATCATGACGTTGTCCTGGTCCATGCCCCACGAGTTGTAGCCTTTCGACTTCAGCACGCCCACGATGCGCATGGGGATGGACTTGAAGCGTATGGTCTTGCCGATGGGGTCGACGCCTTCGCCGAAGAGCTCGGTGACGATGGTCTTTCCCACGACGACTACCTTGGCCGACTTCTTGATGTCTTCCTCGGTGAAGCACTCGCCTTCCTCGACGGTCCATTGCTTGATGTCGAGGTAGTCGGTAGACTCGCCGTAGACGGTGGTGGTAGTGTTGTTGTTGCCGTAGATGACTTGTCCGCTGGCGGTGACTTCGGGCGACACTTTGGTGACGAATTTCTTGTCGCGCAGGATGCGCTCGTAGTCGGCCATCTTCAGCGTCTGCATGGCTGAGGGGTCTTGTCGCACGCCGCCTCGCATGTCGGCACCGGGGCGGATGGTGAGCAGATTGGTGCCCATCGTGGAGAGTTCGGCGCGTATGCTTTCTTTGGAGCCTTGTCCGATGGCCATCATGATGATGACGGCAGCCACGCCGATGATGATGCCCAGCATGGAGAGGAAGGAGCGCATCTTGTTGTTGGCGACGGCCTTCAGGCTTACTTTGATGAGATTGAGAATGTTCATGTTGGGGAGAGGTGTTTAGTCGTCTTGCTGCACGGGGAGAGCGGCCAGGGCTTCGGCAGCCGACTTAATGTGTGGGTTGATGGTGTCCTCGCGTATCTTGCCGTCGCGCAGGTTGATGTTGCGGCTGCTGTATTCGGCAATCTCGGGGTTGTGGGTGACGAAGATGATGGTGTTGCCCTGCTTGTAGAGCTCCTGGAAGAGCACGAGCATCTCGAACGACGTTCGTGTGTCGAGGTTACCCGTGGCCTCGTCGGCCAGGAGCACGGCAGGGTCGTTGACCAATGCCCGGGCGATGGCCACGCGCTGCATCTGTCCGCCCGACATCTGGTTTGACTTGTGGTAGAGACGGTCGCCCAGTCCTACGGCCTTCAGGGCGTTGATGGCTTTCTGGCGGCGCTCGCTGGCCGAGATGTCGGAGTTGTACATGAGCGGCAGCTCCACGTTCTCTACGGCTGTGGTCTTGGGCAGGAGGTTGTAGTTCTGGAACACAAATCCTATCTTGCGGTTGCGCAGGTGGGCGCGCTGGGTCTTCGACATGCTGCGCACGCTGATGCCGTCGAGGTAGTACTCGCCGCTGGTGGGGGTGTCGAGGCATCCCAGCTGGTTGAGCAGCGTTGACTTGCCTGAGCCCGAGGTGCCCTGGATGGTGACGAACTCGCCCTCGTAGATTTTGAAGGACACGCCGCGCAGGGCCTTCACCGTCTCGGCGCCTACCTGGAAGTAGCGCTTCACGTTCTGCAATTCGATGACAACCTTTCTTTCGTCCATTCAGAGTTCCTCCTATTGTTTTTTCTGCTGGTTGTTCTTGTTGTTGTTGCGCGGCTTGGGCATGAAGGGGTTGCTGGCCTGCTGCTCGCCCTGAGCCTCGTTGCTGCCCGTCATGTTGAAGTCGGTGAGCACTTCGGCCCCCTCGCTGATGCCGCCCAGTATCTCGGTGAGCACACCGTTGGTGATGCCGGTGCTGACCTTGTGGGCCTTGAAGGTGTTGCCCTCTTGGGTCCAGAGTTTGGTGTCGCCCTGACAGTCTTCAATCTTCTGCTCGGGAGTGAGGAAGGCCTCGTTGGGCATGAAGCGCAAGGCTTTGGAGGGTACGGCCAGCACGTCGCTCTTCTCGAGGGTGAAGATGGTGACGTTGGCTGTGAGGCCGGGCTTCAGTTTCAAGTCGTTGTTGGGTGCCGAGATGACAACTTCGTAGGTGACGACGTTGCTCTCGGTGGTGGCCTGCTGGCGCACTTGCTTCACGGTACCTTGGAAGGTGTCGTCGGGGAAGGCGTCAACGCTGAAGCTGACTCGCTGGCCGGCCTTCACGCCACCGATGTCGGCCTCGTCGATGTCGGCAATAACCTGCATGTTGGTCAGGTCTTGGGCGATGGTGAAGAGTTCGGGCGTAGAGAAAGAGGCAGCCACGGTCTGGCCTTCCTCCACCGACTTGGAGAGCACGATACCGTCGATAGGCGAGGTGATGGTGGCGTAGCCGAGGTTGGTCTGTGCGCGCTTCACGTTCTCGCGGGCCTGAGCCACCTGCTGGTTGGCCTGCTGGTAGGAGAGGCGTGCGCTCTCAAACTCGTCGGCCGACACCAGTCCCTTCTCAAAAAGTGTCTTGTAGCGGTTGAAGTTGGACGACTGGTAGTTCAGCGCACTCTGCACGCTGTTGAGGTTGGCCTTGGCGGTGTTCAGCTCGCTCATGAGGTTGGTCTTGTCGAGTTCGGCGATGACCTGGCCCCGGCGCACCTCGCTGTTGTAGTCGACGTACAGATGGGCCACGATGCCGCTCACCTGGGTACCCACGGTGACTGAGGTGACGGGCTCGATGGTGCCCGTTGCGGTGATGGAGTTCTGGATGGTGGTCCTGACTACCTTTTCGGTTTCATAGGAGATGGAGCTTTTTTCTTTCTTTCCTGCAAAGAGCCATACGATGATTCCGACGGCCACGACAGCCACCGCTGCGAGCCCAATCTTTTTACTTTTCTTACTCATAATATATATAGAAGTCTTTGTGAAATCGGTTACTTAATCTCACCCGTTTCATAGAAACGCAGCATGTCGATGTTCAGGATGGTGAGGTATTTGCTCTGTAGTTCGTTCTGCTGGGCCTGCAGCAGCGCGTCGCGTCCCTGCATGAGTTCCACGATGTTGATGAGGCCTTCGTCGAACTTTCCGCTCAGCATCTCGAAACTGGTCTTGGCGCTCTCGGTGGCAATTTTGGCCGCCTTGAACTTCTCTTGGTTGGTGCTGGCCTGCAGCCAGTAGTTCTCGATGGTGGAGTAGAGCGACGTCTGCTTGTCGCGCAGTTCCAACTCGTAGTTCTGGCGTTGCAGCTTCGCCTTGTTGACGGCAGTCTTAGCGGAACGGTTGTCGAAGAGGGGAATGCTGACGTTGAAGCCTGCCCCCAAGTTGAAATTGTTCTTCAGCTGCGAACCCCATGCGTTGTTGCTCATGGAGGTGGTATTGGTGATGGCGCTGGCGCTGACGCCCACCGTGGGCAGCCGCTGTGCCTGAGCCATCTTGATGTTCAGCTCGCTGGTCTTCATGCCCAGAAGTGCGTTCTGAATCTCGGGGCGCTGCTGCAGGGCTGCTGTATAGACGTCGCCGAGAGCCGGAATGAGCTGTTGGGCCATTTCGTCGGTGGTCTCGGGGATGACCACGTCGAAGGGCTCGTCGTCAACAATCTGGAGCAGCTGCTTGAGCTGGCGTTTGTAGTTGCGCAGGGCACTCTCGGCTTCCACAATCTGATATTCGTCCTGAGCGCGCTGTGATGTGAGTTGCGAGAGGTCGGCACGGCTCATCTTGCCCACCTCCACGAAGGCCTTGCCCCGCTCTTCGTTCTTGCGGCTGGTCTCAAGGCTCTGCTTGTTGACCTTGATGGCATCTGTTGAATAAAGTATCTGGACAAACAACTGGGCTATCTGCTCCTGAATGCTTTGGGCCGTGATGGCAGAGTCCAGTTCGGCCTGCTCGGCTGCCATCTCGTTCAGTCGGACGGTGTTGCGGTTGCGATTGCCGTTCCACAGAGTCCAGTTGGAACTGATGCCGTAGGAGCCATTGTAATAGACCTTGTCGACACTCTGCTGCACGTAGCCGTTCTGCACCGAGGCACGTCCTGACTCCGGCCAAGGCTGGTAGGAGAGGTTGTGGCCCGTCGTGGCGCTCAGCGACGGCAGCAGGGCAGCCTGGCTCTGCATGATGTCCTCCTGAGCCGACAATTTGGTCAGCCTGCTCTTCTGAAGCGAGATGTTGTTTGCAAGGGCATAGTCTATGCAGTCGCGCAGGGTCCATTGGCGGGCGTTGGCTGTTGTCATCGATGAGCAAAGCAGTAGGGCAACGACAGCCCATTGATAGAGTCTTTTTATCATATTTCCTAATAATTGATTTGGTAATAATGAATCTTTATAAGAAATAGACGCTTCAGGAGTGTAAAAGTTTTATCAGTTTAAAATATCTTAACAATAGAGTAGGGCAGAATGGTGTCTCATTTAAGATATTTTGATTAACTTTGCACGCAAAATTCAAAAGAAATTGGAATTATGAAGAAAAGACGTTGGCGTTGCCTGCCGGGACATGCTCCCACGGAATTCGACAAAAAAATAATGTATTGGGAAAACCGGGGCAAACTGGTTCCTACGCGCAATCTGATTAAGACACCCGAGCAGATAGAGGGCATCCGTAGAGCTGGTGTGGTGAACACCGGCGTGCTCGACGAAGTGGCAAAGAATATTCATGCAGGAATGTCGACTTTGGAGATTGACGACATCTGCATGGAATACTGCAAGCAGCACAATGCCATCCCTGCCTGCCTGAACTATGAAGGTTTCCCGAAGAGTGTCTGCACAAGCATCAACGAAGTGGTGTGTCACGGCATACCGAAGGCTACCGACATTCTCGAGGAAGGCGACATCATCAACGTAGATTTCACCACCATCCTGGATGGCTACTATGCCGACGCGTCGCGCATGTTCATCATCGGCGAGACCACTCCCGAGAAGGCTCAGCTGGTGCGTGTGGCCAAGGAGTGCCTCGAGATAGGCATGGAGGCTGCCAAGCCCTGGAGTTTCGTGGGCGACATCGGCAATGCCATCGAGAAGCATTGCAAGCGATATAACTATGGTGTGGTGCGCGACTTGTGTGGGCATGGAGTAGGGCTGAAGTTCCACGAAGAACCCGACGTGGCCCACTATGGCAAGAAGGGTACGGGCATGCTGCTCGTGCCGGGAATGGTGTTTACCATTGAACCGATGATCAACATGGGCACCTGGCGCGTCTTCATCGACAGCGACGATCCCTATGGTTGGGAGGTCATCTCGGAGGACGAGCTACCTTCAGCACAATGGGAGCACACCCTGCTGATGACGGAGAACGGAGTGGAAATCTTAACTTACTAAGGATTTGGACAATAAAGATATATATATAATAGGTATAGAGTCGAGCTGCGACGATACGTCGGCAGCCGTGCTCCACAATGGGGTGCTGCTGTCGAACGTGACGGCATCGCAGGCTGTGCATGAGGCTTATGGCGGCGTAGTGCCCGAACTGGCTTCACGTGCCCATCAGCAGAACGTTGTGCCAGTGGTAGACCAGGCGCTGAAAAAGGCGGGAGTGGACAAACGGCAACTCTCTGCTGTGGCGTTCACCCGTGGTCCCGGCCTCATGGGGTCGCTGCTTGTTGGAGTGAGCTTCGCCAAGGGCTTCGCCCGCTCCCTGGGCATTCCGCTCATCGACGTGAACCATCTGCAGGGACATGTGATGGCTCATTTCATAAAGAGTACTGCAGGCGACGAGACGGCTCCGCCGCTGCCCTTCCTGTGTCTGCTGGTGAGTGGCGGCAACTCTCAGATAGTGAGAGTGAATGCCTATAACGACATGCAGGTGCTCGGACAAACGATTGATGATGCTGCAGGCGAAGCCATCGACAAGTGTTCGAAGGTCATGGGACTCGGCTATCCCGGTGGTCCTATCATCGACCGTCTGGCACGTCAGGGCAATCCCAAGGCTTTCGAGTTCTCCGAGCCTCACATCCCTGGCCTCGACTATAGCTTCTCAGGACTGAAGACATCCTTCCTCTACAGCCTTCGTAAATGGATAGAGGACGATCCCGACTTCATAGAGCACCATAAAGAAGACTTGGCCGCCAGCCTGGAGTACACCGTTGTGGACATCCTCATGAAGAAACTTCGCCTGGCCGTGAAGCAGACGGGCATCAAGCATGTGGCTGTGGCAGGAGGTGTCTCTGCAAACACAGGTCTGCGCAACGCCTTCCATGAACATGCACGTCGCTATGGCTGGAATATCTACATCCCGAAGTTCAGCTATACGACCGACAATGCTGCCATGATAGGCATCACGGGCTATTACAAATACTTGGACGGTGAGTTCTGTCCCATCGACGCACCCGCATTCTCAAAAGTGACTTTTGAGTAGAGGGGCTGGTTCATAATTGGTAAATAAATTCAAATCATAAACTAGATGAGCTTAGAAAACAAAATTATCAGCAAAGAGATTCAGCAGTATCTCTACGATCAGGGCAAGACACTTGCCACAGCTGAAAGTTGTACGGGCGGCCGCATTGCCGAGGCCATCATTTCCGTACCCGGAGCCTCCAACTACTTTAAGGGAGGCATCATTTCCTATACTAACGAAGTGAAGGAGAACCTCTTGCACGTCGATCCTCAGGTGCTGGCAGAGAAGACTGCCGTGTGCGAAGAGGTTGCCGTGCAGATGGTGAAAGGCGTATGCGAGACGCTGAATGTGGACTATGCCATTTCGGCAACAGGCATAGCAGGTCCCGGCGGCGGCACAGCAGAGATTCCCGTCGGAACCATTTGGCTGGGATATGGTAGCAAGGACGATGTGCGCACGGTCAAACTCACCGAAGACGAGGGCCGCGATATCAACCTCGAAATTGCCACCCGAACTGCTCTGAAACTCTTCCTTCAGTTCCTGAAAGAGCATGATTTAGAGGAAATTGAGGAATAAAAAAGAAAAAAATCCTTAATTCTGAAGATTCTTTAAAGAAATATTTTGTTTATTCGGGAAATAATTGTAATTTTGCACCCTGTTTGGAATAAGTATCAAAAAACGAAAACAAAAATTTAGATAGCGATGTCGAAAATTTGTCAGATTACAGGAAAGAAGGCACAGATCGGTAACAACGTGTCTCACTCAAAGCACCGTACAAAGAGAAGCTTTGACGTCAATCTGTTCAGCAAGAAATTCTACTATGTAGAAGAGCAGTGCTGGATTAGCCTCAAGATCAGTGCTGCTGGTCTTCGTCTCATCAATAAAGTTGGTCTCGACGCTGCCCTCAAGCAGGCTGTTGCCAAGGGTTATGTCGATTGGAAAGACATTAAAGTTATAGGAGAATAATCAATCATGGCTAAGAAAGTTAAAGGCAACAGAGTGCAGGTTATCCTCGAATGCACAGAAATGAAGGCAAGCGGACTGCCCGGCACAAGCCGTTACGTAACCACCAAGAACCGTAAGAACACTCCTGAGCGCATGGAGCTCAAGAAGTACAACCCCATTCTGAAGAGAATGACGGTTCACAAGGAAATTAAGTAATCAGGGGGCGAGCTTCGCAGTTTGTCCTATTTAAGGATTCACAGACTTAAACATTACAGAATATGGCAAAGAAAACCGTGGCAACCCTCCACGAAGGTTCGAAGGATGGTCGCGCTTACACAAAGGTAATCAGGATGGTGAAGAGCCCCAAGACGGGTGCTTACATCTTCGATGAGCAGATGGTTCCCAACGAGGCCGTGAAGGACTTCTTCAAGAACTAATCGCTGCTTGAAGTGCTAATTCATTTAGGAATTGCAAATATTCAACATAGAAGGCTGCAACAATGCGTTGCAGCCTTTTTGTATGCACTAAAAACTAAAAAATACTTAATCTTTTTTGTCGGGTGAGTGGAAATCTGTATCTTTGTAGATTGTAATCAAGTAAGTGAATATTGTGAAAAAGAAAATTATCATAGCAATGATCTGCATGTTGCCGATTGGCAGCATGGCTCAGAAAATATCCTTAGGCTCGTGTCTGATTCGTGAGGATGGGCTTGAAGGAGAATATAAAGGTGAAATGTTGAACGGAAAACCTCATGGAAAGGGTGTTACAATCTATAAAAACGGTAACATCTATGAGGGTGAGTACGTGCGTGGCCGAAGGGAAGGGCAGGGCGTCTACTCCTTTGCCGACGGCGAGCGTTATGATGGCCATTGGACCAACGGCAGCCAGAACGGACAGGGCACCTATTACTACGCAAACAACAACAAGTATGTAGGCTTGTGGTATCGCGACTATCAGGAGGGCCACGGCGTCATGTACTATTTCAATGGCGACAAGTACGATGGCAACTGGTTCCGCGACAAACGCCAGGGGAAAGGCCGCTACACCTTCACCGACGGTTCTTATTACGATGGAGAATGGCGTGACGACACGAAGACGGGAAAAGGCACCTTCCGCTGGAGTGACGGCAGTTCCTACACCGGCTCGTGGCTCAACAACATGCGTCAAGGCAAGGGCACTTACGTCTATGCCCACGGTGACAAGTATGAGGGCGACTGGAAGAACGATACGCAGCATGGTCGTGGCATCTACTCTTTCCAGAATGGCGACCGCTACGAAGGAGGCTATGTCGATGGAAACCGTACGGGCGAGGGCATCTTCACCTTTGCCAATGGCGACCGATACACAGGCCGTTTCCTCGACGGCGACAAGAACGGACAGGGCACCCTTGTCTGGAGCAATGGCGATTCCTATGTCGGGCAGTGGAAGAACGACCGGCAGCACGGACGCGGTGTGCTGAAGAAAAAGAACGGCGATGTCTTTGAGGGTACCTTCGTCAATGGTCTGTTGGATGGCGACATCACCATTCGTTTTGCTGATGGCAGCAAGTTCCACGGACAGTATAAGAATGGCAAACGCAATGGTAAGGCCGTGGAAGAGACCAAGGACCGCAAGCGCTTCGAGGGTTCCTACGTTGACGACCGCCGCGATGGCGACTTCGTAGAGAAAGATTCCAACGGCAGGGTGACAGCCAGAGGCCATTACATCAATGGCCGACGTGTGGCCGACTGACGCTTAGCAGCTCCATTGTTCATTTAAAGAAATGTTTTAATTAAAAATCTATAACACTATGATTATCGATAAGTTAGAAAATCTGGAGAAGTATTTCTCTCTGAATCCTTTGTTTAAGGAAGTGGCCGATTTCCTTCGTGCTAACGACATGAACGCTCTTTCGACCGGCATTCATAAAATCAAGGGCGACGACGTCTTCGTGAATATTCAGGAAGCCAAAGGCAAGAAGCAGGAGGAGGCCGTCGTAGAGTACCATCACAAGATGGTGGACATTCAGATTCCCTTCAGCGGTCCTGAGACCTATGGCTACATTCCCGTGGCCGATCTGCCTGCTGCCGATTTCGACGAGGAGAAGGACGTGGCCCTGCTGCCTGGTGTTGCTTCACAGAGTTACGTCACCTGTAAGCCCGGTATGTTCGTCATCTTCTTCCCGCAGGACGGACATGCTCCGTTCATCACCGACGAACCCCTTCTGCGCAAGGCAATTTTCAAGATCAAGTCCATCTAATTATTCCATTGTTTTATGGCTACAAAGAAAGAAAACACCAAGAAGGCTGAGAAGAAAGCACCTCAGCATATTGCACTCGTAAAGAACGATCCCTATCTGGAGCCGTATGAAGACGCCATCCGCGGCCGTCACGACCATGCACTCTGGAAAATCAGTCAGCTCACCAACAATGGTAAGAAGAGCCTCACCGACTTTGCCTCCGGCCATTTCTATTTCGGCCTGCATAAGCTGAACCGCGGATGGGTGTTCCGCGAGTGGGCACCTAACGCTACCGACATCTATCTCATCGGCGACTTCAACAACTGGACCGAGGACGAGCACTACCGCTGCAAGCGCATCGAAGGCACCGGCAACTGGGAGCTGCGTCTGAAAGAAAAGGACCTGCAGCACGGCCAGCTCTACAAGATGAAGGTGAAGTGGGACGGCGGTGAAGGCGAGCGCATTCCTGCATGGTGTCGCCGCGTGGTGCAGGACGATCAGACGAAGATTTTCTCTGCCCAGGTGTGGAATCCCGCCGAGCCCTATGTTTGGAAGAAAAACAGCTTCAAGCCTAAGAAGAGTCCGCTGCTCATCTACGAGTGCCACATCGGTATGGCTCAGGATGCTGAGAAAGTGGGCAGCTACACAGAGTTCAAGGACAACGTGCTGCCCCGCGTGGCCAAGGCTGGCTACAACGCCATCCAGATCATGGCCATTCAGGAGCACCCCTACTATGGCTCCTTCGGTTACCACGTGTCGTCGTTCTTCGCCCCCAGCAGCCGCTTCGGTACGCCCGAAGAGCTGAAAGCCCTCATCGACGAGGCCCATCGGCTGGGCATCGCCGTCATCATGGACATCGTGCACAGCCACGCCGTGAAGAATGAGGTGGAAGGCTTGGGCAACCTTGCCGGCGATCCCAACCAGTATTTCTATCCCGGCGAGCGCCACGAGCATCCGGCATGGGATTCGCTCTGCTTCGACTATGGCAAGGACGAGGTCATTCACTTCCTGCTTTCCAACTGCCGCTATTGGCTGGGTGAGTTCCATTTCGACGGTTTCCGCTTCGACGGTGTCACGTCGATGCTCTACTATAGTCACGGACTGGGCGAAGCCTTTACGGGCTACGGCGACTACTTCAACGGACACGAAGACGACAACGCCATCTGCTATCTGACGATGGCCAACAAACTTATCCACGAGGAGAATCCCGATGCCATCACCATTGCCGAGGAAGTCAGCGGAATGCCCGGTCTGGCTGCCAAGTTCGAGGATGGCGGCTTCGGCTTCGACTACCGCATGGCCATGAATGTGCCCGACTACTGGATCAAGACCATCAAGGAACTCAAAGACGAAGACTGGAAGCCCAGCAGCATCTTCTGGGAGGTGAAGAACCGCCGTGCCGACGAGAAGACCATTTCCTACTGCGAGAGCCACGATCAGGCACTCGTGGGCGACAAGACCATCATTTTCCGCCTCATCGATGCCGACATGTACTGGCACTTCAAGAAGGGCGACGAGAACGAGGTCGTTCATCGTGGCATAGCCCTCCACAAGATGATTCGCCTCGTTACGGCTTCCACCATCAACGGCGGCTACCTCAACTTCATGGGCAACGAGTTCGGACATCCCGAGTGGATTGACTTCCCACGCGAAGGCAACGGCTGGAGCTATAAGTATGCCCGCCGGCAGTGGAATCTCGTCGACAATCACGACCTCTGCTACCACTGGCTGGGCGACTTCGACCGCGAGATGCTGCGCGTCATCAAGAGCGAACGCAACTTCAACCGCACGAAGATTCAGGAAATCTGGCACAACGACGGCGACCAGATTTTGGCCTACATGCGAGGTGACTTGGTGTTTGTGTTCAACTTCTCGCCCACGCGCTCCTTTGCCGACTACGGCTTCCTCGTGCCCACAGGCAGCTATGAGGTAGTGCTCAACACCGATGCAAAGGAGTTCGGCGGCAACGGTCTGGCCGACGACACCGTCACCCACTTCACCAATTACGATCCCCTCTACGTCAAGGACCATAAGGAATGGCTCAAACTCTACATTCCCGCCCGTTCTGCCGTAGTGCTTAGGAAAAATTAAATGTTGAAAATCCAATCCCTCATGCGAGTGCTCTGTGCACTCGCCTTCCTTATCTTCACGTCGGCCTATATGTATTTCTATCAGGCCGACGTGATGATGGCTACCCAGCATCTTCTTTCTGGGGGAAAGACCCACTACGAGCCCACCGTGGGTGCTATCCTCATCACGGTAGCCCTCTTCCTTCTTCATCTGGGCGTGCTTGCCGTCACCAAGATTACCGGCCGCGCCCATGCCATCACCTATTTCCCCTCGTTGCTGGCCTTGGCCATGCTCACGGGACTGCGGGTGCCCGGATCGGGTGGGGTAGCGTTCTCGTTCAGCCCTTCAGTTCCGGTAGGCATCGTGCTGTTCGTGCTGTGGATTCCTGTTGCTGTGCTCTATAGCAACATCAACCGCTGGGAGCGCACGGCCAAGTCGCGGCTCAATCCCCTGCAAGTGCTTTGGACCAACCTGCTGCTCATGGTTGTGATGTTCCTCTTTGTGGGCTTCACCAGCAACCACGACGAGGCCTTCCACTACCGCATGAAGGCCGAGGCTGCTCTTCTGCGCTACGACTACGATGCCGCCCTGGCCGTCGGTCAGAACTCGCTGGTGGCCGACTCCAATCTCACCCTTCTTCGCATCCATGCTCTGGCCAGCAAGCGCCAGATGGGTGACCATCTCTTCGAGTATCCGTTGGCAGGTGGTTCCAGCGTTATGTTGCCGAAGGGGCAGAGTGTCCGCCCCGTGTTCTATCCGGCCTATCAGTTTGTCAGTTATCCAGCCCTCGACTTCCAGTTGTGCCGCTGTCTGCTCGATAAGAACCTCGATGGCTTTGCCCGCATACTGAAAGCCAATGCAGCCACCTACGGCCTTGGTGAAAAAACCGACAGCATAGGGAAACCCCTTCCCAAACACTATCAGGAGGCGCTGGTGCTCTACAACCGGCTGCGTGTGACACCGCTGGTCAGCTATCATGCCCAGGTGCTCGATGCCGACTACGAAGACTTCCAAAAAATCTATCGTGCCGAGAAAGATGCGCGTGTTCGCGATGCCAAGTTGCGCGACCTCTATCGCAACACCTATTGGTACTACTATTTCTTCGCCAAACCCTGACCTCCGTTCGCGTTTCTTCTGAGCATTTTTGTCAGAAAATATTGCCTGTCAACCCCCTCGTAGAATTAAAAATTCCCGACCGCAAAATATTTTTTCCGAAATACGCCCGTATTTCCGCAAAGTCTCTAACCCGTTGCCTGCCAACTGGTTAGAGACTTTTTTGTTTCTCCACGTTTCTTCCCTCCCCTCTAAACCATAGGTTTGATGTATGTAAACCATAGGTTTAGTGTATGTAGCTCTTAGAGTTACAGCAAACAGCTCATTGAGATAGAGAGTCTATCTCATAGCTCTGCATGGTCTGTGCCCTTGATTTGGATGGTCTATCTGCCGCTGACGGAGGTTTTAGGTCAAAGTTTTGGATGTTTCACGCTCTAGTTTGATGTTTCACGCCACGTTCTTTTTGTCGGAAAAATTCAGAGAAGGGCGTCACGCATGGCTTTCAATTAAACGCGTATAAACAAAGAAGATGGACACCTGCTCTGGCCGCGAGGCTGGGGTGGGTGTCCCTGTTTTTGGGGGGACGATGATAAATATTTGGGAAAAAATTTGGCTGAAAGGTAAAAAAAGTGTACCTTTGAACGGCATTAAGCGTTGTAGCACCGAAATGGTGCTCGTTCGCCAGTGACTATCAATGATTTAAAAACCTAAATACCAAGAGCTAACATGAGTTATCTGAGATTTGAAAAAGCTCTGATGACAAACCTGCAGGATTCTCTGCCGAAGGAGTTGCTTCGCACCAACCGTTCGGGCGCTTACTCGTGCTCGACGATTGTGGATTGCAACATCCGCAAGTATCACGGCCTGCTCGTCGTACCTGTTCCTGAACTCGACGACGAGAACCACGTGTTGCTGTCGTCGCTCGACTGCACCGTCGTTCAGCATGGCGCCGAGTTCAACCTGGGTTTGCATAAGTATCAGGGCAACAACTACAGTCCGAAGGGTCACAAGTACATTCGCGAGTTTGACTGTGACAAGATTCCAACCACCATCTACCGCGTGGGCGGCGTGATTCTGAAGAAGGAGTTCCTTTTCCAGAACTACGAGGACCGCATTCTCATTCGCTACACGCTGGAAGATGCCCACTCGGCCACGACGCTGCGTTTCCGTCCGTTCCTGGCCTTCCGCTCGGTGCGCCAGTTCACACACGAGAACTCGGTGGCCTCGCGCGAGTACCACCAGGTGGACAACGGCATCAAGACCTGCATGTATGCCGGCTACCCCGACCTGTTCATGCAGTTCTCGAAGAAGAACGAGTTCCACTTCCAGCCCGACTGGTATCGCGGTGTGGAGTATCCGAAGGAGCAGGAGCGCGGCTATGCCTCTAACGAGGACCTCTACGTGCCCGGCTATTTCGAGATGCCTATTAAGAAAGGTGAGAGCATCGTGTTTGCAGCATCGACGAGTGAGATTAAGACTTCGCGCCTGAAGAAGCTCTTCGACGAGGAGGTGAGCTACCGTCCGCCGCGCGACAACTTCTTCCACTGTCTGGTGAATGCCGCCCATCAGTTCCACGTACGCGTGAAGCGTGAGGACGGCGAGAAGGAAGTTTGGTCATCGACTCAGGCTCCCACGAAGGAGTACTATTCCAACGACGACCGCTACCTGCTGGCCGGCTATCCGTGGTTCAAGTGCCGCGCCCGCGACACCTTCATCGCCCTGCCTGGTCTGACGCTGAGCATCGCCGAAGACGAATACTTCGAGCTGGTGATGGCTACGGCTGAGCGTGCATTGCGCGAGTTCATGGAAGAGAAGCCTTCTACAACGAAGATTTATGAAATAGAGAAGCCCGACGTACCCCTGTGGGCAATATGGGCTATCCAGCAATATTGCAAGAAGTTGGGCAAGCAGCGCTGCAAGGAGATGTACGGCAAGCTGCTGCGCGACATCATCACCTTCATCGAGGAGAACAAACACCCGAACATGACGCTGGAGGACAACGGTCTGCTGCGCATCGAAGGTCGCGACGTGGCTATGACGTGGATGAACTCTACGGCCAACGGTCGCCCCGTGGTGCCTCGTACGGGCTTCGTAGTCGAGTTCAATGCGTTGTGGTACAATGCCCTGCGCTTTGTGGCTTCGCTGGCTCGCGACGACGAGAACGAGAAGGATGCCGAGCACCTGGAGGCTCTGGCCGAGAAGTGCAAGGAGTCGTTTGTCGACACCTTCTTGAACGAATACGGCTATCTGCTTGACTATGTGGATGGTAACACGATGGACTGGAGCGTTCGTCCGAACATGATTTTCGCCGTTGCACTCGACTACTCGCCGCTCACTCAGCAGCAGATGAAGGGCGTGCTCGACGTCTGCACACGCGAACTGCTCACCCCGAAGGGACTGCGCTCGCTCTCGCCGAAGAGCGGTGGCTACAACCCCATCTACGTGGGTCCGCAGACGCAGCGCGACTACGCCTACCATCAGGGTACGGCTTGGCCTTGGCTGGGAGGTTTCTACATGGAAGCCTGCCTGAAACTCTATAAGCGCACCCGCCTGAGCTTCATCGAGCGCCAGATGGTGGGTTATGAGGACGAAATGGCTTACCACTGCCTGGGCACCATCTCGGAGCTCTTCGACGGCAACCCGCCATTCCACGGACGCGGCGCTATGTCTTTTGCCATGAATGTGGCTGAGATTCTGCGCACGCTGGAACTGCTTGAACGTTATAAATATTAAAGAAAGGAGGACCTTGATATGAAAGTACTAATGTTTGGATGGGAGTATCCTCCTCACGTGTTCGGCGGACTTGCTACTGCCAACTATGGTATCTCGCAGGGCTTGCATGCCCAAGGCGATATTGACACGATCTTGTGCCTGCCCAAACCCTTCGGCGACGAGGACCGCTCGGCTTGCAAGATTGTGGCCATGAACGCTGTGCCCATAGCCTGGCGCGACGTCAACTTCGACTACGTGCAGCAGCGCGTAGGCGATATCATGTCGCCCGAGGACTATTTCCGCTATCGCGACCATATCTATGCCGATTTCAACTACATGCACGTGAACGACCTGGGAGCTATGGAGTTTGCCGGTGGCTATCCGTCGAACCTGCATGAGGAAATCAATAACTACTCAATCATCGCTGGAGTCGTGGCCCGCACGGAAGAGTTCGACATCATCCACGCCCACGACTGGCTGACCTATCCTGCCGGCATTCATGCCAAGCAGGTTTCAGGCAAGCCTCTGTGCATCCACGTGCATGCTACCGACTTCGACCGCTCGCGCGGTAAGGTGAATCCCACCGTCTACTCGATTGAGAAGAACGGTATGGACAATGCCGACTGCATCATGTGCGTGTCGGAACTCACGCGCCAGACCGTCATCAACCAGTATCATCAGGATCCGCGCAAGTGCTTCACCGTGCACAACGCCGTCTACCCCCTGAAGCAGGAGTTGCAGGACATTCCGCGTCCCGACCACACGGGCAAGGAGAAGATAGTCACCTTCCTCGGACGTATCACCATGCAGAAGGGTCCCGAGTACTTCGTTGAGGCCGCCAACATGGTGCTCCACCGCACCCGCAACGTGCGCTTCTGCTTTGCCGGTTCGGGCGACATGATGGAGCAGATGATCTATCTGACAGCCGAGCGCGGCATCGCCGACCGCTTCCACTTCCCGGGCTTCATGCGCGGCAAGCAGGTCTACGAGTGCCTGAAGGACAGCGATGTCTACGTGATGCCTTCCGTCTCCGAGCCGTTCGGTATCTCTCCGCTTGAGGCCATGCAATGCGGCACGCCGACCATCATTTCGAAGCAGTCGGGTTGCGCCGAGATTCTGCATAATTGCATCAAGGTGGACTATTGGGACATCCACGCTATGGCCGACGCCATCTACTCTATCTGCGTCAACGAGTCGCTCTTCAAGTATCTTCAGGAAGAAGGTAAGAAAGAAGTCGACCAGATCACTTGGGAGAAGGTGGGCACGTGGATCCGCACCCTCTATTTGCGCACCCTCGGATGGGTGTAATAGCCCCCTTCCCATCCTCCCCCGAGGGGGAGGAGGCCTAAGCGGAAGTAGACCCCTCCCAACCTCCCCGAAGGGGAGGAGGCCTAAGCGGAGTGAATTCGATAAATTAAAAATAAGTAAAAAGCAAACAAACCATTAGTAAGCCTGATTAATCCCCCTGAAATCCGTCAGGCACTCCCCTCCTTGGGAGGGGTCGGGGGAGGTTTCTTATGAAAACAATTTGTTTATATTTTGAAATACATCAGATTATTCATCTGAAGCGCTATCGTTTCTTCGACATCGGTACCGACCATTATTACTACGACGACTACGAGAACGAGCGCTCTATCAGCGATATTGCAGAACGTTCCTACATGCCTGCCCTGAACACGCTCCACGAGATGATCAAGGAGAACGGCAAGTACTTCAAGGTGGCCTTCTCGCTCTCGGGCGTGGGTATCGAGCAGCTGGAGATGCACGCTCCGCAGGTGCTGGAGAAGTTGCAGGAAATGAACGAGACGGGCTGCGTGGAGTTCCTGGCCGAGCCCTACAGTCACGGTCTGTCGTCGCTCATCAACGAGGAGACCTTCAAGGCCGACGTGAAGAAGCAGGTGGCCAAGATGAAGGAGTACTTCGGACAGACACCGAAGGTGCTGCGCAACTCGTCGCTCATCTACTCTGACGACATCGGTCTGATGGCTTCGCAGATGGGCTTCAAGGGCATGCTCACCGAGGGTGCCAAGCACGTGCTCGGATGGAAGTCGCCCCACTATGTGTACAACTGCGCTCTGGCTCCCAACCTGAAGCTGTTGCTGCGCGACGTGAAGCTGTCTGACGACATCTCGCTGCGCTTCAATAACCCCGAGTGGGAGGGCTATCCCCTGTTCGCCGACAACTACGTGAACGAGATTGCCTCGCACCCCGAGGAGAGCCAGATCATCAACATCTTCATGGAACTCTCGGCTCTGGGTATTGCTCAGCCGTTGTCGTCGAACATCCTCGACTTCCTGCGCGCCATTCCCGCTTGTGCTAAGGAAAAGGGCATCACTTTCTCGACGCCGACCGAAATCTGCATGAAGACCAAGAGCGTGGGTGCTCTCGACGTGCCCGACACGCTGTCGTGGGTTGACGAGGAGCGCGACGTGAGCTGCTGGCTGGGTAACCCCATGCAACGCGAAGCTTTCCATAAGCTCTATGGTGTGGCCGACCGCGTGCGCATTGCCAACGACCCGAAGATTAACCTCGACTGGGACTATCTGCAGGCCAGCAACAACTTCCGCTTCATGACCACGAAGCCCTCCAACGTAGGACTCGACCGCGGTATCTACTCGTCGCCCTTCGATGCGTTCACCAACTATATGAACATCCTCGGCGACTTCCTGAGCCGCGTGAACAGTCTCTATCCGGAGGATGTCGACAACGACCAGCTGGAGTCGCTGCTCACCACCATCCGCAATCAGGGTGAGGAGATTGAGATGCAGGAGAAGGAAATCACCCGCCTGCAGGCCAAGATCGAGAAGCTTGAGGCAAAGGCTGATGCTGAGGAGAAACCCGCCGAGAAGGCTCCTGCCAAGAAGGCAGCTCCGAAGAAGGCTCCTGCGAAGAAGGCAGCCGAAAAGCCTGCTGAGAAGAAGCCTGCTGCCAAGAAGGCTGAGAAGAAGTAGAATGTGACCTTCATGAGGATGCGTCAGAGAGGTTTTTCTGACGCATCCCTTCTTTTTTGAGGAAACTATAAGCTACCTCTTTTTTATACATTTAACCAACAAAACTCGTTATGATTGAGCGTCAGATTATTCAGCATTTCACCGACGACGACCTCTATAAGTTGTCGATGTGTTGTGCCGTCATAGACAACTTCCCCCGTGCCCAGGTGAAGTATCAGTTTGTAGATCGCGACAACACGGTCTATCCGGAGGGCTTCGCCGAAGAGGTGCAACATCAGATAGAACTTCTTGAAAATGTCTTCATCACCGACGAAGAGGTGAACTTCATGCGTAGCCGTTGCTACTATATTCCCGGCTGGTTCTATCGCTACCTGCGCGGTTTCCGTTACAATCGGAAATGGGTGCGCGTGTGGCAAGACGAGGAGCGTCATTTGCATATTGAGTTTGAAGGCAATTGGAGCGACACCATCCTGCTGGAGGTGAAAGTGCTTGCGATTGTTTCGGAACTCTATTATGAAATCACGGGTCAAACCGATAAGCTTGACTATGAAGAGTGCTACCGTAAGTCGTATGAGAAGGCTGAGCGATTGCTGGAGGCAGGTTGTGTGTATAGCGATTTCGGAACGCGTCGTCGTGCGTCGTTCCAGGCTGAGGAGACCGTTGTGCGGGCCATGCGCGATTGCCAGAATTCCCGTCAGTGGCCGGGTCGTTTTGTGGGTACGAGCAATGTCTATCTGGCCATGAAATACAATTTGACTCCCGTTGGTACGATGGCCCATGAGTTTGTGTGTGCTATTGCTGGCATGTATGGTCCGCAGATGGCCAACCACATGGCAATGGATGCTTGGCGCCACACGTTCCGCGGAGCGCTCGGCACATTCCTCTACGACAGCTTCGGATGGGACATCTTCTCGATGAACTTCTCTGAGGACTTTGCGAATCTGTTCAAGGGGCTTCGCATTGATAGCGGCGACAACCACGAGCAGCTGATGAAGATTGCCGCCAAGTACGAGCAGCTCGGCATCGACCCGCGCTCGAAGCAGGTCATCTTCTCAAATGCTCTCGACACCGACCGGGCCATCGCCATTCAGCGCTACGCCGTTGACTATTGCCAGCCGTCGTTCGGCATCGGCACCCATTTCACCAACGACTTCGAGGGCATCAAGCCTCGCAACATCGTCATCAAGCTCGTGGCGGTGAAGATTACGGAATCGTGGACGTTCTACAACGACACGTGCAAGTTGAGTGAAGACAAGGGCAAGCACACCGGCAAACCCGACGTGATAGAACGCTTCAAGAAAGCGGTGAATTTCCCAGAGTAGGGGAGGGCCCCTTGGTGACGAAGGCCGAAGGCCTGAAAAGAACACTAAAAACAATTACGTATGATGCTCAGCGGGCCGAGAAGAGGAACTGCTGGGCATCATATTTCCATTGTGCCAAGTCGTAGCGAACGAAGCGTGCCAGCAGTTTTATAACCAATTGTCGGGGCAGCCTCGTGCGCCGCGTCAGTTGGTTGAGTGTCTGAGGGGGATTGGTCTGCAACGTTTCCAGCAAAAGCGAATGCTCGTCGGCAAACGTCGTGACGATGGGCTGAGGCGAGCGTTGCTCGTTCCACAGCCTCAGATGGACTGGTGAAGCCAGGATGTTCTCGTCGTCGATGCGTATGTAGGCATGACGTTCGTCCTTCTCTTTGTTTAATGCGTAGATAGGCTTTTGCTCGGAAGGAGGCACCGTAGCAATCACCACCGTCCGCCCGTTGACGATGTACGTGTCGAAGCGGATGGATGGCTGAGGCCGGCAGTAGGTATAGGCGGCCGCGTGCATCATGAAGATTTCTTCCTCGGAGCGTACTCCGGCCACTTCGCCGTCGTCTCTCACACCGATGAGCAGCCTGCCGCCGTCGGTGTTGGCAAAGGCCGATACCGACTTGGCCAGCTTCGGAGCATCCGTAATCTTGTATTTGAAGTCTTGCTGCTGATGCTCGCCTTGCTCGATGAGGCGTTGAATGTAGTTGCTTTTCATACTTCCCTACATTTTTTTAATGCTTGAGCTTTCCTGGATTCAAGAACGCGATGCGTCGCGTTCCCCTACGTTCAATGCTTCACCCCTTTTATGCGCTCCAGCTCTTCCTTGAGGAAGCGAGGCGTGTAGCCCTTTCCCGACCGGGCAACTTCCTCCGGAGTGCCTGTGGTCAGGATGGTGCCGCCGCCGCGTCCGCCTTCCGGTCCCATGTCGATGATGTAGTCGGCCTGTCGGATGACGTCCAGATTGTGCTCGATGATGATGACCGTATTGCCACGATCCACCAGCCGTTGCAACACTTGCATCAGGATGCGGATGTCTTCGAAATGGAGTCCGGTGGTCGGTTCGTCTAAAATATATAATGTGCGTCCGGTGTCGCGTTTGGAGAGCTCCGTCGCCAGCTTCACGCGCTGGCTCTCTCCGCCGGAAAGGGTTGTCGACGATTGTCCCAGTTTGATATACCCCAAGCCTACATCCTGCAACGTCTTTATCTTTTGCAAGATGTTCGGGACGGCCTCAAAGAATTCCACCGCCTGGTTGATGGTCATGTCCAGCACGTCGGCTATCGATTTACCCTTGTAGCGCACTTCAAGCGTCTCGCGGTTGTAGCGCTTCCCGTGACACGTCTCGCAAGGCACCTGAATGTCGGGCAGGAAGTTCATCTCGATGGTCTTGTAGCCGTTGCCGCCACACGTCTCGCATCGGCCGCCTCTCACGTTGAACGAGAAGCGCCCGGGCTTGTAGCCGCGAATCTTGGCCTCGGGGAGTCCTACGAACAAAGAGCGTATGTCGCTGAACACGCCCGTGTAGGTAGATGGATTCGAGCGCGGAGTGCGGCCGATGGGGCTTTGGTCTACGCTCACTACCTTGTCGATGTTCTCCATTCCTTCGATGGAGTCGTAGGGCATAGGTCGCTGTAGTGAGCGGTAGAAGTGTTGTGACAGAATCGGCTTGAGCGTTTCATTGATGAGCGTCGACTTTCCCGAGCCGCTCACCCCCGTGACGACAATGAGTTTTCCCAGGGGAAACTCGGCGGTGATGTTCTTCAGGTTGTTGCCTTTGGCTCCTCTGATGATGATGCTCTTGCCATTTCCCTCACGGCGGGTGGGGCGGCTTTCAACATTCTTCTTCCCGCAGAGGTATTGGGCCGTGATGGTGTCGGTCTTCAGCATGTCGGCAGGCTTGCCTTGAAACACCACCTCGCCCCCTTTTCGGCCGGCCATCGGGCCGATGTCGACGATGTAGTCGGCGGCCAGCATCATGTCGCGGTCGTGTTCTACCACGATGACCGAGTTGCCGATGTCGCGCAACTGCTTCAGGGAGTCGATGAGCCGCTCGTTGTCGCGCTGGTGCAGGCCAATGCTGGGCTCGTCCAATATGTAGAGCACGTTCACCAACTGCGAACCTATCTGCGTGGCCAGTCTGATGCGTTGGCTCTCGCCGCCGGAGAGACTTGCCGACGGGCGGTTGAGTGCCAGATAGTCGAGGCCCACCTCCAGCAGGAAGTTGATGCGCGAGCGCAGTTCTTTGATGATTTCCTTCGCAATCTTTTGCTTGACCGGCACCATGTGTTCTTCCACATGCTCCATCCAGTCCTTCAGGTCGTTGATGTCGAGATTGGCCACCTCGCTGATGTTTTTATCCCAGATGCGGTAGGAGAGCGATTCCCGCTTGAGGCGTAGCCCTTTACATTCGGGACATTGGCAGGTGGCCAGGAATTGGTCGGCCCATTTCTGCCCGGCCGTAGAGTCATCGTTGTCCATCACTTGCTTCAGATACTTGATGATTCCGTCGAAAGGAAGGAAGTAGTCGCTGGAGGTGTGTACCAGTTCCTTGTCGATGCGCACATTCTCAAGCGAGCCATAGAGGATTTCGTCCAATGCTTCTTGCGGAATGTCGGCTACGGGCGTCTTCAAGTCCAACTCGTATTTATGTAGCAGGGCGTCTATCTGCCAGAAAATCATCTGGTTCTTGTATTTCCCTAAAGGAATGATAGCACCTTCGTAGATGCTCAGTTTCGGGTCGGGAATCACCTTCGTGAGGTCAATCTCGTTGACCACACCCAAGCCCTTGCATTTGGGGCAGGCACCTTCCGGAGAGTTGAAAGAGAAAATGTTGGGGGCGGCTTCACCGTATGAAAGGCCCGTCGTGGGGTCCATCAGGCGTTTGGAGAAATTGCGCACGGCGCCCGTTGCCTTTTCCATTATCATCAGAGCCCCGTCGCCCTGCTTCATGGCCACTTCTACGCTTTGCTTCAGCCGTTGGTCGTCTTTTTCCTGAACGACCAGTTTGTCGATGACCACTTCAATGTTGTGGTTCTTGTATCGGTCCACCTTCATGCCGCGGGTGATTTCCTGCACCTCGCCGTCGATGCGGATGTACAGATACCCCTTGCGGCGCATCGACTCGAATAGCTCGCGGTAGTGGCCTTTGCGTTGGCGCACCAGCGGAGCCAGGATGAAGACGGCCTTTCCGGCATAGTCTTTTAGAATCATGTTGATCACCTGCTCCTCGGTGTACTTCACCATCTCTTCGCCCGTCATATAGCTGTAGGCGGTTCCGGCGCGCGCATACAGCAGTCGCAGGTAGTCGTAAATCTCGGTAGTCGTGCCCACGGTGGAGCGGGGATTCTTGTTGGTGGTCTTCTGCTCGATGCTGATCACGGGCGAGAGACCCGTAATCTTGTCAACGTCGGGTCGCTCCATGTTGCCTAAGAAATTGCGGGCATAGGCCGAAAACGTTTCTATATATCGGCGTTGGCCCTCGGCGAAAATGGTGTCGAAGGCCAGCGATGATTTTCCTGAACCCGACAGGCCCGTGATGACAGTAAGGGCATTGCGCGGTATCTCCACGTCAATGTTTTTGAGGTTGTGCACGCGTGCACCCCAAACATTTATCTTTTCGTCTTCTCGTTGCATTTTTTGAACGGTAATCTCAACTCTCCACTCTCCGCTCGACCTGCAGGGTTGCTTTTCGTAGCAAAGCGGAGAAAGAACTCTCAACTCTTAACTAAAAACTGACTCTCAACTCTCCGCTCGACCCGTAGGGGCGCTTTCGTAGCGAAGCGGAGAAAGAACTCTAAACTAAAATCATTCCATACTGTTCACCCCCGTATCCTCGGTGTAGCCACGAAGCAGGTTCACGTCGGTGCGTATCACAAACTTTCGTCCGTCGGCACCCTTGGCCTTCACCAGACAGAAATACACCCCCTGCTTCACGGGCTTGCCGTTATACGTGCCGTCCCATCCTCCCGCAGGGTCGGTCCATTCGTAGAGCTTCTGCCCCCAACGGTTGTAGATGGTAGCACGAAACTCCACCAGGCTCTGGTAACCCTCCTTAGCTTTGTAGATGGGATTATGCTCGTCACCGTTGGGCGAGAACGCGTTGGGCATCTCCAGCCGGCTCTCTGAGATGGAAACCGTCAGCGGATTCCGTTCGTTCCAGAATTCCTCGGTATAGCGTATCGTGTCGTTGCCTTGCGTAAAAGTGGCAAAGCACATCACCTTGTGCAGTCCTGCCTTTGTGAAGGTATAGTCGGTGTCTTCGTCGTATCTTACCAGGTAAGGCGTGTCGTGCTCGCTTCCGTCCAATTCCGTCAGGTAGAAACGCCACTCGTAGTAGGCATCCCATCCGCCCACGTTCTGAGCATTGGCATAAAACTGGACGGCCTTCGGCGCCGAACCCGTAAACGAAGTACCCGTTTCTTCTTCGCCCTCATCGTTTGTAGAGATGGCATACGGGTCAATCGTCGGCACCACGTCCTGCGCCTCGACCATAGTCCTGGAGCCCATCCATGCCAGGCAAATGAGGATATAAAGTTTCTTATTCATTCTCATTTTGTTTGATTTATCCTGCAAAGTTACAAAAAAAATGCTTATTTTAGGGTTCAGTTGAAAGATTTTTTGTACTTTTGTCGTCGTAAATCACAAAACAAGAGAAAATGAGAAAACATTTCAGGTATATTTTCGTTGTCGTGGCAAGCATTCTGAGCTTGTCGGTGTTTGCCCAAACAACACAATGGCGCGATATCTACACCGCAAAAAAGAAAGACACCATCTACGGCATCGCCAAGAAGTATAATCTTACGGTAGACGACCTCGTGGCAGCCAATCCGGCTATGAAGGCCGACGACTACAAGCTGAAGAAGGGCGAAACCGTCTTCATCCCGTTCGCGAAGACCCCTGCCGACCTGGAGGCCGAGCGCCAGAAGGCCAAGCAGCCCCAGCGCACCGACGTCCGCCAGCGAGCCATTCGGGTGGGAGTGATGCTGCCCCTGCATGATGTCGACGGCGACGGCCGCCGCATGGTGGAATACTATCGCGGCATGCTCCTGGCCTGCGACAGCCTCCGGCGTGCCGGCATCTCCACCGACATCCGAGCCTGGAACGTTTCCATCGACTCCGATATCCGCCAGACCCTCTTGCAAAACGGTGCCAGCGAGTGCGACATCATCTTCGGTCCGCTCTACACCAAGCAGGTGAAGCCCCTGGCCGACTTCTGCCGCAGCTACGACATCCGCATGGTCATTCCCTTCTCCATCAGCGGCGACGAGGTAGAGCACTACGAACAGATTTTCCAGGTCTATCAGTCGCAGAGCCAGCAGAACCAGGATGCCATCAACGCCTTCCTGGAGCGATTCCCCAACCATCATGCCGTCTTCATCGATTGCAACGACTCCACCTCCCGCAAGGGCCTCTTCACGATGAACCTCCGCAAGCAGCTCGAAGCCAAGGGACGTTCGTTCAACATCACCAATCTGAAAACCTCCGACGAAGCCTTCCAGAAAGCCTTCAGCCGCACCAAGCCCAATGTGGTAGTGCTGAACACGGGGCGCTCGCCCGAACTCAATCAGACCCTGGCCAAGCTCGACCAGCTGCGCCAGCGCGACGCAGGAGTTGCCGTAGCCCTCTTCGGCTATATCGACTGGCTCATGTACACCAAGGTCTATGCCGACTACTTCCACAAGTACGACACCTACATCCCCACCAACTTCTTCTATAATGCCCTTTCCCGTTCCACTCAGAATCTCGAGCAGAACTACAAGAAGTGGTTCCATCAGGACATGCAGTACGCCCTGCCGCGCTTCGCCATCACCGGCTACGACCAGGCACAGTTCTTCCTGCGCGGGCTCCATCAGTACGGCACCGACTTCCGCGGCACAAAGCAGCAGCGCGTCTACAACTCCATGCAGACACCGCTCCATTTCAAGCCCGCGGCAAAGGGCGGCGGCATGCTCAACGCCCAGTTCATGCTTGTCCACTATAAGCCCAATAAAACCATCGAGGCGATTAACTATTAAGCCCTTCGGGCGTTCAAAAGCTGCTACGCAGCGTTCAAAAGTCGCTACGCGACGGTTCAAGGTTCAATGCGCCTGCGGCGCGGTTCAAAGTCGCTTTGCGACGGTTCAAATGCGCCTGCGGCGCGGTTCAAGGCGCTTCGCGCCAGGTTCAAAGTTCAAGGTTCAAGGCGCTTCGCGCGTTCAAAGTTCAAGGTTCAATGAGAAAAATTCTGACTCTGCTACTTAGTTGCTTCCTCACCCTCACGGCAACAGCCCAGGTGGGCGAGCATCGCAACGACTTCGCCCTGGGCGTCAATGGCGGCTATGCCCTTACGAACATCGGCTTCGTGCCCCGAGTCTCTCAGGGCATGCACGGCGGCATCACCGCAGGCCTCTCCGCACGCTATGTCTGCGAGAAGTATTTCTCCACCATCTGCTCCGTCCAGGCCGAGTTGAACTACACGCAGATGGGATGGAAGGAGAGCATCCTCGACGATGAAGACAATCCCGTCATCAACGAAGCAACGGGACTCCCCGAGCAATACAGCCGCACCATCAACTACGTCCAGTTGCCCGTTATGGCCCATCTCGCATGGGGACGCGAGCAACGCGGAGCGCAGTTCTTCTTCCAGATAGGCCCCCAGTTCGGCTATTGGCTGAGCGAGAGCACGAAGACCAATTTTGACTTCGCCGAGCGAAACCGTGCCGACCGCGTCAATCCCGTTTGTGCCCAAGACACGATGGCCGTGGAGCACAAGTTCGACTATGGCATCGCCGCCGGCCTGGGTATGGAATACAGCGTTCCCCGCGTGGGCCACTTCCAGTTGGAGGCCCGCTATTATTTCGGCCTCGGCAATATCTATGGCGATACGAAGCGCGATTTCTTCTCCAAGTCCAACATGAGCAGCATCATCGTCAAGCTTGCCTGGCTCTTCGACATCACAAGAACCAAGCGGTGAGCCTTCCCCTGCTCGCGCCCCGTTGGGGCCGTCAAATGCCGGCATAAATGGTGACTACGCCCGTTGGGGGGGCCAACTATCTCCTAAATGGCGGCCCCGGCGGCCTGAAAGGCCAGCTATCTCATAGATGGCGGCCCCGGCGGCCTGAATCTCCTATGTGGCGGCCCCGGCGGCCTGAAAGGCCAGCTATCTCATAGCCCAGGGCATCGCCCTGGGGTGCCGAACCACCACCAAGGCTACGCCCTGTAGGGGCAAAACCATTATCTCCCCCGCGTGTTTTTAATGGTGCTGCCCTTTCAGGGCGCCATTATTAATTGTGGCCCTCCCAACCCCAGGGCGCTGCCCTGGGCTATGCGATGCTGCCCCTTCGGGGCGTTTCCCGATGAATCTATTGATTTTTCCTTTCAGGGCACTACTCCGCAGATGATGGAAGCATAGTCCGCATGATGCAGAGCATAGCTCCGTAGGTGGTGGTGGCTTGTTTCGGAGGATGCAAAGCTATGCTCCATTCGATACAAAGGCGTGCTCAGTTTGGAAAGGAGGCATGCTCTGTAGGATACAGAGACGTGCTCCTTTTGCACTGGAGGCATGCTCTATAACTCCACCCAATCAACAGCACATCTTTATTTTGCCTGCGGCGCAAAGTGTAATTATCATTCGCTCGGCTTTAGGCATTAATTATTCATTAATTTTTGGGGGGATGATATAGGAGCTGGCACAAGGACCTCGAAGAGGTCACATGTGCATAACCGCGGGTCTTGACCCGCGGAATGTGTAAATATGCGAGGATATTTGTTTATGGCATCTTCCTTCCGCAGGTCAAGACCTGCGGTTAAGCATAGTGCGACCTCTCCGAGGTCGGGACGACAGGGGGGCTTTTGTATCAATAAGTCAAAGAACGCGTGTTATATATGGTTATAAAGAATAGAGAGAAGAGGGTGACGGGCGGCGGGTGATTGTAGATCGATGTGAAGGCAATTGGAGCGTTATGGGGTGACGAAAGTGTGGGAGTGGAGGCTGTTTTTCCGGTATTTGCTGTATTTCTTTTGCACTGCAAAGATACGAAAAAATCTTGAAACTTCCAAATCGTAAGCACGAAAAACAGCACTTTCGGGGACAAAAACTGCGCTTTTGGGTCTTTGTGATGTTTTCTTGTAGAATGTAGAAGTACAAAGGTGTTTCAGGCGATTTTCGTCACCTATTTCAAGGGCATAAAACCATCACAGTATCACAGTATCACAGTATCACAGTTTTATTATGAGGCATATTTTTGTGCGGACGCCTCGGAAGAATCAAAAAATGTAAGTAAAAATTTTTACTATTATATATATAATATATATATATTATATATAAATAGTAAGTTCTAAATTCCCCCTTTATACCCCCTCCCCTAGAAAACTGTGATACTGTGATACTGTGATGCAAGCAGTGTAACTAAGGTGTGTAAGAAAGGGGTAAGACCTGCAGCTTGTAAGGTCTGCGTTGTGTAAGATGGGCCCACCCCCGAGCAAGGAAAGTGCAGTTTTTGTCCCCAAAAGTGCAGTTTTGCGCCCCAAGAATTTGCACATATCAAATTTTTTTTGTAACTTTACACCATAAAATAAATACTATTATGAAACGATACTACATTCTTGTTTTGCTGGTGTTCGCCGCGATGATGGCTTTCGCTCAGGAAGGAAGCGGATTGAACTTAGCGGCGATTGATAAACAGGTGATTCCTGAAGATACGGCGGTGCGCAAGGGCGTGCTGAGCAACGGACTGACCTACTACGTTTGCCGAAACGACAAGCCCGCGAAGCAGGCGTTCTTCTATCTGCTGGTGAAGGCAGGCTCCATCGTGGAGCAGGACAACGAGCGGGGCATCGCCCACTTCGTGGAGCACATGCTGTTCAAGGGCACGAAGCATTTCCCGGGTAGCGTGATCGACTTCTTTCGCCGCAACGGCCTGCAGTTCGGTCACGACACCAATGCCTTCACGGGCTTCGCGACGGTGCGCTACCAGCTGAACGCCATCCCCGTGGACAACACGCTGCTGATGGACTCGTGCCTCTTGTTGCTTCGCGACTGGGCCGGCGATGCCATCATCGATGCCAAGGACGTGGAGAGCGAGCACAACGTCGTGGTGGAGGAGTGGCGCGTCAGGAACACCGTTTCCTATGCCCAGCAGTTGCTCAACGGCCTCTTCAATCATTCCATCTATGCTGACCGCCTTCCCATCGGCGACATGAACATCGTGAAGAATTGCTCCCAGCAGTTGGTGCGCGACTTCTACGACCGCTGGTACCAGCCTCAGAACCAGGCCGTTGTGGTGGTGGGCGACTTCGACCCCGACCAGATGGTGGAGAAGGTGAAGAAGATGTTTGGCGACCGCAAGCGGGGCACGTCGGTTTCACCCCTGCCGCCAGCCATTCCCGACAACGAGGCTCCCAACACTCTTCTATATGCCGACAAGCAGCAACCCTTTGGTTCCATTGGGTTGATGATGAGGCTGACTGAAGACTCGGCGACGCCCAAAAACACGGTAGGCGGCATGAAGACCGCCATCCTGCGCGATGAGATTAAGAACCAGATGTATAATAAGCTCCGCGGCCTCAAGACGAAATTTCCCGAGTTACTTGGTGGCAGCGTCACGACGACCGACGTTGCCGACCTTGGCGACAAGTTGTGGATGTTCAACCTGTCGGCACCTCAGGACAAGTGGCTCAGCACGTTGGAGCTGATGGCGAAGCAGGTGGAGCTGATACGCCGCAAGGGATTCGGCAATAAAATCGTCTTCCCCTTCGCTCCCATGAGTCCAGAATACAATGCCGACTCTACCGCCATCATCCTTGCTGATACTTCGTTTGTGAAAACAGGTCGTAACATCCAAAGCACCGAGTTCATCAATAGGTGTTCTGCCAACTTTTTCCGGAACGAAGCGATACTGTCGGACATGGCCAAAGGACTTGCCGAGCGACACATCAAGAACGCTGTCACCGCTGAGGAACTTCAAGAGGAGTTCCGCCGCATGACCAGCGGCCGCAACATGCTCATCGGCGTGTGGATGACCGACAGCACGGCGCTGCCCAAGAAAGAAGAGGTGGAAGCGGTGTGGCAACGTGTCCGTCAGATGACCGACGAGCAGTTGGCCGACGTGGAGGTAGTAGAGGCGAAGAAACTGGAGCGCATCAAAGTGGATAGCCTCGACATCCCTACGGTGCCTGGCACCATCGTCAGTCAGCGGGTGTTGAACGATAGCATTAGCGAGGTCTACTTGTCGAACGGCGTGAAGGTGGTGTTCTTGAAGCAGAAGACCGATGCCGACCTGATTAACTTCATGATTCAACGTCCGCAAGGCTATTCCGTGCTCAGCGACGACGACATCCACTATCACGACATGTTGGGCAATTGCGTCAGGAAGTACAAATGTTGGAATGGAGAGTCGAATGTGCAGGTAGAGCCTTTCGAAGACAGATTCGATCACGGTGCCCGGTGGATAGAGGGCGACAGCCTCAATGCGTTCCGGGTGGAGTGTACGCTGAAGATGTTCTACAAGTCGCTGACCTCGACCGAGGTAGATTCTGTGGAGTTTGCCGAACAAAAGCAGAAGCTGATGGCGTCGGCCGCGGCTTTGTCGAGCCCGATAGGGCAATCGTCGCTGAAAGTAGGACTGATGACGGCCGCTGAGACGAAGCTACTGATGCCGCCCTCGGTCGAGGTGGTATCTTCGATGAACATCGACCACCTGCGCGAGTTGGTGAAGGACTACTACTCGAACTACAACGGTTCGGTGATGGTGGTGCAGGGAAACGTGGACGCCGATAGCATCATGCCCTACATTTTGAAATATGTGGGTGGCCTGCCCTCGAAGCCCGAGCGCGTGAAACGCTTGACGTGGCCTGCCGACCACTATAAGACGGAGAATACGGTCGTGGTGGAGAAGATTGAGAATCCTGCCCCCATCGCTCAGACCGTGATGTACTACACCTGGGAAAAGGGCTTCCAATACACGCAGCAGTCGCATGCCCACAACGAAGTGTTGCTGAGCGTGTTGAGAGACTTGCTCATTCAGACCCTGCGCGTTCAGCATAGCGACGTCTATACTCCGCAAGTGCAGATGGAAGACGCGCTGTTGCCCGTGCCGCACATGAGGATCACCATCGCCTTCGCCTGCAATCCCACCCAGCGCGAGCGCATCGCAAAGGATGTGGAGCAACTGGTGAAGCAGATGGCTGAGGGCAACCTCATCACGCAGGACCTCATCGACGGTTACCTCAAGACTCGCGAGAAGCAGAGTGCCTCTTACAAGGACAATGAATACACCCGCCGCCGCGACTATCTGACGCAGGAATTGAACGGCATCGTAGTGAAGCAGGGCGATATGACCTACGTCCGCCAGGTGACGCCCTCGTCGCTCCGCACCCATCTCAAGCAGCTGCTGAAGCACGGCAACCTGCATGTGGGCTACCTGACGACCGAGTGACAGCGCCTGCCGTTGCCCGGAAAAAGGATGTTGCGGCCCTTCGCAAGTTTATTTTTATGATTTTTCTTTGCAGAATCAGAAATAATTGCTACCTTTGTGCCAATAAACCCGCGGAGGCAGTTCCACGAGGGGCAGCCTCCGTGTGGTTTTGTGGGCTTGCGTTGCCCCCTTGATGATCTATTATTCACTTAAATAAAACAACAAAAATTATGTTCGAAGGACAACCTAAAGGACTCTACGCGTTGGCATTGGCCAACACCGGTGAGCGTTTCGGCTACTACACGATGATAGCCGTGTTTGCATTGTTTTTAAGAGCTAACTTTGGCCTCGAGCCAGGAACGGCCGGACTCATCTACAGTTCGTTCCTCATGCTCGTCTACTTCCTGCCGCTCGTGGGTGGTATCATGGCCGATAAGTTCGGTTTCGGTCGCATGGTGACCATCGGTATTCTCATCATGTTCCTGGGCTATCTGCTGCTGGCCGTGCCTATGGGCGGCGGTGGTGTGGCTATGGTGTGCATGGTGGCTGCGCTCATCTTTATCAGCTTCGGCACAGGACTCTTCAAGGGCAACCTGCAGGTGATGGTGGGTAATCTCTACGACGACCCCGCACTGGCCTCGAAGCGCGACTCGGCATTCTCCATTTTCTACATGGCCATCAACATCGGTGCGCTCTTTGCTCCCACGGCTGCCATCAAGATCATGGAGTGGGCCCAGAAGAGCCTCGGTGTCTCTGAGAACGACTCTTATCACTTCGCCTTCGCTGTGGCCTGCGCCTCGCTGATTCTCTCCATCGCCATCTACTACGCCTTCCGCTCGTCCTTCCGCCACGTGGAGGGAGGCAAGAAGAAGGATAGCGCCGCTGCCGTGAGCACCGAGCCGGAGCTCTCGAAGGAGGAGACCAAGCAGCGCATCGTGGCCCTGTGCCTGGTGTTTGCGGTGGTGATTTTCTTCTGGATGGCATTCCACCAGAACGGCCTGACGCTGACGTACTTCGCCAATGAGTTCACCGAGAAGTCGGCCAGCGGTGTGCACACGATGCCGTTCGACGTGATCAACCTCGTGATGATTATCTTCATCGTCTATGCCCTGTTCTCATTCTTCCAGAGCAAGACGCAGAAGGCCAAGGGCATCTCGGCGCTGGTGATTCTTGCCGCGCTCGGCGTGCTCTACTACAAGTACACGCAGGCTACGGGCACTCTCGCCATCTCGGCTCCCATCTTCCAGCAGTTCAACCCCTTCTACGTGGTGGCTCTGACGCCCGTCTCGATGGCCATCTTCGGCGCTCTCGCCGCCAAGGGCAAGGAGCCTTCGGCACCCCGCAAGATTGCCTACGGTATGCTTGTGGCTGCCGTAGCCTTCTGCCTGATGCTCGTGGCTTCGCAGGGCTTGCTGACGCCTAACGAGCAGGCTGCCGCCGGCGATGCTGGCAAGTTCGTGTCGCCCTACTGGCTCATCTCCGTCTACCTCGTGCTGACGTTCGGCGAACTGCTGCTCTCTCCGATGGGCATCTCGTTCGTCTCGAAGGTGGCTCCCCCGAAGTATAAGGGTATGATGATGGGTGGATGGTTTGTGGCCACTGCCTTCGGCAACATGCTCGTCAGCGTGGGCGGTCTGCTCTGGGGCGGCCTCTCGCTCACCGTCGTCTGGGGCGTGTTCATCGTGCTCTGCCTGCTCTCGGCTCTCTTCATGTTTGCCATGATGAAGCGCTTGGAAAAAGTTGCTTAATAAATAATTCATATAGAAATGGAAAAAATCCCTGTGCTGCTGCTCACGGGCTACCTGGGCAGCGGCAAGACCACACTCCTCAACCGTATCTTGAACAATCGCCGCGGCATTAGGTTTGCGGTGATTGTCAATGATATCGGTGAGGTGAACATTGATGCCGACCTGATAGAAAAGGGTGGCATAGTAGGACAAAAGGATGACAGTCTTGTGGCCCTGCAGAACGGGTGCATCTGCTGCACGCTGAAAATGGATCTCGTGGAGCAGCTGCGCGACATCACCCGCCAGCACCGCTTCGACTACATCGTGATTGAAGCCAGCGGCATCTGCGAACCGGCACCCATTGCCCAAACCATCTGTTCGATGCCGAGCATGGGGCTCGAATACGTCTACGACGGCGAGCCGGTGGTAGACTGCATCGTCAGCGTCGTCGATGCGCTCCGCATGCGCGACGAGTTTGGCAGCGGCGACCTTCTGATGCGCCACGACATTGAAGAAGAGGACATCGAGAACCTCGTCATCCAGCAGATAGAGTTCTGCAATATCATCTTGCTCAACAAGGCATCCGAGGTGAAACCGGAGGAGCTGGAACGCGTGCGGCAGATTGTGCGGGCGCTTCAGCCAAAGGCCGAAATCATCGAGACGGATTATTGCGACGTGCCGTTCGAGAAAATCCTCAACACTGGCATGTTCGACTTCGACCAGGTAGCAACGTCAGCTGCTTGGATCAACGAAATCGAGAATCATCATGAAGATGATGACGACGATGACGATGATGAGCATGAGCACCATCACCACGACGATGACGACGATGAGCATGAGCACCATCATCACGACGATGATGATGACGACGACGAGCACGAGCGCCACCATCATCCCTCCCCCTCGGGGGAGTCGGAGGGGGGCTCCCACCACCACCATCATCACCATCATCATGATGAGGGTGAGGCTGAGGAATATGGCATCGGCACGTATGTCTACTATCGTCGCCCCGCTCTGAACCTTGGATTGTTCGATGAGTTTGTAGCCCGCCGCTGGCCGAAAGGCGTTATTCGGGCGAAAGGCATCTGCTGGTTCCACGACGAACCCGACATGTGCTACGTGTTCGAGCAGGCCGGCAAGCAGGTGAGCATTCGTCAGGCCGGCCAATGGTACGCCACGATGCCCGAAAACGAGCTGCGTCTCTTCAAGGAGCAGAACCCGGGCTTGCAACGCGATTGGGACGACCGCTACGGCGACCGCATGCAGAAGCTGGTCTTCATAGGTCAGCATCTCGACAAGGAGGCCATTGCCCGCGAACTCGACCGCTGTTTGGAAGAGTAGAAAAGATGTGGCACACGCTTTTGCTCATAGCAGAAATCGTGAAAAACAATCGGCCCTGCACTCGTCCCGTACGGATGGTGTGAGGCCGATTTTCGAAAGTGAAGAAAAACGCGTATTTCCTTTGCGCTTTCCATCGTTTTTTGTATCTTTGCAGAAGATTTGATAATAACTATTAATTTACTTGATAAGTATGAAGAAACCTTTACTCTTATTGTTCGCCCTGCTGGCGGTCTGCACGATGCAGGCTCAGGAGGAAATTCTCTATGGAGTCTATACCGGCTCGGGCACGCTGAAAGGTATGGGCACGCAGAAGGCCGAGACCTACGATGTGGCGATGCATCTGCAGGACCCTGCGCTGGTTGGCATGCAGATAGTAGGCATCAACGTGCCTCTCAACGAAGGAGCCACCGTCACCGACTGCAAGGCTTGGCTGACGAGCGAGCTGACGTTGGACGGCGGTAAGAATGTGGCTGACATTGCTGAGGCTGAGTTCACTGCCGACGGCAAGTGGGTGGAAGTGACGTTTGCCGAACCTTACACCGTCACCGAGGCTGGTCTCTACGCCGGCTACACGCTGACGGTGCCCTCGGTAGTGGCGTCGCAGGATGCCGATCCCAACAAGCGTCCCATCATGTGCGTTTCGAGCGAGGACATCGGCAACCTCTATATACACACTTCGCGTTCCGTGCGCAAATGGCGTCAGCTGGCCGAGACAGCCTACTATTCAACGGGTGCCTATGCGATGGTGGTGCGTCTGAAGGGGCCGCAGGTGAAAGAATATGCCGTCTCCGTATTGCCGCCCGACGAACTCTCTACCTATGTGCTGAAGGGCAAGTCGGTCACGCTCACGCTTCAGTTGGAGAATCACGGTCTGGCCGACATCACCAACATTGACTACTACGTGGCCATCGACGGCCAACGCGCAGAAGAGGCCGACCGTCATGTCAACGTGTCGCTCAAGGGTGGCTACTATGGCCGTCGGGCCAATCTCAAGGTGCAGCTGCCTGTAGTGAGCGAAGCTGGCTCGCGTGAGGTGAACGTCGTCGTCACGAAACTGAACGGCAAAGACAACGAAGATGCCGCACCCGGCACGACCTTCTCGATGGCCTACCTCTCGGAGTATCCCAAGCACAAGCCCCTCATGGAGGAATACACCGGCACCTGGTGCCAGTATTGTCCGCGCGGTATGGCCGGTATGGAGGGTATGAACAAGCTCTATGGCGACGACTTCGTGGGTGTGGCTTTCCACAACGGCGACCCCATGCAGGTGACCGCTCTCTACCCCAACGACGTGAACAGCTTCCCCAACGGCTATCTCGACCGCGTGCTGAACGTCAATCCGTTCAGCGGCACGAATGGTGGCAGTCTGGGCATCAAGGACGACTGGAAGCGCCGGCAGAACATCATTGCTCCGGCATCCATCGAGCTGAAGGCCGTATGGGCCGACGAGGCTCAGACGAAGCTTGAGGTGACTTCCACGACCACCTTCGTGCGCGACTTCAAGAACAGCCCCTACCAGCTCACCTACATTCTGACGGCCGACGGCCTGAAAGGCGACACCAACGACTGGTGGCAGGTGAACGCGCTCTCCGGCGATGCCGAGGCCAAGAAAGACCCCTATCTGGCAGTCTTTGCCAATCAGCCGTCGCCCATCAAGAACATTGAGTACAACGACGTGGCCATCCAGCTCTCTAACTCGCGTGCGCTTGCAATGGAGGGGACGCTGCCCGGTTCGGTGGAAGGCGGCAAGGGCTATGAGCACAAATACGTCTTCGACGTGACGGAGAATGAGCTGGTGCAGGACAAGACTAAGTTGCGCCCCGTAGTGGTGCTCATCGACACGACGACGGGTGAGGCCGTCAATGCCGACAAGGTGGGCGTCAGCAGCGAGACCGACGGCATCAGCGAGATTCCTTCCGGCGACGAGCTTCAACGGGCCGACGGCAGGTCGTACGACTTGCAGGGGCGTGAGTTGAATGCTGCCCATCGGGCTATGCGTGGCATATATATTGTTAATGGTAAAAAAGTTATAAGATAATGAAGACAATCATCCTTTCCGTACTTTCCATGCTGTTCTCCGTAACGGCATCGGCGCAAGCCACAACGATTGCAAAACCGAGTCCTCAGCTGACTCCCGTCTCGAAAGTAACCGCCGACAAGCACGGCATCATCCGCGACCAGCCCGAGGGCGAGTATCGCATCTACGTGCGCGATGGCGGTGCAACCTATGCCACCATCTTCTTCATCAAGGAGAGCCAGGCCGGCATCGTGGAGGAAGTAGTGTTCAGTGAGGACGGCAAGACGTGCTGGCTGAAGAACATCGTCTCGCATGCCACCACTTACACTTGGGTGGAAGGCAGCGTGGAGGGCAACACCATCACCGTGCCCCTCGGCCAGATGGTCCACTGGTTTGACGACGGCAACTACGGCATGCGCCTGGCCCGCGTGAAGGTGGACGGCGACATCAACAAGTACACGGTAGACACGAAAGGCAGCGTGACGTTCACGATTGACGGCGACAAGCTGATTCTTAACGGCACCAGCGGCGACCCCGACGCATCGATATTCGACGGACTGGGCCTCGTCTATACGGATTCCTACGATGGTGAGTGGAGCTATTATCTTGACTATGAGACGGTGCTCACTTATCTGGATGAGAAACCGGTTACTCCGCCTGCCGACCTCGAGACCGAGGCGTTCTCGATGGAGAATGAAGACTACGGCCACCTGATGGAAGTGGGCTTCTACGGCAATGATGTGTACATGAGGAAGGTGACCGAAAGCAAGCTCGCCGACTCTTGGATTCGCGGCTACAAGGAAGACGGCAAGGTGGTGTTCCCCGCTCAGATGGCTGGTATCGGTGGTGCCTTTGCCTTCTACTTCTGCGGCATCGATGGCGTGAAAGAGGAAAATGAATATGGTGGCTATTCGTGGAAATATGAGTGGCCGGGCAGCGATCTGGTGTTCGACTACGACGAAGAAACTCGCACGTTTACTACTTCGCAGACCCTCATGCTGACCACCTCGCTGAACGCCAACGACGGACGCGGCGAAATATTCCACAGCCCGAAGCTGCGCCCCTATGAGGAGCATGCCGGCACACCTTCCGACCCGTCGGTGATAGCCTTCGTGGAGTATGCAGGCGGAGCTCTGAACGTAGCGATGTTCGTGGTGCCGCTGGTCGACACAGAGGGTCGCTTCATGGATCCTGAAAAGTTGTCGTATCGCCTCTTCGTGGACGACGACGAGCCCTACATCTTGTATCCCGACGAGTATGAAGCGCTCACGGAGCCGATGGAGGAGATTCCCTATCTCTACTCCGACCGCAAGGGTACCATCATCGAGAAAGCCTACGGACTCTATGTCTATCAGACTGGCTTCGACCGCTTCGGCATTCAGAGCATCTATCGCGGCGGCGGCGAGGAGCACATGTCGAACATCTGCTATTGGAACTTCAACGAGCCTGACCACGTAGACGGCATTGCTAACGTTCAGGATGCAAAGCCCGTAGCCAGTTACGACATGACGGGCCGTCAGGTGGAACAGGTCAGGAAAGGCTTCGCTATCACTCGCATGAGCGATGGACGCGTAGTGAAAACAATTAGAAAGTAATCAGAACAGCGATTTTCCTAAATAAAGAAGCGTGAGGACGGAGCAATGTTCCCGACCTCACGCTTTATTTTTGCATCCTTTACCGAAAGTTTTATCATGAAGAATCTTTCTTTTTGCATCCCTTACCGCCGTTTTATCGTGAAGACTTTACCGCCGTTTTATCATGAAGAATCCCAGGCGGTGGGTGATGCCCTTCCGATTGAGCGATCGCAACTGATAGAATCCTTCGGGCATCTGGCTCACGTCGAGGTATTGCCCTATATACGGACGGGTGGCGATGAGCCTTCCCTGCATGGTCTCGATGGCCACCACCTTCGCGTCGAGCGTAGAAGGCTTTTGCGGTAGTTCCAGTCTCCTGCCGTCGCAAGGCAAGAGTCCTGCTGCTACGGCATTTCCTTCACCACGATACTCGTCCTTTTCCACGCTCTGCAAGGGCTTGCTCTCGTTGCCGTAGCGGTCGACGGCGGTCACGGCGTAGAAGTAGTCGCCTTTCGGCTTGAGCGTTATGTGCTTGTCGGCGACCCTCGTGGCAACGATGTTGCGGGCATCGTTCACGTCAACCGGCCATGTGCGGCTGGCGTATAAATTATATAATAGGTGGTCGGCATCGTTGCTTTGCCAAATCAGGTCGACCACACCATTCGAATACTTTGTTTGCTGGAAAGCCTGGGGCGCTTGGGGTAGGGCAGACGAGAGCCACGTCATCGGCGGAATCAAGGCTGGCGTCTGGTTGAAGCGTTGCGCAAAGCGATAGATGCCTTTCTCGTTGTCTGTCAGGAATTTACTGCGGAAGTGCGTGTGGCCCAGCCCCAGGTTGCGCAGCACGTTCATCTCCTGCGAAACCGTCACGAGCGGCCAGTTGCCTTCGTGCCGGGAAAGCATGTAGGTGGCCAGACCTGGAGCCACAATCTTGCCGTATGAGCGCTCCTGCCAGTCGATGGCGAAGGGATAGAAGTGGTTGTCGCGGAAGTACATCATGGGGAAGAGGGCATCCATCACGCCCGTACGCAACCATTCCTGGGCATCCTGGCAGACCACCGTTCGGGCATTCCACCCACGCGATGAATAACGGCTCAGGTCGTCGGCTTTGCCGATGGGCGAGCAACTCATCATCACCCAGGGCTTCAGTCGCTTCACCCGCTGGCTGATAGCAGTAGCGATGGCGGTGATGTTGCGTCGGCCTTGCGAGCGCGACACCTTTATCTTCCACGTTTCCGGATAGCGGATGTAGTCGAGATGGATGCCGTCGACATCGTAGTTGCGCACGATTTCCTCGCAGATGTCAGCGAGATACGTGCCCGTCTGCATGTTCTCAGGGTCCATGTAGCCATCGGGGCCAATCTTCTTGATGAGTCTCGGATAGCGCTTGCGAAGCTGCGTGCAACCGGCCGACGTCCATTTGCCCACGGGAATCGTCACCACCCACGCATGCAGCTGCATGCCGCGTTTGTGGCACTCGTCGATGGCGAACTTCAGCGCATCGTAGCCCGGACTCTTCCCGGGGTTGCCGCTCAGACAGCCGTCCCACGGCTCCATGCTGGAGGGATAGATGGTGGTGGCACGCACGCGGGTCTGAAGGAGCACCACGTTTGTGCCGACAGCCTTCAGCTGGTCGAGAATGGTGGTGAGTTCCCGTTGCTGCCGTTCTATGGACGAAGCAGAGCCGTTGGCGTAGGAGTGTGGCCAGTCGATGCCGCCGATGGTGGTGAGCCATACTGCGCGCACTTCGTACTTCGGCGAGGGAGCAAAAAGACAGTCAGAGGGATATTGCTCTTGAAAGGTTGGCGTGGTCGTCTGAGCATTGGCTGTCGTTGGGTATAAGGCGAAGACAAGACATGCAGCCAAAGCATTTCTCCCCACCGTTTTTATGAATCTATATATGCTATTTGTCATTGTATTTCCGTTTTCAATGTGCAAAGTTACGAAAAAGTTTCTTAACTTCCCAATTTTTTGTTACCTTTGCACATTATATCGTAAAACCTAAAGTAAAACGGTAAGATGATTTCATTCGTTATTGCACTTGTAGCCCTCGTGTTAGGGTATTTCCTTTATGGAAAGCTTGTTGAAAAAGTGTTCGGTCCCGACGACCGCCCCACGCCAGCCGTTGCTAAGGCCGACGGCGTAGACTACATCGTGTTGCCCACGTGGAAGGTCTTCATGATTCAGTTTCTGAACATTGCCGGCACAGGGCCTATCTTCGGTGCCATCATGGGTGCCAAGTTTGGCCCGGTGGCCTATTTGTGGATAGTCTTCGGATGCATCTTTGCAGGAGCAGTCCACGACTATATGTGCGGCATGCTGTCAATTCGTAATGGTGGAGCCAACCTTCCCGACCTTGTCGGTGACTATCTTGGTGGCAAGACGCAGAAGGTGATGCTCGTGTTCTCCGTCCTGCTGCTCATGATGGTGGGCACGGTGTTTGTCTTTAGTCCTGCTGAAATCCTTACCCAGCTTTGGGAGCCTAAGGCCATCAGCAACCTGTTGGGACACAATGCTTTCTGGGTGACTATCATCTTCCTCTACTACATTCTGGCCACGATGCTGCCCGTCGACAAAATCATTGGCCGCATCTATCCACTCTTTGCTTTCTCGCTGATGTTCATGGCCGTAGCCCTCATGGTGGTGCTCTTTGTGAAGATGCCCGTCCTGCCTGAGGTTTGGGACGGACTTGGCAATCGCGGTGCCGATACGCTGGGCTTCACAGATCCTGTCTTCCCCTGCCTCTTCATCACCATCGCCTGCGGAGCCATCAGCGGCTTCCACGCCACGCAGAGTCCGCTCATGGCCCGTTGCGTGAAGAGCGAGCGTATGGCCCGACCGGTGTTCTACGGAGCGATGATTACCGAAGGCATCGTTGCCCTCATCTGGGCTACCGTTGCCATGTACTTCTTCTACAACCAGCCCACTCCCGGCTTCGAGCTCATGGAGGCTGCACAGGCCACAGGCGCCCACACGTCGGCACCCAGCGTGGTGAACATCGTGTGCAATTCTTGGCTGGGCGTCTTTGGTGGTATCCTGGCCCTGCTGGGTGTTGTGGCTGCTCCCATCACCAGTGGCGACACAGCCTTCCGTAGTGCCCGACTCATCATTGCCGACTTCCTGCATTTCGAACAGCACTCCATCCGCCGCCGCCTGATAGTGTGTATCCCGATGTTTGCCGCTGCTATTGCCCTGCTCATGTGGCAGATGGCCGATGCCGACGGCTTCCAGAAGATTTGGAGTTGGTTTGGCTGGTCCAACCAGACACTCTCTGTGTTCACGCTCTGGACAGCCACCGTCTACCTCGTGCAAGAGAAGAAACCTTTCTGGATGACGCTCATTCCCGCGCTGTTCATGACCACCGTCTGTTCCACGTTCCTGCTCATCTCGAAGCAGGCCTTCGGACTGCCGCCGGTTGTCTCCTACACGGGCAGCGTTGTCGTGCTTGTCATAGCCGTTGCGTGGTTCTTCACGTGGCTGAGAAAGAATAAAGCTTAATAAATATCGTGGAACAGCAATATCCGTCGACACTCCTCGAAAAGGCCGTGCAGGAGTTTTCAAAACTGCCTGGCATCGGCCGCAAGACGGCCTTGCGCCTGTCGCTCTTCCTGTTGCGACAAGACACCGATAGCGTCGATGCTTTCGGCGAGGCTATGGTCAGGCTGAAGCATGACGTGCGCTATTGCTCCGTCTGCCACAACATCAGCGATACCGACGTTTGCCCCATCTGTGCCGACCATCGCCGCGACGGCTCCCTCATCTGTGTCGTCGAAAACATTCAAGACGTAATGGCTGTCGAGAACACGCAGCAGTTCAATGGTCTCTACCACGTTCTGGGCGGCATCATCTCACCGATGGATGGCATTGGCCCCAGCGACATCGAGATCGACTCGCTGGTCAGCCGGGTCGAGAAGGGTGGAGTCAGCGAAGTCATTCTGGCTCTCAGCTCCACGATGGAGGGCGACACAACCAATTTCTATATCTCCCGCCGCCTGGCCCACACGGGTGTGAAGCTTAGCGTCATAGCCCGGGGCATCAGCGTCGGCGACGAACTGGAATATACCGACGAGGTGACGCTTGGCCGTTCCATCCTCAATAGAACCCCTTTAAACAGTTAATCGTAATGGAAAGAATACAACGTGTACTGATGATCAGCTTCTGGTGCAACCTTTTACTGACTCTTGCCGTAGTCGTCCTGGGCGAATTAGAGTGGTTGCCCTTCACGGGAGCCAATGGTGGCAAGACGACAGAGTTCTACCTGCTGACCGCTATGGAACTGATTACCATTTGCATCATCCCCTTGGCCTTGCGCCTGTTTAAGTTCAAGAAAGTGAAAAGGCAACTGGCCGATGGGCGTGAGGAAGCGCTTGGCAAGTGGGCTCTCTATCGGCTCGACATGCTCAGCGTGCCGATGTTCATTAATGCTGTGCTCTATTACGTCTATCAGCACGCGGCCTTCGGCTATCTGGCCATCATCCTTTTCCTCTGCCTGTTCTTCATCTATCCCAGCATGTCGCGTTGCCAGTCTGAATTGGAGAATTAAAAATGAAACTCACGGTTGTCATAGTCAGTTACAACGTCAGGGACTACATTGCCCAGTGTCTTCTCTCGTTGAGTCGTGCCCTGCAGGGGCTAGAGGCCGAGGTGTATGTTGTCGACAATCATTCACACGACGACACCGTGGCCTATCTGCGCGAGCAGTTTCCTGAAGTCACCGTCATAGCCAGCAACCACAACCTGGGCTTTGCCCGCGCCAACAACATTGCCATTTGCCAGACGCAGGGCAGCTATGTGCTGCTGCTCAATCCCGACACTATCGTTGCCGAGACAACCATTTCGGAAGCCGTCGCTTTCATGGACGACCATCCCGAAGCGGGCGGACTGGGTGTACGCATGCTGCGCGACGACGGTTTCGACGCCAAGGAGTCGCGGCGCGGATTGCCCACGCCTTCCGTCGCTTTCTATAAGATGAGCGGCCTCTGCTCTCGTTTCCCGAAGAGTCGCCGTTTCGGCCACTACTACATGGGCTATCTTCCCTGGGACGAGCCCGCCCAGATTGAAGTCATCAGCGGTGCCTTCTGCCTGCTGCGCCGTGAGGCTCTCAACAAGATTGGCCTGCTCGACGAAGACTTCTTCATGTATGGCGAAGACATCGACCTCAGCTATCGTCTGCTGAAGGGTGGCTATCAGAACTGGTACCTGCCCGCGAAGATTCTTCACTACAAAGGCGAATCCACGCAGAAGTCCTCCTTCCGCTACGTCCATGTGTTCTACGATGCCATGCTCATCTTCTTCCGCAAGCACTATGCTCATGCCAGCCTCTTGCTGAGCCTCCCCATCAAGGCGGCCATCTATGGAAAGGCTTTCGTAGAGTTGTGTCGCATGCAGTTGCAGAGGGCCCGTCGCAGCTTGGGCTTCGTCAGTTCGCATCCTCAGCAGTTGCCGCTCTTTGTCTTCATCGGCACCAGCGAGCACCTTTCAGCCTGCCGCCAGTTGGCAGCCGAGAAAGGACTCGACGCACGGTTTGTTGAAGGAACCAGCCAGTCGCTGCCCGACGGACATCTCTCCCTGTCGCTGCCCGAAGAGCAGGCCATCTATGTTGTCTACGACATAGAGGCTTATAGCTTCTCCTCCATCTTCGACATCTTCTCTCGTAAGCCCTCAGTGCGCATTGCTATGGGAACTTATCTGCCCGGTTCCAATACCGTCATCACCACCGAAGAAATCCTGAAATGAATTTACCCACGATCACCCTCCGGGCTCTGGAGCCCGAAGACCTCGACGAACTCTATGCCATCGAGAACGACACCGAAATTTGGGACGTCGGCCACACCAACGTGCCTTACTCCCGCTATGCGCTCCACGACTACATTGCCCATGCTTCGGCCGACATCTATGCCGACCGTCAGGTGCGGCTCATGATTGTGAGCGGGGAGGGGAGAGCAGTCGGCCTGGTCGATGTCGTCAACTACGACCCTCAGCACCAGCGGGCCGAGGTGGGCATCGTCGTCAAGAAGCCTTTCCGCAACGCGGGCTACGGCCATGCGGCCCTTCAGGCTGTCATCGACTACGCCCGTCGCTTCTGGCATCTCCATCAACTCTATGCCCTCATCGATGTTGACAACGAAACTTCTCTCCATCTTTTCGCCGAAATGGGGTTCACTGATGGCGGAAGGCTGAAATCGTGGCTCTTCGACGGCAAAAACTACCACGATGTATGCCTGATGCAAACTTTTTTGTAAAAAAGTGCCGATAAGATTTGGTAGAACCAAAAAATATCACTACCTTTGCATCCGCAATTCGGAAACAAGCCGAGATTGGTGCGTTAGTTCAGTAGGTTAGAATGCCTGCCTGTCACGCAGGAGGTCACGAGTTCGAGTCTCGTACGCACCGCTTCTCAGAGCGGATGAACAAAGAAATTGCAAACTGAGGTGCGTTAGTTCAGTAGGTTAGAATGCCTGCCTGTCACGCAGGAGGTCACGAGTTCGAGTCTCGTACGCACCGCAGAAGGAAGTCCTGAGCGACTTCCTTTTTTTGTTCCCATTCTCTTCCTCATGCCAAAATAGCCGGTATCTTATTATGCAATGCGATGGGGCGTCATGCTTTGGCTTCTCAAAAAATTTGACTTTTGCTTTGCATTTCGCTCACTTATTCGTATCTTTGCACCTCGAAAGAAAACAATTCATGGAAACAGAGACCCTACAAGACCAGACTCCTTGGTATGCGCTGAAGCTCTATTCGGCGCGCCAGAAGGCCGTCAGCCAGTGGTTGCAGGAGCAGGGCATCGAGTATTTCGTGCCCATGCACTACGTCGATATCGAGCTCGAAGGACGCGTCAAACACGTCCTCCGCCCTGTGGTGTCGAATCTGGTCTTTGTCAAGAAATCCTTCGACGTGAAGGAGTTCCTGAAAGAGGTTGCCCTCTCGGGCCATAAGCTGTCCATCATGACCAAGAGCCGCGTAAACCGCGAGTACTCCGAGATTCCCGCCCGCGAGATGTGGGAGTTTCAGGTCATGTGCAATCCCGAGGTGGAATTGCGAAAGTATCTCTCCAACCAGGAGGCAAAGTTAAAGGCCGGCACTCCTGTTTTTGTGAAGTACGGGCCTTTAAAAGGATTGAGCGGCAAGTTGGTGCGCTCAGAAAAAAAGTATTATCTTCTTAAGGAAGTTCCTGGCTTGGGCGTCATGCTCAAGGTGTCGCGCTGGTGCTGCGTGCCTACGGAGCAGGACTAAGCCGCTCCGCAGCAGAACAGCACAATGAGTTGCGCCGTGAAGATGCGCAGGAACATCGACAGCGGGTAAACCGTTGAATAGCCGATGGCGGGAGCCTCGCGCGAGCAACTTGCGTTGGCATAAGCCAGTGCAGGCGGGTCGGTGTAGGTACCGGCCAGCATACCCATGATCGTGAAGTAGTTGAAGTGGTAGCGCAGACGGGCTATCGTACCGATGATGAGGATGGGGATGATGGTGATGAGGAAACCTGTGTAGACATACTTGATGCCGTCGCCGGCAATCACCGTTTCCCAGAATCCGGCACCGGCCTTGATGCCCACGCTGGCCAGGAACAGCACCAGACCTATCTCTCGCAGCATCATGTTGGCCGACGACGTCGTGTAAGTCACCAGCTTCATGCGGTAGCCGAAGCGGCCAATCAGGATAGCGATGATCAGCGGACCGCCGGCAAGACCCAGCTTCAGCGGCACGGGCATGCCGGGGATGGCGATGGGCAGGCTGCCGAAGAGGATACCTACGAAGATGCCGATGAAGATCGTAGCTATGTTAGGAGCATCCAGTCGCTTGATGCTATTGCCCATCATCTCAGCCACGCGGTTCACGTTGTCCTCCGGGCCTACTACCATGATGCGGTCGCCCACGTGGAAGTGGTGGTTGCGCGAGGCAAAGAGCTCCATTCCCTGACGGGTGATGCGCGTCACGTTCACGCCGTAGACGCTCGAGAAGTGCATCTTGCCCAGCGTCTTACCGTTCATCTTCGGGTTCGTCACCAGGATGCGCTTCGACACCAGCGGCTGGTTCTTGTCCTCGGCCTCCCATTTCTTCTCCAACTTCGGACCGATGAAGGCCTGAATGGCCTCAGCATCGGCCTCGGCGCAGACGATGAGCATCTCGTCGCCGAGGTTCAGGATGGTGTTGCGGTTGGGAATCTCAATGCTGTTTTCATGCAGCAGGCGAGTGCACACGATGTCGCGGCCCAGAAACTCGCTGATCTGCATCAGCGTGCGGCCGGCAATGTACTCGTTGCTCACGCGCAGCACCATCTGGTGCGGCTTCTCGTGAGGGTTCTCACCCTCGGCGTCGGCCAGCTGCTGCTCCTCGTCCTCAAGGCTGATGCGGCAGATGTAGCGTACGGCAATCGTAGCGCCGATGATGCCCACCACGCCGAGCGGATAGGCACAAGCGTAACCGCTGGCAATCTGCGGCGCACCGTTGGGGAACACCGATGCCAGCGCCTCGTTGGCAGCACCCAGACCGGGCGTGTTCGTCACGGCACCATACAGCGTACCTACCATCATCGGCAGGTTCACCGGGTCGCTCGTATCGAAGAATGCAAAGTAGCAGGCAAACATCACAGCGATGTTCAACGCAATGGCCGACGTCGCCAGCAAGTTCAGCGTCACGCCTCCCTTGCGGAAGCTCTCGAAGAAGCCCGGGCCTACCTGCAGACCGATGCAGAACACGAACAGGATCAAACCGAAGTCCTGCGCAAAGTTTAAAATACTCGTCGGAGCCGTAAAGCCTATGTGACCAGCCAGGATGCCGGCAAAGAGCACGAACGTCACGCCCAGCGAAACGCCGCCAATCTTCACCTTACCCAGCAATACGCCGATGCTGATCACGATGGCATACAATAGCACGATGTGTGCTATCGACTCCGTGTTAGTGAAAAGATTAATTAACCAATCCATAATATTTAAAATTTTGTAGTTACGAGCACTCCTTTCCGCCTGCAAAGGTACTAAAAAACTCGCTATCAGCAGTTGTTTTAGGCTGAAAACTTTCTGCTGTGGTCTCAAAAATTGATTTATCCCAATTCCGCCGCCTCCGAAAGCGCATTCCTGTAGGGACGCGACGTGTGATTCGTTGAAAAAGTATGGGCGCGACGAGTCGTGATTATTGTTGCGAAAAAGTATGGACGCGACTAGTTGAGTGATTCATAAATACCCTTCCCCGCGTAAGTACGCGGCCGCCGCGTCCCCACATTTCGTCCTCGCGTTTCGCTGCTCTCGCCCCTTTCTCTCGTTGTTTCCGACCCATTAACTCAATACTCCAATGATTCAAGAGCATTGCTCCTGTTTTCCAATTCAACTTAAATTGCAGCGCTAATTAACTTAATTTGCAAAACAATCTAACTTAAATAATTTTTCAATCTAGCTTATTTTACTCATCGAAATCTCAGCTCTCGGCTTCTACAGTATTGCTCTATGTCATCTACAGCATTGCTCTGTGTCATCTACAGCATTGCTCTGTGTCATCTACAGCACTGCTCTGTGTCATCTACAGCATTGCTCTATGTCATCTACAGCATAGCTCTATGTCATCTACAACATTGCTACGTAGTATCTTACTCATTGCTCCCAGAGCGTCATTCAGCATTAAGTTCACCCTATAATATAATCAAATTTTTGTTCTTAAGAATAAGTAATGTTGTGGTCTGAAATAATATTTACTTTTACAAACAAAACTTGTAACAAAATACTCCCGCAACACAAGAGGTGCTGCGGGAGTATTTGTTGAATGATGAATGATTGAGGAGTGAGAAATAGGAGAGATTTCACTACTCATTTTTCTCCACTGCGTTCTGAAAGCGTCGCTTCGCGCCGTGGTCCTCATTATTCATTATTAATGACTCTTACGCCTTGTTGGCTACGGCTGCATGCTCGATGGCGAGGCCGCGCTTGTAGGCTTCGATGTAGCGGTTGAAGCCTTCGACGTCCTCGGCGGTGGGAGCAATCTCGGAACCAGTGTTGCCAGCGAAGACAACGTCCTCGAGGTAGTCGGCGAGCGACTTGTTCTCAGGATTGTTCACCAGATAGCCTGCGAGCAGGGCAATACCCCATGCGCCACCTTCACCGGCGGTCTCCATGACGGAGATAGGCGAGTTGAGGGCAGCAGCAAGCATGCGCTGGCCTACGCCGGCAGTCTTGAAGTAGCCACCGTGACCAGTGATGCGGTCGACCTTCACTTGCTCTTCCTTCAGCAGGATGTCGTTGCCGAACTTCAGCACGGCAATGGCTCCGTAGAGCTGGGCACGCATGAAGTTGGCAAGCGAGAACTTGTCGTTGGCAGAGCGCACGAAGAGGGGACGACCCTCGCTGAGACCTGTGACGGGCTCGCCCGAGACGTAATTGTAAGCCATCAGACCACCGCAGTCGGCATCGCCCTTGAGGGCAGCGTTGAAGAGGGTGGTGTAGAGCTGGTTCATGTCGACGGGCACACCGAGCAGCTGCTGGTACTCCTTGAAGAGGCCTACCCAAGCGTTGATTTCGCTGGTGCAGTTGTTGCAGTGGACCATAGCGACGAGCGAGCCGTCGGGCGTGGTGACGATGTCGATGGGCTCGTAGGGCTTCGAGAGTTCCTTCTCGAGCACGATCATCGAGAACGACGACGTGCCGGCGGAGACGTTACCCGTGCGCTGCTTGACGGCGTTGGTGGCTACCATGCCGGTTCCGGCGTCGCCCTCAGGAGGACAAACGGGGATGCCAGCCTTCAGGTGGCCGCTGACGTCGAGTTTCTTGGCACCCTCGGGAGTGAGGAAACCGGCATTCTCGCCAGCACTGAGCGACTTCGGCAGAATGTCGCTGAGTTTCCAGGGGAATCCCTTGGGGGCAATGAGCTTGTCGAACTTGGCAACCATAACGGCGTCGTAGGTCTTCGTGTTAGGATCGACGGGAATCATGCCCGAGGCATCGCCAACGCCGAGGACGAACTGACCGGTGACCTGCCAGTGGACGTAGCCAGCCAGCGTGGTGAGGTACTTGATGTCCTTGACGTGCTCCTCGTTGTCGAGGATGCACTGGTAGAGGTGCGAGATGCTCCAGCGCAGCGGAATGTTGTAGTGGAACAGTTCGGAGAGCTCAGCGGCAGCCTTGCCCGTGTTGGTGTTGCGCCATGTGCGGAAGGGCACAAGAATCTGCTGGTCGGCATTGAAGGCCATGTAGCCGTGCATCATGGCAGAGAAGCCGATGGCGGCCAGGCTCTCAATCTCGCAGTCGTACTGGCGGAGCACATCCTTGCGCAGGTCGGCATAGCAGTCCTGCAGTCCGTACCAGATGGCTTCGGTGGAGTAGGTCCAGAGTCCGTCGACGAGTTGGTTTTCCCACTCGTGGGAGCCCTGTGCGATGGGTTTGTTGTCCTGATCGATGAGGACGGCCTTGATGCGGGTAGAGCCAAACTCGATACCGAGAATGGCTTTACCCTGCATGATTACTTCTTTCGTAGTCATAATCGTTTACTTCAGAGCTTTGTTCAACATGAAGTACACCTCGTTGTTGCGGAGCTGCTGCTTGAAGTCGGCAATGTTGGTGTCCTTGTTGATGCGTACATACTCGATGCCAAGCATCTCGGCGAAGTCTTCCCAGTACTCCTCGTTGATGTCGTAAGAGAAGGCGCTGTGGTGGGTACCACCGGCGAGAATCCAAGCACCGGCACCAATCTCGAACGTGGGCTGGGGCACCCAGAGGGCGCTGGCCACGGGCAGGTTGGGCATGGGCTTCGGCTCGATGCACTCTACTTCCTGAGAAATGAGGCGGAAGCGGTTGCCGAGGTCAACGACGGTGGCCTTGATACCGCGGCCAACCTTCGACGTGAAGACGAGGCGGGCAGTCTCCTGCTTGCGGATACCGATACCGAGGAAGTGAACCTCGAGTTTGGGCTTGTCGACGGCGATGAGCGGGCAAACCTCGAGCATGTGGCTCTGCAGGCAGCTGGAGCGGTCGCCGGCGAAGTTCAGCGTGTAGTCCTCGAGGAACGAGCAGCCCTTCGGCATACCCTGCTGGATGACCCAGAGGGTGCGATAGAGGCAAGCGGTCTTCCAGTCGCCCTCAGCACCGAAGCCGTAGCCTTCCTGCATGAGACGCTGAGAAGCCAGACCAGGAATCTGGTCGAAGCCGAGGAAGTTGGGATCGTCGATGTCGGCACCGCCGAGGTCGTCGAAGTTGGTGGTGAAGGCAGTGGCGCCCTCGTCCTTCAGCACGCGGCGCAGGGCAATCTCAGCCTTGGCGGCGTTGCGCACCTTCTCCCAGTAGACCTGCTCACCGCACTCGTCGATCTTGATGGTGTAGAGTTTCTTGTACTCTTCAACCAGCTCGTCGACCTCAGCGTCGGTCACGCGCTTGAAGTACTCCATGAGGCTGGAAACGGGATAGTAGTCCACGTGGTAGCCCAGACGCTGCTCGAATTCAACGCGGTCGCCATCGGTAACGGCAACGTTGTTCATGTTCATACCGAACATCAGGCAGCGCACGTCGTGAGCGTCGGCAACACCGGCGGCAACGCGTGCCCAGACGGCAATCTGCTTCTGAGCCTGCTCGTCCTTCCAGTAGCCGCAAACGACCTTGCGGGCAACACGCATACGGGTGCAGATGTGACCAAACTCGATGTCGCCGTGAGCACTCTGGTTGAGGTTCATGAAGTCCATGTCCATCGTAGCCCAGGGAATCTCGGCATTATACTGTGTGTGGAAGTGGAGGAGGGGCTTCTGCAGAGCCTGCAGACCCTTGATCCACATCTTGGCGGGCGAGAAGGTGTGCATCCAAGTGATGATACCGATACACTTCGTCTCATTGTTGGCAGCCAGCATGACCTGCTCTACTTCCTTGGAAGAGTTGGCAGTGCCCTTATAGACAATCTTTACGGGGATGTTGCCACCCTCGTTCAGACCTGCAACCATTTCCTTACTGTGAGCGTCGACAGCAATCACGGCGTCACCACCATAGAGCAACTGTGCACCAGTCACCCACCAAATCTCTAAATCTTTAAACATAATTTTTTTGGCCCCCCACTAACTCCCCGAGGGGGAGGACCGTAACAGGGCTCGGGTCTTTAATTATTGGCTTTTTTGTTAGGTTTTTTCTATAATTCCCCCCACTTGCGGGATGACGGGGAATTTTTTTATTTCTTTTTCTGTCCGTAGTAGGCATTGGGACCGTGCTTGCGCGAGAAGTGCTTCTCGATGAGCAGCGGGTTCATCGTGGTATGCGGATTGACGGCATACGACACGAAGGCCATCTTGGCTACCTGCTCCATGACTACGGCGTTATAGACGGCGTTGTCGGCATCCTTGCCCCATGAGAACGGACCGTGGTTCTTCACGAGCACACCAGGGGTGTGGATGGGATTGATCTTTCCGTAGGTAAGGCGCTTCACGATGACGTTGCCCGTCTCGAGTTCGTAGTTGCCTTTCACCTCTTCCTCGGTCATGTCGTCGGTGCAGGGAATGGCATCGTGGAAGTAGTCGGCATGGGTGGTACCGATGTTGGGGATGTCGCGTCCGGCCTGTGCCCAAGCAGTGGCATAGGTGGAGTGGGTGTGAACGACACCGCCAATCTCGGGATAGGTGCGGTAGAGGACCAGATGGGTAGGCGTGTCGGACGACGGATTGAGGTCGCCTTCCACCACCTTGCCTGTCTGCAGGTCGACAACCACCATGTCGCTGGCCTTCATCGTGTCATAGTCGACACCAGAGGGCTTGATGACTACGAGGCCTTTTTCGCGGTCGATGCCTGAGACGTTGCCCCAGGTAAAGATAACGAGATTGTGCTTCACCAAATCAAGGTTGGCACGGAATACCTTTTCTTTCAGTTCTTCAAGCATATTATTTATAGTTTCGGGTTCTTGAATTTGGGTTATGAGTATTCAGATTATAATTTAAAAATAGGATCGTCGTCGTACATCTTCCGATTGAAACGATAGAGGGCAGCCCCTCGCTTAGAGGTTACCTTGTCGATCAGTTCGGTTTTCTCGATGAAGTCAATCTGCTTGATGCGCTTACGGAAGTTGCGCTTGTCGATGTCGCCTCCAAGAATGGCTTCGTAGACGTGCTGCAACTGGGTCAGCGTGAACAGGTCGGGCAGAAGGTTGAAACTCAGGGGCTCCGTCTTGATGCGTTGGCGCAGGAGCATGACAGCCTTCTTTACCATCTGGTTGTGGTCGGAATAGAGACGAGGCAGCGAATCAATGTCGACCCACTGCAGCCCATATTGCTCGCGCAGCTTGTCGTCGTAGTCGCGCACATTGATCAAGGCGCAATAGGCTACTGAGATGACGCGCTCGCCTGGGTCTCGGTCGACGGCTCCAAAGGCACCAACCTGCTTCATGTAGATTTTCCTCATGCCGGTGAGGTCGTGGAGGACGCGGTTTGCCGCATCCTCCAGACTCTCATTGACACGAACGAATCCTCCGTAGAGTGACCATTCTCCGCGTCCCGGGTCCATCTGTCGGCGACCGATGAGCAGTTTCAGGTGATTGTTGTCGAAACCGAACACGATGCAGTCGACAGAAACCCAGTATTGAGAATGTTCACGGTAGTATTGGGTCATCAGCTTCTTCTAATTATAAATTGGTAACAGGGGTGATGATGATTACCAGAAGTATGCATAGAAGCATGCGCAGAGGCCAATGACAACCAGTGTGCCGATCACATCGAAGGCACCCCAGCTCTCCTTGATAGACTTCTTGAAGTCAGCGCTAAAGGTGATGGCATCGACCTGAGCCTTCGAAGGAGCAGGTGTGAAGCAGCTCACAACGACCATCAGAATGATGATGAACACCAGCAGCCAGCACTCGAAGATGAGCCAGTTGGTCTGCCAGAACCATGTGGTGTTCTCCCAGAACGCACCGTCCATAGCAGCCTTGCCAGAATCGGTGAGCACGTTGGTGATGAGGCGCACCATACCAATAGCGAAACCTCCAATGAGACCCCATTCACCAGCCTTCGGCGTGATCTTCTTCGAGAAGATACCCAGCGTGAAGACAGCCACCATAGCGGGGGCAATGAGCGACTGGATGTCCTGCAGGTACGAGTAGAGGTTACCCATAGACATCATCACCGGCATCCACAGCAGACCGAGAACGACCACTACGACAGTAGCCATACGACCGACGAAGACGTAGTGAGCCTCGCTCATGCCCTTCTTCATGGGCTTGTAGAAATCCTCGGTGAAGAGCGTTGCGCAGCTGTTGAAGAAGGCAGCCAGTGATGCTACCAGAGCGCAGACGAAGCCGATGGTCACGATACCCTTGATACCGGCAGGCAGAATGTTCTTCACCATCATGGCAAAGGCACCGTCGGTTGACTCGTGGTTGGTGATGTCCATCACGATGCCGCTGTCGGGATTCTGCGAGAGGGCATAGGCAATCATACCGGGAATGAGGAACATGAAGCAAGGCAGGATCTTGAAGAAACCAGCTGCGATGGTACCGCGGCGAGCGCGCTTCATCACCTCTGCGTTGTCTTCGCCAGGAACCTGACCGAGTACACGCTGTACGATGTGCTGGTCAGTGCACCAGTACCAGAAACCGATGATAGAGGCACCGAGGAACACTACGTAGCCCGGGAACTGCGGATACATGGGATCGCCCGGATCGGTGTGGAACATGTGGGTAGTGCCATAACCGTCGTGGGCGGCATTACATACAGCCATCATATTCTCCCAACCAGCAGAAATGCTGCCTCCGCCCAGAGCCGAGAGGCCGAGGAAGAGCACGAGGAACGAACCGATAATAAGAATAGGTGTCTGAATGGTGGAAAGTGTCATCACGCCCTTCATACCGCCGAACACGGTGAACACGGCTGTGATAACAATCAGGCCGATGGCGCCGTACCAGAACGGAATGCCCAGCAGATACTTGAAGAAGATACCACCCGTGAAAGCGGTCACGCTGACCTTAGTCAGCACGTAGGCGACGAGTGTGATGATACTCAGCCACGAACCAGTGCGCTGGGTGTAGCGGAACTTCAGGAAGTCGGGCATCGTGATGATTTTGCCCATCTTGTTGATGAGCAGCTGGTAGAAGGGAACAAACAGCCAGCCAAGGATGAGGATCATCCAGCCCTGCATCTCCCAGTGGGCCATGCCCACGCCGTCTTTGGCACCTGTACCAGCCAGGCCCACGAGGTGCTCTGAGCCGATGTTGGCGGCGAAGATGGCCATACCGATCACGTACCAAGGCTCACCCTTACCGAAGAGGTAAGCAGAAGAGTCTTCGCCCTGCTGGGCTTTCTTGTCTTTCCAGATGGCATACCACACAGCTGCCACCACTCCTAACAGGCCGACGATGAGTACCACCCAGTCGAGCCAAATAAATTCATGTGAACTCCAGTTCATTTGATTGAATGATTGTTATTGATGATGATTAATAGATTTCGGATTATTTTGTTGTGAACTTGTACACACAATGGCTCAGGTACTTCTCACCGGGCTTCAGGTAGGGGCTGGGCCATCCTTTGGCAACCTTGTTGGGAGAGTCGGGATACTTCTGAGTTTCGAGACAGACGCTCACATGCTTCGGATACTTAATGCCGTTCTTGCAGGTGATGCCAGTGCCCTGGAAATTGCCTGTGTACACCTGGATGCCGGGCTCGTTGGTGAATACCTGCATGAAGATGCCGGTAGTCTTGTCGTAGAGGCTTGCAGCCACCATCTGGTCGTTGCCCTT
>Ga0256404_1001422_pt1 | contig 57902 bp, 56 predicted proteins | sample RumenRJG_01DNA_FD_185990 | JGI IMG/M metagenome (GOLD analysis project Ga0256404, IMG submission 185990) | Bovine rumen microbial communities from Lethbridge, Alberta, Canada - RJG_01 | ecosystem: Host-associated > Mammals > Digestive system > Stomach > Rumen | place: Canada: Alberta | collected... | reverse complement strand
TCTGCGAATCGAGTTTTGAAACGCTTTTCAGCAGCTCACGCTGCGGGTTGTAAACAAGATAGGGATAGAGTGCGAAAACGCCGCAGATCAGGATGGCGAGGGAAATGAGGAATCTTTTTTTCCTGATGTCGATTTTCATGTTCATCAGCTCCTTGGTCTCTGACGCTATTTTATCATGTTTTCTGCCGGGCGTGCATTCAGTCAGCGTTAAAACGGCTCAGGTATTCATCGAGCGTCAGAGTTTCCGAGCTGCCGCCGCGGGTGACATCCAGTTCCGCTGCTCCGTTTTCTTCTTTGATAAAGATTATTTCAGGAGCGCAGGATGATTGGGCCTCGGCGGCTCTGTCAACGAGTTTTCTGCCCGTACGGTCGTCGCCGACGGCGCGCAGCCCTCTGCGCTCAAAAGCTTCGGCCAGCTGTGAAAGCGCTGCCGGGGCATCGCTGCCGTCCCAGTAGACGTACTCGTCAAAGGGCGCCAGTTCCCGGGGCCAGCAGGATTTTTTCTCAATAACGGCCGAAACAAGCGATGTCAGGTCAAGCGAAGCACTCCACGCGGAAACATGAAGTTTTTTCGTGCCGTCAAAGTAGGTGAGCGACGCGTCAGCGGCGCTGGCCGGATCAACAGGGCTGAACCGGGCGATGGAGCGGAGGGGAGCTTTCTGAAGCTTTGTGCCACAGTTCGGGCAGAGATCATTTTCCTGAACGAAGGACAGGTCGGCGATGCGGGTGGTTGTGAAATCACGGCCCCAGCAGGCGCCTTTGAGGTGGCAGCCTTTTTTGTTCGCACCGACAATGACGTCTCTGGCGTTCACAACGCTGTAATCCGCGAGAAGGGTTACGGCTGCGGGCAGCCCGACCGGCCCGAGATAGCCGGCAGCATCGCCCATAACGGCTGCCAGTTCCTGCGGCTCTGCCGGCCGCAGTTCTGCACCGTGCAGAGCCGCGCGGATTTTTTCGGTGCAGACCTGGCGGCTGCCGCGCAGAATGACGGCTGTCAGTCCCAGTCCCCTGACGGTATAGAACATGGTCTTCACAATTTTGTCAGGCGTCACGCCGAGATAACTGCAGAGATCCTCAATCGTGGAACAGCCGGGTGTCGGAATCTCGGCAAGCGCGGAGCCGTCCTGCGGCGCCGGCTCGTCATTTGAAAAGCGGAACGGGCTGTCGGCGGCACACATCCAGCCGCATTCAGGGCAGCAGAGTCCCTCATCTCCGCGGAACGGGGTTTCGGCACGGCACAGGAGGTCAACAGCATGCCCTCCGGGAATCAGCCGGTCAACACGCCGCAGCGTGACGCCGAGAGCGCAGATGGCACTGCCGAGAGTGCGCAGCGTGTCATTGGCCATGTCGAAAGAAGCCTCAAGGTCGGTGTGCAGTCCCAGAAATTCAAGCCGGTCAAGTCTGCGCTGGACAAGCAGCAGCGGCAGGTCGCCGGAACGTTTCACGACGCGCACGGCAGCGTCAAGCAGTCCCCTGGACGCGCCGCAGGTGTCAGAAAGCTGCGGATTGAAGCCCTCTAGGGCATTCAGAAGATAATCCTGCGTGCGGGCGTACAGGCGGCGCCCTTCAGGCAGAAGAATAACCGTTTTATCGTTGGGGTTCCAGACGGCGCAGCCGCTTTGGACAATTTTTGCCAGTCCGCGGTCGTGCACTTTGGACTGCCGGCCGCGTGAAACTGGCAGCAGCATTTCGCTCAGCCAATTCATAGGGAAACGCTTCCTTTCAGAAATCTATTCTTTGAAATCCGCGAGCATGGGCGTGTGGTCTGACGGCTTTTCCCATCCGCGCGGTTCAGTGTCAATCCAGCAGTTGGTGCAGAGCGGCGTCAGCGTCCGGGTGGCGAGCATATGGTCGATCCGCCAGCCGATATGGCGCTGCAGGGCGTTCCTGACGCGGTAGTCAAAGAAAGAATACAGTTCTTCGCCGGGATGGAAGACTCTCAGCAGGTCGGTGACGATGGGCGCGCAGAGCGATGAGAACAAATCGCGCAGTTCCCTGACGAAGCAGACGTGGTCCTGTTTGTTTCCCGGATTGGTCACGTCAATTTCCGTGGGCGCCACGTTGAGGTCGCCGGTCCAGAGTATTTTTTCGTCGCTGTGGCTGGAAATCAGCGCGGCGGTGCGGCGCAGAAACTCTTTTTTTGCCTGATAGTCAGGGTGGGTGATTTCCTTTCCCTGCGGAACGTAGGTGTTAAGAATCCACAGATCTCCGAAACGCGCCATGATCATGCGCGTGTCCCATTTCGGCTCAAGGCCGTCTGAAAAACCGTGAACGACCTCGTCGGGTTCCCTGCGGGACAGAATTGCGACTCCGTTGTAGGATTTTTCTCCGCGGAACGCCGGATGATAGCCCAGCGCTTCAATTTCGGCAGCGGGAAACTCGGTGTCCTGAACTTTTGTTTCCTGAACGGCCAGCACGTCCACGTCCGCGGCGGGCAGCCAGCGTTTCAGAATGGGCAGACGGCTTCTCAGCGAGTTCACATTGAATGTTGCTGTTCTCATGCTTTTTCCTCCCTGCGGTATTCTTCGATTTTGACGCGTCCCCGGGCGGGCTGTCCGGCGAGAACGAGGGCGATGTTCTTCAGCGCACTTTCTGCCGCTTCCGCTCCCGCTGTGGGGCTCAGCCCGGAGTTGTGGGCTGTGGCGGCGACGTTCGGAAGCTTTGTGAGCGGGTCTCCCTGTGCAGGGTAGAGACGGCGTTCCTGCCACCAGACATCGAGCCCTGCAAAGAAGCCGGGATGGCTTTTCAGATGAGCATACAGCGCATCATGGTCAATCAGGCCGGCGCGCGCCACATTGATCAGAATGGCGTCCTCTTTCATGACTGCCAGCGTTTCGGCGTTGATCATACCGTGCGTGAATTTTGTGTCAGGAACAGAAAGAATCACAATGTCTGCGTCGGCAAGAGCCTCTGTTAGATGTGCGCTGTCATAGCCGCGGCAGAGAAACGGGTCGTCAGGCGCTGTGCGCCCCAGCGCTGAAACGGTGCAGCCGAACAGCGCAAAGAGCTTTGCCGCTGCATGCCCGACGCCGCCCCAGCCGACGATCAGCACGCGGCACTGGCCGAGCAGGCGCAGCGTGTAGGCCTTTGTGTCGAATCTGCCGTTTTCCAGCGCCTCGGTCTGCGGGCGAAGCTGGCGCGTGCACGCCAGCGCAAGGGCCAGTGCGTGTTCTGCCATCGCATGCGCCCAGCCGCCGGTATTGCTGTAAAGCCTTATGCCGGCAGGCAGACTGGAAAAGTCAATCTGATCCACGCCTGCCGAAATAGTCTGCACGATGAGGGGGCTGTCAAGGAGTTTTTTCTCCTCGGGCGTCAGCTCTGACGTGAGAGGCCCAGCCAGAACCGCATCAGCGCTGCTGAGCGCGGCAAGCCGGCCGGCAGCATCAAGATCCTGCAGCCAGATGATGCTGCAGTCCTGCAGAATTGCTGCAGCGAGAGGGGGCTGTTCTTTTATTCTGGCAGCGATGCACACCTTTTTTGCCATTGTTTTCACTTACTCCTTCCACTCCGGGACTTCTTTGAATATAATGGTCAGTGAAAATACTTCGCTGTGGATTTTCCGTTTCTCATTATACCTGAATCGGTGGTGAAGAGAATGATTCGTCAGAAATTTTTTGAGCGGAAAGACCTGACGCCCGAGCAGGGCGCTTTTCTTGAGACTGTCAAGGTTCTGATGATCATGCTGGGCAACGCGGCCGGCGCTTTTGAGCAGAACCAGCCTTCGGCGGCACTGCAGGTCGCGCGTCATTCCGACGTTATTGCAGAAACTGCGGCAGAGGAACTGAATCATTTTTTCCCGCACGACACAAACCAGGTCAGGAGAATGTTCGCAGTCGTTTCTCTCGGACAGCGCGTTTCCGATGCGCTCTACCGCATGTGCGCTGCCGGCGCCGCACCGCTTGAGGGGCTTGATGACAGCCGAGGTTTTCTTGCATCTCTGTGCCGCGGCATGGCCGATCAGCTTGACTGGTCGGCAAAACGCCGCCTGCTGGGGGCGCAGCGCAACGGATCCACCGAAGACGACGTGGAGCTTTCTTTGTCGGAACTTCCTTCGTCGCTCGCCGGTGAGCAGAAACAGGAGCGCATTCAGGCTCTGCTTGATTTTCGTGACGCACTGCTGGCCGCAAAGGACCTTTTCGGACTCCTTGACGAGCTTGAAAGCATGTCAGAGGAGCTTTTTCCCGTCATGGACGAAAAGTACTGGAAAAATTAGTTCAACCCGGGAGGGTCGGAAAATTTCGGCCTGCCGGAGCATAATGAAGGGACCCTGCCGCAGTGACAGGGTCCCTTCTCTAATGCCGTGCTATTTTTTGCCGTGCTTTTTCTCAGCCGGTGCAGCCGCCGGAGTTTCAGGCGCTGCCGCGGGCGTATTCTTCGGTTCTTCCACGTGTTTGTGATGCTGTTTTTTGTTCTTGTCAGGCATTGTCAATCTCTCCTTTGAAAAAAGATTTTAACGCATAACATATAACCTCACCACAAATGTCATTGTACGCCGTAATACAGAAAAATACTGCGTCAAAATGTGATATTTTCAGATGTTTTTATTACTTTATGCGGCCATTTTGCGACCTGCCCTGACCGTCAGTCTCTTGCTGAAGCCGCTGGGACAGCCGGCCGGCTACGCGCTCGCGCAGCCACTCGTGGCGCTGTACAGGCGGAATATTCCCGGGAATCGGAAATTCTCTGCGCGCTTCGTCAAGATACTGCCTGTACCGGCTGAAGCGCGCCAGAAAATCCGGAGCACAGCCATGGTCAGCCTGGACAACCGCCAGGACCTCCGCCGGGTCAAGCGAGAGACGCGCCATCTGTTCCATCAGGTCGATGATGACGCCCGGGCGGCGGGCATGACTCAGCTGCATGTGGCGGGAAATAATAAAGGAAGCCATGCGAAACCACTGACGCGGGAGCGTCATCCGGCGGCTGAGCTTTTCAAGCGCCGTGAGCCCCGCCTGTTCATGCCCGTAATGGTGCGGAAGAATTTCAGGCGGCGTAAGAGCCTTGCCGATATCGTGCACGGCGGCCGCAAAGCGGGTTTCAGCTTTTGACGATAATTCTGCTGTCCGCGTCAGAACTTCCATTGAGTGATCAAAGGCGTCAAGGCCGCGGTGATACTGCACCGGCTGCGGAACACCCCGCAGGGCGTCCAGTTCGGGCAGCACCGCGTCAAGAATCGACGCGCTGCGCAGTGATTGAAAGAACCGTGCCGGCTGCTGTGATTCAAGGGCTTTTTTCATCTCGCCGAATATGCGTTCCGACGGCTCGGCCATGATTTCATCATGACAGGCTTTCATCAGCGCCGACGTGCCCGGTTCAATAGAAAAACCAAGCTGGGCTGACTGGCGGGCAGCACGCAGCGCGCGGACAGGATCGTCGCGGAAGTGCCCGGAAGTTGCACGGATAATCCCTGCGGCAATGTCCTGCCTGCCGCCGAACGGGTCGATGATCTGCCCGTCAGAAACCCGCAGCGCTATGCTGTTCATTGTCGTGTCCCTGCGGCGCAGGTCATCTTCAATGGTTGTTTCAGGTGTGAACTGCGTTTCAAAACCATGATAGCCGCGGCCGCATTTGTGTTCAGTGCGCGCAAGCGCCACCTCGCGCGGCGTGCCGTCTACTGTGACAAGAAAAACAGGAAACTGCCGGCCGACCGTTTCGCAGGAAAAAGAACTCTGCAGCGCTTCGGCTGTAAGGCCGCACACCACGTAATCCTTATCCGCAGGGCTGCGCCCCAGCAGGCGGTCGCGCACCCATCCGCCGGCAATGTAAAGCGTGCCGCCCAATGATGTAATTTTCTCTGAAAAAACGCGCTCAGTGAGCATTTTTATCACTTCAATTCAGTGAATTTACCGGAAGGTGTTTTTTCGAAAAAGATATTAAACAAAATTTCATTTTGCTATTGACAAATAAACAAGAAGTGTTTATTATGCATGACATAAAAGTTCAGTTTGGAGTTTGGAATTAATATTTTTTTCAGGAGGAACATAAAATGATGAAAAAATTAGCCGTGCTCTGTGCTGTTGTTCTCATGGGAGCGTCCCCGCTGTCCGCGGCGACGGCGCTTGACAAGGATACTCTGATTGCGGCCACCGAGGCAACCTACCCGCCTTATGAATCGCGCAACAGCAAGAATGAAATGATTGGTTTCGACATTGATCTGGTGAACATCATCGGCGAGAAGCTGGGCAAGAAAATCGAGTGGGTCGACATGGCCTTTGACTCCCTGATTCCGGCACTGATGACCGGAAAGGTTGACCTTGTGGCTGCCGGAATGTCTGCCACGGAAGAGCGCGCCAAGCGCGTCAATTTCTCGGCGCCCTATGAAATTTCCTTCAGCGCTTTTGTCACCTCGGCAGAGAACCCTCCCAAGAACACCGATGAACTGGCCGGTAAGAGCGTGGCCGTACAGATCGGTACCGTACAGGAAAGCTTTGCCCGCAGCCTGGGCAACGTGGAAGTCAAGACTTTCCAGAAATTTGACGACTGCGTCCGTGAAGTCATGCTCGGCCGTGCGGCGGCAACGCTGATGGATATTCCTGTTGCGAAGAAGTTTGTGGCTGCGAAGGACTTTGCGGGAAAGGTGACCGTTGCCTTTGAAAAACAGATCACCGGTGCCGACAAAGCCGTTGCCATGCCGAAAAATGACACTCAGCTGACTGAGGCTGTCAGCAAAATTATTGACGACATGAATAAAAACGGTGAGATGGAAGCTCTGCGCAAGAAGTGGTTTGAAGAATAAGACTGATATATAAACAAGTCTAACACGAAGCAGCTTTCTATGAAAGCCCGCGGAAGGAATACCTTTCGCGGGCTTATTTTGTATACTTTTGGCTTTAAAAGACAATTTTGACGCTGCATAAATTGTCATCTTATACTATAATACAAAAAATCAGGCTGATTTTTGTCTATTGTAATCAAAAATCTGTGTGAGCGTACAGCAGTTCCACCGCACAGCGGAAAATTCTGTAAAACGGAAGGTGATGACTGTGCCGACAACAGTCAGAGAAACTCTGGCGCTTGATTCCTGCAAAGGGTTCCGTGTGCTTGCGGGATTCGGAGGGCTGGACAGGGAAATACTGACAACGACGTTCATTGAAGCTCCGGATTCCTGGAAATGGGTTCGCGGAGGGGAGTTTGTCCTGACGCTGGCCTATGCTTTTCAGCAGGAAGACCAGCTGCTCGGACTCGTGCACGAGCTTATTGAGGGCGGAGCCACATGTATCGGCATAAAGACGTCGAGGTATATCAAAAAGGTACCCCAATCGGTACTGGATCTTGCTGACAAAAGCCGGTTCCCCATTATAGACATTCCCATTTCAGTTCCGTTTGCCGAGATCATTTATCCCGTACAGTCGCTGATCATCAACAATCAGGCGCGCCTTCTGCGGTATTCTGAACGTGTCCGCCATACGTTCTTTTCACTGAGCGTACGTGCGGCCGAAATTGAGGAAATCATCAGCATGCTCTGGGAATTTACGCGGCTGAACATGGCCTTTGTCGATCTGCAGACAGGCGAAAAGTACCTGGCGCCTGTCACCGCCAACCCGCTTGCGTCCATTGATACAAAGCAGCTGCACGGAGTGCTGCAGAATTACCCCTGCGAAAGCGTATCGCTGAACGGTTCAGTTCAGGGCTATATTGTTTTCGATGCGCCTGTGGAGAAAATCAAGGACGAGTGGTGTGAAATACCGATCAACCAGGCAAAGGAAACGCTGCTGCTTTATTTCCAGAGACGCATCGCCCAGCAGCAGGTGGAGTCACGGTACCGCAATGAGTTTGTGCAGGACCTTATCACGCATAACATCCGCATGGAGCAGGAAGCCCGCAACAGAGCGCGCATTTTCAACTGGAACCTTGAGGGCCCGCAGCAGGTGATTGTCGTGGATATCGATAACTACAAAAGCGCCCTGACGCGTTCCATCTCAAGCGGCCAGGGGTCTGCAAAGGTTGAGGGCATTAAGGCGAGAATCTACACAATAGCGGTGAACTATCTGGGGCGCCTTGGCGGCGGACGTTATCCCTATGCCGAGATGAGCGATTCCATTGTCTTTATCTTTCCTGCTGACGAAAAGAAGAGGGAAAGCCGTCTCGGCGATCTGCTGCGCCGCGTGCTTCCCGAAATGATGAAAGCTATCCACGACGAAACAGGTTTTACAGTGACTGTGGGGGTCGGTGATCCGTGCAGCACGATTTTCGAACTTTCACAGAGCTACAAGCAGGCCCAGCAGGGCCTTGAGCTGCTGCGCAGCCACACCGGCGGCAATGCGGTTGCACACTGGAGCGAAATGGGAGTTTACAAGCTCCTGTACAGCGTTGTTGATACTGGCGAAGGCAGGCGGTTTGTCTCGCGGTACCTTGAAGCAGTGCTGAGTGACGGACGGTCTTCTGAATCCCTGCTCGAAACTCTTGAGGCGATCGTCGCCTGCAACTGGAACCTCAAGGAAGCCGCAAAAATACTGAATGTGCATTATAACACGCTGAAATACCGCTGGAAAAAAATCTGTGAAATGCTGAATATTGATCTCGGCAAAAGCAGTGACCGTTTTGATGTGATGCTTGCTCTGAAACTGTATGATATGCACCGCAGCGTCAGCAAAATAGACAATCTCAGCAGTCTCGGCAAACTGCACTGAAAGCTCTCTCCGCAGCGGGGAAAATTCCGGGCCGCAGTCAGCTGTTTTGCTGAAAGCCATAAGGGATGAAAATATCCCTTATGGCTAATTTTTTTGATAATTTTTTGTCTTTTATGATGAAATATGATTAAAAATGAATTCTGTAATACGCGTTTATAAAAAAAATATTCAAATGTTTGTCTCTAGCGGATATATACATATAATGCATTTTCATTAAAATATAGTTGTACACAATATAGGACCTGCAGGGCAGCTTCGGCAGCAAAGACGCAGGTTTCCTTCATATCCGCAGAGGGGGAAAGGTTATGAATTCGCTCAGTGAAGTTATGAAGATAGGCAGTCAGCCTATAGTGTGGGCACTTTGCGCTGTCACGGTTGTGGTGTCTCTGGTTCAGTCAGTCCTGTTTACCCGGCTTGCAAAAAAAACAGCCAGACAGGCTCAGATCAGCCCTCAGGTGACAAGGACGGCGTTCCGCGTTGGACTGATTTCGGCCATCGGCCCGGCTATCGGAGTGTTTATTGTCATGGTCGGCCTGATGACGACAATCGGTGCGCCGATGGCCTGGCTGCGTCTTTCCATCATCGGCGCCGCGCCTACTGAGCTGACAGCGGCAACTCTGGCGGCTGAAGCTGCCGGAAGCGGGTTGGGCAAAGACAATTTCACCATCGGTGTTATGGCGGTGACCTGGTTTGCCATGGCACTGAACGGCTGCGGCTGGCTGCTTGTCTCCGGTCTGGGGGCTCCTTACCTTGAAAAGATCCGCGAGAAAATGGGCGGCGGCGACGCAAAATGGCTTGCAATGATCGGCGGCGCTGCCTCGCTGGGTGTTTTCGGATATCTCTGCGCCAACGACTGCCGCAGAGGCATGGGAAATATTCTTGCCGTCGCGGCCGGCGCAATTTCCATGGTAATTCTTGTGAAATTCGTTGTGTCAAAACACCCTAAATTCAGTGAGTATTCTCTGGGCGTGGCAATGCTGATCGGCATGGCGTGCGCTGTTCTTCACGACGTTGCAGGCTTTTAGTCCGCACGGCGGATTCTGTAAATAGCCTAAGGAGGTTTTTTCTATGGATCTTAATGCTCAGTGGAAAAAAGGCTGCATTCACATCGGCATGCCGACCAATCTTCTCGCTGCCGCTACGAGCTTTCTGCCTGTACTGTGGCTTTGTGCAACATATGACTGCTGGCCTGATATGAACGTGCTGCTGAAAGCCTGGGGGCTGGTCGCAGCGTCATTCGGGGCTTTCTACTTTGTGGAACCCATCTCTTACTATTCCATCATCGGGCTTTCCGGCAGCTATCTGGTTTTCCTTTCCGGCAATATCGGAAACATGCGTGTTCCGTGCGCTGCTCTGGCGCTTGACGCAACGCATACCGAGTCTGGAACGCTTCAGGCTGAGATTGTCTCAACGCTGGGCATCTGCGGCTCTATCATCACAAATCTGATCGCTGTCCTTCTGGCAGCCTGCGTGGGAGCTTCCGTTGTTGCTGTGCTTCCCAAAGTTGTCTCTGACGCTTTTATCAAATACACTGCGGGCGCCATTTTCGGTGCAACGTTCGGCAATTTCTCGCTGAAATATCCTAAAATTGCTGTTTTTGCCGCAGCCATTGCCGTTGTGATGGTTTTCCTGCTGAAAACGCCGGCTTATATGTCCATTCTTGTGTCGGTGTTTGGCAGCATTGCCATCGCCAGAGTGCTTTACAAAATGGAGCGCAGGGCGGAGTAATCGCTGTTCAGTTTTAAAGGCGGCTTCGGGCAGTCGGGCGGATTTAAGGGATGAAAGGGCGGCCGCCCTCTTTTATCCCTTTTTTAATGGGCTTTTGCCATGAGGAAAAGAGGTCTTGAATGTGTGGTGGACTGAATGTAAAGCGCTTCAGGATGACCTTGTGAAACTGCGCAGAGAGTTCCATAGAATTCCCGAGCTGGGAGAAAAACTGCCGGAAACGCAGGCGAAACTCTGCGCTGAACTGGACAAAATGGGCATACCCTACACAAAAAACAAGATTGATTCCGGCGTCATTGCTCTCATCAAAGGGGGCAGACCCGGCAGAGTCATAGCGCTCCGGGCAGATATGGATGGTCTGCCGGTGACTGAAAAAACCGGACTGCCTTATGCTTCAGAACATCCGGGCCGCATGCATGCCTGCGGCCATGATACCCACGTGACCATGCTTCTTGGCGCTGCGAAAGTTCTGAACGAGCACAGGCAGGAGATGAAAGGCTGCGTCAAGCTGGTGTTCCAGACAGGCGAAGAAACCTGCACGGGTTCGCAGAACATGCTGAAAGAGGGCGTTCTTGAAAATCCCAAAGTCGACGCTATTTTCGGCATGCATATCGGTGTGATTGTCGACAGCGTTCCTTCCGGCCATGTCGTGGCCGTTCCTGGAAATTTCATGGCTTCCTACGACCGCTTTGTGATACGCGTGAAAGGCAGAGGATGCCACGGTTCAACACCGGAGAAAGGTGCCGATCCGATCGTGGCGGCAGCGAACATTGTTCTTGCGCTGCAGGAAATTCCCGCCCGCGAGATTGCCTCGACCAGGCCAGCCGTAATTTCTGTCGGCAAAATTGATGCCGGTTTTGCGTACAATGTCATTCCCGGCGAGGTTGTCATTGAAGGCACAACGCGTGCGCTTGAAGAAAATGTGCGCCAGTACCTGAGCAGACGCATAGAGGAAATTTCAACCGGCATAGCCCGTGTCTGTCGTGCCGACTGCGAATACAAGATGATCTGGGGCGCCGCGCCAGTGGTGAATAACCCGGAAATGGCCCGTCTTGCGGCAGGTGCCGCGGCAGAAGTTGTAGGCAGGGAGGCTGTGGTGACGTCTCTGCCGGCGCCGATTATGGGCGGAGAGGATTTCGCCTTCTATCTGATGAAATGCCCCGGCGCGTTTCTGCTGCTCTCGTCGGCTGATCATGCAAAAGGTACGGACAAGCCTCATCACAGCCCCGGGTTCAACGTCGACGAAGATGTGTTCTGGAAAGGGTCAGCAGTTTTTGTTTCCATTGCAGAAAAATATCTGCAGGGCGGACAGGCCTGACCGTGTTCAGGCAGCCTGAAAAGATTTAATTAAAAAGCATGAAGGTTTTGAAAGGAGCCTGTATTCCTATGTGGGAAGACTGCAAAGCATTACAGAATGACCTTGTACAGCTGAGAAGAAAGTTTCACCAGATTCCAGAGCTGGGCGACAATCTGCCTGAAACTCAGGCCCTTGTCTGCGCAGAACTGGATAAAATGGGCATTCCTTATACAAAAAATAAAATTGATTCCGGCGTCATTGGTCTTATCAAGGGCGGCAGACCCGGCAGAGTCATAGCGCTCCGGGCAGATATGGACGGACTGCCGATCACGGAGGAAACCGGCGTGCCCTATGCATCGAAACATGAAGGCAGGATGCATGCCTGCGGCCATGACAATCACGTGACCATGTTGCTCGGGGCTGCGAAAGTGCTTAATGATCATAAAAGCGAGCTAGCCGGTTCAGTCAAGCTGATTTTCCAGACCGGCGAAGAAAGCTGCACAGGTTCTCAGAACATGCTGAAGGAAGGCGTTCTTGAAAACCCCGGAGTTGACGCTATTTTCGGCATGCACATCGGTTCGATTCTCGACCCTGACATCCCGTCGGGAAAAGTGATTGTCACGCCCGGCTGCTGCATGGCATCCTATGACCATTTTGTTCTGAAGGTAACCGGTGTCGGCTGCCACGGGTCAACGCCCGAGAAAGGCGTAGATCCCATTGTGGCTGCTTCCAATATTGTGCTGGCACTTGAGGAAATTGTGGCCCGCGAAGTGGCTTCCACCAAACCAGCAGTTGTCACGATCGGCCAGATTCATGCGGGCTTTGCCTACAACGTAATCCCCGCCGAGGTTGTTATTGAGGGCACAACCCGCGCTGTTGAAGAGAGCGTGCGCCAGTATCTTGGCAGGCGCATTGGCGAAATAGCGGAGAACATTGCTGCGTCGTACCGCGCAAAATGTGAATATAAGATGATCTGGGGAGCAGCGCCTGTCGTCAACGATCCTGCAATGGCAAAACTGGCAGCTGAAGCGGCTGTGAAAGTGGTTGGCAGAGACGATGTGATCACGTCCCGTCCTGCTCCGAACATGGCAGGCGAGGACTTTGCCTACTACCTGATGAAATGCCCCGGTGCGTTCATGTTCCTCTCATCCTCGGACCATGCCAAGCACACCGACTATCCTCATCACTGCTCGAAGTTCAACGTCGATGAAAGTGTGCTCTGGAAAGGTTCTGCGGTCTTCGTTTCCATCGCTGAAGACTACCTGAAGAAACAGGCATAAGGATGGACAGCAGAGCATTGACATATACTCTGATCTACATCAGCCTTCTGATCGTTTTTTATTACATTTTTATTGTTCTGCCCGGAAAAAAGCGCCGGCGTGAACACGAGGAGATGCAGAAGGCTGTCAGGGCCGGCGACCGCATTATAACTATCGGCGGAATTTCAGGAACAGTTGCCGAGGCGTCCGAACAGACGCTGGTCATAGAAAGCGGCACTTCGCGTCTGGAAGTGCTCCGTTCAGCCGTTCAGGTCGTCGTGCATTAATAATTTCTGAGGAGTGTTATTTTTCACACTGCCCTGTGAAAAATAGCGCTGTTTCAAAGAGGGGAGCCGCACTGAGCGAGCGGTCCCCCCTTTGTTTAATCTATTTTGCATTCTGTTGACAAGGATTTATGGTTGTGTATAATGAACACAAATCGAAACTCTTATCGAGAGTGGCGGAGGGACTGGCCCTGTGATGCCCGGCAACCTGCCCCGCAGGGGGAGTGTGGTGCCAAGACCAGAGACCGGAATTTTTCCGGATCGGATGATGAGAGGAGTGCGCTCGTGATTTTTTGTTGAGTCTCTCCTCGCGGAGGGACTTTTTTTATGGCTTTAAGACGTTTCGATTGACGCAGTATCTCACATTTACAGTTATCGGAGGTAATTTAATGGCAGAAAAAATACTGATCTCGTCGGAATCGGTCACTGAAGGTCATCCTGACAAACTGGCCGATCAGATTTCCGACGGCGTTCTTGATGCAATCCTCGAGCAGGATCCTATGGCCCGCGTGGCCTGCGAAACACTTGTTGCTACCGGCGCTATCGTTGTCGCCGGCGAAATTACAACGAAAGCTGTTGTGGATATTCCGTCTGTCGCACGTCAGGCAGTGCTTGACGTGGGCTACAACCGTGCGAAATTTGGTTTTGACGGCGAAACCTGCGCTGTGTTCACTCAGATTGACAAACAGTCCGAGGACATCGCCATGGGCGTCAACAAGGCTCTTGAAGTCCGCGAATCCGAGATGGACGACGACCAGATTGACCGCATCGGCGCCGGCGATCAGGGAATGATGATCGGCTATGCCACTGATGAAACTCCTGAATATCTGCCTATGCCTTTTGCGCTGGCGCAGCGTCTGTCACGCCGGCTTGCAGCGGTTCGCAAGAGCGGCACTGTGAACTGCCTGCGTCCTGACGGAAAGACCCAGGTGACACTTGAATACATTGACGGCCGGGCCGAGGCCGCAGAGACCATCGTGGTGTCCACCCAGCACAGCCCGCTGGTGTCCCAGAGAGAGCTGAATTCCATCATCATGGAGACAGTTATCGAGCCGGTGATGCCTAAGGAGCTGATGAAAAACCCCCGCATTCTCGTCAACCCGACGGGCCGCTTTGTCAAGGGCGGCCCCATGGCCGACACGGGGCTGACAGGCCGCAAGATTATTGTTGACACATACGGCGGCATGGTTCCCCACGGCGGCGGAGCTTTTTCCGGCAAAGACCCCACTAAGGTTGACCGTTCCGCGGCCTATATGGCGCGCTATGCCGCGAAAAACGTTGTCGGAGCGGGACTTGCCCACCGCTGTCAGATTCAGGTTGCCTATGCTATCGGCCGCGCCCGCCCTGTGTCTGTCTGCGTGAAGACCTTCGGGACAGGCATGCTGCCGGATCAGGAAATCACAGAACTGGTAGCGCGCACCTTTGACTTCCGCCCCGCCGCGATTATCCGCGATCTTGACCTGCGCCGTCCTCAGTACCGGCGTCTCGCTGCCTACGGACACATGGGACGCATCGACCTTGATCGGCTTCCGGCGTGGGAGCGTCTTGACCGTGTTGACGCTCTGCGCGGAAAATAAATTTTTTCACAGGAATCTGTGCCCGGCGGTTTGAGATGTTCTCAGACCGCCCTTTTTGTAACGTCTTTCTGTCAGCGGAATGTTTTTTGCGCTGGAAGCTGTTATAATGGAAAGGCCATAGTTTTACAGGAAATTTATCTGGGAGCGAGGTGAATCATGATGGTAAAACGCTTGTTTGAATCACTGGCGCTGGGTATTCTGGCGATTCTCGGACTGGCAAAGCTGAGAGGAAAAAAGGTAAACCCTCTGGCGCTGCGGGTGCTGCTCGGCATTCTTGCGCTGATGGCACTGCTGCTTGACTCAAGGTTCATTCTGCTTGTTTCGGGCACATGGCTGCTGTTTCTGCTGGCGGGCGATGCGGCTGCGAAGTTCGGAATCAATCTGAGCCTGTTCGTCCCTGCCGCTGCCGACGCGGATCCGCGGGGAAATGCTGTGAACGGCGATGTCTGCGAGGCCGGTCTTGAGGCTGACGATACTGATCTTGTTTCAACCATGAAAAAGGGCGCAAAGCGCTGTAAATCCTTTATAACCGGCATGTTTGCCGGTTCCGGGGATAAAAAATAAATCGCTCTCCTGCTTTTTTGTTCTCTGAAATTTGACATTTGCCCCGGACACGGGGAAAATGTGCGCTGCGGGCTTTGCTGTTCCCCTGACAGCGGAACGTTCTGCCGTTCTGCACCTGACAGATCTCAAAAATACAGAAAAAATGCGGGCCGGCGGTCGCAAAAAAAACTGTCCTGTGGTAGAATTGCAAAGGTGTCTCCCGTAAGAAGAGAGCACAATGACACAGCGTGAGAACAAAAACAATGAAAAACGTGAAAAACCCGGCGTCTGCCCTTGTCAATGCAGATGCCGGGTTTTTCTTGCTTCTATATTTAGTGTTTCAATTTTTATCAGTATACTAGGTCTAGCGTTTGCCTCTTTACGGAAAGCGGCTTATGGGGTACAATAGAACCGGTTGTGTTTTTGACAACAATGAGAATACAAAACGCGAGAGAACAGGAGTCTGGGAGAATGTATAAGCCGATGAAAGAGCGCTTTAAAAAGAATTTAGATCTGGCAATTCTGGAGAATCCGCTTGTGCCGAGACAGTCTGAAAACGCCCGCTGGCTGCTTGAGCAGCGTTATTTTGCAGAACGCTATGACCCTGAAATCAAAGGTCTGCGCAAGGAGCGCAGCTTTGAGGAATTCGCGCGCCGCGTGTCGCGTATTGTGTGCAGCGCGGAAAGCCTGTACCGCACTGCCGGCGATATTGAATGGGTGCGCTGCCTTGAGAAAAACCTCTTTGCAGACCTTGTTGAGGGCCGTTTTATTTTCAATTCCCCGTGTCTTTTTGCTTCCGGCGCGGGAATGACGAGAGTCCCTGAGCTTGCAGATCTGATTTACCGTTCTCCCGATGAAATGGAACTGGCGGACTACCGCCGTCTTTATGATAATAAAACCGACAACCAGCAGCTTTTTGCGTGCTTTGTCATTGACATTCCCGACAGCATCGAGGGCGTTTTTGACTCGGTGCGCGATGCAGCCATCATCAGCAAGTACGGCGGCGGCGTCGGCGGAAACTTCGGACATCTGCGCGAGCGCGGTTCAGACATCAAGGGCGGCACGGGCGGAAAGGCTTCAGGTCCCGTATCGTTCATGGAAACGTGGAACACCATGGGCAGCGTCGTCGTTCAGGGCGGCCGCCGGCGTGCGGCGCTGATGGGCATGCTGCCTGACGATCATCCTGACATTGAACAGTTCATGGATGCCAAAACCGAAGAGGGCAAGCTCTCGTATTTCAACATTTCAGTGTGCGTTTCCGATGAACTGGTTGCCGCAGCCCGTGAAAAGCGGCCTTTTGCGCTTCATTCCCGCGCCGACGGACACACCGTGCGCACCGTTCAGGGCGATGAGCTGTGGAACAAACTGTGCCGCAATGCGTGGCGCCGCGGCGATCCGGGCGTGTTCTTCATCGACCGGGCCAACGCTGATAACCTGCTGAAACTTTCGGGCGACTTCGACATCGAGTCCACAAACCCGTGCGGCGAACAGCCTCTGCCCACGTACACCAGCTGCAATCTGGGGTCGATCAACATCTCCAAGTTCGTGGCGCTTGACGAGACAGGCCGCAGAAGCTTCGACATGAATGCCTTCATGGATCAGGTGTACCGTTCGACTTATTACCTTGATCTGGTCATCGACGCCACAAGCTACCCGCTGAAGCGCATCGGCGAGCGCACAAAGCGCATCCGCCCCGTCGGACTGGGCCTGATGGGCCTTGCCGATTCTGCCATCATGCTGGGCGATGTGTACGGCTCTGAGTCATTCAAGCGTTTCTGCGATGATCTTGGGGCGCACATGGCCGGTTCGGCCCTGATGGCGACGGTGGACGCCGTTGACAGCATGGGCAAGGAGCCTTTCTCCGAGAGCTTTGCGGTTGCCGAACTCTTTGAAAAGGAGCATCAGGTTCACGGCGGCGAGATTTTTGCGCACCAGTGGATTGATGAAATGACCATGGAGGGCTACAATGAGTTCATTGCTCAGATGCGCAGCCGCGGGCAGGTGCCCTACACGCTGCTGAACACCCTTGAGGTGCTGCCCCGTGTGCTGGGAGAGAACTGCCTGCCGCAGCTGAAACGCGTCATGCAGGCGCTTCTGGAGGGAAAACTGCGCAACAGCCGCCGGCTTTCCATTGCGCCGACCGGTTCCATTTCCATGATCTTTGATGCCTCCGCCGGCATTGAGCCGAATTTCGCGTGGAGATGGAGCCGCAAAGTCATGAAGTCTGACGGCGACGGCTGGGAAGTGCGCGAATATTTCCACCCGCTGATCACCCAGAAGGAAATTGACGAGCTGAACGGCGCGGGAAAAATTTCCGACCCGCGGTTTGTGACAGCCTACGACATTTCTCCCGAGCAGCACGTTGACGTGACGGGCATTTTTGCCCGCTACGTGGACAGCGGCATCAGCAAGACCGTCAACCTGCCGAACTCGGCAACAGTCGATGACGTGCGCGAAGTTTATGAAAAATGCTATGACATGGGCTGCAAAGGCATCACAATTTACCGTGACGGCTCCCGTGACAATCAGCCCATCGAGACGAAAAAACAGGAAGGCAGGAAAGCACCCGCCGCAGAGCCCCAGACGACAGTGGGCAAGGCCGATGCCGAGGAAAAGATCAGCGCGGCGGTAGCCGAGATCACGCCGCAGGGCGAGCATACTGTCCGGGTGCATGAACATGCGCCGTACAGCAGCAAGGTGAAGCAGCGCTCCACGCCGATTGTTTTCGGCAAAACCATCAAGGACCGCACGCCGTGGGGCAGCCTGTGGGTGACGCTCAACTACGACGGCAACGAGCCTTTTGAAGTCTTTGCCACGCTCGGCAAGAGCGGATCGGAACTGAAGGCCATGACTGAGGCCATTTCCCGGGTGATTTCCATCGGCCTGCGCTCAGGCTGCCGGCTTGACGACTTCATCGGCACGCTGCGCGGCATTTCGGGCAAAGAATACTGGATGTTTGACTGCGATGAAAATGAGATGGTGCGTTCCATCCCTGATGCAGTGGCGCTGCTGCTCCGGAAGCTGACCGACCAGCACGGTGCCATGCCGGTGAGAAAGCCCGGCGCCGGTGAGCCTCAGAGCGAACTTGTATGCCCCGAATGCGGCGCGCCCATGGAAATGGTGGCAGGCTGCGCCTACTGCTTCAGCTGCGGTTATTCTCCCTGCAAATAAAACAGAAAAAATCCGAAAAGACGGGACGCGTCATTTTGTGCTATGATGGACGCGACAGGTCTTTTCGGGCACAGCGGACGCCGGCAGAACCCGAAAAAGGATCTGCCGGCGTTCTCAATATTCAGGTTGCAGTTGATGAAAGGGAGGAGTTTTTTCGATGACGGCACCGCGTAAAGTGAAATTTGATGACATGCTGAACTTCCATTTTCTCTCCAGGGCGCTGTTTTCGCCTGACGGCAGACAGGTGGCCTATATGGACACCCAGGCTGATCTGGAAAAGGACGGGTACAGCACAAACCTGTGGCTGTACAGCCTTGATGCGGGGACAGACCGGCAGCTGACTTTTTCGGGCAGCGAGAAAACTTATGCCTGGTCGCGCGACGGGCGTTCGCTGATTTTCATTTCGCACCGCGGCGGGGCTGATAAAAACACGGCGCCGGTATACCGGCTGAACTTAGAAGGCGGCGAGGCAGAATGCCTCGGCACAGTACCCCATCAGGTCAGCGAGCTCTGGGAGCTTCCCGGCGGACAGATTCTGATGAAGGCTCTTTATGTGCCCGAGGAGCCCAACCCTGAAAAGGCACAGTATAAAGTTTATACCCAGATTCCCTTCTGGCAGAACGGCAAAGGATTCACCGGTCAGCGCCGCACGGCGCTTTCTGTGTGGACACCCGGAAGCGGCGAGCCGCAGCGTCTGACCCCTGATCGCATGGATGTGGAAAGCTGCGTGCTTTCTCCTGACGGCCGGAAGGCTCTGCTGGTAGCTGACGACTACAGGACCGTGCTTCAGCTTGTGAACCACGTGTATGAGCTTGACCTTGAAACAGGCGTCGTGACCTGTCTGACTGAAGGCCTTGAATACAGAATCCGCACTGCAGGATGGTGCGGCAGCCGCGTGATTCTTGTCGCAAGCGACATGAAGCACTACGGCATGAACGAAAACCCGACGATCTACGAGCTGAAGGACAGCCGCATGACCTGTCTGGCGCCCGATCTTGACACAAGTTTCCACTGCAGCATCGGCGGCGACTGCCGCTACGGCGTGGGTGGCCAGTCTGCCGTGGCTGATGACAGAGGAGTCACTTATCTTTCCACCGAGGAAACCACAAGCCAGGTGCACTTCAACAGCCTGAACGGCAGCGATCAGAGCCTGACGCCTGATCTGCTCTCGGCGGACTGCTTTGACGTCCACGGCGGAAAACTGGCGGTGATCGGATTCCGCGGCATGAAGCTTCAGGAACTGTATTACGTTGAAAGCGGCAGAATGACTCAGCTTACCCGTCACAATGAGGCTGTGATCGGCGGCCTGAAGCTTTCAGAGCCGGTGCACTATACTGTGAACAACGGCGAGGGGCTTGACCTTGACTGCTGGTACATCAAGCCTGTGGACTATGAGGAAGGCCGGAAATACCCGACAATCCTTGATATCCACGGCGGCCCGAAGACCGCGTACGGAGCGGTTTATTTCCATGAGATGCAGTGCTGGGCGGCCCTGGGCTATGCCGTGATCTTCACCAATCCCCGCGGCGGCGACGGCAGAGGCAATAAATTTGCCGATATCCGCGGCAAATACGGCACCGTGGATTATCAGGACATCACCGCAGTGCTGGACTGGTCTGTGAAGAATCTTGACTTCATTGACGCCGCCCGTATGGGCGTAACCGGCGGCAGCTACGGCGGCTACATGACCAACTGGATTATCACGCACACGAACAGGTTCAAATGCGCTGCCTCACAGCGCAGCATCAGCAACTGGATTTCCTTTGACGGCGTCAGCGACATCGGCTATTATTTCGGAATCGACCAGCAGGGCGGGAGCGGCCCGCTGACCGATGTGAGCCTGGCGTGGAACGCTTCGCCCCTGAAATATATCAATAACGTTCAGACGCCGACGCTTTTCATCCACTCAGAGGAGGACCACCGCTGCCCGGACGAACAGGCGTTCCAGATTTTCACGGCCCTTCAGGTCCGCGGAATTGAGTCGCGGCTGTGCTATTTCCTCGGCGAAAACCATGAGCTGAGCCGTTCAGGCAAGCCTCGCAGCCGCCTGGCGCGCCTGCGCGAAATCACGCAGTGGATGGATCGCTTCCTGAAGTAAAGCATGTTTTTCGTGCCGGGGCGTCAGAACTGCGGAATTTTCCGCAGCGGGAATTTCAGGACGGACGGTGACTGAGAATGGATAAAAGATATGTCATTGTGGCGATTGCTGCGGCCATAACGGGGGCGGCATGGCGCCTGGATCATGCCGAACTTGTCCGGCAGGCGGAAAACATTGAGAGCGTTTCTCCGTCATATGTGACAGAACGCCTCGGAACGCCCGGATTTTTCGTGCTGAACCTTTCCGGAGCGCAGCCTCTTTACGCGGGAGAAATCAGCATTTCTCCTGAAAAGCTGCACAGCAGGGCCGCCTCTGACGAACTGAAGCGGCTTCACATCACCGCTGACTCGGAAATTGTCCTCCGCGGCAGTTCTGAGGAAGAAACTGCCCGGGCCGCTGAACGCCTTATGAAACTGCTGAACCGTTCAAGAACAGTGATTAAAAAACTGCGGACTGACAGCGCCGTTCCTGAAAACCGGCCGGAAAAATCTGCCTGAAAATAACCGAAAAGGAGAGCCTCCCTCACGGGAGGCTCTCCTTTCTGTCTGTCTGCATGAACCTATTTCAGCGGAAATGTCACAGTGAAGCAGCTGCCTTCGCCGGGAACGCTCTGAAGGTCGATTTTTGCGCCGTGGATGGCAGCGGCGTGCTTGACAATTGCCAGTCCGAGCCCTGTGCCGCCTGTTCCCTTGCTGTGGCTTTTGTCGACGCGGTAGAAGCGTTCGAAGATGCGTTTCTGGTGTTCAGGCGGAATGCCGACGCCGGAGTCCTGAACGCTCAAAGAGGTTCCCTTATTGCCGGAGAAAATGGAAATTTCCACAGTGCCGCCGTTTTTATTGTACTTCACGGCGTTTTCTATCAGATTGAACGCCAGTTCGTCAAGCAGATGGGGGATTCCGCGTATCACTGCGGAAGCCCCTGAAAGCGACACTGAAACGTTTTTCGCCGCCGCCGCATCGTGAATGCGGGGCAGGATTTTTTCGCACAGGCTGTACAGGTCAACGTCCTCAAACTGCGGCAGCTGGGCTTTCTCGTCAAGCCGCGAAAGTTCCATGATGTCGTTGACCATGGCGATCAGCCTCTGCGATTCACTGTGAATCATCACGGCAAAGCGTTTCATGTCTTCCGGCTTTGCCACGCCGTTGCTCATGATTTCGGAATACCCTGCAATGGATGTCAGCGGGGTGCGCAGCTCATGCGACACGTTTGCGCTGAACTCACGGCGCTCCCTTTCGGCGTGTTCGCGGGCAGTCACGTCAAGAGCAAGCACCACGATGCCGGGCATGTTTTCAACGAAGACGGGCGTTGACAGAAGCTGGTAGATAGAACCGTTGAGCTCGATTGAACTTTCGCCGCTGCTGCCGTTCTGGGCTGCCTGAACGACATGCGTCAGGCCGGGACTGCGGTTCAGCTCAAGAATGCTCCGGCCCGTGGCCCGCTCGCGGTCTGCTGAGAAAATTCTGGCGGCGCTCTTGTTGATGGAGAGGACAATGCCGTCACGGTCCAGCATCAGCAGGCCCTCGCTCATGTTTTCTGTGATGGCCGTCAGTTCCTGGCGCTGATGCTCAAGCTCGGCCAGCTGGCGGCGCAGTGTGTCATTCTGGTCCTGAAGGCGGAGAAGAAGCGGTGAAAGTTCGTCATAAGTGTCGTCTTTCAGAGGCGATGACAGGTCTATTTTCCCGATAGGATCCGTAATATGACGCGCCAGCGTTTTTGAAAGAAACAGCGCCAGCAGCGACGTAAGAACCAGCACGGCAATCAGGGGGAACAGCACGTGGTGCACCAGCCCGAGGATGCTGCTGCGGGTTTCTGCGACGCGGAAGACCTGTCCGTTTTTCAGCCTCTGTGCGTAGTAATACGTTTTTTCAGTCAGCGTGTCGGAATAGCGGTAGTTCGTGCCCGTGCCGGTCCTGAGGGCAGCGGCTATCTCCGGGCGGCCGCTGTGGTTATCCATGGACTCCACGGGCGCGCGGTTGTCGTAGATCACAGTCCCGTCGCCGGCGATCAGAGTAATGCGGCTGCTGTCAGGAAGCCCGCGGAGGTATTCAGTGCTGTCTGCGAGGCGGTCCAGGGCGCGTGCGGCCATTTCAGCTTCCATCCGCACTTCTTCGGCTGCCTGGCGTTCATAAATCTTGTAAAACGTGCGTCCCGTGAAAAGCCCGATAATGAGAACCGCAATAAGAGCCGTAAAAAAAATGCTCTGAAAGATTTTTTTCTGCATTTTATCCTCCGAGCTTGTATCCGACGCCGCGCACGGTCTGAATCAGGGAGGCGCAGTGGCCGAGCTTGCTGCGGAGCGTCTGCACGTGGACATCCACGGTTCTGGTGCCTCCTTCATAGCTGTAGTCCCAGTTGCGCTCCAGCAGCTGTTCGCGTGTGAAGGCCACGCCCGGATTGCGCATCAGCAGTTCAAGCAGCGCGAATTCCTTCAGAGTCAGTGAAACGGGCTGGCCGTCAACGGTGACTTCATGCTTCTTGCTGTCAAGCACCAGCGAACCGCACGTAAGACGCGTATGAGAGTCGGTGCGGTTCAGCGCGCGCATGCGCGCTTTGACGCGGGCCACAAGCTCCATCATGCCGAAGGGTTTGCTGATGTAGTCATCGGCACCGAGGTCAAGCCCGCGCACTTTGTCGTATTCGCTTCCCTTGGCAGTGACCATGATGACCGGGATACTGCGCATGGAAGCGTCTGACTTGAGCTGCTTCAGAATGGAAATGCCGTCCTGTCCCGGGAGCATGATGTCAAGCAGAATCAGATCGGGCTTTTTACGTCCGCACGCTGCAAAAAGTTCACTGCCGTCTGCATAGCCTTCTGCTTCCAGTCCGCTCTGTCCAAGGGTGTAGACAACAAGTTCGCGGATGGCTGCGTCATCTTCAGCGTAGTAGATTATTGTGCTTCCCTTCCTTCTCCTTTATGAACGCCGGTCAGCGAAAATATGACCCATTCAGAAATATTCTGGGCATGGTCGCCGATGCGTTCAAAGTATTTTGCGATCATCAGCAGGTCCACAGCCTGTTCGCCGTTTTCAGCGTTGCGCTGGATCAGCCGGATCAGTTCGCTTTTGATGATGTCAAAGAAGCTGTCGACATTATCATCCATTTTCCAGACGTCTTCAGCTTTTTTCAGGTCTTTCTGAATAAATGCGTCAACGCTGCCTGTGACCATTTCTATTGTCTGCTGCGCCATCTGCGGCAGGTGAGTGAGCGGCTTGATGAAAGCCTGTCCGCGCAGGCGCATGGCGAGTTCGGCTATATCCGCGGCCTGATCGCCGATGCGCTCCATGTCGGTGATCATTTTCAGAGCCGACGAAATCAGGCGCAGATCGCCGGCGACAGGCTGCTGCTCAAGGATCAGCTTCAGGCACAGCGACTCCACCGTGCGTTCCTGACTGTCCAGTTCCCTCTCAAGTTCAATGGCGTTTTTGGCGGCTTCCTCGTCCTGATTCTGCAGGGCCAGGATGGCGTTCTGTATTGCCTGTTCTGCAGATGAACCCATGAGCATCAGGTCGTTGTTCAGAAGCTGCATTTGTTTTTCGAAACGTTCTCTCATTCTGTGTTTAACCGAACCTTCCTGTGATATAGTCTTCTGTGCGTTTATCAACAGGTGTGGAGAAAACGCGGTCTGTCGGGCCGAACTCGACCATTTCCCCCAGAAGGAAAAAGGCCGTGTTGTCTGAAATGCGCGTTGCCTGCTGCATATTGTGCGTTACCATAATGATAGTGTACTTGTCTTTAAGCGAAGATGCAAGATCTTCAATCTTTCCCGTTGAAATCGGGTCAAGAGCGCTGGTCGATTCGTCCATCAGAAGAACTTCAGGCTCAACAGCCAGTGCCCGGGCAATGCACAGACGCTGTTGCTGCCCTCCGGACAGGCCGAGGGCGCTTGCCTTCAGCCGGTCTTTCAGTTCATCCCAGATGGCGGCATCCCGCAGGGATTTTTCAACAATAGCTTCCAGGCGGGCGCGGCTGCGGATGCCGTGAGTCCGCGGCCCGTAGGCCACATTGTCGAAAATGCTCATCGGGAAAGGATTGGGTTTCTGAAACACCATGCCCACTCGTTTCCGCAGCACTGTCGGATCCATGTCGCCGTAAATGTCATCGCCGTCGAGAAGTACGCTGCCTTCAACGCGGCAGCCTTCCACAAGGTCGTTCATCCGGTTCAGCGTTTTCATCAGACTGCTTTTGCCGCATCCCGACGGCCCTATGAACGCTGTGATCTGGTGAGCCGGTATCTGCATGGTGATGTCCTTCAGCGCCATGAAATCTCCGTAATAGAGGTTGAGGTGGCGGATGTCGTACTTGATCATTCTTTAGTCAGTCTCCTTGCTGCCACTGCGGACAGCGTGTTCATGCCCGCAGTGATGACCAGAAGAATCACGGCAGTGGCATAGCTCTGGTTCATGTAAAGCCCTTCGCTGGACAGCACATACATGTGGACTGCCAGAGTTCTGGCAGAATTGAGCGGGGAAAGAGCAATCTCAGCGACTGTTCCGGCGGTGTAAATCAGCGCTGCTGTTTCGCCGGCAATACGGCCGATGGCGAGGATAATGCCGGCCAGAATGCCCGGCATGGCAGACGGCAGAACAATGCAGAACACAGTGCGCAGCCGCCCTGCGCCGAGGCCGAAGCTGCCTTCGCGGTAGCTGTCAGGCACGGCAAGAAGCGCTTCCTCTGCCGTACGCATGATCAGCGGAAGGATCATCAGAGCCAGCGTCAAAGAGCCGGCAAGAAGCGATATTCCCATGCGGCAGTGGGTCACAAAGAACAGAAGCCCGAACAGTCCGTAGATAATCGACGGAATGCCGGCAAGAGTTTCGGTAGTGATACGCACAATTGAAACAAACCGGCTGCCGCGGCGGGCATATTCCGTCAGGTAGACCGCGGAGCCGATACCCAGAGGCACGGCGAAGGTCAGCGAGAGCAGCGTCATCAGCAGTGTATTGACAAGCGCCGGTGTCAGAGAAACGTTGACAGAGTTGTACTTCCACGCAAAAATCGACGGCTTCAGGTAAGGAATGCCGTGAAAAAGTATAGATGTCACAATTATGGTCAGAATTACTGCAGTGAAAAGCGCAGCAATTTTGACGGACAGACGCATCAAAAAAGCTGAGGTCCTGTTTTTCATCAATGCGCCGCCTTTCTGCTGTAAATTGAAAACAGAAGATTAATAATCAGCACAAATATAAAAAGAACTACGCCGGTGGCAATCAGAGCATCACGATGAAGATCGGTGGCATAGCCCATTTCCATGACGATGTTGCTGGTCAGTGTCCTCACTCCGCGGATGAGGCTGTGCGGAATGACTGCACGGTTACCGGCGACCATCATCACTGCCATGGCCTCGCCGATGGCACGCCCGACGCCGAGTATCACGGCAGCAATCAGTCCTGAACGGGCAGCGCGGACGATAACGGTAAAAACGGCACGTTCGTGGGTGGCTCCCAGTGCCAGAGCTCCCTCGTAATAGCTTTCCGGCACTGCGTTCAGCGATGCTTCGCTGACGGCTGCAATAGTCGGAAGAATCATGATTCCAAGCAGAATTGCTGCTGCCAGAAGGCTGGAACCGCTGCCGCCGAACAGCCTGCGAATCAGCGGGACAATGGTTGTCAGCCCCCAGAAACCGTAAACCACTGAAGGAATGCCTGCCAGAAGCGACACAGCCGGCTGCAGGATCCGCTTTGTGTGGGGCGAAGCGAACCGGGACAGATAGACGGCAGTTAAAAGACCGGCGGGAACGCCGATAACGAGCGCTCCCGCGGTTACATAAATCGAGCCGAGAATCATGGGCATGATGCCGAAGATCCCCTGTGTGGGTCTCCAGTGGGTGCCTGTCAGAAAGTCCCAGACACCGATTTTTACCATTCCCGGCATTCCGCCGGCAAACAGGAACACGCAGATCAGTACAACAGAGAGAATCGAAATTGCTGCAGCTGCTGCGAAGATCCAGTGTGCCAGCTTTTCTTTCAGAGAGTTCATAGAATTACTTCAGATCGTCCCAGCTGGTGATCTTCCCCACATAGATGTCGCGGACCTGAGCGGGAGTCAGTCCTTCACGGGTGTTGGCCTTGTTGACGATCACAGCGATGCCGTCCATGGCGATCACTGTGGGCTTTGCGCCGGCCTTGGTCTCGCTGTCCTTCAGATTGCGGGAAGCCATGCCGAGGTCGCAGATGCCGTTGATGGCGGAAGTCACGCCAGTGGTGGAGTCGCTCTGCTGAACTTCAATGTTGGCCTTGGGGTTGACAGCCTGATAGGCTTCCTTCAGTTTCTCCATAACAGGGGTCACGCTTGAAGAACCGGCAACAACAACTTTGCCTTCAACCTTTTTGCCGTCAAATGCGGGCGCCTTGTCGTCAATGGCGATGTAGCCGTTCTTGGCGATGACAGCCTGGCCCTCTTTGCTGAGGATGAAGTTGAGGAATGCGCGCGCAGGAGCCTTCAGACTGCCCTTGACAACCACCACGAAGGGACGTGCGACTTTGTAGCTGCCGTTCTTGATGTTCTCGGCTGAAGCGACTGCGCCGTCGATCTTCAGAGCCTTCACTGTATTATTCATGGAACCCAGTGAAGCGTAGCCGATGGCCTGAGGGTTGCCGGCCACAGCGGTCATCATGACGGAAGTGCTGTTGGTGATATCCGCGTTTTCAGTGGTGTGATCGACTTTCTTGCCGGAAGCATCCTTCTGCTCAATTCCCATCAGTTCAATGAACGCTCCGCGGGTGCCTGAACCTTCTTCACGGGAAATAACGCTGATTTCGCCCTTCACAGCCGCAAAAGCGCAGGACGAAATCATTCCAGCCGCCAGTACCGTGCCAATAACAACTTTCTTCAGATTCATCTTAATTATCTCCTCTTTCCTTTAAGTTTGTACCTGTAGAATAATTCAGGGCTGTTTCAGGCAGATACAGCCTGTGTAAAGAATTTGTAAAATGAGGGTGTCTTTTACATTGAAACGTATCTTTTTCTGACGGCAGTCTGCCGTCGGAACGCGCGATGCCGCAGCTATGCCGCTGTATTCTGCGGCCTGAGAAGAATTGCCCCGCAGAGCACTGTGAACGGCACGCAGAGCACCACGCCGAAGCTGCCTCCAAGCCCCTGCATAACCGCGATGCCGATGTTGTTTGAGTTGATTACCTGTGCCCACGGCAGGTCATAAGCGTAGTCCAGCAGCAGTGCGCTGAGTTCCGTGCCGCAGAATGCCAGAATCAGCGTGTTCGAGTCTGTCCCCATCATGTCGCGGCCGACACGAAGCCCGGCGCGGAAAAGTCCCCAGCGGGTCAGCCGGGGGTTCTGGGTGAAGATTTCCTGCATGGAACTGGCGACTGACATGGCGACGTCCATGACGGCACCAAGACTTGAGATCAGCAGCGCGCAGAACAGAAGCTGGCCGACCTGGATTTCGCGGACGTTCCAGAGCGTCATCAGATTTTCAATGTTTGAAACGTTCCAGCCGGTGACGCCCGAGGCGGCGCTGAAAGCCCACGCAGCAAGCCCGGCGCAGATGACACCTGCGACAGTGCCGGCCGTTGCCACAAATGTCTTCCGGGCGGCGCCGCCGATGAAGTACATGGTCACCAGAGTGGTGACAGCGCACAGCGAAACCGTGACCGCATAGGGCGGATAGCCGCGGTAGAGCAGCGGCAGTTCAAAACAGACAATGCACAGAAATGTGAACACCAGCCCCAGCGCGCCTTTCAGCCCCTGCATGCCGCCGATGAGCACCAGCAATGCCAGGTACAGCCCCGCGAAAATATAAATCACTTTCTCGCGGTCCCGGGAGTAAACGCTTGAAACCGTCGTGCTGCCGGCCACAGACATGATGACCACCACACGCATCCCCACCTGACACGGCGCGCCGAAAAGGAACCCGGCTGAACTTGTTGTTTCAACATCCTGCCCCTTGCGGGGGCCGGTCAGCATGTGCACAGTCACGCGCTGTTCGCCGGCTCTTGAACCGTCTGGCTGCAGGTTGTCCTGCAGAATCTGCGTCACTACGCCTTTTTCAAATGTTGAGCCGGTGCGGCGCACCAGTTCTGTTTTTTCCCCGCCGCTCAGAAGCCAGAAAGCCGCGGCTGCAAACACAAAGACCAGAACCGGCGGCAGCACCCGTACTGCCGGAAATTTTCCTGTCATAGAGTTTCTTCCTTTCCCTGAAAGAATTCTGATAAGAGAAAGGCCGCCTGCGGCAAGTGACAGGCGGCCGGTGAAACAGGACAGATCAGTTACTTTGCTTTTTTGACGATGGAGAAGGTATCATCAATCTTTTCGGTTTTGCCTTCGTCAGTGACCTGATAGGTGTCAATCATGAAGCGCTCGGGAGTGACGGTGACCACAGAGTAGCTGGGCAGCCAGTTCTGACTGCGCACCGCAATGTAATCCTGCTGGGCTGCGATCAGCTCATAGTATTTGGATCCGGATGCCGAGTTGGCTTCCATGTAAAGAGTGCCCTTGGGGTTCACAACTTCATTGCCGCTGACATCCTCAATGACATAGCACTTGTTGTCGTTCTGGAAGTCGGCGAGAGCATTTTTCGCGGCAGTGTCGTCATCTTTGGGATTCAGTGCGATCTTTGCCTTTGTAACCGTGTTGACCGCGTGGTCCCAGTCGTAATCGTCGCCCTTTTCATTCAGGCTGAAGGCGTACTTCTGGTGGGTCTTTCCGTCGCCGTACAGCATCTTTGAACGGCTGTAGGTGTGGTCGTGTCCCTGAAGAACCACGTCGACGTCGTACTTGTCAAAGATGGGGGTCAGCTGTGTGCGCAGAATCATGCCGTCTGAATCGGAATGGTCAAGGCCCGAACCGTAAATGTCCTGGTGCATTGAAACGATGCGCCATTTTGCATCCGGATCGGAAGCAACGGCCTGCTTCAGGGCTTCGTCATGTTCCGCGGCGTTGTAGTTGTTTGTGTTGAGCACAACGAACAGCGCGCTTCCGTAGGAGAAGTAGTAGTCGCCGCCGGCCGCAGTGGCGCCGAGCTTTGTCATGTTGGGAGTGTTGAAGTGATAGCGGTAGTCGGGGTTCAGTGAGTCATGGTTGCCGATGGTGGTCGCAACAGGAAGTCCCTCAAGCACTTTGGGGTTCAGGTAGCCTGCAAACTCTTCTTCCTTGGGCTTGCCGGTCTTGTTGACCTGATCTCCCGCGGAGAGCACAAAGTTCAGGTTTTTGTTCTCAGATACAGCGAGGTTCAGCGTTCTTTCCCAACCGAAGGCGTCATTGCGCGCAGCCGTGTTGGCAGAGCCGGACTCAGGTACGAGCTTTGTGCCGCCCTGAACCTGTCCCTTTGAAGCGCCGATCTGCGGATCGCCGACATAAAGGAAACTCACCGTCTCGAAGCTGCCGGTTCTGTAAACTTTTGCAGACTGCCCGTCCACGGCGTAGTAGTAAGTGGTCTCAGGCTTCAGGCCCGTCACTGTGACCTTGTTGGAAACGTATTTCACACCGCCGGTCAGCGCGGGGTCGGCTTCTTCGCTGGAGCCCTTGTACTCTTCCATTTTCGAGGGATCCGTGCCGAAACGAACTGTTGGTTTCACGCCTGAGTCAGCGCGGGACATCCACGCAAAATTCAGCTCTGTCTCGTTTTTGCCGGGAGCCAGAGAAACTTTCGTGAAATCGGAGGCAACGACGGGCCACTCAGCTTTCCATGCTTCCCAGCTCACTGCTGCAGACGGACGTGAGCCAAGGCTTTCGCCGTTGGCAAAATGCTTTGTGGCGGCAAAGCCCTCAACGGCAGTGCATGCCATCAGAGACAGACCAAGAGCCACAGCGTACCTGTAATTCCTTTTCATTAAATCTCCTCCTGTAATTTTTGATTTTCATAACAGACGATTTTTCAGGATCTGCTGCTTCCTGCGTGACATGTTCATCATAAAGTCACCATGTAAAAATTGTATTAAGCGGAAATCAAACCTTGTGCACAAAAAAGCCTGCCGTCCCGGGAAGCCGGAACGGCAGGCGCATTAATGCGGATCTGCGTTTTTTTTACTGTAAAAGTTCAGACGCCGAAAGAAAGCACCCCGAAGGCATACAGCACCGTTGTCAGAATTGCCATGCCGAACAGAAGCGCCTGAGGGTATTTCCTGAGAAAAGGCACCGTGAAGTAAAGGACAGCCGTCAGGCCGGTAATGCCCCACAGCACGGTTTTGCGGAGAACAGGCACTGTCACTGTCCAGAGTGAAACGAGCAGAAGCCCGGCAACCACCGGACGCATGGCGATTCTGATGCGGTCAACCCAGAGCTTGATGCGGCCGGAGGCGCTTTTGAAAATCCAGTCAAGAAGCATAACGACCATCAGCGGCGCCACCACCACGGAGGCCGTTCCCAGTATGGAGCCGGCAAAGCCGAGCTTTCTGTAGCCGATGAGCGTTGCAGAATTCAGAATAATAGGTCCGGGAGTCATCTGAGCCAGAGCAATGGTTGAACTGAACTCATGAGTGGTCAGCCAGCCTTCCTCGACGACGAAAACCTGATAGAGAAACGGCAGGGACGCAAGCCCGCTGCCGAAAGTAAGGAGACTGACTTTCGCAAAGAGCAGGACGAGAGTGATATATTCCATTTAGGCCTTTTCTCCCTTCTTTTCTTTCTTCTCGAAGAAGAGATTGACGATGACTCCGACGAACGTTCCCACTATAAGTCCCCAGACAGGCGAAACCTTCAGCATCAGAACGGCAGCAGCCACGGCAAGACAGAGTATGGTGTTGTGCAGGGAGGAAAGGGCGTTTTTCTTCGCCAGTTTCCAGACGATTGCGCCGAGAACGATCACCAGCGCGGCAGTCGCACCGTTGAAGAATGCGGTGATAAACGGCGAGCCCATGTGTGCCAGAAGCCAGCTGGAAAGAAGGAAAATTGCGATAAAAGGCGGCAGTGCCATGGCAAAAACCGCTGCCGCTGCTCCGGCGCCCCCGCCCAGCGCCAGGCCGGCCTGGTACGCCATTGCGACTCCGACTGCGCCCGGGGCGGCAAGAGAGAGGGCGATCATGTCTGTCGTCTGCTCTTCAGGAAGGAGTCCGGTCCTGTCGATGGCTTCTTTGATGAGCCCGATCATGACAGGTCCGCCGCCCAGTGTGAACGCGCTGATCTTGAAGATCATCATGAAAATCGCGAAAATACCCATTTTTCTCTTTTCAGTGTTTTCCACGGCATGAACCTTCTTTAATAATATATGATGGAATATGCGCGGCCTGTGGCCGTACAGAAAAGAAGTTATCAGAACAGCGGGAAACTGTCAACGATTGGGAACTTTTATCCATTTGCGGACGGTACAGAACATGAAAATGAAGTCAGCTTGTCAAAATGAGGCGGCTCCTTTAAAATTTATGACCAGATCTTAATACTAAATATGAATAACTGCTGCCGGCGCTGCCGGGAAAGGAAAAACATGAAAACAGGAATGATGCTGAGCGGAATCTCATACGTGCTTCCTGAACGGATTGAGACCAACGATGATCTTGTCAGGGAATTCAAGACATGGACTTCTGAAAAAATTTATAAAAAGACGGGCATAATGAAACGGCATATCGCTGATGTTGACAAGCCGGTCTCGTATTATCTGATTCAGGCGGGGAAGAAATTCTTCAGCGAACACCCTGCCGTTCTTCCTTCCAGCATCGACATGCTGGTGGTCTGCTGCGAAGCCCGTGACTACGTTCTGCCTTCCACAGCCTGTGTGGTTCACGAGGCTCTCGGGCTGCGGCGGGACAGCGGCGCTCTCAGCTTTGACCTCGGCTGTTCGGGATACGTTTACGGTCTGGCTGTCTGCAAAGGCTTTATTGCAGCCGGTATTGCCAGGCGCGCGCTGCTTCTTACAGGCGACAAAGTGACGTGGTATATCAACGAGCAGGACAAGTCGGTGAGAACACTGTTCGGCGACGGATTCACAGCAACGCTGCTGGAGGCTTCAGAAGACGATCTGGTGACAGCGTTTGACCTGGGAACTGACGGGACAGGCGCAGGGGACATTATCATCGAAGCCGGTGAAACGGCCATGCCGCTTTCTTCGGAGACAGCGGTGCCCATGGTGAACAGATTCGGCAACGTGCATACCCGCGAGAATCTGTATATGGACGGCCGCAGGGTTCTTGATTTCGCCGTCAGCGAAGTGCCGGCATCACTGAAAAGGACGCTGGACGCCGCCGGACTGTCGCTGGACGACATAGACCTGATTGTGCCGCACCAGGCTTCCGCAGTTGTGCTGGGGCAGCTGCGCGGGAAACTCGGGCTTGATGAAGAGCGCTTTGTGACGGACCTTGAGGAAACGGGGAACACTGTTTCTTCTACGATTCCGCTTGCGCTTGCCCGCTGCGCTGAACAGGGGAGACTGAAAGAGAATATGAAAGTCCTGATCACCGGTTTCGGTGTCGGTCTTTCGTGGGGAAGTGCGCTGATCCGCTGGCGCCCAGTGAAATGCAAAAATGAGTCTTTATGTGAAACAACTATGTAGTAATGTCTGCTTAAAACCTGAATGCATAAATAAAAGAATTCACGTTTTGTTGAAGAAAAAATTTTAACGCTGCCGAAAGACAGCTGAAAAATTTGTTTCAGCTCTTGCCGTACGGTTAATGAAAGTATAAAATACAGAAGCTGAAATTTTCATGTATATCAAAAATTGTCTATAATGCAGTAAAACACCTCTGTCAGGTAAAAGAGACCCTGCTGATTTTTCTTCAGTCTTTTATTTCTCTTAGGCTCTTTTATCTTGACGCGTGCCGTTTTTTCCGTTATTCTTATTCGCACAAGGATTTACAGCTGTATTTATAATAGTTTGCATCTGGTTGTGTTTGATAATTGAACTATCCGGAGGTGAGCGGTGTGGGACTGAGCTTTGATGGCATCGGTGGCGCCTCAGCGCTGGCGGCTATAGCCTTCAGCGTGGTGTTTCTTGTGCTGGGCGGTCTGACTCTTGTCATTTACGCCATGCGCTACGCCAGCGGACCGCGGAAGAAATAAACGTCTGCTGTGCTGTAAATTTCTGGAAAAAAGCGGCCTGGCCGCTCTTTTATATCTGCAAGGGGGAAATTAACTTATGAGCGTTGTTTCAGAAGCACTTGCGCGCATCTGCGGAGAATCAGGATTTTCCGCGCTGACCGGCGGCAATGTGGTCATGCTGATTGTGGCTTTCTGCCTTCTCTATCTGGCAATAGCCCGTGATTTTGAACCGCTGCTGCTGGTTCCCATCGCTTTCGGCTGCATTCTGGCCAATCTGCCTCTTTCGGGCATCACTGATCCCGGCGGATTCCTGAACATTCTGTACTACGGCACGGCACACGAGATCTATCCTGTTATTATTTTCATGGGCATCGGCGCTATGACAGACTTCACGCCTCTGCTTGCCAATCCCATCACGTTCATTCTCGGTGCGGCCGCGCAGCTGGGCGTTTTTGTCGCCCTTTTCGGCGCGATTCTTCTTGGATTCAACGTTCGCGAAGCTGCTTCCATTGCCATTATCGGCGGTGCTGACGGCCCCACGAGCATTTATCTCTGCACAAAGCTGGCTCCCCAGATTCTGGGCGCTGTCGCCGTGGCTTCGTACAGCTACATGTCGCTGGTTCCCCTGATTCAGCCGCCTATCATCAAACTGTGCACCACCAAGGCTGACCGCAGCATTCTTATGAACAAACTCCGTCCTGTCAGCAAGCTTGAGCAGATTCTGTTCCCCATCGTCGTCACAGTTATCACGGGACTTGTTCTGCCCATGTCAGTGCCGCTGATCGGCATTCTGATGTTCGGCAACCTGATCCGCGTCTGCGGCGTCACAGACCGCCTGAGCGACACGGCTCAGAACGCCATCATGAACACCACGACAATCTTCCTTTCTCTTACTGTCGGTTCAACAATGCGCGCTGACAGCTTCCTGACCGTCAGCACCATCAAGATCATCTGCCTCGGCCTTGTAGCCTTTGCCTTCAGCACCGCCGGCGGCTGCTGGTTCGGTCAGATTCTGAAGGTTGCAACCCACGGAAGAATCAACCCCACCATCGGCGCAGCAGGCGTATCTGCTGTTCCCATGGCAGCCCGTGTTGTTCAGGTCGTGGTGCAGAAAGAGAACCCCGGCCACTTCCTTCTGATGCACGCCATGGGGCCCAACGTCGCCGGCGTTATCGGAACGGCTGTTGCCGCGGCTGTCATGCTCACGCTGCTTTCGCATTAAAAGTCGGTCTTTACGGAAATACCCGCACCCTTACGGGGGCGGGTATTTTTTATGTGACGTATTTTTCAGGATTTCAGGGCAAATCCGGCTTTTTTTCTGCGGCAGAATCATGTAAAATAATAAAGGCGGCTCTGGCCGGTGCTGAGGGCTCAGAGGCACAGCTGTGTGTGTTCTTAATCCTCCGGGGGTGATTGTCTGTGAAACTGCCGTCATGTTTCAGGCCGATTTTTCTGCTGACTCTGGGAATTTATGGCGTGCTTTCAACAAATTTTGTGCTGCCGTCGCTGCTGGTGAAGCTCGAGTTCCCCATGTGGCAGGTAGGGCTTCTGATGAGTGTTTTTTACTTCGGTGCGACGCTGGCGCGCCCCCTGGGCGGATATCTTTCCGAGAAATTCGGCACCCGCAGAACGATTTTTATGTCTGCGGCGGCCGGGGCAGTGCTGTCGCTTGGGTTTGCGGTCATTGACTTTAAAGTGCTTCTGGTCAGCCGCTTCCTCGTCGGGGCTGCCTACAGCGTGATCTATGTTGCGCTGATGGCTTATCAGGGCCGGGCCATCCCGGCGGAATCGCGCGGGACGGTGTTCTCATATCTCTGCCTGGCGTCCATTTCGCCGCAGTTCCTTGTGATGCCGCTCTCTGAACTTTGCATTGACCATGGCGCTGTGAAAACATACATGCTTTTTTCGGCGGTTATGCTGGCGGTTCTCGCCGTTTATGCGCTGCGCGTGCCGCTTGAGGCAGAGGCCTCAGGTGAAAAGAGCACAGAAGAATGGGGCACCTGGGGTGAAGTGCTGAACAGGCGGGACACCTGGGCATTGCTGATGTCCACGTTTGTACTTTCCTTTACCGGAACTGCCTGTGTGCAGTACGTTCCGAACCTGGTGCGTTCCTTCGGGCTGAAGGGAACACTTTTCACATGGTCGTTCACAGTGGTTGTGATCTTTATCAGAATGTTTGTAAGCGGCAGGCTTCTTTCTGTCTGGGACCGCCGGACGGCGCTGTGTTTCTGGTGTTTTGTCGAAACGCTGTCCATGCTCGTAGCGGCTGTCTCATCAGGAGTGATTGGCTTTGCCGTATCGGGCATTCTTTTTGGGATCAGCCACGGGCTGGATTTTCCGGCGATCAGCGCCCTGGTTCCCGATGTGATTCCGCCGCGGCTTCTGCCGAAGGGATCAGTGCTGTACCTGCTGTCGAATGATCTGCCGCCCATTCTGCTGCCGCTGATTCTGGGCGCTGTACCTGAAAGCGTCGGCATGAAGGGAGTGCTGTCAGGGATCGGAATTGCGGCACTTGTTCTCTGGCCGTTCATTTACTGGGTGATGTGGCGCCATCCTAAGCTGCACGCACAGTGCGGCAGCGGAGCACACGCATGATCCGCGGGCACTTTGACGGCGCTTCACGCGGAAATCCCGGCCCCGCCGGGGCCGGGGCTGTGATTTACGATGATGGGAAAGTCATCTGGCGCTGTGCAGAACCCCTTGGCACGCACACAAACAACGAAGCTGAATATCTGGCGCTGGGGATTCTGGCTTCCGAACTGAAGCGCCGCGGACTGCACGGCATGGAAATCTGCGGCGACAGCCGGCTCGTCATTTCACAAGTGACGGGAAAATGGCAGATCAGAGAACCGCGCCTCAGGGAACTGGCCTCTCCGGTGATTTCACTGGTCAGGGAACTTGGAGCCAGGTGCCTGTGGGTTCCGCGCGAACAGAACTCTGAGGCTGACCGGATGTCGAACAAAGCTTTGGACGAAGGGCATTTTACCGAGGATTTATCCGCTTCAGGCGGTTCTGAAGCAGACCCGGCGGAGAAAACAAGGCCGGAATCCGTGTTCAGTGAAATTCTGCAGGCTGCGCCGGGCATCTGGATTGTCTCTGACGGAAATGAGCGCTACGCCGTGGATCTGAAGCACGGCTGCTGCACCTGTGCAGCGGGGCGCAAAGAGGGCCGCTGCCCTCATATTACTGCGGTTTTAATGAAAAAAGCCGTTCAGAAGCATAATCCCGGACAGAATTAAAGCAAGCCTTCATAAAACCTGACGTCCTGATGAAATGCAGTCGGCGTATCATGCATTTTTATAATTGTGTACATATAATTCTCAGTTTTTTACGGCACAACGTTAAATTTTTGTTCCCTGAAAATGCTGAAAGTGATATGATATGGGCGTCAGTTATGCTTCTATATGAATTAAATTCTGACGGCGGATTTGACTTTTATGGGAAATGCCTGAAAAAGGTTCTTTTCTGTCTCCTTCCTGACGTAAAAGTGAAGTCTGCCTCAAATCCCTGCAAAAATGGGAAAGCGTTTTTTTCACAGAGTACACATCGGTAGGAGGATGAGCATGTTAAGACCCATAGCTCAGGAACTTGCGGAAAGCATAGCCCGCGTCATCGGATACGATGTTGTCATTTCAGATACTGACGGCATCACAATCGGCTGCAGCGACTTGAGCCGCGGCATCGGAACGCTGAACGAAGCCTGTGCCATTGTGGCCCGTACGGGGCAGTCCCGCTGGGAAACCGAAGAGGACGCCAGGCGCCTGAAGGGCGTGAAACCCGGCGTCACTTATCCTATCTTTGATACGGAACAGCATGTGATCGGCACAGTGGCGATCACAGGCGACCCTGAAAAGGTCAAGCCCTTTGCGATGCTTGTAAAAAGCCAGGCTGAACTGTTCCTCAAAGAACACATGATGTCACGTGAGCTGCTTGAGCGCGAGCGCAACCTTCAGGCGCTCGTTGCAGACATTGCACTGTTCCGCGAGGGAGTCAACGATCCTCAGGTCATCGAGACGAAAGCTTCTCTCATGGGATACGACAAAACGCTGTCGTATTCAGTGATCGAACTTGACACTTCATCCCAGAGCAGCGAAGACGGCGATTACCCCGAACGCGACCGGACCCTGATGGACATCCGCCAGATTTTCAACGCCCCGGGCGACGTGAGCGGCAGTGTGGGGCCGCACCGCTATGTGGTGTTCCGCAGCGCCATGCGCGGCCGTGAGTTCAACCGGGACAAGTTTTACCAGACAGTGCGCGAGCAGTGCTCGCAGCTGACGAGCCAGCTGAAGCGCAGAGGCTTTTCTGTTTCCATCGGCATCGGCAGCGTTCAGGACGGCGTTCCCGGGCTGGTGACTTCCTACCGTGAGGCTCAGGTGGCGCTTACCGTCGGCAAAAAGCTGTTTCCCCGCGATCAGGTGCACCTTGTCAACGATTTCCGCGTTGAAGAGCTTCTTCTCAGCTCAGAACCGCGTCTTCAGGACAGCATGGTTGAGCGTGAACTGGCCCCGCTGTTCATGCGGACTGACGGCGACGAGCTTCAGGAAACCATCGTCGCGTGGTGTGAAAGCGGGTTCAGCGTTGTCAGGGCGGCGGAGCTTCTTCACGTGCACCGCACCACAGTGGACTACCGCCTTGAGAAACTTGAGAGCATTCTGGGCATCAAGCCCCGCGATTTCCGCGAGATGAGCCGCTTCTACTGGGCTGTTATCCTGTGGAGAAACGGCAAGGGAAATCCCAAGACAATCAGAAACAAGCACTGATATTTTATAGAAAAACAGCTCTCCGTCATAACAACGGAGAGCTGTTTTTGTTATCAGCGTTCTACCAGGCTGCCACGGTCCCGTCGGCTCTGGGTTCTGTTGCTCCCATGAGCACGCCGTTATCGTCGCGCAGAATGATCTGTCCGCGGCCGAAGCTGATGAAGTCATCGGTCATGGTTACTTCATGGCCGCGGCGGCGCAGCGCTTCAGCAAGTTCGTTCCCGAAGCCTGTTTCGATTTCGATCTTTCTGCCGCCGAGCCACTGCCAGCGCGGTGCATCAAGGGCCTCCTGCGGGTTCAGGCCGTAGTCGATCATGTTCATGAGAACCTGCACGTGTCCCTGGGGCTGCATGAAGCCGCCCATGACGCCGAACGGGCCGAGAGCTCTGCCGTCTTTCATCAGGAACCCGGGGATGATGGTGTGATAGGGTTTTTTGCCGGGCGCCACGCAGTTGTCCGATGCGGGGTCCATGGAAAAGCCATTGCCGCGGTCATTAAGCGCAATGCCCGTGCCGGGAATCACGATGCCGCTGCCGAATCCTCTGAAATTGCTCTGAATATGGGAAATCATGTTGCCTTCGCCGTCTGCGGCGCACATGTAAACGGTTCCGCCGCAGTTCGGGTCGATGGGGCTGGGCATCAGGGCGCTGTCGCCGATTTCTGCGGCACGCTCTGCCGCATAGTTTTCGCCGAGGAGAAAATCAGTCTTCATTTTCATGTATCTCGGATCTGAAATATAAGTTCTGCCGTCGGTAAACGCCAGCTTCATGGCTTCAAGCTGCCGGTGCACTGTCAGCTCATCATCGCGCCCTGCCGATGTGTCGAGATGTCTGAGGATGTTCAGCGCCATGAGCGCCACAATGCCGTGGCCGTTCGGAGGAAGCTCGCAGACGTCGTAGCCTTTGTAATTGACTGACAGCGGCGTCACCCATTCCGGCCGGTAGGCTGCGAGGTCTTCACGGCGCAGAAGGCCGCCGGTTTCCTTTGAGAATGCGTCAATGGCGTCGGCTATGCGGCCGCGGTAGAAGCTTTCGCAGTTTGTTTCCGCAAGTTCCCGCAGTGTACGGGCATGGCAGGGAAGTCGGGCCGGATCCCCGATGCCGGGCGCACCGCTGCTGAAAAACGTCTCAAAGAAAGGGCGGAAGGCCGGGTCATCCCTGAACGGCGCGAAAGTCTTTTCGGCTGTTTTCCACATGCGCGAAACCATGGGATGAACGGGAAATCCGTTTTCAGCGTAGTCAATGGCCGCCGCAAACAGTTCTTTGAAAGGCAGCCGTCCGAAGCGGCGGTGAAGTTCTGCCCACACGCCGGGGGCGCCGGGCACAGTGACAGAATCCCAGCCGCGTTCCGGCATGGATGAGCGGCCCTTCTTTTTCATTGCATCCAGCGTTTCGAGGCTTGGCGCCGGTCCGCTGCCGTTCAGTCCGTAAAGTTTTCCGTTGTACCAGACAATGTCGAACGCATCTGATCCGATGCCGTTGCTGGTCGGTTCGAGAACGGTCATGCAGATTGCGGTGGCGATCATGGCGTCAACAGCATTGCCGCCTTTTTTCAGAATATCAAGGCCGGCCTGCGCTGCCAGAGGCTGTGACGTGCACACCATGCCCTTTCTGCCGTAAATGACGCTGCGGCGCGAGGGATACCGGTAATTGAGCGTGTCAAAATTCATGTTGTGTTTCCTCCGATCTTCCCGTTGGGATATTCTTATCTTATCACGTCCTGGCTGAACAGAAAATCACCGGAACAGAATCCCGCGTCTCCGGGCAGCAGTCTGACTGCTGCCTGCAAAAAAATCCGGCCGCGGAGCGCGCCGGATTTTTAATAAATTTATGCGTTTCCGCCGGAGGGCGGGTTTTTCTTCACGTCGGCTCTGACGCCGTTCACGTAGCGGCGCAGCGTTTCGGGGGAAACCGGAAAGAATGCGTGGTCTGTTCCGGCGGCTGCCCAGACTGTGCCGTAATTCCACAAATCCTCGTCCATCAGTGCTGGCAGCGGGGAAACGTAGCCGACGGGCGGCACGCCGCCAATTCTGAAGCCGAAATTCTCAAGGACAAAGTCGGGTGATGCCATGGTGACATGATGCCCTTTTGTAAGCCGCTTTACTTTGCCAGAATGAACTCTGTTGGGGCCGGACATGAGCACCAGCCACGGAGTGCCGTCCACCATGAAGATGAGGCTTTTTAATATTTCGCCCTGCGTTACGCCGATTGCCTTTGAGGCGTCTTCAACGGTGAAGATTGTGGCGCTGCTGTGAATGATTTTTCCCTCGTAATGCAATGCGTCAAGGGCTTTCTGTACTTTTTCCACTGGATCATCCATGTTTCTGCCTCCAAATTTCGGTATGTCTCAGATTTTCCACTGAAAGTCAGGCAGCCCTGCTTTAAGCATACGCTGCCGGATATCCTCGCAGATCTCATCACGCTTTTCCGGAGTGCTGCCTTCGCAGCGCACTGCCAGAACTGGCTGGGTGTTGGAAGCCCGTATCAGTCCCCAGCCGCCGTCATAGAGAATTCGCACACCGTCGACGGTGATGGCCTTATGGTCTTTAAGCGCGTCAGCGGTGATCTGCTTCATCACTTCGAACTTTTTATCGTCAGGGCAGGGGATTCTCATTTCCTCAGTATGGTAATAGACGGGAATTGTGTCGTAAAGCTCGGCCAGTGTCTGCGTGTCTCTGCCGAGCATTCTCAGCAGCCGTCCTGCGGCGTAGAAAGAGTCATCGTATCCATAATACTCGTCGGCAAAGAACATGTGTCCTGAATATTCGCCGGCGAATGGCGCGCCGATGCGCTTCATCTCGGCCTTGATCAGCGAATGTCCTGCTTTGTAGTAATAAGGTCTGCCTCCAAGGCGGAGGATTTCGTCCTCAAGGGCTTTTGAGCATTTCACTTCGATAATGGCCTGGGCGCCGGGGTATTTGGGAAGTATTTCACGCCAGAAAAGCGCCATCAGAATATCGCCGCCGACGATGCGTCCCTTGTTGTCCACAACGCCGATGCGGTCAGCGTCGCCGTCAAAGCCGAACCCCACATCTGCGCCGGTTTCAAGAACTTTTGCCGCCAGGTCGGTCATGTTTTCCTTTTTCTGCGGGTCGGGATGGTGGTTGGGAAAATTCCCGTCGGGCGTGTCGTAGATTGCCGTGACGTCGCAGCCGAGTCTTTTAAAGTACTTTCCTGCGAAAAGCGCGGCAGTTCCGTTTGCAGGGTCTATGACAATTTTCATGGGGCGCGGCAGCTGAATTTTTGACGTCAGCATGTCGAGATATTCGTTTTCGATGTTTACCTTTGCAAGCGAGCCCGGTGCATCAGCAGGCTCAAAGACGCCGGCCTGCGTCATTTCCCTGATGTGCTGGATGTCGGCGCCGTACAGCGTGGCCTTGCGGAACCCCAGCTTGAGGCCGTTCATATTCTTGGGATTATGACTGCCGGTCACCATGATGCCGCCGTCGCAGCTGTACTTGAAAAAACTCCAGTACAGCATGGGCGTTGTGACAACGCCGAGATCGATCACGCAGATGCCGCTTTCCAGAAGCCCCTGAATGACGGCGGCGCGGATCCGTTCAGTGGAAAGACGCACATCGCCGCCTACTGTGGCCCTGCTGACTCCGTTCTGCCTGAGAAATGCGCCGTATGCGCGGGAAACTGCCAGAACGTTTTCATTGGTCAGTTCTGTATCGGCATTGCCGCGGAGATCGTACTCGCGGAAAATGTTGGAAGGAACGCTCATGTTTTTCATCTCCTGCATTCTTTTTCCTCATTATAGCTTATCTGAACGGCTGCCTGCGGAAAAATTGCAGGGCAGGTGTCAATTTCTCCGGTTTGGCATATAATGAACGCATTAAAATACTTCATTTTAAAATACTCTATTGCGGAGGCGGCGGTAATGGTTCAGGGATTTTTGCTGATTCTGCCCATCATATGCTGCATCTGGACAGGATGGCTTCTGAAACGCATCGGCATCTTCAATGACGAGGGCGGCGCGCAGATGGGGCGCGTGGTGTTCTATCTTGCGGCGCCGTGCATTGTGTTCCGCTTTGTGTATGCACTGAAGCCCGCAGATTTTGCCGACGTGAATTTTTCCATTGTTCTGAACGGAGGGTATGTGGTCATCATCCTGATTTCCTGCGTCATGCAGCTTTTCCGCAGGTGCAGCGTTCAGCGCAAGGCTGCGTCGGTCATGATGTCCATCCGTTCAAACAACATGTTCATGGGCATGCCTGCAGTAATCATGATGTGGGGCGAGAAGATACTGCCGGTGTTCGGCCGTTATATGGCGCTGGCGGAAGTGGGCTTTGAATTTCTTTCAGCACTTTCCGGCCTCATCGTGCTGAACGGCGGTCTGAACAGAAAGTCGCTGAGCCGCGTCGGCGGTTCGCTGATTAGAAACCCTGTGATCATCAGCATAATGCTCGGCCTGCTTTTCGGCATGGGGCTTCACGTGAAACTTCCCCAGTGGCTTTCTCTTTCGATTGACATTCTGGGCGACCTGGGCACCGGACTCGCCCTGCTGACTCTGGGAATGAAGCTCAAACCCGCGGAGCTGTTCAGTGATCTGGCAGTAGTCTGGCCGGAGGTGATCATGCGCCTGTTTCTGGCGCCGCTGATCCTGTGGGCAGGATTCCGCCTTCTGCCTGTGGAGCCGTCCATGGAAAAAATCGGCGTTCTCGTGATGGGCATGCCGGTGGCGATGAACACCTATCCCATGGCTGCGGCAATGGGAATGGACGACGACTATACGGCCCGGTCGATCATGGTGAGCACGATTCTGTCTGTCTTCTCCCTGCCCGTGATTATCCGGTTCCTGCTGTAATCCGCTTCCGCTTTTTACGGCTGGGCCTTTTACGGATTGCGCAGATTTTTCTTTTTTTAAGAACAATCTGTTTTCACGTCGTGGATTTTGAAAACCGGTGTGTTAAAATAAGGGGCACCTGCGGCGTACAAAGCCGCGAAGTTTTCGTGCGCGTCCGGGGTGTCCGGTAAAAGCGGCGCTTTCACGGCTCCGGCTGCTGATCTGTCGTGCTGCCGGAAAACAGAATTTCTATTATGCAGGAGAGGACTTTTCAGGATGAAAGACATCGAGCATGCGTCGATCAACGGCGTCGAAATCCACAATCTGGCAGAGCAGGATGACGATGAGAATCTGCTTTATTCCGGCGAACTCTGGATGGACGGAAAGAAAATAGGCTCTTTCCGCGAGGGTGAAAACGATGAAATGCTTCTTGACATCAGCCCTGAATACAGTGACCGCCTGAATGAAAAGATCAGTTCCTATCTCAGTGCGCTGAATGACGCGGACGAGGAAGCCGGCGAAGAGAAAGAGGAACTGTCGAATGAGATTTTCCTTGAAGACCTGATTGAACTGGAACTGTACCTTCAGGCATACCGCGAGGGTGTGGCTGAAGGATATAACTGTCTGCTGGTCAATTACACCAAAGAAGGCGTTGATGTTTTCAGCGTGGAAAGCGTCGATGACGTGGAAGACGTTGTGAGGGACAACAAGCTGACTGATTTTCAGACATTTTATGAACCTGAGCACTTTGTTATCAGCTGCTGACGCAGAAACCCCGTACCGGAACGGTTCAGTTCCGGCTGCGGGGTTTTTCCGTATCCGCGCAAGTTTTTCCGCTTTGGCTCTGCTCTGCGGCTTTCAAGCGCCGGGGAAGTTTTCCCGGCCTGAGCCGGCCGCTGAAGTACGCTTCAGTGCGGCTGCTTTCAAAACCGTCTGCCATGTCACTTGTCCTCCTTTGACAGAATTTACGGCGCCGGGGCCGCAGGCAAAAGGGGCTGCATCAATGTATAATAGAGGAATCAATCAGAAAAAATCTGCACAGAAGCATTATATCATGTACGGGAGGACGGCAGAATGTTTAAAATCACTTTTGAGGACAATACAGAGTATTCCTGTCAGGCACCAATTACCGGAGAAGAACTCCTGAAGGCCGTTCCTGCAAAAAACACGGCAACCGTTGTGGCATGGCACGTCAACCACTTTCTCCGCCCGCTGTCGTGGACCGTGGACAGCGATGCTGAAGTTGAGTGGGTCGACCTGACGTCCATGGAAGGCATGAATGTGTATCAGAGCTCCCTGAGTTTTGTGCTTGCCATTGCGGTCAAACATGTGCTTCACACGCCGGTCAGAGTTACCAACTCCATTTCGGAGGGACTTTTCTGGATTCTGGAACGCCAGCCTGCCGGGGGGGCAGGAAAAACGCCGGAGATAACGGCAGAACAGACTGCGCAGGTCAAGGCGGAAATGAAACGCCTGATAGCTCAGAATCTTCCGATCATCCCTGAGCTGACACCCGTAGACAAGGCGATGCAGTATTTCAGGTCAATCGGCCGCGGCAGCAAGGCGAAGCTGCTTGGCATCAACATGTCCTCAGCTCCCATCATGCTGGCTTCCTGCGACGGCGAAAAAGATATGTTCTATTCCCCGCTGGTGCCGTCCACCGGATATCTGAAGAACTTTGAACTTTCCTGGCTGGCGCCGGGCATGGTGCTGCGCTATCCTACCACCCAGACGCCTCAGTGTCTGCCGCCTTACCATCCGTCGAAAAAACTGCAGAAAGTTTTTCTCGACTATGCCGACTGGATGAGGAAGCTGAATGTCGTCAACATGGTTCAGATCTGGGAGGCGGTGGCCCGTGACGGCGGCAGAGAACTGATCCTCGTTTCCGAAGCGCTTCATGCCCAGCAGATCGCTGCCATCACCAGCGATTTCCTTTCAGAGTCCGGACGCCGCATTATCACCATTGCCGGCCCTTCCGCGTCGGGAAAAACAACCACTTCACACAAGCTGCGCGTTCAGCTGAGAGTCTGTGAAAAGCATCCTGTGGCAATCTCCCTTGACGATTACTTCCTTGACAGGGACAAAAGCCCGCGCGATGCCGACGGCAATCCCAATTTTGAATGCGTTGAGGCGCTGAATCTTGAAATGCTTAACGACAATTTCCGCGACCTTCTGGCCGGAAAAACGGTGCAGCTTCCGCGCTTCAATTTCTATACCGGAAAGAGCAGCCCCGGCCGCACGCTGAAGCTGGAAAAGGACGATGTGGTCATTGTCGAGGGACTCCACGGCCTGAACGACAGAATCGTCGGCATGATTCCCAGAGAGCGCCGCTACGGCATATTCCTGTGTCCCATGACAGGCATCAACCTTGACAAACACACACGCACAAGCACTACGGACCACAGACTGCTGCGCCGCATGATCCGTGACTACAGCACGCGGGGCAACAGCCCGGAAAAGACGCTTAAAAGCTGGCCTTCAGTGGTGCGGGGCGCAATGCAGTATGTATTTCCGTTCCAGCAGAATGCCGACGCGATTTTCAATTCATCGCTGCTTTACGAACTGCCTGTGATGCGCGTGCAGGCTGAAATTCTTCTGCGCGGCATACCAGCCGGTTCGCCCGTTTACGGCGAGGCCATGAGGCTTCTGCGTATACTGCACGACGTGCCGATCATTGACCCTGCTCACGTTCCCAGCAACTCGCTGATGCGCGAATTCATCGGCGGAAGCATCATTGAACTCTGAGGCTGCATCATGACCCGTGTCGTGATGAGCGATGTGGCGGCTCTTGCCGGCGTCAACAAAGGCACTGTGAGCCGCGCGCTGCGGGGGGACAGGCGGATTTCATCTGAAACGCGCCAGCGTGTATGGGAGGCCGCCAAGAAACTGGGATATGAACTCAACGCTGTGGCGAGCGGGCTTTCCAGCCAGAAAACCGGCGTCATCGGCGTGGCGGTGGAGCGCATCAGCTCACCGTGGGCAGGAACGTTTCTCGGCGCTGTATCGGGCGTGCTGAACCGTTTTAAAATGGAACTCATGCTTTTTGAAGCAGGCACATCGGCTGTCTCCATCAGCAATGCCCTGCGCCGCATCGAAAGCCGCAAGGCAGACGGGCTGATCTGGGTGGGCGAGCGTGAGCTGGATCGCGCGCAGCTCGATATACCCGTTGTCCGTGTCGGGATGAAATCCCGTGAGAACGAGTACCTTGTGGGGCTTGAGCAGACTTCGCTGCTGAAGCGCGTTCAGACTCTGGCCGGAAACAGGCCGCTGGTCTATCGCGGCGGTCCCTATGCTTTTGCCGGATTCCTTTCGTCTCTTCAGTCGGACAGCGGCAGCGGAACCCCTTTTATTATCTGGGACGGTCTGGACGAGCTGCCGGTGAACGAAAAGCCCTCTCTCATCTGCGGATCCGGGCAGCTTGCGCGTCTGCTGTCTGTGAACTGTTTGTGCCTGCCGGCACGTCAGCTCGGCGTGCTGGCGGCCCGGGTGCTCAACAACGTGCTGCGGAACAGCGGTGTGCGGCCGAAGGTGACTTTTGTGAAAGTGCCTCTTGTTTTTCCTTCTGATGAGTTTATTCTTGAATAAAGTGGTAAGATACTTGCAGATAACTTTTATCCGGGGAGGATTTTTGCGATGAGTGAGTCTTGTGATGGGAACTGCAGCCACTGCGCGTCTGCAGGACACTGTGAGAAAATACCGGCGCCGACCCGCCAGGGCGTAGGCCGTATTCTGGCAGTCGGCAGCGGCAAGGGAGGCGTGGGCAAAAGCACCGTCTCGGCGCTTCTGGCCGTTGCGCTCCGCCGTGCGGGGTACAGCGTCGGAATTCTTGACGCCGACGTCACCGGTCCGTCAATTCCCAAACTGCTGGGCGTCAGCCAGCCGCCGTACGTGAAAGACAATAAAATCCAGATGCCAGAGACCGGAAAGGGCATAAAAGTTCTTTCAGTCAACCTTCTGCTTCGCGACAACGGCACGCCTGTGGTCTGGCGCGGCCCGCTGATCAGCGGAACGCTGAAGCAGTTCTGGGAGGACGGCGCCTGGAACGGCCTTGATTTTGCCGTCATCGACCTGCCGCCCGGAACGGCCGACGCACCGCTGACTGTCATGCAGACTGTAAAGGTTGATGCGATGCTGGCGGTGACAATGCCTCAGGGACTTTCTTCAATGATTGTCCAGAAACAGATTCATCTGTGCCGCATGATGAACGTGCCGCTTCTGGGGCTGGTGGAAAACATGTCCTATGCTGTCTGTCCGCACTGCGGCGGAGAATGGGAGCTTTTCGGCCCTTCGCACAGCGGTGAGATCGAGAAGCTGTTCGGCATCAAAACCCTGGCCCGTGTGCCGGTTGATGCAAAACTGGCTCAGCTCGGCGATGCGGGACGTCTTGAAGATTATGAAAACGACGACCTGATGGATGCGCTCACTGCTGCGGCAGTAAGCGTCAAAGCCAGGGCTTAGGAAATTTCAGCAGAGAAAAAGACGCGCTTCATCATCGGAATGAGAGATGAGAAACGCGTCTTTAATTTAAGGTTTCCGGCGTGCGTTCGCGGGCAGAAGGCGCATTGTTTCACGAAGCGTCTTTTTTTTGCTATAATAAAACGTATTTGACAGAAACTTTCTGCAGCGCCTGAAAGAATGATACAGAAGAGATTGCCTTTTCCCGTCGGGAAGGGCCGGGGGGTAAGCGATTTGGAACGTGGCGAAGTGATACTCAGACCAACGCCGGAATGTCATCTTCCCGGGGAAATGCCGGGAGCCCCGAGGCTTATTGAGATCGGTTTCGGCAACGGCGATTTTCTTGTGCATCTGGCGGAAAAACGCCCTGATGCGCTGGTCTATGGAATAGAAGTATCTCATATGTGCCTTGAAAAGGCGCTGTCCCGCATCCGGCAGATGAACCTGCCGAATGTGCGGCTGCTGTGCGGCGATGCCCGTTTTCTGCTGCGGGAATGTTTTCCTGACAGTTCTGCCGAGCGGATTTACATGAGTTTTCCGTGCCCGTGGCCGAAAGAACGCCATGCCCGCCGGCGTGTGACTTCTGAAGGTTTTTCAGGGACGCTCGCATCAGTTCTGAAAATCGGCGGCGTCTTTGAAATGGCCACTGACGAAGCGTGGTATGCCGACGAAGTGGAACAGATTCTGGGCTCTCATCCGGCATTGAAGCTGGACGGACGCCGGCTGAATTTCCGCCGTGACATCACCACGAAATATGAGCGCAAATGGCTTGAACAGGGCAAGGATATCCACCTGCTCTATATCCGCAAGACGGCGCCGTGGAATGCGCCGCGCATGGTTGAGGGGAGTCTGGAAGACATGCACGTGAGAATCGCACCGGCGGTGCCGGTGAGTCTGGAAAAACTGAACAGGACTGTGACAGGCTTCACCGGCAGCGGAACAGGCCGGCACGGCGAGGACTCCCACTGGGCCTTCCGGGGCGGCTTCAGCGCCGATGACGGAACGCTGCTTGAAGAAACCATCTGCACGGATTCAGGCTATGAACAGAAGTTTTACATTAAAATTGTCTGCAAACCTGAATGCACGCTGGTCAAGCTGGACGGCGTATTCCTTCCCTATCTCACGCCGGCAGTGCGCTTTGCCATTGAGGATGCCGCACGGAGGATTCAGGAACAGTGAAGGAAGTGCGTCCCACCACCGGAAAAACTCTGAATGCGCTGTTCAGCATTCTCGGGCCGCTTTACGGCAAAAGCTTTCTTGACCTGTTTTCCGGCACAGGCCGCGTTGCCGCCGAGGCAAGAAGGCGCGGGGCGTCCATCGTCACGGTGGAGCTTCTGAGAGACCGTGCAGCGCAGATCCGCGAATCCCTCGGCAGCAGCAGCCACATCCAGCTCTGCATGGACGTCCGGCGTGCCCTGAAGTGGCTGGAAAAAAGGCAGATGACATTTGACATTGTGTTTGCAGATCCGCCGTATGACATGAAATGGATGAGCGAACTTCCCGCCCTGCTTCAGCTTCATTCTGCCATACTGAAGCAGAACGGCATTGTGGTTCTGGAACGTTCTCACACCGAACCGCCCGTTCTTGGCGATTCAGCCTGGGAACTCTTCGACGAGCGGGAATACGGCATTTCCGTGCTCGATTTCCTCAGACTGAAGGAGGCACCTGATGTACAGGCATAGGGCAGTCTATCCCGGCTCTTTCGACCCTATCACAAACGGGCATGTATTCATTGCGGAACGGGCCGCTGCGCTGTTTGATGAAGTGGAAGTGTCAGTGCTGATCAATCCGGACAAGCAGGGGGCTTTTACCATTGAGGAGCGGGTTGAAATGGCCCGTGAAGCGCTGGCCCACATCCCCAATGTGACAGTCAATTCATTCACCGGCCTGCTGGTGGATTTCATGCGCCAGCGCAAAAGCAGCATCGTGATCAGGGGCCTCCGCGCCATGTCCGATTTTGATTATGAGTTTCAGATGGCCCTGATGAACCGTAAGATGGCCCCGGAAATCGAAACGCTCTTTATAGTAACCGACGCGCGTTACTCGTTTCTTTCAAGCCATACCATCAAGGATGTTTTCAAGCTGGGCGGCGATATCCGCAGTTTTGTGCCGCCGAATGTGTATGAGTGCCTTGAGAGAAAATTCAGCCGGGATCCCAAAAACGCTCATTCAGAGCTGATTAAGGGCTGATCTTCCGTGATCCATGGTACGGCGCGGTTTTCATGGAAAAAGTCGGGCTTTCCGACAAGGCTTTCCCAGATTGCCGCGCTGCGGAATTCCAGCGCGAGGACATCCTCCGCGTAGTAATCCCAGCGCAGTGCCGCCGGCTTAGTGATCACGGGGAGCAGCGAAGAGCCGCGCATGGCGCGCAGCATTTCACGCCCCCGCCTGTTCATGGCAAGCGGCCTGATGTATGCCGGCCCGATATGCTGAAAACGGGCATTCTGCTCCTGCGAAATGTGAAGCAGCAGCCCGATGAGCTGGCGGCGGATTCTCGATTTCGGATAACGCCTGGTTGCCGCTGCTGCGGCCAGCTGTTCAAAAGTATCGCATTTTTTGAACAGGCCGAGCAGCCTGTGTTCCACGCCCTCGCTGATTCCCGCTGAAAGAGCGAGCTCTTCCGGTTCAATGCGCGTCAGAAGCAGGCGGAGGTGCTGCCACAGAACGTCTGTTCCGGTGCACAGCCGCCCCCGTTCTTCAGCCCCGCGCAGGATGCGGGCCGAGGGGGCAGGCATAGCCTGCCAGGCCAGTTCTCTGTTCCCGTTCCTCAGAGCTTCCCGGATGCCTTCGGCACTCATGAACTGCCCTGCAGAAAGGTCATGGTAGTCTGCTCCGTGCCGGAGAACCGGCAGAAGCTCAAGTCCCGCGTTCAGACGGGCGTTTGCTTCTGCATAGGCAAAGGCAAGGTTGTTGTTGGGCTTTCTCATCAGCTCGCCGGCTCCCGGACAGAGTATGTCAGCGGCCTGGCTCCGCGACTCGGCATAGGAAAAACCGAGTTTCAGCGAATTCTGCAAATAAGCCTTGAAAGGCGGCGGTTCCTGCACTAAAATATCAGCGATTGTGCTGAGCAGTTCCGTAGTATCCTCCATGCCGAATGAAAGCGTGTCCACCAGTCCGGTGCTTTTCAGAAGCGCCACAGCGCCGGCCGCGAAAACGCCCGCGTTGTTGCAGCAGAAGGGGATCGGCAGTTCAATCACAAGGTCGACTCCGCACGCGACGGCGGCTTTTGCGCGTTCCCATTTGTCCATCAGTGCCGGGACGCCGCGCTGAAGAAAACTTGTGGACAGCGCGGCAATGATTCCCGCATCAGGGTATTTTCTGCGGATCTGCTGAATATGGTACAGATGGCCGTTGTGAAACGGGTTGTATTCGGCGGTGATGCCGATTGTTTTTTCCATGGTGATTCTCCTCTGTGACTGCCGGCGCAGGGCGGCAGGGGTTGTTTCCACAAATTTGATATACGACAGAGTTTTAATTACGTCAAGGAGGTCTTTTCTGTGAAAATTCTTGTTATTAACTGCGGCAGTTCCTCACTGAAGTATCAGGTTTTCGACATGGATCACGAAACTGTGCTGGCCAAGGGGCTGGTGGAGCGCATCGGCATCGACGGTTCCCGCCTGAAGCACACAAAGACCGGCATGGAAGCCGTTGTGACCGAGACGCCGATTCCCGATCACAAAGTTGCCGTTGACCTTGTGCTGAAGGCCCTCCTTGACCCGAAGACGGGCGTTCTGAAGAGCCTCAGCGAACTTGCCGCTGTAGGACACCGCGTGGTGCACGGCGGCGAGGAGTTCGCCCGTTCAGTGAAGATCACTCCCGACGTGATGGCGGCTGTGAAACGCTGCGTGCCCCTGGCTCCTCTCCACAATCCCGCCAACATCATCGGCATTGAGGCCATCAGCGCGGCGCTTCCCAATGTGCCCCAGGTCGGCGTGTTCGACACCTCGTTCCATCAGACCATGCCCGACTATGCGTACCGTTACGCCATCCCCGAGAAATATTACACCGAGGATCATGTGCGCCGCTACGGTTTCCACGGCACAAGCCACCGTTTTGTGTCCGCCCGCTGCGCGGAAATCCTCGGCCGTCCTCTTTCAGAGCTGAAGATCATTACATGCCACCTCGGCAATGGAAGCTCTCTGGCTGCCATTGACCACGGCAGGGTTGTTGATACGTCCATGGGCTTCACGCCCCTTCCCGGCGTTGTTATGGGAACCCGCTCCGGCGACGTGGATCCCAGCGCTGTGACCTTCATTGCGAAAAAGGAAGGCGCTGAAAAGACCGATCAGATTCTCAACAAGGAAAGCGGACTGCTCGGCATTTCAGGCGTTTCCGGCGATCTCCGCGACGTCGAAGCCGGCATGGACAAGGGAGACAAGAGATGCACCCTTGCTTACAAGATGCTGACTTACAGCGTGAAAAAGTACATTGGTGCCTATGCGGCTGCCATGGGCGGCGTTGATGCCATCGTCTTCACCGCCGGCATCGGCGAGAACAGCGCCACGACGAGAAAGATGATCACAGAAGGACTTGAGTTCCTCGGCGTCAAAATGGATTATTCCAAAAATAACTTCCGTGGTGAAGAGCGTATTATCAGCGCCGATGATTCGAAGGTCAAAGTGATTGTCATCCCGACCAACGAAGAGCTCGTTATTGCCCGCGACACCAAGGAACTGGCGTTCAAATAAAAAATATCTTTTCCGGAGGCCCGCTATGGCACTGACTGAACACCCTGCTGACTGGAAGTTTGTGGCCCCTCTGCCAGAAGCGAAGGACATGCAGTCACGTCTTTCCAAGGCCTGGACTCTGGATGTGAAAGAACCTGTTTCCCGGGGAACGCAGCTTTTTCCGCTTGTCAAACCGCTGGTCGTAACGGCCGAATCGCGGCGTATTCCAGAAGGTGCTGAAATTTTAATCAAAATTGACACTGAAGTTGCTACGGAATGCCGCAGATGTTGTGCGCCGCTGACAGTTGCAATTCATGAGGAATTCATGTATTCTTACTTATTGCAGGCCGGTGAGGCTGAATTGGCACAGGAAGAAGAGGAATTCTGCAGTTCCGACAGAGTAATCATTCCCGTTGCATGGCTTGGCAGTTCTGTTGATGTGACTGATCTTGCGTGGGAATGTCTTGTGGTATCCCTGCCAGTTTACGCAGCATGCCCGGGAGGGTGTGCACAGACTGTTCCGCTTCCCTCGGCAGAGGATCAGGTGGATCCGCGCTTCCAGGCTCTGGCAGATTTATTAGAACACGAACAGCATAAAGGAGGGAAATAACATGGCTACCCCGAAGATGAAAATGTCTCATCGCAGAACTCATCTCCGTTTTGCCCACTGGCTCGGCAAGAAGAGCGCCCCCGGCATGACGGCGTGCTCACACTGCGGAGAGATGATTCCGACCTACAGCGTGTGCCCTGCGTGCGGCTATTACCGCGGCCGCAAGGTGATGAAAGTTGCGGCCGACAAGGCCCAGGCTGAGAACAGTGCGGAAAACAGCGCTGAAACAAAAGCCGAATAGGTCTTCAAACATCTGAAACGATAAAAAGGCCCCCGTTGAAACGGGGGCCTTTTTATATTGCGGTCATGCGGCAGCTTTTCTGACAGCAGGTCATAAGACTTTCTGCCCGTTTCTGTGACAGGAGAACAGAAAGAATCAGATCAGCATCAGGTGCAGACAGAAAAATTATGCTGCGGCGGACGGCCGTACAGCGCTGCAGACCGGCAGCGGCAGGCTGTGTGCGCTGCCTCGCAGTATGGTAAATAAAAAATTTTGCGAGTTCATGATTCAGTCTTGACCTTTCCGGGAAAAATCCTTATACTGCCGTTAGTTCATGAGCAGATATTAGGACTAGGTGTTAAAAGCGGGGGGAGGAAAATGACAGCCAGAAATGAAAAGCAGAAGCGTCAGGAAAAACTTTCGGCGCTGCTGGAGCAGAATCCTCTTTATACAGATGAAGACCTTTCCCGTCTTTTAAAGGTGAGCCTCAGCACTATCCGGCTTGACCGCGCGCTGATGGGCGTGCCCGAACTGCGCGAGCGCACCCGTCAGATGGCAGAGCGGGCAGTCAGCCGTCTGCGTTCTCTGAAACAGGAAGAGTTCATTGGAGAGCTGCTCGGGCTTGAGCCTAATATCTGGGCTCTTTCAACGCTGCAGACTACCAAGGAAATGGCGTTCCGCCACACAAACCAGGTGTGGGATCAGTACATTTATGCACAGGCAAGCACTCTGGCCATTGCCGTTGTTGAGGCCGACCTTGTAGTTGTCACAGCGTTCCGCGGGCGTTACAGCGCGCCGGCCATTGTCGGCGACCGGCTTGTGGCCCGCGCCAAAGTGGGCGTTCATGAAGGCAGCAAATATATCGTAAGCGTACATACAACTGTCAACGACAGAGAAATCTATGTCGGCCGCTTTATAGTAAAAGCGCTGTCTTCCGCTGACGGCGGGACGGCAGCAGATGACGGAGCCACGGCAGGCGGCGCGTCAAAGAGGAGCGAATAAAATCATGTTGATTGCAGTTGATGCAATGGGGGGAGATTACGGCGCTTCTGCCGTATGTCCCGGCGCCATTGAGGCGTGTCGCAAGAATAAAAAACTTGAAATTGCCTTGGTCGGCGACAAGGCGGTCATTGATCCCTACCTTGATAAGGCAGAAAGCGATATCCAGAAGAGAATCAGTGTCGTTCACACTGAGGAGTTCATTGAACCCGACGAGTCTCCCGCAAAGGCAATCCGCTGCAAAAGACATTCAAGCATGCGGCTGGCCATGGAAATGGTCCGTTCCGGTGAGGCCAAAGGTTGTGTTTCCTCAGGCAGCACAGGCGCAATTGTTGCCGGCGGCGTGCTTGTGGTCGGACGCCTGAAAGGCATTGAACGTCCCGGTCTGGGAATACTGCTTCCCACTGAAAACCCCGTTTTCCTGCTGGACGCCGGAGCAACTGTCCGCTGCAAACCCGTGAATCTCGTGCAGTTCGCCCTGATGGGCTCAATATATATGAAAGACGTCGAGAAACTTTCGGATTCGCCGAAAGTGTGCCTGCTTTCCAACGGCTCGGAGGAAATCAAAGGCGACGATGTGATTGTGGAAGCCCGCGAACGGCTCCGCGGCAACAAGAACATCAACTTCTGCGGATATGTGGAGGCAAACCGGGTGCCCATGGGCGATGCTGAAGTCGTTGTCTGCGACGGTTTTTCAGGCAACGTCATGCTGAAGTCGTTTGAGGGACTGGTGAAGTTCCTCAGGGGAATCGTGAAGCAGGGCATTGATGAATCGCTTCTGGCAAAAGCAGGTGCGCTGCTTCTGTATCCTGCGCTGAAGAAGATTTCGGCCCGCGTGGATTATCAGCGTTACGGAGGTTCCGCACTGATGGGCGTAAACGGCGCTGTCATCAAGGCGCACGGACGTTCAAAATCTCCGGCGATTGCGAACGCCATCGGCGTTGCCTGCAGCTTTGTGGAACGGAATGCTCTCGAGCGCATCCGTGAGGACATCACAGAGGAACTGGAAAAATCGGTTTCCAGCGGTGTTCTCCGCTGAACTGCAGGACGGATCAACCTTCTGCGGCGTATCGTCCGTGATGCGCCTTTTGAGATGAAAGGGGTATTCTTTGAATGCTCGGCAGTGAAGTGACAGAACTTTTGGGTATTAAATATCCTGTGATACAGGGGGCCATGGCATGGATCGCCAATGCCGAACTGGCTGCGGCCGTGAGCAATGCCGGCGGACTGGGCATCATTGCCGCCGGAAACACGCCGCCGGATCTTCTTGAGAAGGAACTGATCAAGATCCGCAGTCTTACCGACAAGCCGTACGGCATGAACATCATGCTCATGTCTCCCACAGCACCTGCGGCTGTTGAGCTTGCCGCAAAATACCGCGTCAAGGTGCTGACCACCGGTGCCGGAAGCCCCGGCAAAGTCATTGAGCGGCTCGCCCCTCTGGGCACCATCATCATGCCCGTGGTGGCCTCAACTGCTGTGGCAATCCGCGCTGTCAGACAGGGTGCTCAGGCAGTCATTGCCGAGGGCATGGAAGCCGGCGGACATATCGGCGAACTGACAACCATGGTGCTGACTCCGCTTGTGGTCGATGCCGTGAAAGTCCCCGTGATCTGCGCTGGCGGCGTTGCCGACGGGCGGGGAATGGCCGCTGCCTTTGCCATGGGTGCCAAGGGAGTTCAGGTGGGTACCCGTTTTGTGTGCTCCACTGAATGCACCGCACACCAGAACTACAAGGACGCTCTGGTCAACTCAAAGGAGCGCTGCACTGCAGTGACGGGCGCACCGACAGGACACCCCGTGCGCTGCATTGCCAACAAGCTTACCAAGGAATTCCTGAAACTTGAATATGATCACGCCCCCGTCAGCGAAATGGAGAAGCTCGGCACTGGAAAGCTCCGTGCCGCCGTCGTTGACGGAGATGTGACAATGGGTTCAGTCATGTCAGGGCAGTCAGCCGCTCTGGTGCACGATATCCGTCCCTGCGCCGACATTATCAGGGATATGGTTTCAGAAGCGGAGAAAATTCTCAGAAATCTCGGGGCTCAGGCCTAGAAGGAGTTGTTTCCCGTGAAATACGCACTTGTTTTCCCCGGCCAGGGATCTCAGACTGTCGGCATGGGGAAAGACCTCTGTGCCGCTTCTCCCGCCGCAAAGAGAACTTTTGAGGAAGCTGATGAAGCGCTGGGCTTTTCTCTCAGCAGCATAATTTTCAGCGGCCCGGAAGAAAAACTGGTACTTACAGCCTACACACAGCCTGCAATACTCACCATGTCCATTGCCGTCCTGCGCGCGCTGAAAGAAAAAGACATCGAACTGACGCCGGCCTATGTTGCCGGACACAGCCTCGGCGAATACACCGCACTTGTGGCAAATGGCGTTCTTTCGCTGGCTGACGGCGTCCGCCTTGTTCATAAACGCGGCAGCTTCATGCAGGAAGCTGTGCCCGAGGGCGAGGGCGCCATGGCGGCCATCATCGGCCTCGACGCCGATGCCGTAAAGGCAGTTTGTGAGGAAGCCGCTCAGGGGCAGGTCTGCATGGCGGCTAATTTCAACACGCCGGTCCAGACAGTGATATCGGGCCATAAAGCGGCCGTGGAGCGTGCTGCGGCACTCGCCGCGCAGAAGGGTGCCCGCAAAACCGTAATGCTCAAAGTCAGCGCTCCCTTCCACTGCTCGCTGATGCGTCCGGTAGCAGACAGACTTGCCGCTGAAATGGATAAATGCGTCTGGAACGCCGGCAGCTGTCCGCTGGTCGCCAACGTTTCAGCCCAGGCCGTAACCGACGTGAAAGCCATCCGCGACGGCCTGTATGCGCAGACGTACAGCCCTGTGCGCTGGGTTGAGAGCGTCAGAACCATGCTCAGTGCAGGGACAGAGGGTTTTATCGAACTGGGTGCCGGCAAAGTGCTTTCAGGCATGGTGAAGAAAATCGAACGACATGCCGAAGTGCTTGCCGTCGAACATCCCGAGGATCTTGACAAGACCGCCCGGTTCATCGGGCAGAAAGCAGAGGCATAACATGGCCCGCGTTGCACTTGTTACCGGCGCCGGCCGCGGAATCGGCCGCGCCATAGCGGCGCGTCTTGCCCGCGACGGCTATGCGGTGGCCGTGAATTACCGTTCGTCTGCAGAAGCGGCTCAGTCGCTGGTCGATGAAATCACCGCGGCAGGCGGCACAGCGCGCGCCTTTGCCGGTGACGTTTCCAGGGAAGATGACGTTAAGGCGCTTTTTGCCGCAGTGAAAGAGGCAATGGGGCCCGTCGAAGTCCTTGTGAACAATGCCGGCTGCACAAAAGACGGGCTGCTGATGAGGATGAAGGATGAAGACTGGCAGACAGTGCTCGACGCCGATCTTAAATCCGTGTTTCTCTGCACGCGCGAGGCAATCCGCGGCATGGTCCGTGCGCGCTGGGGCAGAATCATCAACGTTTCATCGGTTGTGGGCATTACCGGCAACCCCGGACAGGCAAACTACGGCGCCGCAAAGGCCGGTGTGATCGGCTTCAGCAAATGCACTGCCCGCGAATACGCAGCAAAGGGCATCACCGTGAACTGTGTTGCTCCCGGGTTTATTGACACGGACATGACAAAAGTTCTTCCCGACGCGGCTAAGGCCGGCATTCTGGCAGCCATTCCCGAAGGCGCCCAGGGACGGCCGGAGGACGTGGCCAACGCCGTTTCGTTCTTCGCGCAGGAAAGCAGTTCTTATATTACGGGTCAGGTTCTCGCCGTGGACGGCGGGATGACAATGGCATAAAGCGGGACTTGCCTTACCAGTAAGACCGCACAAAAATTTTTTGGAGGTGCTTTTAGCTATGACTAAAGCAGATGTGCTTGCTCGCCTGAAAGAAATCATTATTGACCGTCTTGATGTTGAAGAAGATCAGATCCGTCC